>OLOY01000245.1_pt1 | contig 48526 bp, 41 predicted proteins | sample 1672771 | NCBI WGS metagenome assembly OLOY01 (sample SAMEA3136722, study PRJEB25190) | human gut metagenome
CTTTATAAAACAGATCATTAACCCATTTAATATCAAGCTGGATTCCACAGATCTGCGCAACGGCTCTGTAGACTGCCACTGCTGCCGCTGTTGTGATCAGTAAGCTGTCCTGTAGGGTTCCCTGGGGTTTCAGGATCACACTTATATAAAGCCCGGCATCTGCAGGGGAATAAAATTCCCGCCCTCTGCGTCCTCTTCCCGCAGTCTGACTTCTGGCAATGACAAAGGCTCCATGTCCTGCTTTTCCTATCATCGCTTCTTTCTTGGCAGTCTGGTTTGTAGATTCCAGCTCATCGTAAATATCTACTTTAACCTCCGGATCATCCAGAAACAGACGGATTCCCTCCTGGGACAACCGATTTGTATCCTTTGCCAGCATATAACCCTTATTAGGTCCTGCCTCTATGATATATCCGTCCTCCCTGAGTGATTTCACTGCTTTCCATACTGCTGCCCTGGTACAGCCCAGCTCACCTGCAATCCGCTCTCCGGAAATCACTTCTCCCTTATACTTTTCCAACATTTCCAGCAATCTTGATTTTACCGTCATATTTTCCCCTTTACCATTATTTCATGAGTGAATGTTATATATGACATGTTACATCATAATATGCCGGACAGCAACCTTAATTATCAGTCAGTACTGCAACAACTCCCGAATATAAAACCAAAAATCCCAGGATCACCGCAATCGTATCAGCAGAGTGAAAATCAATATTAAAGATCATCCCACCGACAATCATTACCTCCAGTGTTACAATCAGTCCCAGAATTACTGCCATTGTTCTGGAAAGCTTGCGGCTTTCTTTTTTTCCTGTTCTATGTGTGGTGCTTGCTGTATTTGTCATCTCATTGTCCTCCTCAGTCTTGTACCGAACATATTTTCCGAACATATATTCGCTTTCAAGTATCATACCACACCTTATCCTAAAATGGAAGTACTTTTCGAACATTTGTTTGTAAAAAAACAACTGTCATGTTAACTCCTTAAGCTCTACTTAAGTTCCTTAACATGACAGTCCCCTATATTACTTACATAAACTGGGCAAACACAGATGCTCCTATAACGGTCAGCAGACCGGCTACTGCAATTGCAAGACTGCTCATGGCGCCTTCTATTTCACCCAACTCCATTGCCTTGGCAGTACCAATGGCATGGGCAGAAGTTCCAAGTGCCAGTCCCTTAGCGATGGGTTCTTCTATATGTGCCAGTTTGATCACAGTCTCTGCGATCATATTTCCCAGAACACCGGTAATGATAATAACTGCAACTGTAATCGTTACTATACCACCCAATTCCTCGGAAACGCCCATTCCGATGGCAGTAGTAATGGACTTCGGAAGAAGTGTTACATACTGCTCATGGCTCAGACTGAACAGCTTTGCAAGAATCAGCACACTGACCAGACTGGCAAGTACACCGGAAACAATTCCAATGATTACGGCTTTCAGATTCTTTTTCAGAAGTTCCATCTGCTGATACAACGGAACTGCCAGACAGACCGTTGCAGGCGTGAGCAGGTAGCTGATATACTGACCGCTCTGATTATAGGTGTCATAATCAATATGCAGTAAACAAAGCACCGCTATTACTGCAATAATCGCAATCAGAAGCGGATTAAAAATTGCCATCTTAAATTTTCTTTTCAAAAGAAGTCCTGCCTCATATGCGATCAGGCTGATCGCTGCGCCAAAAAACAGGGAATTACTCATAAATTGTGTCATGATTTTTTCTGTCCTTTCTTTCTGTCCCTACGAATAACTGCCTGTGTGACACGACCTGTCACAACCATTACCACAACTGTAGTGATCACTGTGATCAGAATGATCGGCACACATACCGGTTTCAGTATGCCCCAGGCTGTCAGTAATCCAACACCTGCCGGAATAAACATAACCGGCATAATCTCTATGAGAAATTCAGATGCTTCTTTAACCTGTTCCAGCTTGATAATGTGTGTTCCCAGTGCGATCAGCATGATCACCAGTCCGTACACACTTGCAGGTACAGGAAGCGGAATCAGGACATGTAATGCCTCTCCCATTGCAGATAACAGTAAAATAACCCAAAATTGTCTTACGTATTTCATTTCCAGTCTCCTCTAATTGTCGTTTCCCTAGGATTCAGAAACATTTATCCGTTATTGGTCTAACCAATCTCGGTTCGTTACGTTTTTTTATTATAACGTATTCAAAATAAATTGCAAGGCTGTTTCTGCTGAAATCCCGGAATTTCACATTCTCTAAGTAGTATGTTTTCCAAAAAATACAAAAAAGCTTCTGCAAATCCTATTGTTTTGCAAAAGCTTTTTTCATCATCTTATGACATTTAAAAAAAATGATACAGAAAATGCATTTTTATCACCTGATCATACAGTGGTAAGCAGTGCCTCCATATCACCTTCCAGCTCATATTCACCGGAACCTGCTGTGATAAAGATGCTGTCACCCTTCTTCACTTCCATAGTCTGGCCGCTTGCAGTGATCTTACCTGCACCACTCATAACCAGTACACTTACGAAAGAAGTGCCGTCAGCTTCTCCTGTCAGTTTCTTTCTTCTCAGTCCGTCCAGGATCACTTTGTCTACTGTGAAATATTCGCAGGATGCAACGTGTGGTCCGAAATCCCTGTCAGTAGCTGCAGGCTCACGTTTTGTTACCTGAAGAGCCTTATCTACATGAAGTTCCCGCTCCTTTCCGTCCGGTCCTTTGCGTCCATAGTCGTAAACACGGTATGTAACATTGGAATTTTGCTGGATTTCAGCGATCAGGCTTCCTGCTCCGATGGCATGGATGGTGCCCGGATCAATAAAAAGTACGTCACCCTTATGGATCATTACTTTATTCAGAACATCTGTGAGAGTATGATTGCGGATACGTTCCTCGAATTCTTCTTCAGAGACTTCTTTTGCAAATCCGTAGAAAAGGCTTGCCCCTTCTGCCGCATCCATCACATACCACATCTCGGTTTTTCCATACTGTCCTTCATTTTTCAGTGCGTAAGCATTGTCCGGATGTACCTGGATGGAAAGGTCTTTTTTTGCATCAATAAATTTGATCAGAACCGGGAACTGCTCGAAGTACTGGCAGTCAGTTCCCAGAATCTCTTTACCGTTTTCATCAATATACTGCTGCAGAGTTTTCCCTGTATATTCTCCATTTACGATATAACTTGGTCCGTCCGGATGACAGGAAAGTTCCCAGGACTCTGCCAGAGGATCCCTGTCATATTCAATTCCAAACTCTGTTCTTAATCTTGTACCGCCCCAGAGGTAATCCTTGCAGCTTGGTTTTAATTTAAAAATTGCCATTTGTAAATTTCCTCCATTTACTTCAGGCACGCCTGAGAGATTCTCCTGCGTGCCCTTTTTCTTTGCTATCTGTCTACTATTTTACTTAGCCAGACAGATATTTCAAGTTTTTTATGTAATTAAAGTTCCACAACAGCCTTGGATAATGCTTCCAGTTTTTCTTCAGCATCCTGTGCGTCTGCGCCTTTCACGCCTGCATAATATTTAATCTTCGGCTCTGTTCCGGAAGGTCTTACGCAGAACCATGCGCTGTCTTCCAGTTCAAAGTACAGAACATTGGATTCCGGAAGTGACAGTACAGAAGTCTCTCCTGTTGCGATATCTGTGCGAACGCTCTTCTTGTAATCTTCCAGGGCAGTTACCTTGAACGGACCAACCTCTTTCGGAATCTCATTTCTCAGCGCATCCATCAGACCATCGATCTTCGCTTTTCCTTCTACTCCCTGGAATGTCTGGAAGAAGAGGCTTTCTTTATAGAAACCATATTTCTGGTACAGCTTCTCCATCTGCTCACAGAGAGTGATTCCTTTTGATTTATAGTAAGCTGCTGCCTCGCAGAGAGCCATAACAGCTACAACTGCATCTTTGTCTCTTGCATGAGTGCCTTCCAGACAGCCGTAGCTTTCTTCATATCCGAAGAGGAATTCATGGTCGTGATTCTGCTCAAAGAATTTGATCTGCTCTCCGATGTATTTGAATCCTGTCAGTGTCTCGATCAGTGCCACATTGTATTCTTTCGCAATAGCTCTTGCCATTTTTCCGGAAACAATCGTAGTTACAACAGCACCATTCTCAGGAAGCATACCCAGTTCTTTTCTCTGGGAAAGGAGATATTCCAGGATCAGCATTCCGGACATATTTCCTGTGAAACTTTCATACTCGCCGGTTTTCTCATTCTTTGCATAAATTCCAAGTCTGTCTGCATCCGGGTCAGTAGCCAGAACAATGTCTGCATCCACTTCCACCGCAAGCTTCAGAGCCAGTGTAAATGCGTTCTTATCCTCCGGGTTCGGATAACTTACTGTAGGGAAATCTCCGTCAGGAAGCTCCTGCTCTTTTACTACATAAACATTGTTAAATCCAAGTTCTTTCAGTACACGTCTTACTGGAATATTACCTGTTCCGTGAAGAGGTGTGTAAACGATTTTCAGCTTGTCTGCCTGCTCTTTGATGGCTTCCGGGCGGAGAACCAGTTTCTTAAGAGCTTCCATGTATTTGTCATCAATCTCTTCACCGATCACTTCATAAAGACCGGCTGCCTTTGCATCTTCTTCAGACATAGTCTTCACCTGAGCAAAGTCTGTGATTGCCTGAACTTCTGTAATAATCTGTTTATCCTTAGGAGCTGTGATCTGTGCGCCGTCCTCCCAGTAAACTTTGTATCCATTGTACTGTGGCGGATTGTGGCTTGCAGTTACAACCACACCTGCTGTGCAGCCTAACTCACGAAGTGCGAAGGAAAGCATTGGTGTGGGACGAAGGGACGGGAAAATATATGCCTTAATTCCGTTTGCTGCCATGCACAGAGCTGTCTCTTTTGCAAATTCCGGTGACATATGTCTGGAATCAAAGGCAATGGCAACACCCTTTGACTGTGCATTCTCTTTGATAATAAAGTTTGCCAGACCCTGAGTTGCTTTTCTTACTGTATAAATGTTCATACGGTTAGTGCCGGCACCCAGGATTCCTCTCAGTCCGCCTGTACCAAATTCCAGATCTTTGTAAAATCTCTCTTTGATCTCCTGAGGATCATCTGCGATGGCTTTTAACTCGGCTCTTGTATCTGCGTCAAAATACTCATCCTCACACCAGCGCTGATAGGTATTGTTCATGATCAGTTCGCAGCGCTGTTTTACACAGTCAGGAGAACGATGAGGATCTCTTGGTGTGTTAAACAGATAATCCTCCAGTTTATCAATTGTAGTGGTTGCCACATGCATTCTGGTATCGCAGGAAGCATAATAGATGTAAACATCTCCGTTCGCCTTTGCAATAGCGCCGTTTGTAAATACTACATTGGAAACATCTCCGACTCTCTCTTTTCCAAGTGGTACAAGAAATACACCGGATGGTTCAGCAATCACTTTGGAAGGATCATTTAAATCTGTTCCGAATACATAGAGGACATAACGAAGTCCTGCCGCTGTATTTCTTACACCATGAGCAATATTGATCCAGCACTTCTTACCTCTGATCGGCACTGCACCTGCACCGTTCTTGGACTCTGTCAGAGTATGATAGATTCTCTTGCTGATAATCTTCTCCTCATCGATCACTGCATGTTCAATATCATCACAGAGACCAAATCCGATTCCTCCGCCGCTTCCTGTTTCAATGAAACCATCCATAGGACGTGTGTAGAATGCATATTTGCCGTCTACAAATTCCGGATGAAGAACTACGTTTCTCTGCTGCGGGGAATGAAGTGTTTTCAGATTATCCAGACGCTCCCATGTCTTAAGATCTTTTGTTCTTACGATACCTGCTTCTGCAACTGCTGCGGAAAGATCCGGATTTGTTTTATCCTTGCTCTCGGAACAGAACACACCATAAATCCAACCATCTTCATGTTTGGTCAGACGCATATCATATACGTTTGTTTCTTCCGGGCAGGTATCCGGAAGCTGTACCGGGTAGTCCCAGAAATGGAATCCGTCGATTCCTGTGTCGCTCTCTGCTACTGCAAAGAAAGATTTACGGTCATTTCCCTCTACACGGACAACCAGATAATATTTCCCGTTCAGCTCAATAGCACCGGAGTTCATCACTGCATTGATTCCGAGACGTTCCTGGAAATTCGGGTTTGTCTTCGGGTTCAGGTCATATCTCCATTCAACCGGTGCAAACTCTCTTGTCAGTACCGGATATTCATAACGGTCATAAATTCCATTGTAAAAATCTGTTTTCTGATTTTTTCTTGCGATTAGTTTCTCTACTTTCGCTTTTTCAACGTAATACTGTTTATTCAGCATTTTTCATCCTCCTTATTACTTCCATACACATACGTCCGTTATGATACGGGCATTTCCATGGTTCTACAATAGGTCCGTCTCCAGGTGTGTGGTCTTCCTTTACATACCAGAACCACTCAGAACCATCTCTTGGATCCAACATATAAGTTTTAATATAATTCCATTCATCCTCTGCTGCCTGTAAATATTCCTTTTTCTCCGGATCCTTCTGATATCTGTTCAGGAAGCCGATCACTGTCTCTGCCTGCACCCACCAGATTCTCCTCGTATCATTGACCCCGTTTTCACATTCATTCATCAGAGAATGATCCACAAAAGCTCTGTGATAAATATTTTCTGCAATCTCTGTTGTGATCGGTGTGATCTTCGCGGTATATTTTTCATCATCCAGTACTTCCAGACCTCTGTCCATCAGCCAGGAAGTCTCTATATCATGTCCATAGGAATACAGATCAATCAGACTGTTCCAGGTTCTGTCAAAAAATACTTCCTGTCTGCCAAGTTCTTTGTTATATACCTTATCTACAAAAAGATCCATCATAAAACGAAGCCTGTCTCCTGTAAACGGATCCTTTGTCACACGGTACAATTCTGTATAAGCCTCAAAAACATGAAGCAGGGTATTCATCGTTTTCTCTGCAATAATACCATTCTCAGAAAGCTTGTCATTCTCTTCCGGCTCAAATTTGCGGTTAAAAGCTTCCAGATATCCATACTCATCCGTACATCTGTCCTCGATCACCTTCTGAAGACCTCTGGCAATCTCCAGTGCTTCCTTGTTTCCTGTTGCATCATAATAGGAAGAGAGAGCATAAATTGCGAATGCCTGATTATAGGTATGCTTCGTTGTATCTGACGGTTTCCCGTCATAAGTGACTGACCAGAACATGCCACCATATTCTCTGTCCAGACATTTCTCCTTCAGAAATGCATATGCATGATCTGCATCCTCTTTCAGCTTCTCCTCTCCAAGTGTCATATAGGCATTGGCAAAAAACCACAGAATTCTGCTGTTTAAGATACATCCCTTTTCATAATTCTTTTGCACCTTAAGGTCATAACCCATGTAGCCATAAAAACCGCCGTATTCTTCATCCCTCAGGTTTTCCCAGAAAGGGATCAGCTTCTGTGTTAATTCCTCTTCGATTTCCTTCACAAATGTACCCATTTTTCTCCTCCTGTCATTCTATCCTGATATTTTCTGGTTTGATTGTATCACGATTAACTTAATTATCAATATTTAATTGCTTAAAAAAGCGGTTTTGGGAAAACTACAAATATTTAAGTTGCTATTTTGTACGTTTTTAACCATGCATTATAAATTACAGCCATTCTCCCGGATCACATCTCTATACCAGTATGCAGAATCCTTCAGAATCCTCTGCTGATTTCTGAAGTCCACATACACAAGCCCGAAACGCTGGGCATATCCTTCTGACCATTCAAAATTATCCATCAGTGACCACTGGAAATATCCTCTCAGGTCAATCTCTGAAGCAGCTCTCTTCAGCTCGTGAAGGTAACGTACCAGAAAATCAATTCTGTTTGGATCGTGGACTTTTCCATCCAGTGAGATCACATCATGACAGGAAATTCCATTCTCAGTAATATAGATTGGTTTCTGATAACGTTCATATAAGAACTTCGGCCCCCAGTAAAGTACTTCCGGTGTTACCGGCCAGTTGATGGCTGTTTTTGGAAAACCTGCATAGCGTTTCACATCTTCCGGTTTCCCGTCAGCCCCCATGCGGACACATCTTCCATTGTAGATATTCTGCCCGTAAACATCGATGGGCTCAGAAATCAGCTTCATATCTTCTTCTGTAATCTTTGGCAGATATGGTTCATAGCGTTTCAGCCCTTCTTCCGGATAATGACCAAGAAGAACCGGATCTGACCACCAGGAAACATTCCATGTCCAGTTACTGTTATCCGGTTGCAGAGCGAACATTGCCTGTCTTGCCGCCTCAATATCCTCCGGCTTCTCTGTTTCCGGATAAACCATACCGCAGGTAGGTGCATAGCCAACAACAAGGGGCTGTCTGCCATACTGGCGCAGCATCCGGACTGCCTGTCCATGGGCTTTCATTACATTATGCGCCATCTCAAAGGTATCGCGTAAAGGTGATTTCAGCCCGGGAGCATGCGCCCCTGTCAGGAATCCAAGTCCTACAAAACACTGAGGCTCATTTACTGTAAAATAATGTGTCACTCTGTCGCTGAACCGTTCGGCTACAAGCTTTGCGTATTCACCAAACCACTCTACGATCTGAGGATTCATCCAGCCTCCCTGTTTATAGATTTCATAGGGAAGTTCCCAGTGATACAGAGTAATGTACGGTTCAATCCCCTTGTCCAGAAGCTCATCGATCAGTGCATTATAAAACGCAATCCCCTTCTCATTTACTTTTCCATATCCATCCGGAAGCACTCTTGTCCAGTCAATGGAGAAACGATAAGCCTTCAGTCCCATTTCTTTCATGATCTTTACATCTTCCGGATATCTGTGATAATGATCACAGGCAGTTTCTCCTGTATGACCTTCAAACACATGTCCCGGCTCTTTTGTATAAACATCCCAGATGTGTTCTCCCTTTCCTTCGCCTTTTACAGCACCTTCTATCTGATAGGAACTGGTTGCAGTTCCCCATGCAAAATCTTCTCTGAATCCCATAATCGGTTCTCCTTGTCTGATATTTCACGCCACGATCAAAGACATCAGGTAAAATGGCGTTGCGTCTTTGTTGTTATCCGGCAGGATTTCAATTTCTACCGCATGAGTTTTGTTTTCCCCATGGTGAAGGATTGGTTCCAGATACAGGCAATCACCCCAGTCTTCATCGAAATTTGCATCAAGAAGTACCTCATTGGCTTTGTCCCCATCCAACACAAGCTTTGCGCGCAGTGCAGGCTTATGAATGGTTTTTCTGTACTGTACCGCAATGCAGGAGCCTTCTGTCTCAAAAGTAACCTTATCTCCCGGCTTCTTTCCGATCCATCCGTTTTTGAAGTGATCCAGATGTCCTGTTTTCTCTTCTGTATCTGCCCGGAATCCTGCAAGCTCCGGAGAAATTTCCCGGATTGTCAGTCGTCTGGCATTTTCATATGCATTCTGAGTCATCGGTTCCGGAATCGTCAGCTCATCTTCCTGTTCTGCCATATGGCTTCGAACCTCTTCCAGGAATGCAATGATCTTCTCTGCCACCAGTTTATGGCCTTTATCATTTGGATGAAGACCGTCCGGTGTCAGTTCTTCTCTTGTATATTTTCCCTGCTGCATTTCCTGATACAGAGTATCTTTCATGCTGACATGAGGAACCTGATACCAGTTACCCACTGCATTGTGAAAATCCTGAGCAGTTTTTCCTGTGTCATAAAATACATTATTCAGGATTACCACAGCAGGTTCTGATTTCCACTGAAGAAGTTTACGTATGACACCTTCATAGGTTTCCTTGAAAAATTCATCCGGTTCGTCATTCACACTGAAATCTACCATTACGAAATCCGGCTGATACATCAGCACATCCGTAACAGCTCTGGAAACTCCATAATGAGAAGTTGTTCCTCCGATCCCGCCATTTACATAGTGAAATTCCCCATTTGGAAAGGTTTCCTTCCACCAGGTAAACACTCTGTAGGCATATGTATTCTCATGCTCAGTGGCAAGGCTTCCCTGGGTAATGGAACCTCCCAGAAAACCAATGGTCAGTTCTTCGCCTCTCTGCGCTCTTGCCATACAGTTTTTCAGTCTTGAAAGATTTATCTTTTCCATTACTTTTCCCATCCCTTCACATTCAGTTTCTCTATATAAGCAGCCAGCTCCTGAGACATTTCCTCTGCCTCCGGGATACGCAGATGTCCGGGAGTACCCTTTCCATTTCGCGTAAAAAGACACTGGGTAATATCCGGATGATCCAGTTCTTTCACAACTTCCCCGATTGATCTGTCCCAGGACTCATCATGACAGAGCAGAGTTGTACAGCAGACAATCTTGGCTTCCGGATACTGTTTCTTCAGCCCTTCTATAAATGCCTTATAATGCTCTCTCCACTGCTTTGATCTCTCACTGTTGTAGTCTTCTTTCATATAATCGTCCGGATGATTATCATTCTGACCGATCGCCACAATCACCACCTGCGGTGTATATTTGGAGAAATCCCACTCTGTTGCATTCCCAAACAGTGGATTATAATGTATTTTATTCCAGGCTGTTTCCATTCCCATTGCTTCCGGTTCATAAAACCATCCTGTATGATCCCTCAGAGCAATTCCACCCTGAGCAACATCATGGATCTGCGCATTCAATCTTCTCGCAGTCATCCATGCATAGGAATACCAGCTGTTGGAATATTCGCCATTATGTTCCGGGTCTTCTTTTCCCGTATAGTCCACAGCCTCAGATACCTCACCTGCTGATACAGAATCTCCATACACTTCGATTCTTCTTTCCGGTAATGGATCTGAATCCATGATTTCTGCTCCCTGGCCAAGCTCAAATCCCAGGAAAGTAAGTTCATGGCAGGAATCCTGTCTCTTGAAAATCATCACTTCATGTTCCGTTTTCTCTGATCCCTTTACCGGAATATCAAGCAGCGCTTTCCCCTCTTTGGGAAGGAGAACGGAACTTTGTTCCCCATCCAGGATCACTCCCAGATAATTGTTCCAATAAGCATTACGGTTCTTCACATGAACTTTCAAAACGTTTCCTGTAAATTTCATTTTTACAAATGTACACGGAAATACAAAAATCGGTTCCAGCGGATTACTCCAGTCAATTCTTCCACTGTAAATCAATTTCTTATGATCTGCTAAAATTGTCATTCTTCCTGCCCTCTGTCTTCTATAATCTCATTTACTGACCAGCCGGTAAGACAAAACAGGAGCCTCACGCCATCACACATGGCACGACGCCCCTGTCTCATCCTGTTTTATAATTGTAAGTTGATTATCTCTTTCCGATTTCAGTATCTTCTTCTGTCACAACACTGTGTTTTTTAATATAGGAAACAATCTCATCAACTTCTGTAAATGCAAGACCTACATAAGTATCTGCACATCCATAATAGATAGCAATCTTTCCGCTTTCTGCATCATGGATTGTTGCGCATGGGAATGTGACATTCGGAACAAATCCACGTTCTTCATACCATTCTTCCGGTGTGAGGAGGAAAGTATCGCAGCGATATTTCACAACAGATGGATTGTCAATATCAAGGATTGCTCCACCGATGCTGTATACATATCCATTGCAGGTTCCTGTTACACCGTGATAGAAAAGAAGCCATCCTTCAGAAGTTTCGATAGGAGCTGCACCACCGCCGATTTTTACATTCTGCCACCATTCGCTTCCTTTTCCCATTACATGACGGTGTTTACCCCAGTATTCCATATCCGGGCTTTCGGAGATAAAGATATCACCAAATGGAGTATGTCCACTGTCACTTGGGCGGGAAAGCATCATGAATTTATCATTGATCTTTCTCGGGAAAAGAACTGCATTTCTGTTAAATGGAAGGAATGGATTTTCAATTCTTGTAAAGGTTTTGAAATCCTGTGTTTTTGCAATACCGATTGCTGCGCCATAGAAATCCTGGCACCAGATAATATAATAAGTGTCTTCTACCTTTACCAGTCTTGGATCGTATGCATATTTCGGCATAAAATCATTTCCGTTTTCATCTTTGAAAGGAATTTTTTCTTTGTCAAAATCCCAGTGGATAGCATCCTTGCTTCTTCCAAGGTAGATATATGGAATACCGTTTGTCTGTTCTCCACGGAATACACCGATGAATTCTCCTTCATATGGCATAACTGCACTGTTAAAAATACGTGCAACACCTTCTGATGGATTACGTCCGATAATAGGATTTTCGCTGTATCTCCATACCGGGATTTCTGATTTATCTTTTTTGTCAGCAGGTCTGTCCTGCCACGGCATATTAGGAACGTTTGGTCCGATAATCTTTACTTCGCTCATTTAAATAATCCTCCTGTTAGTTATTATTAGTATTAGTTGTAATATCAGCCTTTTACAGCACCCTGTGTCAGTCCACTGTAAATATGCTTCTGACAGAGAATAAACACGATCAGAGCCGGAAGCATAGTGATAATGACACCTGCACAGATGTAGTTGTACTGATTTCCCAGCGGTCCTGTAAATTTAAAAAGTGAAGTAGCTACTGTAACCAGATGGTTTTTGTCCTGCAGGTAAAGGTTCGCATTATAGTATTCGTTATATACGCCAACACCCTTCAGGATCATAACTGTTATGATTGCCGGTTTCAGCAGTGGGAATAAAATTCGAAAGAATACACCAAAGTAGGTACATCCATCCATGATTGCTGATTCATCCAGTGCAGTGGAGATATTTTCAAAGAACTGGATAAATATGTAAATAGATATAATATCTGTTCCGCACATCATTATAATGTATCCAGGAAGGAAGTTGATCCATCCAATGGTGTACATGATCTGATATACGGATACCTGCATGGCAATACCAGGAAGCAGGGATGCAAAAAGGAACAAACTTCTGATCAGTCCGTTTCCTTTGAATTTAAAACGGCTCAGTACATATGCGATCATAGAGCCTGTCAGGATAGAACCGGCCAGTACAAATACCAGAATGATAAAAGAGTTTCTGAAAGCAACACCCATGTTTGCCTGTTTCCATGCCTGGATAAAGTTTTCAACATATGTCCAGCTCTTGGGAAGTGTCATAACATTGGTGGAAGCATACTCTTCCGGACTTTTAAACGCTGTGATCACACACACAACCAGCGGAAGTATTGACACAAATGCACCCAGGATCAAAGTGAAATACTTTAGCACAACCAGGATTCCTTTTTTTAATTTCGCTGTTGTCATCAGTGTGCGCCCCCTTTCGCTTCCATAGCCAGACGTTTCTCACGCTTCCTGACTGTTCTGATTGCTTCCTGATCACCAACTCCGAAGAAGTACCTTTCAACCCATTTCTGGATAGCTGTAGCGATCATGATCAGAACCAGCAATACAATTGCCATTGCAGATGCAAGACCAACCTTCTGATTTTCATGTGCCAGTTTATTCATGATTACAAAGTAACTTCCTGTTCCAAAGTTACCGCCTGTAATAACATAAGGTGGCTCGAATACGCTCAGAGAACCGGTAATGGAAAGAATCATATTTAATACAACGATTGTTTTAATGCTTGGAAGGATTACATAACGGAATTTCGCCCATCCGTTTGCACCGTCAATCTCGGCTGCTTCATAAAGAGAAGAATCTACAGACATGATCGCACCAATGAACAGTACCATCTGCTGTCCCATATATCTCCAGATAGAGGTGGCAGCTACCGAAATATTGTTAATACGTGTATCCTTCAGCCAGTAAGGAAGATTATCCAGCTGAAAGCCGCACCACTGAAGTACGGTATCAAGAACGAAGCCTCTGGTATAGAAGAATTTAAATACGAAACCTACTGCAATACCACATACCAGGTATGGGAAAAACATAAATCCTTTGAATAAACCGCTGCATTTTGTTTTGAAACTCAGAATAGTCGCAAAATAAAGGGCAAGTCCCAACTGGATAAAAGAGGCAAATATGTAGTAAATACTGATTTTCAAAGCCCGGAAACAGTCATCCCTGGTAAACACATCTATATAATTTTTCCAGCCTACAAATTTACGTGCTCCGATATATTTCATATCATAAAAACTGAACTGCACCATTTTTCCAAATGGAATATAAGTAAATACAATAAGCAGGAGCAGTGGTACCAGCATAAATGTAAAAATACAGAGATTACGGTTTACTTTTCCTGATTGTATCCAGCGGACAAATCCTTTCTTCTGTTTCATGAATTTCTCTCCTTTCTCCCAAAGAAAGGGCAGGGATCTTTCACCCTGCCATTTGTAATGTTTCCAGAACCTCCCGTATAGGATCACAGGTTATTTATTGTTACTGTTCACTGCGTTCTCAGTAACACGCTTCGCGATGCACAGAATTTATGCTATTCGCATAAATTCGCGCGGCATGTCTCGGGTTTTCTGTGACCTTCGCTCACAAAAAACGCCTCGCGGGATACTACCTGTGAACAGTAACCATTTATTCAACTGTAATTCCGTTATTTTCCTGTGCGGATGTCCACATTTCATTCCATTCCTGTACCAGATCATCCATTGTCTTGTCTCCTGTAACTGCAGACTCTACAACCTCAGTAGGAACAGCACCGGATACATTAATACCAAGTTCAGAATCATTGTTGATATCATTCCATAAGTTCTCTTCCCCTTCCGGAGCAGGATTGTTAACAACAAGTTCTACACCTTCCATATCCTTTAAAGCTTCAGGATATTCACTGCCTGTTACAATAGAAAGACCACCCTCACTCTGAGAATATCCGGATTCTTCTACCAGCCATTTTATGTAGCACATTGCTGCGATCTGCTGATCTTCAGAGCTGTTGCAGTTAATTCCGTAGCAGTAGTCAGGGCCTGCTGCTGCATACTGTTTGCCATCTACTGTGATCGGGAATGTCATATATCCGATATCATCTGCATGATCGCCGGCCTGCTGCATCTGTGTTACAGACCAGGAACCAAGTGCCATACATCCGATCTGACCGTTATTAAGCATACCTTTGCTTCCTTCCCAGTCAGTTGTTGTCGGGTCATCTTCTGTAAGGCCTCTGCTTACAGCTTCATAAAGTGTATTGTAAACAGCATATGGACCAGTTCCGTCTCCTCTGTCAGAGAATGGATCTTTTCCTTTACAGAGTACGTTGTTTACGAAATCCGGATCACCTGTTGCACCGCCGTCAATGTAGGCATCCCATGCTGTCATAGTCCAGCCTGCTGCAAAGTTTGTATACATTGGGATCGCGTCTGTGTTATCTTTGATTTTCTGAAGATCATCAAGGAACTCATCCGGTGTTTTTGGAAGTTCTGTAATTCCTGCTTCTTTAAACACTGCCTTGTTGTAAACAATTCCCTGTACATTAGCCATGGATGGAACACCATAAACCTGATTACCGAATGCATAATTGTTCAGCATGTTACTTTCATAGATTTTTGAAAGGGAATCTTTATCTCCGAAACTTACAAAATAATTTTCCAGTTCATCTTTATCTACTGTAGTAGGAACCATACAGATGTCTCCCCAGTCTCCTGTTGAAAGACGCATGGTAACATCATTTGCATAATCTGTGATTCCTTCATATTCAATATTTACATTCGGATACAACTTCTGGAACTCTTCCACATATCCTTTGAATACAGTATCCACAACATCTGTCTTATGTGTAAGGAATTTCAGGTCAGCCTTGATATCTGTGTAATCTTTTCCAAGTTCAATCTGGTCAATTGTTACCTTCTTATCCTCTTTTGCATAAACCGGAACAGATAAAACCATTGTTGCAGCTACTGTTGTCGCAACAGCTTTTCTTAACATTCTTGTTTTCATGTTTTCTCTCCTTTCGATTTTGAGCTTGCAGACTCCTTGTCATTCTGCAAAACGCTTTGTTAACTTTCCCTTCGTTTAAGTTGATTTAATCTTATCACAATTAGCTTAAATATCAAGTATAAAATACTTAAATAATTAATTTTGTTAATACCATGAAATATTTAAGTTTTATTTTTGTATATTTTCACAACAAAAAACTCACAGGTAAACCAATTTTCTTGATTTTCCTGCGAGCTGCAATTATTAATATTTAACTTTCAATTGCTTATTTTTTATGTTTCATATTTCTAAATTTAATTTTATATTTGTTTTTTAATTTCCTCTATCTCTTTTTCGTACACTTTCCTTTTCTACAATTTTTCCGGAAACAACACTCAGACCTCGTCCTGAATCTGGATTCTTAATCTGTTTCAGTGCTTTTTCCAGTGCTACTTTTACCATTACCCGGGTATTTACCTCATAACTGGTAATCTTTTTATCCGGGAATCCAGGATACAGGTAATTATCGAAACCGACTACAGAAATATCCTCCGGTACACGATATCCCTGTTTCTCCAGTTCCAGAATCAGTATTCCGGCAGTAAGGTCACAATTGCATACAAAGGCTTCCGGCATATGCTGTGGCAGCTTAATATGCGTAGAACCTTTTTCATCACGGTCTTCGATCAGCCATTCCTCCGGAAGAATCTGCCCATGTTCTAACTGAGCTTTATAAAAACCACAGTAACGATCCATGATACTGCTGGTGGCATGAATAGAACCAACATAAGCCATCTTTGTAAACCCCTGTTCAAACAGATATCCAGTCATCAGATACATACCATAAAAATTGTCCGCAATAACTGCATCTTTAGCCAGTTCTTTGTCATAAAAATCCAGAAATATCACCGGCATATCTGTATGTTTCTTCATAAAATGAATATATTCCCTGCTGATTTCCCCCATTACGATCAGAGCATCCACAGTATGCTCTTCCTGAATTCTCGGAAGGATGAAATTCTCCTCCATATCCCACTTCAGTATTTCCACTGCAGCCATGCAATTCTTATCAGTAGCAACCAAAGCAAGCTCCTGATACATTTTCCAGTAAAAAGTAGTATATGTAGCCAAATATCTCTCAGAAATAATAACACCGATATTGCGCAGGCCGCCTTTATTTCTTTCACGTTTGGCTGCTGCCGTCATCTGATGATAACCCAGCTCATCTGCCACCTTTTGGATCTTCTCCCGCATCTCATCACTAACGCCCTTATTACCGGCCAGAGCATTGTGAACAGTTACAGTGCTGACTCCTACCTTTGCGGCAATATCAGCCATTCTTACTTTTCCCATTACATTATATGTCCTTTCTTATCCCCTTTACTCAATCACTTTCACAAAATGATACAATCTACTCTTAAAGTCTCCCCAGAATCCTTTCACAAGAAATCCACACTTCATCAACATCTCGCCTGTATATTTCTCTTCTGTTCCCTCAAGTGCATAGACAGCTTCCGTATCAAATCCCTGCAGGAAGATTCTTCTGCTGTGGGCATTGGGTGTGCTGAGTACATGCACATAAGTTACCAGAACTTCTCTCTTATCCTTGGCCGCTACTGCCCAGCAGTCATACAGATGATTCTCTCTGTAGGAAGCAATTCTGTAGTAGTCACCCTCACGCACTAGTTCATGATATTTGTGGTACATCTTTGTCTGCTCCGGGATCATCTTTCTGTCTTCTTCCGGAATCTTTGTCACATCCAGTTCGTATCCAAAGGTACCTGCCAGTGCCACATGTCCTCTTGTCTCGAAGGGCGTCACCCTGCCAACTGTATGGTTCGGGCAGTCGCTGACGTGAGCGCCCATGGTAGATAACGGATAGATCAGGGAAGTTCCTTCCTGGATCATCAGACGCTCGATGGCATCTGTGTCATCAGAACACCAGATTTGCGGACTATAGTATAACATACCCGGATCAAAACGCGCACCACCTCCAGAGCAGTTTTCCAGAAGAAGATCAGGAAATTCTGTAACCAGCCTCTCCTGCAGTGCATAAACGCCCAGAACATAACGATGGAAAAGTTCCTGCTGCTCTTCCGATCCCAGATAGGTGCTTCCAAGGTCACTTAACTGACGGTTCATATCCCATTTCACATAAGCAATATTTGCACTTCTTAAGATAGAAGCCACGCTTTCATATACATAATCCAGCACTTCCGGCCTGGAAAGATCAAGGACGTACTGCTGTCTGCTCTGTGTTGCTTCTCTTCCCAGAATCTGGATTGCCCATTCCGGATGCGTTCTGTAAAGATCAGAGTTTGGAGAAATCATCTCCGGCTCAAACCAGATACCAAACTCAAGACCGATCTTATTTACTTCATCTACCAGATGTTTCAGACCACCTGTGATCTTATCTGTGTTGACCTTCCAGTCGCCAAGAGAACAGTTATCGCTGTTTCTCACGCCAAACCAGCCGTCATCCATAACCAGCATCTCAATACCGCAGGACTTCGCTTCTCTTGCGATATCTAACAGCTTATCCGTGTTGAAATCAAAATAGGTAGCTTCCCAGTTATTGATCAGGATTGGTCTCTTCTTATGAAGGTATTTGCTTCTGATCATATGGTTTCTGTAGAAATCATGATAGCTTCTGGTCATTTCTCCCAGGCCTTCATGTGAATAAGTCATAACCACTTCCGGTGCCTGGAATTCTTCTCCTGCTCTCAGGATCCAGCCAAATTCTTCTTTGTTGATACCCATAACTGTACGAACAGAATCAAACTGGTTTAACTCTGCCTGTCCGATAAAGTTTCCGGAATATACAAAATGCATCCCGTAAACTTTGCCCTGCTGCTGAGTGGTTCCCGGTGTTACCAGAGCTACAAAAGGATGCTCCTGATGGCTGGATTCTCCCTTTGTAGAAGATACCATCTGTTTTCCGTAACGGAGCGGTCCCTGCTGAATATGACGTTCTCTCGCCCAGGAACCATGAAGAGTCAGCATCTCGAAGTTCTCGTTATCCATATCCAGACATGCACTGTAGATTTTCTCAATTTTAAGCTTCTGATCACCCTTATTAATTAATTTCACACTTCTGGTGATCACGTTCTCTTTTTCAAATACAGAATAACTTAACACTACCTGCAGTCCCAGAATCTCATCCTCACAGAGGATATCCAGAGTCTGTACTTCTTCCTCTGTACCGAAAGATGCCGGAAGTCCTTTGAGTGCTTTTTTCCCATTATAAATTTCGTGGGAAACGTAGTGAATCTCACATCCCATCTGTCCTGCTTCATTCCGCACATTTAAGCAGCTCTCACGGTAATCTCCGATACCTCCTGTGGGATATTCCATAGGAAAACTGTCCAAAAAGGCAGATTTCTCTCTCATATTTACAGATGGTGTGTACGGTGGCTCCTCCATACGCAACATGTAATTCTCTGCAGCTCTATATAACCGATCTCCGTAATAAATATGTCCCAGATATCCTTCCGGAGTTAATCCCATTAAGTACGTGCTTTTCTCCGTATCCAGACGGAAAATTTTCTTGTCTTCATTAAACTGAACAGCCATTTCTACTCCTTTCTATCATGCACCTGCTGTACGTATCATCTCCACAATACTGCTCTGCACAGGTTCTTGTCTTTGGTTTTAGTATACTTAATAATTAATTTACAGTCAACTTAATCATTTAAGTTCTACAAACTCAACAAAAAAGGAGCGGAAAAACTGGTAAAAAGAACAAAGAAAAACATTCTTTTCGAAAATTAACCATTACTTTTATCCCCTGCTATATTTTCTCAAATTTTTTTATTTGATACATCAGTACTTCTTTCTCTCGGGAATTCGTTTCTTTGTCTAACCATTCCAAAGCAGCCGGAACATTGAGTTCAAATCCTTTCCCAAAATAATTGAGCATTTTTTCATGAGAGCCACAAAACGGTCTGGCAATCACTCTTTTTACATTATCTTCTATTGAAAAATTCCAGTTTACGCTCAAATTTGCTGTCAACAAAGATACTCCATTATCAAAAATAGGAGCCGGTACAAATATACCATCCTGAAATACAACTGCCAGATTATTAAGATGTCTGTCTTCATTTAGAATAATCCAATCTAACGTAAAAATTTTCTTCATATAATCCGTAATGTCAATTAAACATGTTTGTTTTATAAAGTTAACCACATACTCAATCCGTTCTTCCATTGTTTCCATTCGCCCAATCACTTCAGATAAATCTTTACCAAACTCATTATAATAAAGTCTGTAAAAAGTAATTAATTCTTCCCCTGGATTTAAAAAATTCTTACTTCGGCACCCCATATTTTGGTTGATATATCCTTGCTCATATTCTACATATTCACTCTGTTCCAAAGTAGAAAAACTTAATAATTTAGAACACAAATATTCTGTTCTTCCTTCATGTCCTCTGTTATCTTTTTTGTACCAGTAATTATCTTTTCTATATTTGATCTGACTTCCTTCACTTGTTCCTGACTGAATTACAATATATTCATCACTGATTGTTTCCTGAAACATATTCACCTCACTAATACATCCTTACTTGTAAGCTTCTCGCCCGGAAATCTGAACCATATATAATCATTATAAGATACGCCATGAGTCTTACGCACGATTTCATATGGATTATAATACTTAAGTCCCAAATGCCTCAGAATTTCATCAATATCTGCTCTGTTTCTATCCCAACAACGCAGTTCTAAGATTTTATTTAACTGATACCTTGTCATATTCTTATCTGCAAATAGCTGCTTTAATGGATGTTCCACGAATCTGGAAACTGTAACTCTGCCACCTTTTACATAAACTCTTGCTGTGATTTCATCTTTCCAATATACTTCAAAGGTATAATCTTTCAATAGAGATTCTTTCTCTCTTTCACGCTCTAATGATTTAACAAAAGTCTCTAAAGGTTTTTTTAGTTTTTCTAACTTCTTCTTATTTTCCAACAGTTCCTGTTTACGAAGCAGATTTTGTTCTTCTTTCCAGATAATTCCCGGTTGTACAGGGGCAAGATATCTGGAATGTACTTTTCCTTCTGAACGCCATTGTTCATAATAATATATTTTTCCTTTAACCGATTTCGTAATGATAGATTTCTGATGCAAATCCATTGTTCCAAGTTCATATTCAATCATACGAAGCTTCTGTTGAATATCTTCCAATTCCTGTTTCGACTGCCTGTAAATACTTTCAGATCTTTCCATTCCTTTTTCCCTCCAGATGCGCTGTACTAGTCTCTATTTTCATGTTATCATACAATATTATTTTTTTCAATTATGTAGGATATATTTAATGCATAAAAACAAAGAAAAAACTTCTTTTCAAAAATCATAATAGATTTTAATAAAGAAGTTTCTCTCTATAGCATTTATAATCTTTTGTATATCTGTCCCCTATTTCCTGCATTAATTACAGTTACAATCAATTTTCCATTCTTTTTTACATTCCTCCAGAGAATATTCTTCTTCCTTTTCCGAATCTGTATCATTCAGATATTCTTCAATAATTAACTTACTTCTGTGGGATCATGGCAACCTTTTTCCACTGATAGGTTCCATTATCGACTGTCATTATTGCCATGGTGATCTCCTGGTCGAAGCGTCTGGGGCCGCAGCTTCCCGGGTTTAGCCATAGACGGTTGTCTATCATTTTTTCAAAGTATTTATGGGTGTGTCCGAAGATGACTACCTGTGTGTCTTTTAAATCCCAGTCTACATCTTTTTTATTGTGGGTCATGAAAAATTTCACCCCTTCTATGGTGAAGTGTAAGGTTTTCGCCATTCCTTCTGCCCAGTCCTTGTCGTTATTTCCGCGGACTACATAGATGGAGCCCATCATACGAAGTGTATCTAGGATTTCCGGTTTGTTTACATCACCTGCGTGGATAATGCAGTCGCAGTCTTTTAAAATTTCAATAATTTCCGGCCTGAGTAAGCCATGAGTGTCTGAGATAATTCCTATTTTCTTCATATATATTACCCGTCATTCTCTACAAACAGTTTACTAACCCAAAAATAAATCACATTTAATTCCTCCAAAATATTTTACAAATTTTATATATGATTACATGCAATCCATTTTTTAGGTTTCATTAATTTCATGTTTAATTTTCATCAAACAGTTGTATTTTTCCATATTCACCATCATAACCCGGAATTCTGTTCACATTTCCGGTTCTTACATTCTCAATTCCTTCTGCAATCCGTTCTCCTGCACAGGATTTAATATCTTCTGACGGTACGTTTCGCAGAATGTCGAATTCTGTTCCCAGTGTCTGAATCATCTGTTCAAAACACCCCTGCACTTTCTTACTTGCAGTGGAATATCCCATACATGCAGAGATTACTTCCGGCAGAGGTACAAGGCTTTCATATTTCTTACCATCTTCTTTCACAAATCCTTCCGCTCTGTCTGCAAGCTGCTCTACTCTGTGATCTACACCCATGGTCAGCTTCTTTCCACAGACAGGACAGATTCCACCAAGACGTTCTGCTTCCACAGGACTTAATGATATACCACACTTTCGGTGGCCATCGAAATGATATTTCCCCTCTTCAGGAAAAAATTCTACTGTTCCTTCCAGTCCTTGGCCAGTCTGAATTGCCTGATAAAGTCCCTCATAGGAACAGTCAATATCCAACAGATTCGCCTCACGTCCCAGCTTAGACGGAGAATGTGCATCTGAATTGGATACAAGTTGATAGCGGTCCAGTTTGGAAATTCTCCAGTTCATAGCCGGGTCAGAGGAAAGTCCGGTTTCCAATGCATGCACATACGGTGTCAGTTCCTCGAAACATTCCTCTACAGAATCAAATCCTGATTTCGCACCTAATACAGAGAAATGGGGTGTCCAGATATGAGCCGGGATCAGAATTCCTTCCGGGCATACATCCAGCATCATTTCCAGGAGATCATGACTGTCCAGACCCAGAATCGGGCGGCCGTCAGAGTGAATATTTCCGATTTTCTCCAGACGCTGTGCCATAGCATCTGCTGCCTCCAGACTTGGAAGCAAAATCACATTGTGTACTTTTCTGGTCTTTCCGTTTTTCTTATAAATAGAACTGATTTCCCCGGAAACAACAAAGCGTGTTCCTTCTCCCGGAAATTTCCGGCTATCTTCTTTTACATATTCATCTCTGAGACGATACAGGCCGTTTCCCTCTGAAACAAGTCTCTCCTTCAGTTCTTCTCTCCATACCGGATGCGTGAAATCACCTGTTCCAATCAGAGAAATTCCTTTCTTTCTCGCCCAGAAATCCAGATTCTCAGGCGTACCTTCTTTACTTGTCGCCATGGAAAATCTGGAATGAATGTGCAGATCAGCTATTGTTTTCATTATTCATTATAACCTCCATCCATTCTCTTTCAGCCATAACTTGTACGTTTCATACTCCGGCATTACTTTTTCGACCTCGTCCCAGAATGCCTTCGAATGATTCATCTCTTTCAGATGGCAGAGTTCATGTATCACTACATAATCCAGCACTTCCGGCGGTGCAAGTATCAGTTTCCAGTTAAAATTCAGATTCTTCTCACTGCTGCAGCTTCCCCATCTCGTTTTTTGCTCTCTGATGGTGATATTGCGGTAAGAAACGCCCATGAGTCTGGCAAAATAAGAAGCCCTTCTGGTAATTGTTTCTTTCGCTTTTCGTATATAGACATTCCGTTTTGCCTCGCTCAGATCTGCACTCAATGGCTTCTCTTCCCTGTATTCTTTTGTCCGTTCCAGACATCCCAGAACCCACTCCTGCTTCTGGTTTACAAATCTTTTGATCCGCGGCAGACCTGTACGGAGCGGTGCACGGACAATCACATTTCCGTCCCTGCGTACCTCCAGAGTCATGGTTTTTCTGGCACTTCTTATGACCTGATATTCAAATTCTCCGCAGGTGAATTTCTCCTGATTATTTTTTGTTTCGAATTCTCTCATCCATATATTTCTCCATCTCTGTTGCCAGAATGTCCATCTTTTCCTGTGTTTCCGGTAATGCATAGGGAACTCTGTCCTTAATCCGTTTCACATAATCATGTTCACGCATAATCTCATAGGTTTCTGGGAAATTGATATCATAATACTGTGCAATATAGGAAATCCAGTAGTCCACTTTCGAAACCCTGTCTGAAGATAATACAGATTCCCTTGCCATACAGGACTCCCATACCTTTGGTGCGATCACTCCTTCGCCTACACCCTTCTCATCCACTCCCAGAAGTGTTTCCATGGACTCTTCCAGCTTTACCCTGCAATTATCCAGCTTATCTGCATCCCGGATTAACTTTGCATGAAGCAGAGTTCTCTCATCCGTAATTCCTTCCAGTTTGAAGTCACTGTGCTTCTCAATCGCAGTGCAGATCAGACTGTCAAACCTGTCATCCTTCACAAATCTGCGGATCATTTTCTCCGGTCCGAACAGAAGCTGTGCTCCATATGCTGCATGCTCCATAGTTCCCGGTTCAAAGCTGTCAAATCTCCTGATCTGTTCAAATCTGCCAATATCATGGAGCAATCCGATTACCTTTGCCAGTTGTACATCTTCCTCTGTTAATCCCATACGGCGGGCAATGTCTTCTGCAGCATCAACCACTCCATAAGTATGTACGATTTTCAGATGAATCTTATCATCCGCTCTGTCATATTCATCCAGATATGCTTCAAAAGCAGCTTTCGCTGTATCAAAATCTCTTGTTAAGTCTAATAATTTATCCATTGATATTATAATCCCTTCTTTATTCCAAACACACAAAAAACAACTACGATATACTTTGCATAAATTATAATGGTTTTATCCAAGGAATTACATTTTCTCAACCATTATTTTCTGCTTCCATACACCTTTTCTCACAATCATAAGATATACCTGAAACGATATGGAATCACAGTCATAAATGAAAGGTTCTTCTCTGTAGATCAGAGTCTGAACATTCTCTGCTTCCAATTCTTCTTTTCTTCGTTCCGCTTTTTCCATCAGTTCTTGCAGATATTCATTCTGTTTCTTTCCAAAATCTCTATCCGGATAGACCGAAGCTGCTTCCCTGATTTTTTCTCCCAACAGAGTAACCACCGGTAAATGACTTCTCTTACAAAGCATTCCTGCAATTTTTCTGGCATTTGACATATCCGGATTTATTTCATATCGTCTGAGCATTTTTCCCATTTTTTCATCTCCCGCTTCCGTTGCCAGTTCCTGCATAACTGCCAGTGCTTCCGCCGTTACCTCCCATGGATTGTCCACCGGAACAATATACTTCTCCGGTACTGCCGGATAAAAAAGATAATTTAATGGTGGGAAATCACGCAGCATTGCCAGCTTTCGTTCCTGTTCAGTGCAATATTCTTCTCCCAGATACTCATATTTATCACGCAATATAGCGATCTGGTACTCCATTACCCTGAGATTTTCATATCCCTTCACCCAGAAATGTCCCAGCTCTCCATAATTATACAAATATGTTTCCAGCAAAATATCTTCAAAAAATACGGTAAACACATTCCGCCCCTGATGAACCACCAGAATATACTCTGCCTCACATAAATCCCTGTCTGCCTTCTCTAAAGAGCCTTCAAATTTTCCTTCATAATCCCTGACATAATTTCCTGTCATTCTGGCATTTTTCAGAACCAGAAAGCTCTCCACCGCATCATTCATCAGGTAGATCAGACGTAACTCTCCACTCTCTGTCTGTCCGGTAAAACCGTCCGGAATATCCACAAACTCACACAGTTCCTGCTCCAGAAGCAGATTTAATTTTTCAAAATTGTCTTTCATTGTTACTCCCCTGTAGGATCATTTTGTTCTTCAGAAGCTCCTACTTTATTTCCAGGTAACTTTTCCACCTTTTATATTCATAGTAAACACTTTATCACAACGGAGTCTGATGTCTATACAAAAATTTAGCTGATTATTGTATGGCTGTCAATCCCCTGGACTTTTTTTAATTACTGGCAGCAAACAAGGGGCTGTTTTTCAGGACAGCCCCTTGTTCTTCATTTCCATATCCGTTTTAGTTTATTCTTCCATTTCCACTTCCAGTACATAGTCTACCGGATCCGGTAATACAGGGTCCGGTCCCAGGTCTACAAATGCAATGTCAGGGTAATCACTGTGTACCCATGCTGTAGACAGAGGAACTTCATGTCCGTCAGCCAGTGAACGTACTTTCACGATCTTATTCTTGTCAAATCCGATCAATGGCAGAGGACCTAATGTGTTCTCATAAATATGTACATAATATTTATTACCCTTTCTGGTGACACGTCCATAATCCGGTTTCGGGATATCATTTGCAGGAACACATCCATAAATACTGTCATGATTATATTTCATCCAGCGTCCGATCTCAGCCAGGATATCAGAAGATTCCTTCGGGAATTTACCCTTTGCATCAGGACCTACGTTCAGGATCATATTTCCGCCCTTGGAAACACATTCTACCAGCTTTTTGATCAGCATGGAAGCCGGTTTGTAATAATGATCATTTGCACAGTATCCCCAGTTATTGTTCATTGTAAAGCATGCTTCCCATACCATAGGATCGCCGTTTTTATCACAGATACCTTCCGGCGGAATAATCTGTTCAGGGCTTACAAAATCACCATGATATGGCTTCGGATCACATTCATACAGAGAGCCCCTTCCCTCGCCGCTTACTTCCAGACGGTTATCAATGATAACTCCCGGCTGTAATCTGCGGACCATATCGATCAGTCTTGTTGCACCCCATTTCTCACCTCTCATATCATCATAGGAGAAGTCAAACCAGATAATATCAATCTTTCCATAATTTGTACAGATCTCCTCTACCTGATTGTAGAGATATTCTGTGTAACGTGAAAAATCTCTGTTCTCATTACTGCATTCAGGATGATTTCTCATAGGATGGATCCTATCTCCGTACTGTGGATAGTCCGGATGATGCCAGTCAAGTAATGTGAAATAGATTCCCACTTTCAGTCCTTCTTCTCTGAGTGCTTCCACATATTCACTGATCAGATCTCTTCCTGCAGGTGTATTTGTTGCCTTATAATCTGTATATTTACTGTCAAATAAGCAGAATCCATCGTGATGCTTTGCTGTCAGGACCACATATTTCATTCCTGCTTCTTTTGCTTCTTTTGCCCACTGCTTCGGGTTATAATCCCTTGCATCAAACTCTTTCATAAAAGGAAGATATTCTTCCTCCGGAATTTCCTCTGTACTGCGTACCCACTCTCCTCTTGCAGGGATAGAATATAATCCCCAGTGGATAAACATTCCAAAACGTGCTTCCTGATACCATTTCATACGTGCTTCATATTCTTCTCTGTTAAACTGATACATAATCTATATCTCCTGTATTCATATGATTATTTAACCTTCTGCTCCGGATCTGTATCTGCCGGACAGCCTTGCTGCTCACCCGATTTTTGTCATCACATCAGTCTGAGCAGCATATCTCCGGTTCCCACATTATAACCGCTGGTCGCATAGATTCCATTGAGACTTCCATTGGTCACAATGATCAACGGAAGTTTATCCGGATCTACATACATACGTCTTCCAAGGGTATTGATGATCTCTGAAAAATCATCATAATAAATCTGAACGTTCTTCAGTTTTTTCAGGGCCTTTGACAGTGTAGGAGTTTCCAGAGCATCCTTGCTTCTCACTACAAAAATAATCTTCTCTGCATATCCTGCAAAAGCTCCTTCCTGCTCCATCATTTCATTCAGGATATGTTCTGTAGGTTCTTTCTCTTCTTCCAGGAATGCAAGGATATGCTTTCCATCGGCAGTAAGCTCTGAAGCTTTTACTGTACTTCCATCTTCTCTTCTCAGAGTAAATTCCGGCATGGAAATATTCTCCAACATATCTTCCAGATCTGCCTCTCTTAAAACCAGATCTATCTCTTTTGTCTCTCCAGGCTGGATCTCAAAATGATATTCATTTGCAAACATATTTCCATTTGGAAGTCTGTTTGAAGTAAGGATTCTGTACTTTCCGGATTCCAGTGGCAGATTCATATGCTGGTTTTCAAATGCCTCTGTACCCAGTTTCAGAGACACATATCTGCCATTTTCCAGTTTTGCAATACTCCAATTCTGGAAATATTTCCATTGTGTATCTTCTCCCGATTTCAGGATCAGAGTACTGTTCTTCTCTGTCTTTGCAAGTACGGGAACAAACTTTTCGTTTTCCATATATTCCATGGAACGGTCATGAGGGTTCAGACGTGCCGGAACTCCCAACGTTCTTGCCATTGCAACAAAAAGGATTTTCTTTGACAGGAAGCTTCCTGTACAGGTATTAAGACATCCTGCAGGTGTTGTGATCACACTTGAACGTTCTTTCTCAGGTCTGGAAACAACAGCTTTCTCTACCAGCTTCCAGATTTGGGATGGATCATTTCTCAGCTCCTGCTTCTCATCTCTGGAAAATTTGTTCTTTATCTCTCTTCTGTATTTCTGAAGGACCTCATCATCCACTCTTGGATTCAACACATAAGATACAAATGTATCCCTGTTCATCATACCATGATACGAAATCGCAAGATCCAAGTGCTCTTCAAGAACATCACTGAGACAGTCTGTTCTGTCTTTCTCTGTCAGAACGTTAAGAAGATCCTCTCTGTACGAAGCAGCAACAGCTTTCTCTATTCTGTTTACCTCTTTCTGAAGGAAACGCTCACACTCCGGATTTCTCCAGTTTCTTACCTTCTGCTCTCTGTGTGCATTGGCAGCTGCCAGACGTTTATTTCCTCTTTCCTTCTGTTCAGAATCAGGCATATCTGTATTTACCGGTGCATCATGAGGAGCAAACATATCTGCTGCTGTCCACTTCTCATATCCTGCATTTTCTCCTGCAGTCTGATGCCTCAGACAGATTTCACAGCTGTCCTCTGTCTCTGTGTTCATTGCTTTCTCAGCATGAAGCCATTCTTCGTTACAGCATGCTCTTACAGAAATATGCAGACTTCCAAGACCTGTTGTCAGTACAGCCCTGCCATTCTCGTCTGTTTCTTTCTCTGCAATCGGTGCATACTCAGAATAATTGAGTACCTCAAAGGAAACCTCAGCTCCCTCCACCGGAAGTCCCTGATCATCTTTTACAGATACAGTAATCCCCTTTGTAACTGCATATCTTTTCAGTTCATTCAGCATGGTTACCATGCCATCTCTGCCTATTACTTCACCTTCCGGGATCTTTGTATCAAATATACGGGAATGGATCATCATTGCCCTTGAGGATGCGTTAGTAAACCAGCCTTTATTCAGGATTTCTTCCGGTTCACAGGCTCCCAGGAAATACCATTTACCGTCACACCAGATTTCCACCCACGCATGATTATCATCACAGTGAGACCATTTCGGTGCATATACCTGACGTGCAGGCACACCTACACTTCGCAGTGCATTAACTGTAAAAACAGACTCTTCCCCACATCTTCCATTGCCTCTGCGATATACAGAGAGTGCAGATAAAGTACGGTCATCCGTACAATGATAGGTTGCCTCCTCTGCACACCAGTAGTTCACTTCCAGAGCTGCTTCTCTGAAATTCATTCCCTGTATTCTTGTTCCGATCTCTGTTCGGAAAAAGGTTCTGCAGGGTGCGATCTCTTCTTCATTTACTCTGTGAAACAGTACATAATTCAGAAAAATATCCTCAGGCATATCTGCTATCTGTGGATTCTCTTTCCACAGCTGTACACCGTTTTCAGCATAATCCAGAAATACTTCAAACGGATAGTTTCCAATATCACTGTACGGCATAAATGCATATAAATACTTGCATGCAAGCGCCACCTCTTCTGTACATTTCTGTATTTTTTCATCTATAGACGCAAAAAACCGGGGCAGACTCTTTGTCTGCTCCAGGTAATTCTTTTCAATTCGCTCCCTGTTCTCCTTCAAAAAAATCTTCGGTTCTGCCATCATAATTCCTCCAGAACTTTCTTTGCAGCACGGATACTGTCAACGTCCGTACGCCATATCTCATATTCACTGATCATTGGAAGTCCCATATTAACTCCCTCTTTCCGAAACTGCATCTCACTGTCGATCACATGCTTTCCTGTCATATGGTAAGCCTTTATCCCCGTAAGCGGATAGAGTTGTCGGATCACCTCTGCACCAACACCACTTCCTGCCTGGATCGTAATACGTCCTCTGCTCTTCTCCTGCAGTTCTTTCAGAAGATCTGCTCCCTGCAGACATACATTGCGCTGTCCTGAAGTAAGGATCGTATCAATTCCCAGTGAAATTGCCTGTTCCATAGTTTCCAGCGGATCAACGCACACATCAAAAGCTCTGTGGAGTGTTACTGACATATCCCCTGCAGCCTCCATAAGCTCCTTCATCTGTTCCATGTTTAATGTGCCATCCGGTTTCAGCACCCCAAATACTACACCTTCAGCACCCATTTTTCTGAAATCTTCTACTGCACTCTTTATTATGGAAAACTCTGCATCTGTATAACAGAAATCTCCAAAACGCGGACGGATCAGGGCATGGATCCTGATATCCGAACGCTTTCTTATCTCTTCAAAAAGCCACGGTCCCGGAGTGGTTCCGCCTATTATCAGATTACTGCAAAGCTCCAGTCTGTCTGCACCTCCTGAAGCCGCTGCCATGGCAGATTCCACGGAATCCACACAGGCTTCCAATATGTATTCTTTCACGTACTTTCCTCCATCTTCTTCATCAGGATCAATTAAATAAAATTATCCTGTTTATCATATTCACTTAAAACAATTTCACCCCAGCTCTTTCCAGTGTACTCACGATCGTGTCATCCGGAAATTCATCTGTAACGATTCCGCTGATATCATCAAAATACGCAAACTTATAAGAATCATTAAAATAAAACTTTTCTCTCTCCATAACGACATATTTATGTCTGCTGCTGTGCATAGCCGCCTTCTTTGTCAATCCGTCCTCTACCCCCAATGTAGTAATTGCACAATCGGTCATGTCCACACCGCAGCTTCCTATAAATGCACGGTCAAAACTATATTGCTTCATCACTTCTATGGCCGCAGCCCCCATAAAACCATTCACTGTCCGGTACATTGTCCCCCCGGTACCAATAGCAGTGATCGATGGATTTGTAGCAAGGATCTGCAGAATATCGATCATATTGCTGACAACTACCACTCTCATATTTGACGCAGCAAGAAGCTTTGCCAATTCTATATTTGTGGTAGAAATATCCAGGAAAATCGTCTCATTATTCTTGATCAGCTTAAATGCTTTCGCCGCAATTGCTTTCTTTTTGTCAAGGTTATAATGGCGTCTGTCTACTACATCTCTTTCCAGCGGATAATCCTGTGAAAGAATCGCTCCACCGTAGGTTCTCTTTAACTTTCCGGCGTTTTCGAGAATTTTGAGGTCTTTACGGATACAGTCCTCTGTAACCTGAAACTTCTCACTTAATTCCTTAACCTTGACCTTTCCGTTTTCACGAAGACATTTCTCTATTGCGCTTTGTCTTTCCTCAGTAAACATAGCCCCTTCTTTCCTCATCTCTTTATGATGATCCTTTATATTTTGTCCTGACCAGATATCTGTAAATCACATCTCTGATTCGATACTACTGTTTATTCCGTAAGTTCAGGATAATGACATTTTACAATATGTCCGGGTGCAATTTCAACAGGTGTAGGCACTTGTGTCTTACATTTTTCTGTACAATGCGGGCATCGTGTATGGAACAGACATCCACTTGGCGGATTGCTTGGACTTGGAAGATCACCTTTTAATGTGATACGTTCCTTTGTCAGATCCGGATCCGGGATCGGCACTGCAGAGAGGAGTGCTCTGGTATATGGATGTCTTGGATTTGCATAAAGCTCTTTCTTTGGTGCTGTCTCTACGATCGTACCAAGGTACATAACACCAATTCTGTCTGAGATCATCTCAACAACACTCAGGTCATGAGAAATGAACAGGTAGGTAAGATTAAAATCTTTCTGCAGCTGCTGCAGAAGGTTCAGTACCTGTGCCTGAATGGAAACATCAAGTGCTGATACAGGCTCATCTGCAATGATCAGCTTTGGCTGTACAGTCAGTGCTCTGGCGATTCCGATACGCTGACGCTGGCCGCCTGAGAATTCATGAGGATAACGTTCTCCATGAGATGGGCTTAAACCTACGGTTCCCAGAAGTTCATGAACCTTCTTAAGTCTCTCACCTGCACTCATATTTGTATGGATCAGAAGCGGCTCACCGATAAGATCCTGAACCTTCATTCTTGGATTCAGGGAACCATATGGATCCTGGAATACCATCTGGATGTCAGAACGTAAAGAACGCATTTCCTTCTCAGTAAGTTTGGAAATCTCTTTTCCCTCAAACCAGATCTCGCCGGAATCCGGTATGATCAGATGATCGATCAGTTTACCTGTGGTAGACTTTCCACAACCAGACTCTCCTACCAGAGAGAAGGTTTCGCCCGGATAAATATCAAAAGATACATCATTTACAGCATGGACAAGTTTCTTCTTGCTGAACATTCCTCCGTTCGCCTGGAATGTTTTTTTCATATTTTTTACTGATAATAAGGGCTCGCTCACTGGTTATGCCTCCTTTCCACTCTTGTTCAGCAGATGACATCTGCATTTTCTTGTGCCTGCCTCATTGATGCTTACAAGCTCCGGCTCCTGCCGATGGCAGATATCCGTCGCATATTTACATCTCGGTGCAAATTTACATCCCTTGGGCATCACAGACAGATCCGGTACACTTCCCGGGATAGACGGCAGGGATTCCACACCGCTTCCAAGCTTTGGCACAGAACCGATCAGACCCTGTGTATATGGATGCTTAGGATCTGCAAACAGGTCATGTACAGGTGCCTCTTCCACAATACGTCCCGCATACATAACAACAACTCTGGAACACATTTCTGCCACAACACCAAGGTCGTGTGTGATCATCAGGATACCTGTATTTTTCTTGGCTCTGATCTCCTCCATCAGCTCCAGGATCTGTGCCTGAATCGTAACGTCAAGAGCTGTTGTAGGCTCATCTGCGATCAGAAGCTCCGGCTCACAGGACATTGCCATAGCGATCATAACACGCTGGCACATACCACCTGAAAGCTGATGCGGGTAACTCTTCAGTGTCATATCCGGCTCAGGGATACCTACAGATTTCAGTACCTCAAATGCTCTGTTGTGTGCTTCTTCTTTTGAGAAATTATTGTGAAGAAGGATTGCTTCTGTCAGCTGTTTCTCAATTCTCATACATGGATTCAGAGAGTTCATAGGCTCCTGGAAGATCATGGCAACTTCACGTCCTCTGATCTTTCTCATACCTTTTTTATCTTCCTTGAGAAGATCCTTCCCATTGAGCAGGATCTCTCCGTTGGAAATCTTACTGTTTCGTGCCAGAAGTCCCATAACTGAAAGGGATGTTACAGATTTACCGCATCCTGACTCTCCTACCAGACCAAGGATCTCACCTGGCTGGATAGAAAAACTTACGTTATTGACTGCTGTCACCCATGTCTTATCTCTTTTAAACTCCGTGCGGAGATTCTTTACTTCTAATAATTTTTCTGCCATGGCTTCTTCCTCCTAGTTCATCTTTGGATCCAGGGTATCTCTGAGACCGTCGCCCAGCAGGTTAAATGCCAGAACTGTAAGGAAGATCAGAATACCAGGGAACAGTACCATATGAGGAGCTGTGTTCAGATAGTTACGTCCTGTGGAAAGCATGGAACCCCAGTCAGGCTCTGTAACATTCGCACCAAATCCCAGGAAACTTAAGGATGAAGCTGCAAGAATCGCAGTACCTACACGCATTGTAAAGTTAACGATCATGGACTGGATAGTTCCGGGGAAAATGTGTACAAACAGAATTCTCATATTTGAACATCCCAGAGAACGGGCTACTTCCACATAAGGAGCCTGTTTTACGGAAATCGTAGCACTTCGTATGATTCGCGCAAATGACGGCACTGTAAATACCGCAACAGCGATCATAACGTTCACCATACCCTGTCCGATGATAGCAACAACTGCGATTGCAAGAAGGATATCAGGGAAAGCAAAAAGTACATCACAGCATCTCATGATCAGAGAATCTATAATTCCTCCATAGAAGCCTGCGATCAGTCCAAGGATAACACCAAGGGCTGTACCGATAATGGTAGCTGTCAGCGCACATGTCAGGGAAAGTCTGGTACCGACCATCAGACGTGAAAATACGTCCTGTCCGTATTCATTGGTTCCCCAGATATGAGCTGCGCTGGGTCCCTGCATCATAGCTGTGTAATCAGGTGCCTGAGGATCATACGGAACTACATACGGTCCTATGATCGCCATCAAAATAATAAAAACAATAAATGCCAGAGAAATCACTGCTGTTTTTCTCTTCATGAATTTCTTTACAAATTCTTTGAACTTGCTCTGTGCCTTAGGGAGTTCTTCGGCAGCAGCAAGGTTAATAGTTGATGTTGTATTCTTATCTGCCATCTTCTCTCCTCCTCTATTCATAACGTACTCTTGGGTTAATTACGCCATAAAGAACATCTACGACCAGGTTGATCAGGATATATTCTGTAGCAAAGAACAGAAGCAGTGCCTGAACTACCTTGTAATCTCTAAGCTGGATGGAGTCAACAAGAAGACGTCCAAGACCAGGGATAGAGAATACAGTCTCAGCCATAACAGATCCGGAAAGAAGACCACCGATCTGAAGTCCGGCTACTGTTACGATCTCGATCAGAGAGTTCTTAAATGCATGACGCATAACTACCAGTGATTCAGAGAGACCTTTTGCACGTGCTGTACGCACATAATCCTCACGCATTGTCTCAAGCATGGAGGATCTGGAGAATCTGGCAAGTACAGCCATGATTCCTGCTCCCATTGTGAGTGATGGAAGAATATAGCTCTTCCAGGTCTCCAGTCCGCTGGTTGGAAGCCATCCCAGGCTTACTGAAAAAAGCTGGATCAATTCCAGACCTAACCAGAAACTTGGAACAGATATACCTGCAATTGCTATTACCATACCTACATAATCAAGGATCCTGCCATGAAAAACAGCTGCGATGATACCGATAGCAATACCGATGATCGCTGCCCAGATCATGGATGAAAAAGTCAGCATAATAGTTGGTTTCAGTCTTGGTGCGATTGTTTCTGCTACTGTTTTACCGTTTTTAATAGAATTTCCAAGATCTCCTGTAAAAAGACCTTTCATATACTGACCATACTGTACAAGTAACGGCTCATCAAGTCCCAGCTGTTCACGTACAACTGCTACGTCTTCCTTTGTTGCATCCTGGCCGGCTATCAGTCGTGCCGGATCACCAGGGATCATATGGATAAACATAAATACTACAAATGAGATAACCAGAAGCAGCGGGATCGTGCTTACCAAACGTTTACCTAAATAACGTCCCATAGTTTTCCTCCTTATCATTTATATTGATTCTTTTCCTGTATTTCAGTTTTTTATTACCGGAAATCCGGTTATTTTTACTTAAGAATGTGTTTGAAAAAGGTTTTAGAATCAGAGAACTGCCATAGTAAAGCTTATGGCAGTTCTCCTGATTGAACATCTTTGTTATTACTGTGCTAAAGTTGCATTTGCGAAGTTGAATGCTCCGTCCGGAGATACATATACACCAGACAGGTAAGATTTTGTAGAGTAGATAATCTGGTCGTTACCGAGGAACAGCCATGGGCAAGCTTCCCATGCGATTTTCTGAGCATCGCCATAATATTTAGCCTGTTCTTCTTCATTTGCAGTTGCAAGACCTTCATCCAGATCTTTGTCAAAGTCAGCATCGTTGAAGTATGCTGTATTTGCACTGGTTGGAGGACACATGGAGCTGTAGAGCAGAGAACGTAAGGAACCATCCATTGTGAAGTCAGATGCGGACCAGTTTACATACCACATATTGATCTCAGCTTCATCTTTGTCAACATAGATCTTATCACCTACTGTTGCAGGCTCCATCGGCTGAACCTCTACTTCAATACCGATCTGAGCAAGCTGCTGGGAAATAAATGTCATACCTTTGATTTCCTGAGTTGTGTTATCACCCCAGAGTGTAAGCTTGAAGCCATCTTCGTATCCTGCTTCTTTCATAAGCTCTTTTGCTTTTTCCACATCATATGTGTAAGCTTCCTGCTCTTCATATCCACCGATGATAGACGGAACTACAGATGTAGCAGGTTTTCCGTATCCTGAATACATTAACTGGATATATGCATCTTTATCAATTGCATAGTTCATAGCCTGACGTACTTTTACATCAGAAAGCTGTTCCACATCCATATTCAGAGTTACATATCTCATGATGTTTGAATCTGCTGTAAGAATGTTAACGTCATCTGTTCCTTTGATCGCTTCAATCTGATCAGATGGTGTAGGATAAATGAAGTCTGCCTCACCTGTCTGAAGCATAGCTGTACGTGCACCTGCTTCCGGAACTTCTCTGATTGTTACTGTATCAACGCCTGGTTTCTCTCCCCAGTACTCTTCGTTGCGTGCAAAGCTTGTGTGATCTCCTTCTTCCCATTCTGTACATACATATGGGCCTGTTCCGCATGGATGATTCATGATATCATTGCCATACTCTTCAAGAGCTGCCGGGCTGATCATACAGAACTGTGTCAGACGGTTGATAAATGGAGCCCATGCTTTTGCCAGTTTGATAACTACTGTGTAATCATCCGGTGTTTCAATACTCTCTACACGAGAAGTTTCAGAACCGTCTGCATTAGCAATGATAAAGGTTCTTCTCTGACGAAGGTTATTGTCCTTGTCAACTACACGGTCATAGTTTGCTTTGAATGCTGCTGCATTAAAGTCTGTTCCGTCCTGGAACTTAACACCCTGACGAAGCTTAAAAGTATAGGTAAGGGAATCATCGGAAATTTCCCAGGATTCAGCCAGTTTTCCTACCAGCTCCTGATTGTCATCGAAAGAAACTAATGTTTCATATACACCACGTGTAGCAGAAATTGCATTTGTGTCCGGAATGTTTGCCGGGTCCATGGAACTTACGCTTCCTTCAATAGCGATCACCAGATCATTGTCAGATGATTTGGAATCTTCATTTGTGGCTTTAACGATATAGCCATTCTCATCTGCTGCGAAAGCTGTTGCTGACATGGAAACTACCATTGCGCCTGCAAGTGCTGCTGCCAAAACTTTTTTGTACATTTTCATAGTTTTTTCTCCTTTTCTCTCTGTACATGGTTGATTAGTTACAATCGTGCAGTTAATTTTAGGTACAAAAAAAGTGTTTCTATATTTTTGTCTTAACTTGAGTTCAAGTATAGCAGTATGCCATCGTATTGTCAATTATTTTATCGTACTTTATATCACTTTGTTGGTATTGTACCAATAAATATGGGGATTTTTGGCATAAATCACCATGAATCAATCCATAATTATTCTTGTTTATTATTATTTTGTCGATTTTATCTTCTTATTACAATTCACCGTCACTTCACCGAAAACACTTATGCAAAGTATTTTTCCAACTGACTGATAAAATTCTCAGGCACTTTTCGTTCAAAGGGGAAGTTTTCCCTGTTTCCCAACTCCTCTGCAATATATCCCAGAAGGATCGCACTTCTCTCCAATGACCAGTCTGACAGTAACGCAATGGTATCATGACGGGTATGCATACCAAAACCATCCCTGTTTAAAGTCATAGCCGGAATTCCCTTCCTCGCAAAGGTGTTGGAATCGCTTCCCCATATCTGATTCTTCACTGACATTCCAATCCCGATTTCCTGTGCCATATGAGTAATCAGCTCACAGACAGAAATATCTGCTGTTACTCCCACAACAGTTCCTCCTACGAGCTGTCCGGCCAGATCCACATTCATATTAAAGCGATGAGCTGCCAGTTCCTTCTCATGAACTCTGATATAATTCTGGCTTCCCAGAAGGCCCTTTTCCTCTGCCCCAAACCATACAAACTCAATCGTTCTGCGCGGTCTGTATGACTTAAAATATCTACAGAGTTCCATAATAATAGCTCCGCCTGCCATATTGTCATAAGCTCCCGGTCCCTCAGGCACAGAATCATAATGTGCAGTAAGAGTCATGATTTCTTCCCCTTTATCAGTTCCTTCTATGCGCGCTACCACATTACGAGAAGTACGTGTGATGATTTCCTGCCGGACAGTCAGACATACCTGGGATGCACCTTTAGTAACCAGTTCTACTGCATCCTTATAGTGAATGCTGATTCCCGGCATTCTTTTACTGTATTTTTCGGCTTCTTTCTCTATGTCTTCAAGAACCTGCTGATCTTTTTCTCCTTGCAGATTTCTGGGCAGACTGTAGGCACGTGGAGTCAGATCAACTCCTTCATCCAGCGGTGTTCCCGCTATACTGATAAATCCAACTGCTCCGGCTTGCTGCAGCTTCTGATACATTTCTACTCTCACCACTTCATTGACCATTACAATTTTTCCCTTTGCATAGGAAAGATTGATATCATCTCCATTTTCCGCATACAAGAAAGCCGCCTCTGTCCCCTCTTCTGTGGTATTTCCGCATCTGCCATATCCGGTTACTGTATATTCCTTTCTATATGGCTTTGTAACGGTCAGTGTTGCCTTTTTTATCTGAAAAGCAGAAAAGGCAAATTCCTCCAGATGACTCTCCACCCCAAAACTTCCCAACTCTGCTCTGATCCGCTCTGCTGCTTTTGCCTCGCCTTCTGTTCCTGCCTCCCTGATATAATCAAAATCTGCCAGAAACTCCATCTGACGTTTTCCGCTGATTTCCTTTGTATTCATCATACTATACCCTCTCTGATCTCATACTTATTTTTTAACCAGTGTTATCTTTTACATTATAATCATATATAACGATGTTCTGCAATCCCAAAAAGCAAGCAATCCCCGAAAACCATTTCCGGCCTCCGGGGATTGTTCACACATCATCATCGTCCAATATAAATATTTTTTGTATCTTTTTTCTCAATTACTTCGTAAACGCTGCTTATATATTGTTTTTATAAAACGATCTTTCTCATAATATTTTCTTTTCTTCTTCCATGGAAACCAGATGATTTCAATATATATGCAGCGTTAAAAGTTTTTCAGGATTTTTATTTTCTCCTTCGTTTCCATATACCGATTATATCACGAACCTTCCATCTATAACCTTTATCGACATAAATAGACATAGTTTGCTACATATTTTGCACCTTTTATCGTTACTGTTTCCAAAAACACAAGGAACAGTGACTATTGCACAATTCGACATTTAGCAGTATGATAATTCCATATATTTCAACAAATATTTCCATATACAAAAGGAGTCCCAACCATGAATCTTGCTATCTGCGAAGACAATCCACAGCATTATGAAATCATCTGCTCCATTCTCAGGGATTTACCGGAAAACACTTTTATCAGTCTGTAAAAGATTCCCTTGCTTTTATGAAGCTTGTACATCACAAAGAGGTAGAATCATGAGCGAAACTGTCATTAATCTTTTCCTGGATATTCTTGCAGCCGTTTATACCAATTTTGCAATCCTTTATTTTTCCAGACGGCTCCTTCCTGTGAGGAATAAAATCTCACTGTTTTTCCTGCTGTTCCTTTTCACTTTACCCATGAGCCTGTGCTTCTTGATGAAGAGAAGCGCCCTCAGCGGAGAATTTACGCTCCTGATTCAAATTCTTATCCTGGGTTGTGTTTTTATTGGATTCCATGCCTCTTTTCTGCAAAAACTGGCTGTTTATTTTATTTTCGTACTATTAGAAACCTGTGCAGAGATCGTTGCTTCCAGCGTTTTTCTTCAGATTCATAATCTGCTGTTCCCCACTGTCATGTATACTCCCTCCACTCTGAGATCCCAGTGCTCCCCTGTAGAATTCCTGATCATCCAATTCTTCAATATGGCTCTTGGATTGTTCCTGATGAAAAAAGTGGCCCATATTTTGCAGCAGTGTTTCAGCTACCTCAAAGCCGTCACTTTCTTTGAACTACTTTCTCCTGTCATCCTTCCGGCACTGGCCAATAACCTGCTGGCACTTCCGTGCTCCCTTTTTCTTAAAATCTTTTTCTGCATTTTGTATTGGGTATTATGCATACTGGGATCTTTTCTGTTTTATCGGGCAATCTGCACCTTGCGCCTTCAACATGAAAAGCATATCTGCCATCAGCAGGAGGCTCTTCTTCTGAAGGAGCAGTTAAATACATCTAAAACACTAAGTGCAGAATACGCCAGCCTGCGTAAATGGAATCACGATATAGAGAATCACCTGTTTTCTCTGTCATATCTGATAAATGCCCAAAATTACAGCGAAGCAGACAAATATCTGGGATCTGTGCTTTACCAGAAAGCAGCTCCCAGTCATACTTTTGAAAAAACAGATTCACCATCCGCAGACTTTACAGCAAATCCTTCCCAAAATCAGTTCCGGTCAACCCCTCTGCTTTTCATCAGCACTTTTCTGTTTCAGCTTACTTATTTCCTGGCCACACTTTACCCCCAGGAAACCAGCCTGGAATTTTTTATCCTGGGAGTTCTTCTGGTTTTTATCTGCATCATTTTCTACCAAACACTAAATGACCAGTTAAAAAAAATCCAGCTAGCTTCTCAGTTCTCCATGCTCCAAAAACAGCATCAGATGGAGCAGGAGCAGATGGAGCATCTTCATTTCCGCACAGAAGAAACTTATACACTGCAGACAAAAACGAAGTCTGCCCTAACACATATCCAGAACTTATTAAGCAATCACAAATATTCGGAAGCAGCCGCTGCCCTTGATCGTTTCAGCCATGCTTTTCAGAAGGAACGTTTTCATCCTTATTGTCAGGATAACCTGATACAGGCAATTCTGGAGGGAAAGAAACTTCGGGCAGAACAGTATCATATTCAGGTTTCTTATGAAATATTTCTGCCTGATAAACTTTCCATAGAGATCACAGATCTGTGCAGTGTATTTTTTAACCTGATGGACAATGCCATAGAAGCCTGTCTCCAGTCCGACAGCCAGAAACCTTTTATCCGTCTATCCACAGAATTTTCCGGAGAATGTCTGTCCATCTATCTTCATAATACCAAGAATCCGGAACTGATTTTTAACCATCAGACTACCAAAAAGGAATCTTACAATCCCTTGCCCTCCCATGGATTTGGACTGTCTATCATAGAGGATATCTGCCGGAAATATGACGGAGCTTACCAGTGGCTTGACCGCACAGACCACTTTGACTCCATTGTACTGCTGAAACTTTTATGAGTGCTCAGGCATTTCCTGTCCATTTTTGTATTTGACATCCCAGTTTGATTCTCTCATAATAGAAATAACAAACCTGTCAACAAATATATCTTATTGAGAAATGGAGATTTTTTCCATGATGATCACTCCTCAAATTGAAGTCGATGATACCCTGAAAGAGTTAAGCTCTCACGGCTCCTTCGAACTTCCCATAGAAACCTATACAGACAACTGCCAGATTTTCCATTCTCTCTACAACCACTGGCATGACGAGATGGAACTGATCTATATTGAATCCGGCAGCGGACTGGTCCGTCTGAATAAAGAGATCCTCCGTGTCAAGGCCGGTGATCTGATCATTGTAAACCGTGGAGTTCTCCATGGCATAAAAACAGATCTGAAGAATATCCTTTATTTCAGGAGCATTGTTTTTGATCTGAATTTCCTGTCCGGTCCGGCGGGAGATTTATGTCAGGAACGTGTCATTTCCCTGCTGATGGAAAATCAGGCGGAATTTACCCATATTATTTCCAGATCTGATGACAATTACGGGAATATCTGCCTGCTTTTTGACAAGATCCATACCTGCCATAAAGAAAAAAAGCCATATTATTTCGTAAAATTAAAGGCTCTGTTCTTCAGCTTTTTCTACGAAATGCTCATGGGAAATTACATCACTCCCGCAGATAAGGAAGAGAACAAGAGTCTTGCTTCTATTAAGAAAATCCTGGACTACATCAACCTCAATTATTCACAGTCACTGACCGCTGCAGAGCTTACTGCACTCTCCAATTACAGTGAATACTACTTTATGAAACTGTTTAAGCAATATACCGGCAAGACCCTGATTGCCTACATTAACGACCTACGCATTGAGAAATCAAAACCTCTGCTTCTGCACTCTGATTCCTCTGTCACAGAGATTGCACTGGAAGTAGGCTTCAATAACACCAGCTACTTCATTAAGAAGTTCCAACAGGCAACCGGAATGTCCCCTCATAAGTTTCGCAGAAACCTGTCATAAAATCGCAATTTTGTTGTATTTTTTCAGATTGACTGCTGATATAGTTATAGATGTCAGCAGGAAAGCTTCTCCTGCCGGCAAAACAATACACAATTCAAAATATCAGAAATCTATAACAACTCATACAAAACACATATTCATTTTCAGAAAGGGAGATTACGATGGAAAATTTAGAAAAACTCATCTATGACCTGTATAAGAAAAATGCACGCCAGTGCACAAACGAAGAAATTTACAATGCATTATTGATTTATACCAAAAACCAGCTCTTCGAAAAAGGCTATCAGGATGGAAAGAAGAAAATCTATTACATTTCCGCAGAGTTCCTGATCGGTAAATTATTATCCAACAACCTGATCAATCTGGGAATCTATGATGATGTTGCTGCATTCTTAAAAGAGAATGGAAAAGCCATCGCTGACATCGAAGAAGTTGAACCGGAACCATCTCTTGGAAACGGTGGTCTTGGACGTCTGGCAGCATGCTTCCTGGATTCCATCGCAACTCTCGGTCTTCCGGGCGAAGGTATTGGTCTGAATTATCATCTGGGTCTTTTCAAACAGCTCTTTGAGAACAGACTTCAGAAGGAAACTCCGAACCCATGGATTGAAGAACACAGCTGGCTCACACCTGCAGGTGTTTCCTATACTGTACCGTTCCGCGGATTTTCACTGAAATCTTCCCTGTACGATATCGACGTTGCAGGCTACAATAACAAATCCATTCATCTGCACTTATTTGACATTGATCTGGCGGATGAATCTATGGTTCACGATGGAATTTCCTTTAACAAAAAGGACATCCTTCACAACCTGACACTGTTCCTGTATCCGGATGACAGCGATGATGACGGACGTAAGCTCCGTATCTTCCAGCAGTACTTCATGGTATCCAATGCTGCTCAGTTCATCCTGGACGAAGCAACAAAAAAAGGCTGCAACCTGCATGACCTTGCAGACTACGCAGTGATCCAGATTAACGATACTCACCCAAGTATGGTCATTCCGGAACTGATCCGTCTCCTGACAGAACGTGGAATCGACTTTGATGAAGCTGCTGAAATCGTATCCAAAGTATGTGCTTACACAAACCATACCATCCTTGCAGAAGCTCTGGAAAAATGGCCAATGGACTACCTTCTTGATGTAGTTCCTCACCTTGTACCGATCATCAAGAAACTGGATGAGAAAATCAAAGCAAAATATCCACAGGAAAATGTGGCAATCATCGACAAGAACAATCTGGTTCACATGGCACATATGGATATCCACTACGGATTCTCCATTAACGGTGTTGCTGCCCTGCATACAGAAATCCTGAAAACAAGTGAGCTGAAAGCTTTCTATGATATTTATCCGGAGAAATTCAATAACAAGACTAACGGTATCACATTCCGCCGCTGGTTAATGCACTGCAATCATCCGCTGACAGACTATATTACCTCCCTGATCGGTGATGAGTTTAAAACAAATGCAACTGCTCTGGAGAATCTCCTGAAATATAAGGATGATGAAGCAGTTCTGAATAAGCTCCTTGAGATCAAAACAGAAGCTAAGAAAACCTGTAAAGAATTTATCCTGTCCAACACAGGTGTTGAAATTGATGAGAACAGTATCTATGATATCCAGATCAAACGTCTCCATGAGTACAAACGTCAGCAGTTAAATGCTCTGTACATCATCAGCAAATATCTGGAGATCAAGGGTGGTAAAAAACCTGCTCAGCCTGTCACCTTTATCTTCGGTGCAAAAGCAGCTCCTGCTTATGTGATTGCAAAGGATATCATTCATCTTCTGCTCACACTTCAGGATCTTATCAAAGACGATCCGGAAGTTGCACCATACATGAAGCTTGTTATGGTTGAGAACTATAATGTATCTGCAGCTGAGAAATTATTCCCTGCATGCGATATTTCCGAGCAGATCTCCCTTGCTTCCAAAGAAGCAAGTGGTACAGGTAACATGAAGTTCATGCTGAACGGTGCCGTTACTCTGGGAACTATGGATGGCGCTAATGTTGAGATCAGTGAACTGGTCGGTGAAGATAACATCTATATCTTCGGTGAATCCAGTGAGAAAGTTATCGAACATTATGAGAAGGCTGATTACTGCTCCAAAGCTATCTACGACAACGACAAACGCATCAAAGAATGTGTTGACTTCATTGTAAGCGAAAAGATGCTGGCACTTGGCCACAAAGAAAATCTGGAAAGACTGCACCACGAACTGGTAAACAAAGACTGGTTCATGACACTGCTTGACTTCAACGATTATGTTGAGAAAAAAGATCAGGCACTGGCTGATTATGCAGACAGAAAAACATGGGCTAAGAAGATGCTGGTTAATATTGCAAAAGCCGGATTCTTCTCCTCTGACAGAACTATCGAGCAGTACAACAACGATATCTGGCACCTGACACCGGCAAAATAATCCGATATATTTTGTGATTGTATAAAAATCCATAAAAAATTCAACAGCAGGCATTGTATATTCGCTGGAATATACAATGCCTGCTGTTTTATATATCTTTATAATAGGATGGCGAGATTACATCTACCTCTTTACAGGAACAGCCGTTTTCATAACAATCGCAGCAATCACAGTTAGAACAATACATATGAGTGTCCGGTATATAGAAAAGGCCACCATAGAGAGGGGAAGTCCTCAGTTCCCTGGACTGGGTTTTGCTGTTTGCAAAATGGATTCCATTGGAAATCATCATATTTTCAGGCTCATATCCGGAGAAATTAAAATAATGATCCTGGGTTCCGTGGTGAGGGACCTTGATACACCAGTAATGTTCATATAACGGCCACTTCCCGTCATAATTATCTGCGATCATCTGCATATGCTCCGGCTGCACATCGCCGGTAAACAACAGATTCAGTTCTCCATCCCTTGCATTCTGAAAAACAATGCTGATCTTATGCTTAAACTGACGCAGATTCACCTGATTCCTGTTTAGCCAGGTAAGCAGCTCCTTAAATTCAGGAAGAGCTTTGATCCTGCGAAATTCACGCTCATACACATATGCCCTGATATTTTTCTGATTATTCTCTGAAAGTACTTTTCCCTCATCTGTCATCGACCAGATAATCTGTCTCAGCTTTTCCGCAAAATCAAACAATACGTCCATAATCTCCGGAAATTTTTCTCTCAGCAGATTATAAACTTCATCCGTTTCCCTCTGTGTCACATCTGTATCCGGCCATAATGCCTGATATTTTTCCTCAAATATTTTTCCCCTGCTCAAAAGCTCCACAGTCTGAGTCTGTCTCTCAAGCAAAGCATCTATCAAGGCAAATAAGCTGACCTGCCGGCTTGGAAGACAGGAATCCTTAACCAGATCTGCCAGCAAAAGCAACACCAGTGTCCTGCTCATTTTTTCCTCAGAAAAAACATCCGGCAAATAAATTTTCCCAAAATCAAAAGAACTGTCCTTATTTTTCATCATATAGAGAAGCCCTGACAGGTGATCCATATGAAAATGGGTCAACAATAAATTTTTACATTCTATGGTAGATAAATCCGATATGATCAGATCAAAAATCTCACGTCTGGGCCGTCCCTCTATCCTGCTGTTATTCGTTCCGAAATCCACCAGCAGGCTCTTTTTTCTGTCACGGAGACAATAACAGTCTCCGAACCCTACATTATACATTCGTATTTTCATTGCTTTTCCTTTTGTAAGTATTGAATTAATTCTATTGTAATTGTAATATAGGAAATTTGAAAATGCAACCTTACAAATAACTATTGTCTGGCCTGAAATTAACTATTATAATAGCAATCAGTAAGTTGTATCCGAAGAAACAGAAATCTGTCCATTGGGACAAATAAGAAATGGAGCGATCATACATATGACAAAGCAGGATTTAGCCCTTGAGGTGATCAAACGATTAAAAAAAGAATATCCGGATGCAGATTGCACCCTGGATTATGATGATGCATGGAAACTGCTGGTAAGCGTACGGCTGGCTGCACAGTGTACAGATGCCCGGGTAAATGTGGTAGTACAGGATCTGTATGCCAGATATCCGGATGTAGCAGCCCTGGCAGAGGCAACCCCGGAGGAAATTGAAGAAATTGTACGCCCCTGCGGTCTGGGAAAAAGCAAGGCCAGGGATATTAATGCCTGTATGAAGATTCTCCATGAACAATACAATGACAAAGTACCGGAAGATTTTAATGCCCTGCTGAAGCTTCCGGGGGTAGGAAGAAAAAGTGCCAACCTGATCATGGGAGATGTATTCGGCAAACCGGCAATCGTGACCGACACTCACTGTATCCGTCTGTCCAATCGGATCGGGCTGGTCCATGATCTGAAGGATCCTAAAAAAGTGGAAATGGAGTTGTGGAAGATCATTCCTCCGGAAGAGGGCAATGATCTCTGCCACCGGCTGGTCAATCACGGCCGGGAAGTATGTACTGCCCGTACAGCTCCCTACTGTGACAAATGCTGTCTCAATGATATCTGTGAAAAAAACGGGGTATAAATCAGAGAACTTCTATTATTCCATCCGCTTTCAGAAGTCTCTCCTGCGCATTCCACCGCTTAATTCGCGGACAGGCTTCTGCCAGATATAAGTGAGCGCCACAGCTCTTCACTGGCCGGAGCTATTTATGCTCCACACAATACACGCCTTTTCGCACCAGCCACAGAAAGCACCATAAGAAAAGAAATAAAATAAATAATCCGCTCTATTACGTTAAGTTGATTATAACATACTTTCAGTTTTTTGCTCCAGACTTGCAAAAAATAATTCATAAAAATCATCTTCTCCCTCCAGCTTAGGCGAATTTTCTCCGCCGCCATTAGTACTTCGGCGCATGGTTGCATAAAATTCCTCCCCTGCTGTGATCAGATCCATTTCATAAATTTCATATCCCAATTCCCGACATTTACTGCAAAAAGCAGCCAGTGGATGTGTATCCTTCCTGGTATCCATCAGTTCCTGCCGGATTTTCTCATCCTTTAATGCCATTTCCCGTAATTCATCAAGCATTGCTCCAATTTCCATTTTGTCCTCCTCGTCAGATTTGCAGTTTGTTCAGGTAACCTTTATGAAACAGTTAACTCATAATAAAAAATATACTGCTGCATCACCCCTTTACAGTCACGATATCTCCTGTTTGGAAATCCTCTTTTGTAATGTTCCTCCAACACCTGCCGAATATGTGTATCTACAGGAAAAGCCTCCAGCTGATGCAGTCCAAACAGGCAGATACAGTCAGCTACCTTTTCTCCCACTCCATATAGCTGCAAAAGCTCTTTGCGGGCTCTTTGATATTTCATATCATATAGTTTGTCCGGATCAAAATCTCCAAATACCACCCTTCTGGCAGTATCCAACACATATTTGGCACGATATCCCAGGTTACACTTCTGCAGCTGCTCCTCAGTAGCCTTTGCCAATGCCTGTGCTGTGGGAAAAGCATAATATTCCACACCTGTGCTGCTTATCTTTTTCTCTCCAAATTCCCGGCAGATATTTTCAATACATTTTTTGATCCTGGTAATATTATTCTGCTGGGAAATAAGGAAAGAAATGATCACTTCCCAAAGATCCTGCTGTAAAATCCGGATACCGCTTCCCATCTCACCGGCAGCTTTCAGATATTTATCTCTTGGATTGATCCTGTTTATGTATTTCCCATAATCACAGTCCAGATCGAAATAGCGAATCCAGAATACAACAAAGTCCAGTTCCGGACAGAAGAAATTAACGATTCCCTTCTCCTGGGTCAGCTCCAGATACATATCTCCGGCGATCACCCGATATCTGTTTTCCCCGATCTGCTCCATCCGGAAGCACTGTCCTGACCTGCAGATCTGTCCCAGGTCAAAATTGTCCATTTCAATTGTCAGCATAGCTTGATCTCCCATCAGATTACCACTTGGCAATTCTTTTTATCACTTGATGAATGTATGAATGTATTATATACTATTTCCTGTGTAAACGTAAACCAAAACACATAAAAATATGATTCCTTTATATAATAAACACAGGAGAAAATCATAACATTACATTATAACTTTTGAGAGGAGCTAAGCTTATGAAATTTATATATCCTGCGGTTTTCCGCAAAAATGAATCCGGCAGATATCATGGATTCTTCCCTGATCTGGCATGCTGCGAGGCAGAGGGAGACTCTCTGGAGGATGCCATTGACAATGCCAATGATGCTGCTTACAACTGGATCTATGCAGAACTTATGGAAGACGAAATGGATCTTCCCCCTGTTTCTGATGAATCTGACCTGACACTTCAGGAGGGGGACGTTGTGCGTAACATCCAGGTTACCATTCGTATGTATGACGGGTGGGATGAATAACCTCCCGGTTATCCCTGAAAAACGGTCAGGCTTCCTGGATCCTGCCCCGAAATCTTAATATTAAAAATACAGATATAAACTCCGATATGTTATAATCAGATAAATATAACTCTTTACTCCGTAAAAAATACTGATTATCATCTGAGGAGTTTTATTTTTTCTCACAATTCTTTAAAAGGAGGTGACAAACTATAAACAGTCAAGAGAATTTTGAAATTTTTTTGAATTGTAAAA
>OLOY01000246.1_pt1 | contig 48462 bp, 49 predicted proteins | sample 1672771 | NCBI WGS metagenome assembly OLOY01 (sample SAMEA3136722, study PRJEB25190) | human gut metagenome
TACAGAACTAAATCCTTTACTTAAATTATTTGTCTAACTTTTTGGGGTCAGTACAATGTCCGTTGCTTTTGTTCTAATTTTGAGAGTCATTATACGTTTCTTTATGAGTCTTCTCAGCATCCTTTCTTGCTTTTTCTTCTGCTCTTTTTCTCTTAATTTCCTCTTTTACCTCTTTGACCTTATTTTGTGTTTCAACAACTAAATCATCAATAGATATATCTGGATTTTCTAGCTTTTTCAATTCGAAATAGACTTGGCCTAGTTTATCTGTTTGTGATTTTAGATAGGCTTTAAGTTGCTCTGTAGCTTCTCTCTTTTGTTGTTCTAAAGCTTCAAGTTCCTTAATAAAATCTGATTCAGTTTTTTTGTTTTTTCCTGCCATAATTTGCTCCTTAATTATTAATTATATCTAATAGTATAGAGTAGGAATATTAAAAGTCAACCCATGTCACTCCCTTGAAAATAATCAATTCTAGGGTATACTGAACACTATAGCGACCCATTATAAATGAATCCTAATAGTAGTTATTAAGTGCTTAAAACCCCATAAAACCGCTTGTTACGAGTGTTATGTAATAACCAGATTTTATGAATGAAAGTACAGAGAGAACAAAAGTCTAAGAGTTTACTGTATTTATAGGGGTGATGACTATTATTAGAAACTCGTAAATTATAAAAGAGTAAATAGTGGCAACTATATAGCTAGAATAAACCATGTTTTTTAGGGATTATCGTTATAAAAATAAACTACGACGTTATGAATGAGAGGAGATGAAAGTATCAATCAGCATTTTACGGGTACAAAGGAATGCTTGAGCAAGTCTATATCAAAGGCTAAGTATAACTTTAAATATAATATCTATACTCTTCGAAAAAAGACCAGACTATATACCCTATTGATTGACTATTTTAGGACTACAAAATGCAAGATATAAAAAATAGAGATTTTACCTCACTTATTTCAAATAAAAAAAATAAAATTCATTACACTCAGAGAAATAAAATAGCTACTTACTTTATTTCAAAAAATCAAAATACCTCACTGTCGTTTTCAGAAGAGGAGCTTATCATCTTTTATCATTTACTAAGGTTTGGTTATTTTGATAAGGAAATCATAGACCTCATTTATACTGCAGTAACTCGTAAATCCAAAACCCCTAATTCATGGTTTTATCGTCTTGTTGGGAAGGTTAATCATCCTATTTCAGCATGTTCGGATGCTAGAAGCGGTAAGAGGAAAATATATTATCTGAACAAAGGTTTTAGTATCTGGTTGCTTACTATGATTAAGGGGATTGATAAAATACGTTTACTAACGACAACGACAGAATATGATAGGTCAGTATATAGCATTGTCAGTAATAATCTTCTAGGAGGGAGACCTCAAACCGTAAATATTCATGATCTAGAGACCAGACGTTTAGTTGCTAAAATCTTAAACAAGCTTTTTTTTAAAAACCAAGACAAGTCTGTTTATGACCTAAACATACAAGTTGTATTTCCTATTAGTCGGGTTAATCTTTTAATGGTTCCTGATGCTGTTGTATTTGTGAACGATAACCCTTTTTTTATTGAGTATGACCGAGCAACAGAACGTCAAACAATTCTACTTTCTAAAATATTTGGTTATGCAGAAGAACCAGCATTTGAAAATTCTAGTTTATTTTTCGTTTTCGAGAATAGTCGTAAAGATAATACGCAAGTATCTAAACGTTTAATGAACTTTTTGGAATATGTAAATGAGGTCGAGGTTGAAGGTGTAACTGGACATGACATGTTAAAGCGTAAAGGTATTTCTTTGTTCAGTCAAACAACAACAAATGCTTCTGACGTTATTGTCGAAATCATTCAAGAAAAGATGTTTTCAAATCATAAAGATTGGTGTGATTGCGAGGCTTATGATTTTTCTGAACTGCAGAAAATAGATTATCTCGTTAAGGAGATATCAGAACCTTTATATGATGATAAATTCCAGTTATCAGCTGTTGTTGAAACTGACTCATGGGAATTGAAAGAGTACCCTATGATACCTATGGCATATATCAAAAGTGACTTGATTCCACACTTAACTAGTCTCTATGAAGAATTCTCAATAGAGTATGAACATATGATCATTGTATTCCCAAAAGAAGTTCTACCAGAAAAAATCAAACTCCCTTTTGATGATTATTTCATTATTGTTTATAGATAGAGTAAAGGTGTTTGTGAATGGATTATTTGGAATACTTAGGAAGAAAATTAGTTTGGTTCGTAGTTTCGCTTGTAGTTGTAATCGTAGTAAAAAGACCACGACTTTTGAATGGATTGGCCATAGTAAGTGATGAAGTTATCGGTAAAATCAACTACTTTATTTTCTTAACGATTGCTTGGCTAGTTCTTGTTACATATTTTATTTTGTACTTGTTTACGGTAGTTACTTTTTTCCTATCATGGCATTCGCTAACCCTGAATAATGTGCTGGAAGTGATTTTACAAACCGTATTAATCATACCAACACTCTATACGTTATTTGTTCCACATAACGAGGTTATCAAGAAGGTTAATGAATTCTTATCAGCGAAAAAAGAATAAGTCACGCGCAGCAACTGCAACATATAATCATTTTCTCAACTATTTAAAAATATATAAGAAAATCACATGATAGTTTGAATTTGTTGTAAGTATCTGGTGTTGTTTTAAAGATAAAAAAGATTGAAAGGTAACGGTAATTAATGAAAATAAAAATTGAATCTGCTTGGAAAACCCTTTGTGATGCATTCCCCAAGTTAAAGGATAATCCTCTTTACAAGGGTTGGTATATTAGCTATGCAATCCTTGTGACGTTATCTATTTTGACGGTAGTTGTAGTGAACCATAGGGTTGTCTATGCATTTCCGTTTGATTGGTTTGGATTGCTTTTTGGAATTATCTTACCTTGGGTTCTTACGACCTTTTATATCGTATATCAAGGTGTGGACCATGCCCACCAGTTTACATCGACTAAAGTTGTTCTTGGGTTATTTATGTTACCTGTAATTCTGATTGGCTTTACCTCTAGTTATAAGAATGAATACAGTTATAGTAATCGTATGGTTACGACGGTTTTTGATCAGGAACTCACGCAACAAAGTTTCCACGCAACAAAGATTACATCAAACCAGCTTGATTATTTTAAAGAAGATAATGTCATTTTTCCTTATAAGAAAAATACTGCTTCAGAGATATATGTGTTCTTTCGACCTGATTGCCCTTACTGTCAAAAATCAATTCCAGTACTCAATAAGAGCTTAACTGAAAAAGAACGAAACAAGATTATCTATGTTAATGTTCTTGACGAAAGTGGCAAGGATTTAGCTAAAGCTATGGGAGTAGAGAAAGCAGCAACAGCAGTTATCTATCATAAGGATATGACTTCTGGTGGATGGTCCAAACGAATTGAACGAATGGCTGAAGGGAAACATGAAGCACCTCGTCTTGATAAGGATGCTATTCGTGATATCGTATCAGTTGCAAAGGAGGAAACAAAATAATGTATTTATCAAAAAAAGATATTTCAAAATGGATCGCAAACCTAAAAGCAGGTGATGAGGTTGCTATTCAAAGAACACGTATGGATGGTAATGTCGTGTCTAGCGAGCGTGGTACTGTTGACAAGTGGTTAGGAAAAAGACTTATAGTTGTAGATGGAAAGCATTTTGTTCCTAGCACTGGTTTGAGACAAAGTAACTCTGTCGTACAAGGTCAAAAGACAATCGTGGAACAACTTTTCCCTTTGGATGCTTTACTTTTAGATGAGGAAGAACTTGCCAAAAGAGACACCATCATTCAAAACTTGAAAGAGTCTGCTGCGCTTCTAGAGCACGCGCAGAACTATTCTTCATTAGTTGTTTCTAGGGTGCTTCGTAAGCTATCAGTCCTAGACGTTGGTGATATTTATAATCTAAATGAACTACGTTCCTCTAGTGACACAGAAGACTTAGAAGGTAGTGCTTTATTGGATAGACGGAAACTTTCAGAGAAGAAACGTTGTCTAAAGACTCTTGAACGTATGCTTACAAATTTGAGTCAAGATAACACCTTAGGGGCTTTTAAGTTAATCTCTCTTCTAGGGGAAGTAGCTTCCGAATTTACTGATGTTGAAGATGAGGTAAGTGAATGTTAGCTTATGTCATTATGTTTGTAGTTATGTTTGCCATCAAGTGTGTCACTCTTACTTTTGTCAAGAATAAAGAGTCTACAGTAGTCAGTACTTTTCTGAGTGGTACGAATCAGATTTTCCTTAGTACTATTGTCTGGTTTCTACGACTAACAGCCATGTTCCAGTTTTATCTTTTGGTGGTGGACAATAATCTAACTGTTATCCCTATAATTGTTGGTTTCATTCTACCTAATGTCTTGTTCTGGTTTAAGGGAATCAAAGCCTCTTTATCGGATTTGCTTGTACGTTGGTTAAAATCAGTTATTGGTCATAAGTATAGAACATGCCCATTTTGTCATGAATCACATTTATTCTTTAGATACACAGAAGATCGCACAGCTGCTTATTACTATCTCTTGACAGAAGATGATAGTCTTGTGGCCATTGGAGATTTTGATAATAGTGACCATCCTGCACGTTTCTTTTTAAGTAACGATGAATCACATTTTGATGAGCTGGTTGATGCCATGCTACCTTATATGTTGCCTGGAATGGAAGAGGTGGTCTATGTAGGTGGGCGACAACAGCGATTGGCTAGAGAATTGTATTGTGTCGATTGCCAGGAACGAGTCAGTGAAGATAGCGGGGTACAATTTGGTGAAGTGCTTTTAAGTGAGCATAGGCATGAAGATCATAAAGCCCTTGTTTAATTTTTTACCAATACTGTAATCGAGCTATGCTGTGTTCGAAATTACTAAAAAAGAACTTAAATGCGTAGCTCCTGCAAGGTACACTAATTTTCCTGCATTTCCTGCAAGTTTTTTAGTTAGTGACTAAAAGTGAGAATGTATATTATCGACAAAATTTGGGGGAAATGAACCTATATTTTATTGACAAAAACTTTGACAAAATGTATATTAAAATTACATATTCAATTTAATATTTACTTATTAAAATAAAAAAGTCCCTAATTGAATTGAGGAGAGGAGAAAAAATGAATCTTTGGTTAATATTAGTTTTACTTGGTGTGGTTGCTGTTATTGGGGGTGGTGTGGCCGCTGCTATTAGCTTTGGAAGACATCAAAAACGTGCTAATGAAAGAGCTATTAGAGAGGCCCTAGAATTAGCAACTAAAGATAGAACTCAAAGAGAACAAGAATAAGAACGAATACATGTAAACACTAGCTATGCTGGTGTTTTTTTATACCAGTTTAAGTATCAAGAAATTTCAAGGAATAAAGATTTTTACGAAATTTTTGCATCTTTTTCAGAGAAATAGATTAGCAGGCGCGTGAGTAGGACATCATGTAACTTTTAAACACAAAAACTCTAAGTAGGCTTTGCCTAGCCTGTAATAATAGGATTTTTCTTGTATAGTTTGATGCCGATTGCAGACTTTTACAAGCTTCTTTCTATATTGCGGTAAGTATTTTCGTGGTATAATGATTTTAATGAGGTGATTCTATGAATAACAAAATTACTAAAGTTCGCCCACAGTATCCAATAGGTGAAGAACCAAATTTGTGTGTGCCTGTGAAATACAATGAATACCATAGATTTTTGCTTGGGCGATTAGGTTCAAACCCATTAGTTGCAGTTTGTATGAACCCATCAGCAGCCAATGAGGAGTATAGTGATAGGACTATCAATAGAATAATCAACTCTAGTAAGAAATTAGGGTATGATGGCTGGGTTGTTGCTAATGTGTATCCTGAACGAGCTACTAATGCCTCTGATTTGGATGATTTCAACCCAGAGCTTTCTGAAGAAAATGTCCAGTTAATTATGGAGTTTTTACTTGATAACGGTATTGACGAGGTTTGGGGTGCTTGGGGAAATCTAGGACACCCTTCCTTAGTAAAAGGCAGGGACCAACTTTTAAAATCATTTAGCCAGAATAATATCCGTGTGTATTCTTTCGCACCTCTAACTAAGTGGGGGCAACCAGTCCATCCATTGAACCGAAGTGTAAAGCAGAATATTTCAGTAGCTGGTAAGCTGTATATAGATTTTTAGGTAAATTTTATGGATTTAACAGTTGATAAACGAGAGAGGTTAGTTGAACTCTTAGCCTCAGAGTATACCGTACCAGAAGAATATATTGATTGTGTAATAGCAGCTGTTAAGCAGTATGCTACTAAGAATTACTCTGATGAAGTCATAGAGAAAATGGTGAGAACACCACAAAGTCTTTCAAAAGGACTTGCTCTACTTAGGGAAAGAAATGGTAATAATGATTTAAGTTTGTTTAGGGGCATTATTTCTGAATGGCTTGTCTGTGCTGAGTACAATGCATTGAAGAATAAGGGTGCAGTTATTATGACAATAACAAATCCTGACCCTTCATCAAAGGCAGATTTACTCCATATTATCAACACAGGTGAAGGTTTTAAAGTAGTTCCAGGACCTGATGTAAAAAGTGGTGGCAGTACATATGTATTTAACCAGTGGAAGAAGATAGTTAACGAGAGATATGAAATTCCGATGGTTGATATTGATGGTATTCTAACTACTGAGGAAGGCTTGAAACAACTGACTAAAAAGCAACGAGCAGAGTTTGATGAGTTGTGCAATCAATTCCCAAATAAACGACCGCTCGATACTTCTTTTGATAAGTCAGACATCAATAGGGTAATGGCCGATTACTTGAAGTTTGTAGAGTTTGATTTGTTGCCTAGTGCCGAGTCAGAGCTCTCTGTAAAAGATATAAATACGACAAGAATCAAAGAAAAATTGTATAGCGGTACAATTTCTAATGGGAAGACTAATGACTGGTCGGTTTATATAAATGAGAGTAAAGATATTCTTCGATCGAAAACTGTATGTAGTGAACCAATTGTAGAAGATGTGAAGGTTGATAAGGAGCCTGTAAAATCGAAGCAAAACACTGATAAAAATTTCCAACAGAAAGTAAAAGATGGGGCTGGAAAGATTTTAAAAAATATTGGAAGTGGTATGAGAGCAACGCTAAAGTTCGCAGCTGAAAATCCAGAGGTAGTAGAATCAATTGTGGCTGGGTTCGTGACTTATCTTACTATTAGGAATGATAAAAGTAATAGTACACATGATAGCTTGAAAATATCAACTTCTGAAAGTAATAGTACACATGATAGCTTGGAAACATCAACTTCTGAAAGTAATAGTAAACATAACTACCCAGAACAAAGAAAAGGGCCAGTTGCTCACCCCCTTCGTAGAAATGGAGTTGTTGTAGGAGCCAGAGGGGGAACTGCTGAAGAAAGAACCGCAATTAGAAAAGAACACGGATTAGAATAGTTATAGGAGGCTAGTGTACGAAACAAACTTTAGAAAAACAATTAGAGTCTGCCTTTAAATTTTGGGAAGTTTTGTGCGATAGCTGCCTTACGAAGCGATAAGCGTTTAAAAGCCTAGTCAAAATGAATTGACTAGGCTTTAAGTGTATATTGGTGTCCGATGTATTTGTAGCTGCGCGTGTTCTCAACCATCTTAACTTCAAATAAAAAGTAGTGATCACGCTTAGTAGCATAGTTCTGGAAGGAAAAAACTAGGGCGAGGGCCCTAGTTGTAAAGGAGGTTTGTTCACATCTAGGTTTATAGGAGATTATGATGTGAACGGGATTGATTAGGAGTCTCTATTTCTATTAGGAGGATTAGAGACAGAAAGGATTAATTTTCGAGTGTAGTTTCATCGAACTACAAGAAAATTATAGCAGTTTAGGGGGAAGGACACAATGGACTTAGGGGGTGTCACATCTCTTATTTCCCAAAGGTTGAATTTTATAATGTTTGATGTGATAATATAAAAGTGGGGTTCAGATATAACTATCATCCACATTTTGCTTGTGAGTCAGAATTGCTGATATCACTATGCAAGATCTTTATTTAATATATATGGTACTATTAGTTCGAAGATTCGAATCAGACAGTATGTCTTATTATTTCAAGGTTATAATACGTCTAACAACTCTTTCTATAAAAGGGAAAATATACTTTTTAACCTTACACAATATCTTGAAAGGAAATAGAGTTATGAAAAGCTTTTTAAAAAACTTATCGTTTACAATGAGTGATTCAATTCTAATGGCTTTGAAACACCCAGAATTGTTTTTCTTATTGGTTTTAGAAAACTATTTAATTTTACCATATGCTTCGGATATCCAACCTTTCCTTGTACCTATTGTAATTGCAATAACGATAATTGGTGTTGATATTTACTTTATGGGAAATATATTTACCCATTCTAAAGAGATTTCAAGGGTACTTTGGTCATATATCTTAAGGTTTTTAATTACGATCCTGGTGATGATATTTATTATTTATCCCTTTATTAGTCACTATGCTTGGGTTAGTTTATACCGTTTATTTAAATTATTTGGAAAGATTCTTTATTCTGAAGATTATATAATTGTGTCATTACTTACGGTAGTTCTCTGTCTTTTTATATGTGATTTTATAGCTAAATTGACTCTTTCAAAAAAGAAAAATAAAGTTATTGGTAATTTACCATGGTACTGTTTTGGTTTTTTTGTATTTTTTATATTTCTAGCACTAATAGTATTCTTTACTTTTACAAAATCGTTTAGCCAATTTGAGATATTTAAAATACCGGCTATTTTTCTTATCTTTATTCTATGGTGTAATCTACTCATATGGCAAAGATTATACTGTCTTTCGTTAAATGATTTTGTATCAATTGATAGGAATTTGTATTCCTATTCAGAAGACTAATGCTTATTTTGTAAGATTGGAGTAAATAGTTTCAAATTATTCAGAGGATTTTAGCAACTCAAGGTTAAAAGTATAGTTGGTTCCATAATAGAATCCTTTTTGCGTATGGGGAGGGACTATTTAAGAACATAAGTTATATTGAACTCAAATAAACAAGCCAGATATTATTAGTGAAGGATTTAGTTCTATATTATATAGGGCTAGGTCCTTTTCTACTATTTGTGAAGTATATCAAGGTATTTGATGAAAAATAGTTTGAGTTCCATAGTCACACTAAGGAAATTGTCTTTTTTGAAATAAAGTTTAGTGTAAAAAATGTACACTAAACCAACACCCTATCTGGTGATATTTTTGATAAGGCGTTACAATAATATGGTATAACAATTTTACCGATTTTGGGTAGATGTATAATCATAAAGTTTGTTATGAGTTATGAGATAATACATTGTTCTAATGAGACGATGTATAGAGGCAATCGTGTGTGGTTTGGTTGAAGTCACTTGCGATTGCTTTTTCCGTTTTAGTTTAATTTTCTAATTGTTGAAGAAATAAATCTGGACTAAAATACCTTAAGGGAGATTCAATATCAATAATTAAAAACTAATAAGAAATACATAAAATTGTTAAATTTTTAGAATTCTCGTTGTAATAAAACTAAATTTACGATAAAATTAAATCAAAAAGACAGAATAAGTTGGTAACTATATCATTATAGTAACATTTCTGAATTTAATACTATAGATAGTCTGTGTTTAGAGCGTATAAGAATTTTGTTTGTGATTTTGCTAGTAAAGAAGGTAACTGCGAATGACTATAAGAGAACGGATTGATGAAATAAATTCATTTTTTATAAATCAACGAAAGCGTTTCAGTTTAGTTGAATCCGAAATAGATACATTAAAACACACATATACTTCAAGAGAAGAACAAATTCGTAAGAAATATTTAAACAGAAGAAATGATGTGAACCGAGTCTACAACGAAGTACTGAAATTTTATAGAATTGCGAAAGACAATACACGTGCTGAATTAGTTAAACGGGGAAAACAGCCGATCGCTCCTGATATTAACCTTCTATCAGAAATGCTATATAAAATAGATGAAAACAATTATAATGATTCTACCGCTTCAAAGATAGTTGAGCTTTCAAGTAATTACATTGTTTTTCTCGAACATCAGATTAATGAAATTGATGGAATTGAAAATGAAGAACTGGATAAACTAGAGACTGAGTTAAAAAATAAATTATTGGTTTTAAACCGGAAAAAGCAATCTATCTTAAAATCATGTGAAGATTATCTTTCAGGACAAGAGATTGGTAATCTTAGAAAATTACTTGATATTCTTGATAAAGAATATGGGTTTGGTAATAACTATGCAGTTCGAAAAACAAATGGATTAAACAAAACACTTTTATACGGGTATCAGCAAAGAAAGTTGTCGATACCATTAAACTTGCAACAGAAGGCTCAAAAAGTGTTAGGAAATAACTATAAAAACAATTATATTGATTGTCCCTGTGGATTTAATTTCAGCAAGCAGACATATATAATTGCAGAATATGTTCCTTGCATCGAATCGGAAATTCAAAATGGAATCAAGGGTTTAGTTATAAATGTTTTACTCAGCCTACCAATTGAAGATATTAGAGTAAGTATTCTTGATAGTATAAAGTACAGTGCAAATATGCTTGGAGATTTATCCTCACTCGCTGGTCTGCAAGGAGGAGTTATAGAATCTGTTCCAAAAAATGAGGATGATTTAAAAAATAAAATTAAAGCGCTTTCAGAGTATTATCGTAGTGTTGAACGAAAAATTGGGAAAAGAAATGTATTTGACCATAATAAGAGAGTGTCCTCAACAGAACGAATTCCCCTAAGGCTCTTGTTAATTAATCGGGAAGAAAAAAAATATAATTCTACTTCATCAGAGATATCATATTTATTAAACAATGCACATAAGCTAGGGATTATTGTTGTAGAACTCGTGTGTAACAGAGACGGAGGTAGCAAGAGTCATAATATAGAACAGAATATACTTACAAATACAAATGGAGAAATAAGAATCGTTGCAGATAGTGCAGGTAGATTATACAGGCTTCAAGATAAAGCGTTTTATCCATTTAGATGGCATCAGGCCCCCAATAGGCTTTCAGATGAATTTATAAGTTCACTTGAGGGACAGATAAAGCGAAATAAGCGTGATCCAGATTTATTCTCGTACTATCCTTTAAAAGTTCCAGAGAGGTCAAGTGGGAAAAGACGTCCTATAATTATTCCATTTGCAAGAGACGACAATGACTCCATAGTGAGTTGTACTTTTGAAAATGAGAATTTTGCTGCTTACATCATGGGAGCATCTCGTTCTGGGAAGTCTACACTTTTGCATGTGATGATATGTTCACTAATTATGAACTACCATCCTGATGAAGTTGAACTATGGCTTGTTGACTTCAAAAAGACTGAGTTTCGGCGTTATGCGCAATCATGTCCCCCTCATTTAAAATATTTGTTGCTAGAAGAATCCGAAGATTTAATCTTTGATCTTATTGATGAGCTTAAGGAGACCTTGAATGAACGTATGAGGATTTTCTCGGATAATGGATGGTCAAAACTATCTGAGGTGCCCTCACAAATATATATGCCTGCTATCTTTATTATCATTGATGAATTTGCGCAAGTATCTCAAAAACTACGCGATTCACAGTTTTCTGGTGAGACCAACTATTCTCGTGAGCTTGAAAATATTTTAGCAAAAGGAGCTGCTTTTGGAGTGAAGTTTATTTTTGCTAGTCAATCATATAATACAGGAGTTGAAGGCCTTTCTCAAACAGCAAGAAAACAGATACAGATGAGGTTTGCTCTAAAAAATACAGCTGATGAAGTGAAAGATACACTTAATTTAAACTCTTATCAGATTGATGAGAGACTAATGCAGTTAATTTCATCCCTTCGAGTATATGAAACGTTATTCAAGAGAATAGATGATAATACCGGCGTAACTATAGTAGATAGATATTTCAATCTAAAAGTAGAAATGTCAGAATTGAAATCTGCGATTGAGTTTTTAAATTCCAAACTTTATCCTACAGATTCTTTAATAGATAGATTTTCCTATATCAACAAAAATCCAGTTTTACTGATAAATGACCAACCATTAACTTTTAAAAGCTTAGTTCCTAAATATATTTCTTTCGAGAAGAATATATCTAATAGTAGAACTTATAGAGATGTAGATTCAGATGATGTGTTTATTTATCTAGGGGTCCCATGTAGTTTTAAGCTAGTGAAACCCATTCTTTTTAAGAAAATGGCTTCCCAAAACTTATTGCTTGTTGGAGGAGAAATAGATACACAAGCATGCATATTACTTTCTATTATTAATAGTTGGAGAAAGATAGATACTAAGTTATCTAACTTTGAAATATGGGCTCATGAGCAATACCCTACATTTAAACGATATAAAGACCGTTGGCAACAAGCAAAATGTGAAAGTGATATTCGTAAGATAACAGAACGAACAGAAAAGCTCATTGATAATCTTTCTAACAGTATTACAACAAATAAACTTATTGTTTGTATGGGGCTTGATTTTTTGTATGATGATTTTGATGATTATATCAACTTATCAAACTTACGAAAAACAAGTAAGGGAAGTAACCCGAGTGAGAATAGTGGTATTGATTTGTGGTCACTTATGAATTCTACGGATGTTACTCAAGAACAGATAAAGACTTATAATAATACTACTGATTCGAACAATACGGATCATGATGTTATAGGTGACTTGAGAAAGAATATGAATTTGTTATTATCAATGGCCTCTAAAAAAGGAATCCATTTTGTATTTTTGTTTACACACCATCAAAATTATCGTGCTGCTAAGATAAGAGCATCTGATTGTCAACACAAAGTACTATTTCCAATGTCTAGAACTGAATCGAAAGATATTGCAAATATTGATACAAGTGATTTAGGAAATGGAATCTTTGTGTACAGCGATGGTTACAAAAAATTTTATATGCGCCCTCATATTTATAGAGGGGTTCCATGTAATGGTTGGATTTTTGATAATGGTACTATTATCAAGTTGTAATGTAAGTGCTTCAGAATACGGAGGAATCCAATGACAAGATTCGATGTAAGTTCTAGTGGGGCGAATGCTCTGATGGAATTATCAAGAAAGTTACTATCAACATATGAGAATCTGGTTAATGCTGGTGTAGTGTTAGAAGAGAGAATTGGTTTTCTCGAAGGAAGAGATGCGGAGCTTTATACAAAAATTATAGAAGCATCGCAACATATAACGTTCCTAGTAAAAAAAGATAGAGATAATTTTTTCCAACTCTCAAATAAGTTGAAGCTTTTATCAATTAAATTACAAGAAATACTTGATATTTCGTCAGTATCGGTAACAGCTAATTCTGGGGAACAAAATGTAAGAAACGAAACAATGTTCATAGAGAGCATAGAAGAAAAGAACATTCTTGATAATTTTTATAATAGTTTAAACGTGACCAAAACAATCAATCTTATAGATCCTCCGGGAGGACATCGTCTGTCTTGGGTGCATTCAAGGGATATCATTGGCATATTTCATTTTGAGAGTATTAAAGCAGATGATCTATGGAATCACCATACTGGTAACAAAGCTAAGTTTGCAGAACTTGCTTTAAAAATCGGAACTGTTAGGACTATGATTGAAGGAGGAATGAATTTGGAACAAATAAAACAAGATTCCACTTTAACAGCTTGCGTTGAGCAATATTTTTCTTTGAATAGGGCGGTTAGAGTCTATCAATATGGCGATAAGTATATTTTCTCAGGAGAAGGTCGTCGTAGAGTGCGCATAGCTCAAGAATTGGGACTTGATATTCCTGTTTTTATAGCTAAGATCGCTCACATAGTATAAGGTGGAGGAGGCTTAAGTTAATGTTAGATACAAATGAATTGCAGAATGCAGCACAAGCATTACAAATTTATATTGAAGATGTTCAAGATAACATCAAGGTTATGAATAGTGCTGCTATTGATTGCATTGATAATATGGGAAGTGACCAGTATAGTGAGAAGGCTGCCAATCAGCTTCAAGAATGCATTAAGGGAATAATACCTAGTGTAATTGAAGCGCAGGTACTACATGGAAAAATTTTGAGCAAAATCAGAGAAATTGAAGAGTCTCAAAATATACTTTGATAGAACAAGAGGGTTTATATGGCAAAGATAGAGGCAACCAAAATGGGTGCTGAGACGTTGAGAAAATTAGCATCTGACTTAAAAAATAGCAATAATAATTTGCAAATATGTAGCAATACATTGAAAAGTTCAATATTAGGTTTAGATAATTTAGGAGACTTTTCTGTCCAAATAATGGATATTGTAGAGCAAATTGCAGCATCTCAAGTTCAAGGAAGTGAATCGGTAGAACAACTCTGTGGTAGATTAAACACTTTAGCAACTAAGATAGAGTCTATTTGCGATTCATTATAGACATCGGGAGAGAAATAGAGTGGAACCTATAAGAAATAGCATTATCAAAGAAAAATTTAGGTTATATAATGACGACGTAGCTCAAATGAAAGAGAGAGATATCCATGAGCAACTAGAGCGTGAAATAAAAGTGCTTTATAAAAAGAATATCCCACCAATAGGAGACTATCTAGTGAGGGGTGTTATTTTTGGATATTTTATAGCAATCTTTATTGGGCTTGCAAATCAATCTCTTAGTGCTTTCGGAATAGCATGGTTTCTCTCTCTTGTTGGAGGTGGAATTATCTGGGGATTTAAATATGTTTCAATAATAGAATACAACAAATCCATTGAAGAAAAAAAATTGGCGTTAAATCGCAAAGCGCAAGAAGACATAAGAAAGGCCCATGAGGATTCCGATCGAAAAACTCATGAAGAAATTGATAATTACGATAGGGAGGTGAAAACATACTTTCGGAAAATCAAGAATAACAGAAAAAATCTTGAACGGATGGTGGACTTTGCATGTAATATCTTTGATTCTGCTCTTGTAGATGCTACCAAGATGGCATCTAATGCTGAGAGATTTATTAAAATCGATTTTAAGTATACTGTTTCTATGACTAACATAGTTTATGAAACGAGCGTAGGTCACTCAATAATATATGATATGAAATCTCATCGTTATAGGAATCTTGATAAAGATACTGAGTGTGAAGCACTAGCTGCAGCTTTAAGGAAAATGATTGGAGATTATATACTGAAGAAATATGTCTCAAAGCAGGTACAATTAATGTATGGGAACAACGATGCAAATGTTATACTTCATTTTGAAATGCCTAATACTAATTTTGTTCCAGCGACAGTCATTATATGACAATACACTTTTTAGTTATTACGGAGGTTAAAAATAATGAATCATTTTGAGTCAGGAAAAGTTATAAACACTAATTTTGGCATTCCTATCACAATAGAGTCCTTTATAGCAGGTGGAGGACAAGGTGATGTGTATAAAGTAACTTATGATGGTAAGAAGAAAGCCCTTAAATGGTACAAACCAGGAGCATTAGCGGATCCTGATGCATTCTATGAAAATCTTGAAAAAAATGTTAAAAAGGGCTCACCTGATAAGGCGTTCTTGTGGCCACAAGCGATTACAGAAAAGACAGAAGGTTCTTTTGGGTACATTATGGATTTGAGACCAGCTGAATATCGTGAACTTACGGATATTCTTGTTTCTTCCGGTGGAGGTGGCTTTTCGACCTTCAAAGCGATTGTGGAAGCTGGAATTAGAATAGTTTCTGCCTTTCGAAGTCTATATAAGATTGGCTATAGCTATCAGGACATGAATTCTGGTAACTTCTTCATCAACCCCAAAACTGGTGCTGTACTTATTTGTGATAATGATAATGTTGCTCCTAATGAAACATATACAGGAATTATTGGGACACCACAGTATATGGCACCTGAGATTGTTATAGGAGAATCAAAGCCAAACACTCATACGGATGAGTTTTCGCTTGCTGTTGTTCTTTTCATGCTTCTATGTGCAAATCACCCTCTTGAAGGGAAACATTGGACAGTCCCATGTTTAACACCCGCTCTTGAAAAGAGATTGTACGGAAGCGATGCACTTTTCATTTTTGACCCAAATGATGATTCGAATCGACCAGTAAAAGGAGTGCATAACAATGTTCTGAAAAGGTGGGACTTCTTACCTCAATATTTAAAGGATATTTTTAATACAGCATTCTCTCATGATGCGATAACCAATCCTAACAGAAGGGTTAAGTATTTGGATTGGTTGAAGGTGCTTATTCGTTTCCAAAGCGACATTGTTAGATGTCCATCTTGTGGTAATGAGATTTTCATAATAAATGCTTCAGACACAAACTGCGATAAGTGTCAAAGACTTTTTGAAGTTAAAAATACTCTAAAACTATCAGACTACTCAATTACGGTTGCCAAAAATACAAGAATCTATAGGTGTCAGATAGAAGTTTGTAATGCAGAAGAGGCCCTTACTCCGGTTGCTCTTGTTGTAGCAAAGAAAGATAATCCTAATATTTTGGGGCTTAGAAATATGACCAAAAGTACTTTAGTTGGAGTAACACCGAGTGGAAAGACAAATCAGGTGAAACCTGGTGAGGTTATTCCAATTAAGGCTGGAATAAGCATTAAAGCTTTTGATGGAAAAATTGAAATTCAATAAATAGGAGGATACACTTATGCCATTAATTAGTGATACAGAAGAAATTTCACGCAAGCTACTTCCCATTATTTATGTATTAGATACATCTGGAAGCATGGAGGGGAGTCGTATTGCAGCAGTAAACGCAGCAATGAACGAGACGATGGAGGTTCTCAAAGATGTTTCCCAAAAAAATCCTACTGCACAGCTGAAAATAGCCGTACTACAATTTTCAAGTGGTCCCCAATGGGTGACAGATGAACTAGTTTTTATGGAAGATTTTTACTGGAATGATTTGAAGGCTGGTGGACTGACGGATTTCGGAAGCGCTCTCAATGAATTGAACAATAAACTATCAAGGAAGCAGTTTCTAATCAGTGAAGTTGGGTTTAAAGCTCCTGTTATCATTTTTATGAGTGATGGAGAACCGACCGATGATTATGAATCAGCATTGAACAAAATTAAGAGTAACAATAAGTGGTTTAAAACAGCTACTAAAATTGCAATTGCTGTAGGAGATGATGCAAATATCCAGGTTCTACAGAAGATAGCTGGTAATAATGAGGCGGTTATTAAGGTTGACGACCTTGAATCTCTCAAAAAACTAATAAGAGTTGTATCTGTAACTGCTTCTACGATTGGTAGTAAAAGTAGAACTGAAGATAATCAGACAGAGAGTATTATGTCTCAAGTTGAAAAAGATATGGGAAATGATATTCAGACTACAAGCAATTCAGATATTAGTCAAACCGATAATAATCAAGATTCATCGGATTCGTGGTCTGGACAAGATGTAGATGATAGCGATGAACCTTGGGGAGATACTTCTTGGGATTAGTAGATGGAGGTATAGGACATGTATGAGCTAGTGTGTTCCTTGACCCGGGGTTCTGAACATATAAAACATGATATTCCATGTGAGGATCATGGTCAGATTTTTGAGGCAGAATCTTGTAAAATTTTTGCAGTAGCAGACGGACATGGTGATACAAATTGTCCCAGAAGTCAACTCGGATCAAAATTTGCATGTGAGATTGCTATCTCTGAAATGAAGGTTTTCAGCACTGACATTATTGAGAATTCATGGGAGAAAAGAGTTATTTCTCCAGGTAAAGATCAAGATTCCCTCATTCGTCAACTGATAACAAGCATTGTAGCCAAATGGATCACAGCAGTTAATGAAGAATTAGAACTGAACCCTTTGTCGGAGGAAGAAAAATCAGGATGTAAAAGGTACATTGACAGATATGATAGAGGAGAGAGACTTGAGCATATCTATGGTACGACTCTTATTGCAGGTTTACTGACTGAATCTTATCTTCTCTTAATACAACAAGGTGATGGGAGATGCGTTGTTTTTAATGCTGATGGAAGCACATCTCAGCCTATTCCTTGGGACGAAGATTGTTTTGCAAATGTCACAACATCACTTTGCGACCAGGATGTTATTCAGAAATTTAGATATCATGTAATTGACCTTTCTAAGAATCCAGTAATTGCTTGTTTGATGGGTAGTGATGGAGTTGAAGATTCGTTTTTCACCATGGAACTTATGGATTCCTTTTATCGTGATTTACTCGTCTACGCAAGTGAAAATGGAGTGGCAGGATTAAATAAACATCTGGATGAAGAATTACCAGAATTTAGTCGACAAGGTAGTGGTGATGATGTGACAATTTGTGGCATCGTAGATATTGATAAAGTAAAAGAGTTTATATCTACTTTCCAACGAGATAATGAGATTATTCGTAAGGAAAGTGCATTAAAAGAAATAAATGATCGTTTAAAATCAATTAATGCTATGGGTAAGTTGGATGCTTTGAAATCTGACTATGAAAAAGCTGCAGAAACAGTAAGAAAATCTGAAGAAGATTATTCTAAAGCTGTAGAAAAGTACGATTCTTATACTTCAGATTTTCAACAATTTAATCAGGATGAAGCAGAAGGATCTGAGATAGCCAAAGTATTTGCTAGGATACTAGATGTAATCTTATCAGGAAAACGTGCTGAGACTTTGAAAAATAAAATTACTGAATTAAAAATAGAGGTTGAACAAGCAAAGCAAAATCTTGATTTATCACGTGAAAATTTAGTTCCAGTAGAAGAAGAATATCATGATTTTTTGGAGAAAAAAATAGTGTATGAGAAGAAAAAAGAAACTATAGAAGTACAACTAGCTGAACTTAGAGATTCAGAACAGTAATGATGTTTCTATAACAGTTTTTAGTTTACTCGTACTTTAATTTGCATGATAAAGGATTGAAATTAATATGGAAGCTAGTGTTTTGGTTATGAAGTGTGGCTTATCAAGAAACACATTCGGAGTTCGAATTCAAAAAATGAGGGATGGCGATTGGTATAGAACATGGGCTTTTAAACTTAACGATAAGTTAGCAAAGAGGGAAGGGTATGAGTTACAATCAATCTCAGGAAGTTTAATTGCAACAGAAGATTTCCCTGGTTGCCCGTATTGTGGAGCTCATAGTTTTTATCAATGTGGCAATTGTAATAAGATTGTATGCTGGGATACTAAAGATACTTCATTGACTTGTCCGTGGTGTAATAATAGTTGTGATACTATGGTTCAAGTAGAGCAGTTTTCAGTTGATGGTAATGAGTTTTAATTGTTTATAATAATACTTATTCAGATGGTAAAAGATACTTTCTGTAATTCTGTTAATATCCTAGACATGTTTTGAGCCAAATATTAGGGGTCTAGCAATCTACGGTTGCTAGACCCCTTTACAGTAAAGGTAAAAACTTTGCCTTTACTGTAAAGGGTGCCTTATATTTAATCCTTTTGTTTTTAAGTCTTGGTAAGTATTACTAAAGCAACTGTTGGAATCTTGATGCAGTTTTGTGTATAACTATGATGATACTAGTTAAGCAGATAATTATATAAAGTTACAGTTACTTTTTTTGGAGGTTGAATGTGTTTCCTGAATATGTAAAGTTTTACTATGAAAAGATCCCAAAAGTACAAAAAGATATTTATATACAAATGTATAGAGGCTTTCGGGAACATAAACAAAAATTTAATATAAAGGCTGATACAAATATCATAAGTCCAGAGGATTTACAATATATATTTAGATGTCTTTATAATGATACGCCATCCTTCTATTTTGTTGATATTTCAAAGTTTGAATTTATCAAGAGCTCAACAGGATATGTTTTTGTTAATAACTTCATTTACTCTGAGGAGGAAATTTTAAAGCATAATAAAGCAATTCTTGATGGACTTCAGATTTTTAAAAAACGTTATATCAAAAGTGACATGACTGATTATGAAAAAGAATTGGTTATTCATGATTATTTAGTTAGAACAGTCACCTATGACTATGAATCAATCAATGAAAACGAAAAAGAAGATCAAAATCGTGAAATATATAATGTCTTGGGACCGTTATTATGTAAAAAGGCAGTATGTTGGGGCATTGCATGTGCCTTCAAACTTATTTGTGACTATTGCCGAATCAAGTGCTTTGTAATTTTGGGAAAAGCCTTGCCGAACAATCCCAGTGACTCTGGGCACGCATGGAACATAGTAAGATTAGATGACGAAAATTACCATGTAGATGTTACTTGGGATATAAAGAAAAAAGGTGATATTTCATTTATCTATGATTATTTAAATCTAAATGATCATTTGATAAAGCTAAATCATACATGGGATGACGAGATATATCCCTTATGTAAAGCTCTTACATATAACTACTATTATAGAAATAAGTTATATGTAAAAGATTTAGAACAAATACCAGACTATATAAGAAGAAGCATATTGTCAGGATCGAAGTACATTACTTTTAAATTTGCAAATCGTATTCCTGAAGAAACTAAAATTAGAGAAATGATAGAAGTGGGTATGAAAAAAGCTCGTTATTATGATTCATATTATTGGTTAGTAGATGTAGAGACACATAACATATATATTGAATTATGCTAGAAGGAAAAGTTCTTAAACAATAATCTGCCTATATGAAGCCGTTTAAAGATATAAATGTGTTTGAAGATTCAAAATCTTTTTATACCTGAGATAATATTCTTGATGTACAGTATGCACTTGACAAAAGCATACAATTTTTGTGGGAGGAATTTATAGATGAAATGTAGTAAGTGTGGTAATGATTTAGGAATAGAAAGTAATAGTGCTGAAAAAGTGGAGTATTGTTCTTTTTGTGCACAACATGATTTTCCTGAAGGTAATTCTATTGAGGAGGTACTACGATGGATTGTCCAAAATAGGGGAGTTGAAGTGTTTCAAAATAGTAGTGTAATCAATGCCCTTCTTTCTGATCTTGCTCCCAAAGATGAAAAAGGTCGGATAAAAATAAAGAATGCTATGGCTGTTGGAGCAGGTGACTATTTTTATGGTGTTGTGCAACAAGGCACTTTGAACGAAGTTTCTCGTAAACAGTTCTTGTCTGCTTTATCATCCAATGGTTTTACTATAGAATTTTGTAATTTTATCTTTGATGTCTTTGCATATTCTATTAACCAAAGTGTGGCAGTACGGGAAGAAGAAACCACAAAAACGCAACTGTATCAAACAATTGCAAGGACAATTAATCAAAGTGTGGCAGTTCAGGAAGAAGAAACCTCTAAAACCTCAGCTAATGATTCTTATGAGAATATTGCCGCAAATACAATACAGAATAGTAAAAAGATTTCACCTAACATCAAGACTGATACAAAAAGAGACAAGGAAGAAACCGTAAAAGGAAAATTAACCTTCCCGAGTGGTGTAGTTTATGAAGGGGAACTTATACATAAATACCCTAATGGGAAAGGTAAAATGATATGGCCAGATGGTTCTACCTTTGAAGGACAATTTTTAAATGGTTGTAGGGTTAATGGTCAGTTTCATTATCCCAATGGGGTCATATATGAAGGCGACTTCCAAAAAAATATGCGCCAAGGGACAGCAAAAGAAGTATATCCCAACGGGGACATGTTCGAGGGTGAATTCTTGAACGATAAGAGAAAGAAAGGGATTTATACTTTTGCGGATGGCAGGGTCTTTGAAGGTGAGTATGAGAATGGCTGTTCTGAGGGTAGAGGGAAGCAGACATGGCCGGATGGTACAACGTATAAAGGAGACTGGCATAAGGATATGCGTCATGGTAAAGGTGAAATGTTTTGGCCAAGCGGTATAGTTTATGAAGGCGATTTCCTATCAAATCAGCGTCATGGTAAAGGAACTATGACATGGCCAGACGGCACAATATATGATGGAGATTGGAAAAACGATAAACGCGATGGTACAGGTATAACAACTCTACCAAATAACCAACAATATTTACAAACATATTCTCAAGGAAATTTGATTAATGAAAGAGAATTGGAAATAACCGATAGGAACAAGTTATGTTTTTGTGGGTCTGGAATGATGTATAAAAATTGTCATCTGAAAAAAAGATTTTAGGAGTGTGTTTTCTCTAAATTAGAAGTTTTAATTAGATAATTATTAAACATGCCGTTGTTGTAGGAAACCATGCAAATATCTAAGTTTTATTAAAGACAGCTGGTGATAATAGATAGTGATAGAGGGTGATGACCTCAAGTCCCTAAATATGGACTCTTATCATTAATTTATTTGTTGTCCATATAAAGTCAAAGTATTTCAGGATTTGGTTACTTCGACTGATTATATATAATTGTTAGTTCTTGAATAATGTGTTCAAGTAAACATTTTGTAGGAGGATTTATAGATGATATGTAGTAAGTGTGGTAACGATTTAGGAATAGAAAGTAATAGTGCTGAAAAAGTTGAGTATTGTTCTTTTTGTGCAAAACATGATTTTCCTGAAGGTAATTCTATTGAGGAGGTGCTACGATGGATTGTCCAAGATAGAGGAGTTGAAGTGTTTCAAAATAGTAGTGTAATCAATGCTATTCTTTCTGATCTTGCTCCGAAAGATGAAAAAGGTCGAATAAAAATAAAGAATGCTATGGCTGTTGGAGCAGGTGACTATTTTTACGGTGTTGTGCAGCAAGGTACTTTGAACGAAGTTTCTCGTAAACAATTTTTGTCTGCTTTATCATCTAATGGTTTTACTATAGAATTTTGTAATTTTATCTTTGATGTCTTTGCATATTCTATTAACCAAAGTGTGGCAGTACGGGAAGAAGAAACCACAAAAACGCAACTGTATCAAACAATTGCAAGGACAATTAATCAAAGTGTGGCAGTTCAGGAAGAAGAAACCTCTAAAACCTCAGCTAATGATTCTTATGAGAATATTGCCGCAAATACAATACAGAATAGTAAAAAGATTTCACCTAACATCAAGACTGATACAAAAAGAGACAAGGAAGAAACCGTAAAAGGAAAATTAACCTTCCCGAGTGGTGTAGTTTATGAAGGGGAACTTATACATAAATACCCTAATGGGAAAGGTAAAATGATATGGCCAGATGGTTCTACCTTTGAAGGACAATTTTTAAATGGTTGTAGGGTTAATGGTCAGTTTCATTATCCCAATGGGGTCATATATGAAGGCGACTTCCAAAAAAATATGCGCCAAGGGACAGCAAAAGAAGTATATCCCAACGGGGACATGTTCGAGGGTGAATTCTTGAACGATAAGAGAAAGAAAGGGATTTATACTTTTGCGGATGGCAGGGTCTTTGAAGGTGAGTATGAGAATGGCTGTTCTGAGGGTAGAGGGAAGCAGACATGGCCGGATGGTACAACGTATAAAGGAGACTGGCATAAGGATATGCGTCATGGTAAAGGTGAAATGTTTTGGCCAAGCGGTATAGTTTATGAAGGCGATTTCCTATCAAATCAGCGTCATGGTAAAGGAACTATGACATGGCCAGACGGCACAATATATGATGGAGATTGGAAAAACGATAAACGCGATGGTACAGGTATAACAACTCTACCAAATAACCAACAATATTTACAAACATATTCTCAAGGAAATTTGATTAATGAAAGAGAATTGAAAATAACCGATAGTAAAAATCTGAAATTAAATGCATTGAAGCAATGTACTGAAAATAGGCAAATTGTTGGAAAAGATATAAGAATTCCTCTACCTATAATATTAAAATTTGATAATTTTGATGGATATAGGCTATTCTCTATATCGAATGAACATTATTCTTATGGGACACGAGATTTTACTAAGCATAAACTGGAAGGATTTTGGAAAGATTTCAAGCCTTATGGATATATGAAAAGAACCACACAAGGTGAAACTTGGATTGAGTATTATGATGAAGATGGTAATTTTGTAAAAAAATTTACTAAGAATAAATTGCCTAAAATTTTTCAATTTACTAATAAAATAAGAATGAATTATTGTAATGTGTATGGTTCTGTAAATATTGAAAATTCTAGGTCATTAGTTTATATAGAATATGAGACAAAAGATGGCAATGGTTACCGTGGGACTACCCAACTGTTTAGTAATAAACAACAGGGATTTGGAGTAGCACATTATACTTCTGGGAATCAGTTTTATGGGAAATTTCAAGAAGGAGTTCCTTCTATTGGTATTATGCTCGATTCAGATGGTACTATCTTACGTGGAACTTTTAAAGATGGTCTTTTAAAAGGGGAGGGCATGGTTCAATGGGCGAATGGTGATATTTATGAAGGGGACTTTCAAGAAGGAGTCCGAACAGGGAGAGGTATAATTAAATGGGCGAATGGTGATATTTATGAAGGGGACTTTCAAGAAGGAGGCCGGACAGGGAGAGGTATAATTAAAGGGGCAAATGGTGTTATTTATGAAGGCGATTTCCTATCAGGTCAGTTTCATGGTGAAGGAACTATGATATGGCCAGACGGCACAATATATGATGGAGATTGGAAAGACGGCAAACGCGAAGGTACAGGTATAACAACTCTACCAAATAAACAAAAATACTTACAAACATACTCTCAAGGAAATTTGATTAATGAAAGAGAATTGTAAATAACTGATAGGAGCAAGTTATGTTTCTGTCGGTCTGGAATGATGTATTAAAATTGTCATCTGAAAAAAAGATTTTAGGAGTGTGTTTTTACTAAATTTTAAATTGTAGTTTGTAGGATTCTAAACTGTTTAAAAAAAATTATTATTCAAATTTAGTCTATCTATATCAATATAATAAAGAGGAAAGGAAAAAATTATGCCAACTATTCTAGATGTTTCAGAATTTATACCTAGAAAGTTACTTCCCGTATTTTGTGTCTTAGACATCCCTATGAGCATGGATGAGGATCAGATTACTAGAGTGAATACAATAATGCTAGAGATGGTTGACTTGTTAAGAGAGAAAGCTAATAAATTATATTCCTCTGAATTAAGGATAGCCGTTCTTCAATCTTACGGAACCTCTCAGTGGTTGACTGACGGCCTGATTTCTCCGGAAGACTTCTCGTGGCAAGGCTTAAAGGCAAGTGGTGCTTCTAATTTTGGTAATACACTAAATGAATTGAACGAAAAACTATCTAGGGAAGAGTTTTTAGATAATCCAGGTGGTTTTAAAGTTCCAGTTATCATTTTTATGAATGGTAACGGACCAAAAGATGATTATGAGTTAGCACTGAACAAAATAAAGAGTACTAATAAATGGTTTAAAGTGTCTACTAAAATTCTCGCTGCAGTGGGAAATGATGCAAATGTTCAAGTTCTACAAGAAATAACTGGTAATAAGGAGGCAGTTATCAAGGTTAATGATGAAGAGTCTACTAAATCATTCATGGAGATAATTAGAAAAGCGATGGAGACACATCGTTATTAAACATAGTGGGTCACAAATAACTAACTTTTAGAGAGAGATGAATACTAGAACACTGAAAAAGCGAGTTCTATAATTTTAAAAAAAGGAAAATCCATCTCTACGGTGGCTTTACCCACTACAGAAATTATAGAGCCCTTTAGATATTTCTTTCTTATTTTTCAAAGTATGAAGGAAGAGCTATGGCTTAACTTATAAAAAACATGACAAAAAGTTTAAGGAAATATAATATCCTCATAAACCAAGACGTTATTCGGAACACAAAAACTTCGTCGTAGGTTCTATTATTGTAACTTTATTTTTGTTAGGAGAGATGATCTACTGATACAAGTACCTTCAATAAGAAGTGAGACAAATAGCTTATCGATTAATGTTAGCTTGCCATCTTCTAATATGTTTGCTATACTAAAGTCATAAATAATTATATTTATATCTATTTCACCACACCTCTAACGGTGAACCTTTGGTCACGTGACTAGAGAAAGCAGGAAACATGGAGGAGGAGATGCCATTACTGGTTCTGTCCCAGTGGTAAGCATACCATGTTTAAAGGGGTTTAAAGGGAGCGTACTCGCTTTTAACTATCAGTTAAGCTATCAGACAGAAGAAGGGGTTTAACGCTTATAACAGGTACGAGATAATTTGCCTTTACTTACTTTGAAAGGCTACAACAAACGTTATTAGCAACTAAGCATAACGAGAAGTTTATCCTATGGTTTGCCATAGGCACGCGCATCCTTGTTTTCTGAGACAAGGCTTGCCGGCTTCTTTGTTATGCTTTTTTTGTTTTGAGTTTGGGTAGACGGACAAAAAAAGAAGGCGACATCTCGATGATTAGAGCAGAGGAACAGGTGTTCCCCCTCTAAGCTATCGGCATGCGGAGGAAAGGCTACAAACAGGTGTTTAAGGCTTTCCAAGGTCACTTTACAACAACAATTTTTTAAAGGAGAAAAGCTTATGCTTAACAAAGTCATTATTACTGGTCGTTTGGTCGCAGATCCGGAACTTCGCTACACACCTTCGAACAAGGCGGTAGCAATGGCTCGAATCGCCTCTCCCCGTGATTTTAAAAATCAAAACGGAGAGCGAGAGACTGATTTTATTAACCTCGTCATTTGGGGTAAATATGCGGAGAATTTCTCAACTTGGATCAAGAAGGGATATCTTGTGACAGTTGAGGGACGCTTACAAACTCGTTCTTATGAAAACCAACAAGGTCAAAAGGTCTATGTGACCGAGGTTAATGTGTCAAACTTTGACAACTTACAGCCTCGTGACCATAGTAACTCTTCTTCGCAAAGTCCAGATTTTGGACCTGCAGAAGGGGGCTTTCCTGGAGGCGGAGAACCTTTAGATGATTCTATGTTTGAGAATATTCCTTTCTAGTACATAGTTCAAGGTTTTAAGAAGAAAGTAGAGAGTTCAGTCATACTGAGCTCTTTTTGTTTTGGAAGGAGAAAGAATGATAAAAGAAGTAGAGATACTTCCTCCATTGACAGAGGATAATTACTACCAAGATAGGTATTACATGTCCACTTCTCGTCTGAAGGAGTACATCAAATGTCCCTTAAGACAGCAAGTTGTTGACTTAGGTTTTTGGCATGAGAAGACGGAGACAGAAAGCCTACTGGTTGGCAATTATGTCCATTCTTATTTCGAGACTAAAGAAGCTCATGAAGCTTTTTTGGAAAAGAATCGAGATAAGATCATTAGTCAACGAGGGAAAACGGCTGGCCAGGTAAAAGCCTCTTTCAAACAAGCAGATAAAATGATTGCTGCTTTAGAAAAAGAGGAGCTTTTTAATCGTTTGTATCATGGTACAGATGATGACATGGTGGAGAAAGAACGGATTATCACAGGTACGCTAGAAGGGATTCCCTTTAAGTGTAAAATTGATAGCCTTAATCTTTCTGGCGGTTATTTCGTTGACTTAAAAACGATGGAGAGTCTTCAGTCGGAGAAATATTCGACGACACTTCATCGTTATACGAAATCTCTTCTCTATAACATAGTGGAGTATCAGTATACGCTACAAATGTACGTATATCAGGAGTTGCTGAAGCAAACCTTTGGTTATGAGTTTACACCTTATATTATGGCAGTTTCCAAGGAACCTGTTCCAGATAAGGAGTTAATTCTCATCGATGATACTATCATTGAAATGGGGAGAGAGATCTTCTATGGACATGTTCAAGCACTTAAAGATGCTTTGGCACATAAGTCTGTCGAAGGATGTGGTCACTGTGATTACTGTTTAACGAATAAGTCGTTAGTAGCAGCAAAAACAGTAGCAGAATTTTTACAACAATAAATAGGAAATAAAGTGGTTAAAAGACCACTTTTTATAATTAAGGAGAAAATCAAATGACTGAAACAATGGTAAACAACACAAACATGCTAGCTGAACTCGTTGAGGCAAAGGTGGCTCTAGCTAAGGCTGAAATGCAATTAGAATGGCAAAAAGCTGAACAAGCTAAAAAAGACCATTCTATTCTGGAGCCAGAGGTAATGGCTCCACTCTTTGAAGCTTTGGCCAAGTCTCAAGCTGAGTTTGGGTCAGTAAAGGCGACAAGTAGAGTCACGTTTAAGAACGTGGACTTTAAGTTCGCCCCTCTCTCAGACATTCTAGGGGCTGTACGACCAGCACTGAATAATAATGGGCTAACTTTGACGCAACAAACCAAACATATTCCGTTTGGTAATGCCAATGGACTCAAAGTTGTGACGACACTACTTCACGAAAGTGGCGCCTCTTACGCTATTGAGTCTGTCCCTGTATTCTATAATGTCAATGATATTAAGAATCTGGGAGCACAAGTGACTTATCTGCGACGCTATGAGGTCAAAACTTTGCTTGGCATTGAGGCTGATAGCGAAGAACTAGATATGGACAATGTGCCAAATCAATCGCAATCAACACAAGAGACTGGTAATTATGGTAATAACCATACTTATCAATCAAATGCCCAAGCGAAAACACCTCGCAAACCAACGGGTGCTCGTTATGGGAAATCAGCCCAGTCTGCGTCAGTTGCGTCTTCTTTGAGTAGTAGTGAACAGACATCACTAAGTGAGGAGACATCAGCTGCTAACCAAGTTGCAAGCGAGAGTGTATCACAAGCAACTAGTGAAGCTGAAGTATCTTCTCAAACGAGTGAAACAGCTACTCTAGAGCCAAAAGGGACAAAAGCAAATGTTTGTAACGATGATCAACTGATTCAAATGGTTGCTCGTGGTGAAGAAGCAGCAATGTCTCTTGGAGCCACAGAAAGCCAGCTGCTTGAGTGGTCGGAACTAGGCGAAAGCAAAGGGTTGACTGTTCAACTCAAAGCTTTATCTGATTTTGTTGCTAAACAACGTCAGCAAGCACAACAACAATAGGTGTAGAAGAAAAAGTGGTCAGGTTTTATTACGGTAACAACATAAGAGAAATGTTCATTAGTGCCATTTACCTAATTGGCATTAAGTGAACATTAACCAGAGGGTGGAACTATCCCTGGGTAAGAAAGAGTATGATATAATAGGAAGAGAATTATACAACATGATATTATAAGAATGAAGGTAGGAATGGATATGCAAAACATTAACGATCTTTTTGAAGCATATATCGCAGAAGAGGACTCTAATAAGAAGGAGTTTTTGCTAAATATGTACAACCATGCTTTGCAACAGAAACAAAAAGAGGTGATTAGTCGTGACTACTTTGTCAGATAAACAATCACGAGTCTTTTAGATGTTTCCATTCAAACCGAACTTATGTCGAACAACAAGTTTGGTACACTTTCTTTAAACAGACACTTCCAGAGTTGTTGTTTATTGGGTTTGTGGCCATTCTAGACTATTTTTTCCTATGTAACTTACTTCGCAACAAATTGGTTTTTAAACCTGTAGTTGCCATGGTATTTCTAATCCCTATTCTTTTGATAGAAGGGATTCAACACCTCTTTTGTAGTTGAACAGAGGAAGGAGACGTCTATTATTAATATACTGTGTTTTTTAGAGGGTGCCCATAAGCCCAAAAAACATAGGCAATGTATGGCTAAAGTGTGTACTTATCTAAAGAACGACGGGCATAAGGTTCGAGTAGGGTATGTTTCACTAGCGGGTCTTGAAGCTCTGGATAACAGAGGAGTCAATACAATGAGTGAAGCTGTCCCCGGAAAAAGAGTCTGGTTAATCGTTTATGATGAAGATCGTCCATGTAAATCCTATACGAATGAAGATATTCATTACTACAAGGAATTTGTGGATTTGTTTTCGTCACGTCTGAAACGCAGACTTTACTACGAAGCCATGCTTAACGAACTGACAGTCCTCAAAACATGAACAGAAAAATGGTCCTAGGGGCCATTTTTTTATTTTATAAAGGAGAAAAAACAATGACAAAAAGAGAAAAAGCCTTGTGGTTACAAGCGCACTACAAGAATTACTCCCTTAAATGGTACCTAGAGAATGATGCCAGATTAAATGCGATGTTTAGAAAAGCTTATCATCGTTATATGACTGACCTCAATGCACGCGCCTCTAAAGCACAATTGTCTCATATTGAGGACCTAGGAAAACGTATGCGAGAGGTATACGAAGATGTCTACGGTACAAATTTTGATAGCGATTGTCACTTAAACCGTGCAGAGACGAATAGAAAAGTGCAAGCTATCCGCTCCATGTGGGTAGTAGCACCAGCCTAGGAGGAAGGAGTTATGGATAGAATTAGTATTCTACTCGAAGCACTTCCTCGAAAAAGTACCATTTCAGTTTTGTATAAGGGTAGTGTTGCTGTTGTAGTTGCAAGGGATAACCAAGAGCGTTTGCTTTTTAAAGTAAGCACAACTGTAGCAGTAGCAATGCAACTGCAAGCAAAATGGCTGGTTGTTTAACAGGTAAAGGAGAAAAGAATGACTGATAAAAAAATTATTAGGAGGCAAGTAAGGCATCCTAGAGACTTTGGTGATAGAGAGCTATTCAAAAGGACTTTCACTCACTGGATTCCTTCAGACAAGGTCGATGCCTTGTATTCTGAATTGCAAGGAGATTTTAAGAAGGTCAGTGAGCTAAGTATCGAGGAGTTAAAACATTATGGATTAACTCAGAGAGATGCTATTGCCTTTCTTTCAATGCTTGAACTTTTTAAACGTTCAGAAGGTGAGGAAGAAAAGCCAACTTGTGTCACCGGGACAGGATATTTCGCTCAAAGTATCCAAAAAGCCTATGGACATAAGAAGCAAGAGCATCTTGTAGTGTGGTACTTGGATGTGCATTATAACGTTATCGAGGAGCGAGTAGTTTTCATCGGTAGCGTTCATCGTAGCATGGCGTGTCCAAGAGAAATTTTTCACTATGCAGTGAAGAATTTAGCTCGCTACGTGCTGGTAGCTCATAACCATCCCTCTGGAAGTGTATTTCCTTCAAGTAATGATATTAATGTTACTGAGGCCCTCGAAGGTGCTGCAAAGCTCTTTGAGATGGAGGTCTTAGACCATGTTATCGTAACGAAGGATAAATACTATTCTTTCAGAGATAGTGGAAGAATGCGTTGTTTCTAGGAGAGGAGAAAAAAAGATGGGAAACATTTCTGAAGCCTTTGGCAAGGTCACTATTTCTGCACCAACATTGTCAGACATTGAGGTGCTGGTGGCTACTCATAGGGTAATCAATGCGAAAGCTTGGACCCCAACGACTCTAGAAGGTTATCCAAGTAAAGCGGATAGTATCACAACTGAAGAAGGACTTGTCTCAGTGACACTTCCTTTTTCAGCTTATGGTAACTGGAATATTCGAGAGAATGTCGATAGCTTTTTGACTAACATCTTAAAGCAAGACAGTACTCTTAGCGATATCCCAGTGTCTGCCACATTTGATTATGTGGATGCTGAGTCTGGTGTGAACTTTATTTATAAAGCGTCCGTTATGACTCGCAATGTCCCTGGTAAAGGGATAACCAGTGAACTCTTAGCGGATGAAGACCTTGGAGACTATTCAGAGACTTATCTGAAAGAGTTAGAGGAAGCCTATGAACAAGAGCTTGCTTTAAGCCGACTGTCTATCGAATAATGGTGTTATAATAGATATAAAGAAAACATGTTGGCGAGGAAATAGAGCATGAAAGAGACATTCTTTTGGGAGTTTAGTTCAGATGCGATCTCGACCTTATCTGATTTGACGTCAGAAGGTTTTGAAGTTGATTGGACGGTAAGGAGTTCCTCTAAAGCTATTACCAGTGGTTTTGTGATGCAAGGGGAGGTTATTGGAATGATTGAGTTCACTCCAGAGCCTAGTGATGCTTACACCTTTGTTCATAAGTTAGAGGTTCGTATGGACAAGAAAAATCAAGGCATAGCAGGTCTTTTGTTAGCACATGTTGCCCAAGATGCTTTCAACCGAGGTTTTGAGGGGGTCATGATGTGTCTTTCAAAGACTGCTCTTTTAGACTACTACGTGCGTCGCTATGGTTGCAGTCGTATTGCAAATACCAACCGTGTAATGTTTCGTACGGCAGCATGTCAGTCGCTCATTGACCGCTTTTTGAAGGAAGGAGTAGACTAACCATGAGGATAGTAGAACAATTTAAGGCCGACTGGAAGGCTTTAGGGTTACCGCATAAACCATACAAGACACCAGAGGAGATTGAAATGATTAAGAATGGTAATCTTGTGTGGGCTGCGCGTGTTGAAGAAAAATTGGGGCGTAAGTTAAGCCCACGAGAACTAGATGAGATGCAGTGGTGAGTCACAGCTATAAATAGTGTATCGTGTAAGATATATCGTATATCAAATGTATAAGAGAAAGAGGAAGGTAGTAACCCTAGGCTACACCTTCCTCTTTTTTCTATGGAGGAGAAAAACAATGACAAAAAAACATATCTATATTTATAAAAATAAAAAAACACAGGAAGTCTTTGCAGATCTTTTTGCTAAAGACCTTCTTGAAGGCGTTACAACTTTCCCTCGGATTGATAACGCTCAATCTCATTCATTTTTGGAACTCTCTTGTCGTTATCTCAAGAGAATTTTGGAAATGAAGGAGCGTAAGGTTCAAACGCTATTTGTCGAGGGAAAACCTGAACCAGCACTTGCTTCAGCATTGTTACAAGCGCGTGATATGGGCTTGAATGTTGTCATCAAATTGAAGGCAACTGAGAGTAATAGCGAGACTCAAGAAGGTCTCAAAGAGCTTGGTCTTGACGATGTTATAATGGCGTAATTTGACTCAAGAAGGAGAAAAACAATGACAGGAATCACTCAAGGTCTCTACTATATTGAGAAAGTTCACCAATATAATAGTAATATTGCTGGCTTTCCGTCAGACCTAATCAATGACCGTATTTCATCAATTATCGATAGCAACAAGATGGATATGCAACAAAGTTTGCGATGCCGACCAGTGAGAAACGTGGTTTTGAATCGAGAGGGAGTATCTAACCTTCCTCCTATCGAAATTCCGTTTGAATCCTCACTTTATTATGACGTTGAGGAAATCAATTCTGGTCTGTCGAAGTTGATTGTTAATAAAGAACATGCAGCAGCCTTTCAAGAGGCTGATATACGCATGTTGGAAACTCGCTTAACTATGTTACAGCGAGCACAAGAACTTGGTAATTTTACGACGAGTAATTTTCCAAGTCGTTTCCCGCAGGAAGTAAGAGACGATTTAAGTCAGTTAGATCTTCTAGCTTGGGGAACAAAAGATATGCCAACTTATCTTTTCTGCCTGATGGAATCGGCAGTAGACAGTTACCTAGGATTTTATTCCTTGCGAGACTTGATGGAAGATGCTAACGGTACCCTTCAAAAAGGCTATGACAAAGCTGTTTACTGGCTCTATAGTGGCGTCAAAGGTCAGTACGAATATTAAAGGAGAAAGATAATGACTAAACATAGTTATACAGCAACATTTAAGCGTAAAGACGAAACAGTCTTTACAAAAAGGTTTCTAGCTTCAGATTTGTTTGAAGCTGATGAGCATGCACTACAGTATGCGACTAAGCGAGACATTCTCTATCTCGACTTAGGGCCTGCAGTTCAGTAGAAAGGTAAGCTACGTATTTTATACGTGGCTTTTTTAAAAGGGTTATACGGTCTACTGGTTTTTATTGCTTGCCAAAAACTCGTGCTCTGGTGGATCCTTATTGAAGGAATTAAACCCGAAATAGTTGATAAAAAAGAAATAAAATGCTAACATTTAATAAAAGTGTTAGCATTTTATTTCTTACGAAAGGATAGTGCTATTATGAATAATATTGAAATGATTATGGCTTCTTTTCAACAACATCAAGGATTTTTGACCTTTCAACAAGTACTTGAAGAGAAATTACCTTACAAAATATTGCTGAGAATGATTGATGAGGGACAAGTAGAGATTGAAGGAAAGGGGTTATATCGCCTCCCTGATACTTATCTGGACGAATGGTTTGTGGCGCAGCAACGTTTTTCAAAAGGAATTTTTTCTTTAGAAACAGCTCTTTGGTTACATGGATTATCACTAACAGTTCCCTTTGAGATGACGATGAGCTTTCCTTATGGAACCAATACAAAAAATGTTAAATCAGAAGGTATACGTCCGTTAGTTCTTCGTTCTTATTATGATGAAGGAATTATTGAGCTTGAGCGACAAGTGGGGCAGAAGATTAAGGTTTACGAGCCGGAGAGAGTTTTAGCAGAATGTTTGAGACCAGTTTATCAAGTTGATGTTCAAGTTATAGCTCCTGCATTTAAGATGTATTTTCAAAATCACAAAGTTAACTCTTCAAAACTGTTTCACTATGCACAGTTATTCAAGGTGACTAATAAGTTGCAATCTTACATGGAGGTATTAACCTAATGTTTTCCAATGCAAATAGCTTTAAGGCAAAGATTAAGAATATGGCTAAGGATAGAGGTATTCCTGCCCAGCAGCTTCAGCAAAACTTCCTAATTGAACAGGTATTGAAATTGATTGCTAAAAGTTCCTATAAGGATTCTTTCATTGTTAAAGGCGGTTATCTAATAGGACAGTTGATAGGACTTGATAAGCGAACGACAATGGATTTAGATGTGACGCTTAAAGGGACTACACTTAGTCAAGAAAATCTGATTACCATCTTTGAAGAGATTCTTTCGGATTCGGACGATGTCTTTTCATTTGAAGTAGATAAACTAGAGCCGATTCGCCAAGATGACGAATACGGGGGATTTTCTCTAAAACTCAATGCTACATTTGATACTTTAAGAGAGGTTGTTTTCATCGACATTACAACGGGTGATAAGATTACACCTAGAGAAATTACTTATTCGATGTCATCCCTATTTGCAAATGAAACCATTGAGGTTTGGACTTATAATTTGGAAACTGTTCTAGCTGAAAAATTGGAAACGATCATTAGCCGAGGAGTAGCATCAACACGTCCTCGTGATCGTTATGACCTTTTTACCTTGTACCATACCAGAAAAGATGAGATAGATTTCGATGTGTTGCGTAAAGCTCTGGCCAATACTGTAGAAAAACGAGGAAGTAAAGAGGCTATTGATATTTGGGAAAGTCAGCTAAATAGTATTGAAACTGATGAGTATCAAAAGCAACTTTGGACACGTTATCAAAGACAATTCAAATATGCACAAGATATTTCTTTTGAGAAATCAGTTCAGATTGTTAAAGAACTCATGACAACTATTATGTAATATAAAACGGTTCATTACCATATATTGGGTAGTGAACCGTTTTTTGTCTCTAATCCTTCTGGTAAAAGGAACATTCATATCCATTCGCTCGAAGGTTGCTATCAGGCATCCAGTTAGGTGCTATACCCATTAGACTTGCTATATCTTCAAGGCTTTGGTCTTTATCACACTCAATGAAGACTTCATCATTAAGGAGTTGCTATGTATTGGTGGTAGTGTAAAATAAGTTGTGTAAACACAAAATAATTGACAGTATATTTTTGGTTGAAAAGTCTTTACAAATATGGTAAAATAGCTTTAGAAACGATAATATTGTTATTCATGGGGATATCTCACCATGATAATGGAACGTCGTGGAATATCAACATGACGTTTTAACGCAAGGGGGAAATGTACTGACCCCAAAAAGTTAGACAAATAATTTAAGTAAAGGATTTAGTTCTGTATTGCACAGGACTAAGTCCTTTTAGTTTTATCTTAATACGTTTGTTGTTGTAATAATTAATATAGTCTACAATAGCTTGTTCCAAATGCTCAATTGACTTAAACGTCTTCTCATAACCATAAAACATCTCAGACTTAAGAATGCCAAAGAAGGATTCCATCATGCCGTTGTCTGGACTATTGCCTTTACGTGACATGGATGGTTGGATTCCTTTCTCCTCTAAAAAATGATGATAGAAATCATGTTGATATTGCCATCCCTGGTCACTATGGAGAATTGTATTTTTGTAATGTTTCTCTGTAAAGGCTTGTTCTAACATAGCTTTCACTTGTATCAAGTTCGGTGACTTAGAAAGATTGTAGGCGATAATTTCACTATTGAAGCCATCTAAAATTGGCGACAAATAGAGTTTTTGGCTGCTTGCTGGAATGGCAAATTCTGTTACATCTGTGTAGCATTTTTCCAATGGTTTGGATGCTTCGAACTGGCGTTGGATGAGATTCTCTGCTTTCATACCAACCTCTCCTTGATATGAAGAATACTTACGTTTACGGCGAATTCTAGCGGTTAAACCAAGTACTTTCATAAGACGTTGAACTCTCTTATGATTAATCACAATTCCTCGATTTCTCAATTCAAGAGTCATTCGACGATAGCCGTAATTTCCTTTATGCTCAGTAAAAATGGCTTGAATTTCAGCTTTAATGTCATAATCCTTATCATTTTGATCCAGCTGTTTTAAGTGGTAATAATAGGTTGAACGAGCAAGCTTAATAATCTTTAGAAGCATATCTAAAGAAAACTCAGTTACCAATCCTCGGACAATTTCCGCTTTTCTTCTTGCTCTTTTTCTTCCCTCAATCGGAGTTCTCTCAACTTTTTTAGAACTGCATTCTCCGCTCTAAGGTACTCATTTTCTGCTTGAAGACGTTCTAGTTCCGTCATTTCTTCCAGTTTTTTCTTTGGCTTACGTCCCATTTTAGATAACCTTCCTCTTGTTTTCTCAACAATAGTATACCCGTTTTTCTTATAGTGTGCGAGCCAGTTAGGAAGCGTCCCACGATTTGGGAGAGCATATTCAAGAGAAACTCTATCTTGAGAATAGCCTTTATATAGGACTTTATCAATCATTTCTTGTTTTAATTCAGGAGAGTAGTAACGATTCTTTCCTTTTTTAGCGATTTCTATTCCGTATCGATCAATCAATTTAATCATGTAGCTAAGATTAGAAATGTTTATCCCAAATTTATTTGAAAGCTGATCTAAGCTATATCCTTGGTTTCTAAGTTCATAGATTTGAACCTTATCTTCATAAGTCAATTTCATAATAAAAACACCCCGAAAGTTAGATTTTTTCTGTCTAACTTTTGGGGTGCAGCTCACATTTCCGTTGCTTTTTATGTTATCTAAAACCCCTCTTCCTCATCAATATCCATTTGTCCTACATTACTTTTTAAAGTTTTAGTTGCTTTCTCACGAGCTACACGAGACAGCTCTTGAGGTAATTCAAACTCTTGATTAGGGGCTTGAATATTTTGAGTATCGACTGTTTCGGGTGTAGATGATGGAGCTAGGATCACTCTTTGAGTTATTTCTTTATCCTTCAACTCACCAATATCATTTTTGCTTTTTACAGTTTGTCTTTCTTCAACAACTGGTGGGATCTCTGAGTTATTGACCTCTTCTTTTTGCTCAATATCCTCTGTTACCTCTTCTCTAATTGAAGTACCTTCTCTATGTTCTGTTATACTATCGTTGACTAGGATTGTTCTTTTAACTGATGGGGAATCATCTTTTTTACCAACTGTATCATTTACATTACTATCAACATTTGGCACCTTAACCTCCATGATTGCTTGCCATTCTTCGTCAGTAAAATCACTTTCATAGAGGTGGCTTTCAGACTCTTTTTGAGAATAATATTCTATCACTTCTGCTCTCCACAACTTATATGCTTTTGCAATTTCCGGCTCTTCCTCTCCAAGCCCATAAACCTTATTGAAAGGTGTATGTGAGACGAAAGAGTCCTTCGAAATATCCATTTCAAAATGCGGTGATGTTGTCAAATAAATCATATTTGAGACTTCATCATCACTGACGATAACACCACCAACTTGGAATTTCTCTAGGTTATTTGCATCTCTAGCAGTGAAGTTATCTTCTTCTACTACTTCCTCTGAAGTCGCACTGGAGTTACCTTGATTCCCTGCTAAGAGGTCATCGTTTGTTGCACGTTTGGTTTCTTTAAGAGCATAATGTTTTCCTCCTGATCGTAGATTAATGAACTCTACAACCTTTGTTGAGGTTTGTTGGAAGGTAAAGGCATTACGATAAGACATCTTGATTGCATCAGCCCCAGATTCGCCAATAGAGTCTCTAATTTGCTCGTCATGTTGGTAAGCATGCATAACTGGAACATGGAACTTACGAGACTCATCTAGGAAGTTACTATCATTACCTGGCATCAAATAACCATTCTTTTCATCTTCATAAAAAGCAAAGAAAGGAGACTTATCTGGGAGACGTCTTTGAGCAGCATTTTGCATAACTAATGTTACCATCTGTGCTACCATTCGAGACTTTTCTTTACCAAGAACACCTTTAGCAGAATTGACCAAAATCATCCCACCCGTTTTTAAAACAATATCTAAATCTTTGGTACTTTGTGAGAAAAATACACGACGGATTTCTGGTGAAGATGATAGGTCATCAATAACTGCTTTTAGACCAGATACGTTAGCATCAAAGGTATAATAATATTCCTCTGTGTACGAATTTAATTGATGAGCATTGATGAAATAATCATAAGAGCTTTGGAGGTTTTCAAGCTTATTTCTTTCATCATTAAAGGCGTTAATAGCTTCATGAACATTCTCTGGTCTAAGGATAGTATCAAAGAGTTGTTCGTGTTCACGATTGTACTCTGATTCCTCTAACCACTTTTCTTTTTCCTGCTTTAAGAATCCTTCATGCTTTTTCAACGTTTCTTCAAAAAGCCTTTTCTTTCGATTCAGTAATTGTTCAAAAACGGCAATATAGGCTTCAATCCAATCGCTAGAACGTAACATATTTGAGAATTCAGTTAGTGTTGGAGACTTACCTTTTAACATATAATTTATTGGGGCATCTGGTATCAACGCAACCTCTTTAATGACCGTAATGATATTATCAGTAAGCTGTCCTTCTTGGTTAAGAAAGAAAGAAGAACCAGTCCCACTTGGATCACTAAATCGTTTAAATAAGTCTCGAACAGCCCCTTTTACCTGAGTAGTATCTCCATCCAAAATATTAATTGCACCAGTTCCTGGGTTAGTAGGATCTAGAGTCCAAATCATTTCATCAGGGAAGACCATTTTATGAGCGTACTTAACAATTGTGCCATACATCGAACCTGATGGTTCAGTCATATAAATACCATTTGTAAGCTCTGCAGCATAACCATTGTTATACCACTGCTCCAACAATTCACGTCTTTTTTTCTTACGTTCAAACTCTGTGCTAAAGAATTCTTGTTCCAGTTCTTCATCTACTTTCATCAAATACTTACGATAGGATAATAGATAGTATTTCATATTTTCCATATCCTGTAGCATTGCTGGAATCAGAATCGTTGCCGATTTACCAGTACCAATCAAACCAAAGATAATAGTGTGATAAGTCCTCTCATTAGCATGTAAAATCACTTGCTCTCCAGTTTTAGAGTTAAGTCCCATAACCAAATTCGCTTGACCTTTTTCATCTTGATTATGAACAATATTACTTAATACACTATCTTGGAAGTAACGTCCTCCTAGCCATTGCTCAACAAGTTTCTCATAGGTTTTTTCAGCAATCCCAGTCGCATAGCTATTGTAAAAAATAAGACCAATAGCTCCAATCGGAGTTAACAATAACAAACTGTTGAACCAGTCAGCTCCTATTAAGGGTTTTAGGGTATGATAACTTAATACAATACCTGTCTGACTTCCATTTGGTATTGACCAGGGCATATATTTGAGATAATTATCGGCTACATCATACATACGATTGATGAGGGATAAGATAAAGTTATTGATTGTTAATACATATAATCCAGAAGATATAAGTACTGCTGCTAGCGCTGCTCTTATAGCATACTTACCAATAATCTTCTTTCGTTCTGCTCGTTTTAAGGTATCATATTTTTCAAATAACACGAAAATTTGACGACTTGTAACATTACTGTGCCATACACCAATGTATAAAACTAAAGCCATATTAACGAACAAAAATATAAATAAAGATATAAATACCCAATTAGGTAAACGCCATCTAAAGATAAACATAATAATATTGAAAGCAAATAATCCAAAAGATATATGATATACCCAATCAATATATTTTCGCCAACAAAACAGTAAGATATCTATAGTTCGCTTACCATTTGTATAATAACGATTAAAAAATAATTTCAAGATCTTCCGCATAAAGTACCTCTCTAGTAAGCAAACATTCTTTTCAAGAATTCCATAAATACAACAATAGCAATCGGACTTATTATTCCAAGTCTAATGAATAGATTTCGTCGAGGTAAGCTTGTTGTTTTCTTACCCTCTGTAAACAACCATTGATAGTGATATATGTATCCCTGTATGAAACCATATGCAGGTAATATTCCAACTGCTAGAATTTCTATTAGGGTAAAGACCTCTACGAAACTAATCATAGAGAAGTCACCACTATGTGTGCCTCCCTTTGATATCATTGCGAGTCCATAGATGATGAAAATAGGGATAAAAGTAACGATATATAAGAATAAAATTGATTTTAAGGCAAAATTTACTCCCATGATTTGTTTCTCTGGATTATTGATAGATTTAGCATAACTCCACCTACCGATACCGATAAAGACCAAGGTAATAGGTAAGACATAGCGAATAAAGACTATCAGATAATAGACAATAGCATTGATATTATGATGATTCATGTTCCCTCCTTGTTAAATTTTTCTGTTCCGAACGTAAACAAAAAGTTCCCATTTCAGAGGGAACTATATGCGACTCAACTAGTGAAAAATGTTGATAAGATTTTACTGTTCACACGATTTGGATAGAAACTATTGAAACGTGATTTGATACGAAACAGACATTTTTTCTCTTCCGTATTCTGTGAATTACTGCTCACTTCTTCAGTTTTTTTAGCCACTCGACGCCCCCTGCTATTTGCGTCTACCCAGCGATAATGAGCATCTTGAATAACAACTGAAATTTCATCTCCTTGCTTAAAAGGAACTCGATTTAAAGAACCTGAGTCCTTCATCTTAATTTTGATACCTGGAAAGTCAACCAACTCTACGGTATGTAGACTCTGTGGGTCAAAACTGATAAATCGCACTTTAAACAATCGTCCTATGACTTTCTTATTATCAATCATCTCAATCAAAGCATCTTGAGGTGCTTCTTCGAGAACTTTCATATCTCCCTCGATACGAATATAGTCATGGATAATGTGACGTTCTCTTTGATTTGGACTTGGTTTTTGGGTATTGGCCCCAGTAATTTTAAATTCCACCCTATCAAAGACTGATACTACTTCGTCTAGGTTAACAAATGAAGAATCACACTCATAACTTACCCTATGTTTTGGAATAAATACCGTTTGTAATTTTTTGGTCATTACCATGATACCTGCATTGCTACCATTGTTAATCACGGCAGATACAATACCTTCATGAGTACGTTCCAAGATGTTTTTTCTATCTCGATTACGAGAAGAGTTATCTTTACTCTTTTCAATTTGCTGAAGAAGTTGATAATTCGTTAACCACTCAGCTAACTCAATACTACCTTCAACAACACAGTTTGATGGGTTATTGATTGTGAGTTTATAATTGTCGATAGTTTGGATATGGATGTCAGTTAATTTACAAGGAAAAATCCGTCCAACCATTTTAAAGAAATCTTTTGGCTGGCGGAAGCCTGATTCAGTTTGTTTAATATAAACTGCTGTTCCAGCAAGTTCTCCATTTTGGATACGCCCTACTAACATATCGCAGAAAGCTACACCTTCACCGATAGGGCGACCATTTCTATTTCTCGGAATAAATGGCTGTGTTTCAAGCACATTCTCTACTACAACTGATACAACCTTATTAGTTGCTTGCTCTAACAAATACTCATCTTCAGTATTTCCAAGATCAATATATGGGAGTGTATAGTTTCGAATGATATCTGAAACTTCTTCTGGAACACATTCAATTTCTGGTTGCTCAAACCATTGTTCTTGTTCATCTTTCCTATCTGCAACAACCAATGTTTTAAATTTTTGCTCCCCTAAACTAGCATAATGGACGTTCTCATAACCGTCCTCTCTTATAAGTTTAAGTGCTTTCATATGTTTCTCCTTTAATGTCTTTTTTGACATTAAAAGCATAACAAAAAAGGTCACTACCTGTAAGATAGTGACCCCCCTTGACTTTTGTTAATTCATAGCGATAAGAAGCCCAACACCCAAGACTACAATTGGTGTAATTAAGGCGAAAATTGAAAAGATTTTCTTGGCGATACCGATGGTAACATATAAGAAACTCGCTAATGTTAGTAATAGAACCAAGATCATAAACATAATTCTCACCCTTTCTTCTGGCTCTGTTTTAATTATTATTATATAGATTTTTGATATCAATGCAAGGCTAGAGAGCAACAAATGTAAAGATAACTGATTATAAACTACTTTTTCCCTTTGGAATAATACTTCGCTTGGGTGGTAAACCCAATCTAATATAATACTTTAGAGGGACTTTGGGATACATCACTAAAAACTTTTAAGAACTACTAGTGCAGCCCTGAGGTTTTCAAAAGACAATAAAACTCCAACACTGATTAATGTACAGGTAGGTTAGTGCACCTTTTCGATATTAAAAAAGTAATCTAGATATCCACTAATGTCATTAGTAAATCCTGCTAATGACTTTTTTATATCAATAACACCTAAGAGTTCGAGATGTTCATTGAATATTCTTTTATAATCAATGTTTGGTATCAATAAAATAATTTGTGCACTAACGTTACACCGCCTAATTTTTTTGACTTTTTTCCCATAGTTACATCCATGTGTAAGTGTGATAAAATATAGACAATTGGTTGCTGTAGTAATTCTTAACGAATTAAAATGATTACTAATTTTAACTTTCAACTTATATTTTCTTATATACCTTTTTACAGTAATCAACAACCAAAAGTGCTTTACAATATTGAGCATACTTCTCCTCCAATTCTATTTTTATTATAGCTTGGTTATACCGTTTAATTAGTCAAATATCGTAAACGGTTCATTTATTGTCATATAAGATAAAAATATACTGATGATGATAGTTTCTAGACTGTTTACGACATAACGGTTTTATTATTCCAATCACTACTTTTACAATATTAACTTGGAGAAGAAATATGGATTTTTATTTAGATGCCATAGAAATGCATTAATTACCCCTAAATAATATCATTCTTATCTAAAACAACAAGTCATATAATTTTTAATATTGGAAAAGACTTCGATGTTTTTTGTTTTAGGATAAGGAAGACACAATTACTAAATATTTTAGCGAATGAGGAGTACACTAATTGTTAAATATTTTTATTTTAGAAGACGAATTTTTACAACAAACACGAATAGAGACCGTTATTAAGGATGTTATTGCAAAAAAATCTCTAAAATGTAAAGGACCTGAGATTTTTGGAAAACCTAGCCAGCTACTTGATGCGATTACCGAAAGAGGTTCTCATCAACTTTTCTTTTTAGATATTGAAATTAAAGGAGAAGAAAAAAAGGGGCTAGACATTGCAAAAGAAATTCGGAAAAAAGACCCTAATGCAACAATTGTTTTTGTAACAACACATTCAGAATTTATGCCAGTCACTTTTAAATATAGAGTTGCTGCACTAGATTTTATTGATAAAGCTTTGGATGATGAAGAGTTTTATGAACGTGTGCATTTAGCAATTGAATATACCATGGATAAAATCGGTGCCACTATTGCCCAAGATTCATTTACTTTTGAAACAGCTACGGCCCATGTTCAAGTGCCTTTTAACAATATTTTATTTTTTGAAACATCTCCAACAATACATAAAGTTATTTTGCATACTAAAGAAGAACGCATGGAGTTCTACGCCAGTATTTCAGAAGTTGAACGAGCTGATGACCGCCTATTTCGATGCCATCGTTCATTTATCGTTAATCCTGAAAATATCGTTAGGATCAATAAAGAAGATAAAATGGTAATGTTTGAAAATAATAATGAATGTCCCATTTCGCGTACGAAATATAAGGGCCTCCTAGAAAAAGTTAAATCTCTGAAAAGCTAAGGTGTTTCTATGGATATAGTTATAAATTTATTGCTGTTCTATTCTAAGATGTTAGTAGCATTGTTACTGTTTCAACAGGTTAGTAACCAACCAATCAAACCTTTGTGGTGTATTATTGGTCCATTTTTGTATGTTCTACTCCTCATCATATGTCCTCCTGTTGGGTACTTTACTTTCTTTTTTATCTTTATTGCTTATAACATATATCAAAATAAGTATGGTAGTAAAACACTTGATATTTTTTATGGCTTGTACCCCGTTATCGTTGAAAGCTTGCTAGGTAGAATGTTAGCATTCTACGTTTTCCCTCTACTAGGAGTCTCTGTCTTCAATGAAGTCAAACTAAGTTGGTATGATATCTTAATTGAATTACTGGTTTTCCCTCTTCATTTACTCATAGTAAAATCTCTTAGGTTAGATTTTAACGAAATAAAAGAAGGTTTCAAGCGTTACTATTTCAAGTATTTATTGTTACTGATCAACATCTCTATGTTTGTATATATGCTCTTAGTTTCTATACTTGTTATTTATAGAGACAAATTAGCTGATGCAGATAATTGGAGAGGACATATTAATAACTTTTATATTGTTCTGTTTTTTGTAATGCTACTCTATCTCAATGCAATTTCAAAAGAAAAACTAGAGAAGGAAATTATTGATCAAAAAGATACTCAATTAAATGAACTATCTATTTACAGCCATCATGTTGAATCACTTTATGAGGAAATTAGAAGTTTCCGTCATGACTACATTAATATTTTGACCAGTCTAAAATTAGGAATTGATAATCAAGATATTGAAGCTATTAAAACTGTATACAATGGTGTCCTAAGAGATAGTGGAAACCAGTTCTATGATAGTAAGTTTGATATTGCTAAACTTAGTAATATTAAGAATGATGCTATCAAAAGTATTCTTTCCGCTAAATTACTTGAGGCACAAAATAGAGGTATTTCGATTTCTGTTGAGATTGAAGAACCAGTTAGTAATTTTAGGATAGAATTACTAGATTTTATAACTATCCTATCTGTACTTTGTGATAATGCTATCGAAGCTACGATTGAAGCTATAAGTCCAAGAATGACTGTTGCTTTCATGAATAATGATGATTCGTTGGTACTTATCATTGAAAATAGTATAAAATCAGAGAAAGTGGATGTTAATCATATTTTTGCTAAGGGATACTCTAGTAAAGGGGAAGGAAGAGGTCTTGGGTTACATAATGTAAACAGCGTATTAGAAAAATACCCTAAATCTACGATTACCACTCGTAGTGCAAATCATCTCTTTTCTCAAACTATCAGATTTTGTAAGTAAGTCTCAACTTTTAACTTTAACCTCTTTAATCGACTTAGGTTTTGCATTTGAATAGTCTGTTTCTAGTATTTTTGCTACATAACTTAATAATTTTGGGGACCACTAGCATAGCTAGTGGTTTTCGTAAGACCAAAAAAAGACAGTAACTTCACAATAGTTACTGTCTTTTCTATTTCATGTTTATCTTAAAGCCTTGATAGACTTGAAAAGTGGTTTATAAAGACTTCTTAATACTTTATCAATGCCCTACATCTGAATATGAAATATAATAACGTTGCCCATCTTTGACAAAACTATACCAGTTTCCATCAGGTAAAATTTCATATTTATCCCAATCAACATCACCTGCAGGCATTTTAGAAACAACCCCACTGTCTTTATCTGGTGCAGCATATACAGGGGTTTCCTCATCAAGTGTCAATGTTCCAGAAGTAGCTGTCCAAGCACCTCGACCACCTTCAACTCCCCCAACTTGAGAAGCTGGTGTTGTTGCTTCAGCCACTTGCCCAGCATCTGTAGTGCCTGCTTGAGCTTGTTCTTGAGAGGAAGCTTTAGGCGCTACTGCTGAAGCCTGATTGTCATTTTCTTCATTTGAAACTGCTGAAGATGATGATTGAGCTGCTTTCTTATCCTTCTTAACAGCTTTACTTGAGCTTGAAGATGATTTCTTGACCGTCTTGACTGGGCTACTACTTGTGCTAACACGTGCTGACTCATGACTATTAAACTTAGTCACTAAGAAGATAGCGAGGATAACTACAATAAGAGCTGATAGGATACCAATGAGTTTAGTTGTTGTTTTCATGATTGACGTTCCTTTTCTTATGATTTACAAGATTAGTATAATATAAAGACAACTAAAGTTTCATTGAAGTCATAAACTGTAGTTTTTTCGTCATAAAAGGACAACATCTTCTATTTTTAGCGTCTGTTTAAAATGATAGTCTTTAAATCGTGTTGACAAAGAACAATTAGGCTACCTCCCTAAAATCTGTCGAACAGCGGACAAACCTATACCATTTCGCTCCCCTTTGCTTTAGTAACTGAGTTTAATGATATGGAGTACATTGACAGATTCTACTGCTCTCAAAACCAGATTCAATAGTATTATCCCTTTAAATTAGAATATAAATACTCCATTATATCAACAAAAAAGAGGCTATAACCCCCTTTTTGTTGTTCAAACGCTTACGCTGATTCTTATTGTAGCATATAACATTCTATAGTCAATGTTAGTAATTACTTGTGGCTGTACCATCTAAATAGTTAATATTAGCATTCTTTGAAACATTCTGAAGTGTGACCGAACTCACATTTCCATCACTCGTTGCTAATCCTGCTTCTGATAGTTCAACTCCATATTGAGTCCCATTTTCATCAAAGGATGTCCAGTAAAGCGTCACAGTCCTAGGTACTAACTCATTGTCAGTATAGTTTGCAACAACACAATAATCTAAGTACATATTTTGGTTTTTCTTCAACCATTTGGCTAGTGCATTTTCGTAGTATAGCATACCGTTTGGATTATTAGCATCCGTTTTACTATCAGACATCGTTCCTGCATTCAAATAGCGTGTCATAGGTACTAGATTTTTAATTTCAGAATTCAATCCAGAAAACTGATAACCAATAAGATGGCCACGATTCATCAGATAAGCTTTTTTGACTTTTCCAGACTCATCTTCGTACTTAAAACGATAGTTATGCCAACCGACTGGATCAACATTAATTTTACTTTCCCTATCATCTTGTGGTTTATCCGAATACTTTAGTCTGATGTGACCATATGTTGCTCTACCAAGACTATCCAAATCTCCATTGACCATTAGCTTATGGTTTTCAAAAGGCAATGGACTGTAGTTGAAAGCATCAGACTTTACACCACTTGTTTTAGAAGAACTGTTTCCTGTTTCCGAAGATTCTGACTTGGGAATAAATCTCCCAAATAATTTTCCGACATCACTTGAATTGGCATGCTCCCCTTTACTAATAACATTAAAGCCACTAGATAAAATACCAGGTACATTAATTCCTTGGGACATACCATATCCAGCTATACAAAACATAACAATAATAGATATCGGTATCCAAATCAGATTGCCAAGACAACCTCTTTTTTCATTGCTTTTTTTTAGCATAAGACCTCCTTAAATCTCTATAAATTCATTATAGACACAGGAGTCTCTATTCGTAACCCAGTGACATCAAAAAGGCCTCAAGTGGCCTTTTACTAATATAGGATTTTATCAATATTATTATTCGATAAATCTTATGAGGTGATTCTTGTCTAAACTATAGCCTTGTATTTCAGCAACTTTCTTAATATCACCTGTCTCTTTATAGACAATAGAGGCGTGGCTGTCTTTTAAAATACTAGGCGTGATTACCTTTCCATAAGCATGTCCAATGTTCTTTGCCAAATGACCTATTGTATTTCTTCCCATAGGCTTTTTCAACATGGTTAAAAATAATGATGGTATAGAAGGATCCAAATCCCAGCGTCCCCGGCGTTCCTTAACAAATGGAGCTATGTAAGGAACTGTGAAGGGTAGAAAACGTATAAACTGTTTCTCGTTGTTTCTAACAACCCAAATTCCTTTTTTACGCATATCAATATCCCTGACTGTCAAGTTAACAACTTCTTGAGTACTTGCTCCAGTACCAATTATGATTGCAAATATAGCAATATTTCGCTCCTTCTCCTTTTCCCAATTATCAGCCTTCTTCTGAGTTGGTAGCGTTGTAACATAACTGTTTGCCATGAAATCAAGCAACTCTTCGAGCTCTTGCTGCGTATACAAAATAGTCTTCTTCTTTGATTCAGAATATATTATGTTGTGATAACTCTCTTTATAAACTATCTTCCATTCATTAAACACGTTACGATAAAACAACGGCATCCCTCTCTCAATTGTAAAAGAGGTATTCGTAAGATAATTCCAAAATCCTGCCAAAGTATAGAGAATAAATCTTTTTCCCGCTGGTTTCAGACGTAAATTTGCCAAATAATTTTGAACAAATTCTCGTGGTATTTTTTCTAAGTCTGTCAATGATAGTGAGACACCCTCTTTATCAATCGTAATTGCATAGCTATTTAAAAATTTCTGAATCACTGACAAACGTTCGACCATTTTGGGAGAAGGTTCTTCAACATCTACTTGAAGGTAAGCTATATATTCGTCTATTAGTTCTGGTAATTGACTTCTTAGTGTTAGATATTTATCTTTCTGTTTCGACATATTCTCCCTCCTCTCAACACTGATAGTAATTAACTACACGTTTACCACTTATATTTTTAGACCTATTATATCATACAAAATTGTATGTTTTTTTAGATTTAACTAGTATAAATAATCTCTAAATCATAACCACGCGTCTAACGGGTGGTTTGATCAAGGGCTATAAGCCCATAATACCAGCCAGCGCCTAAAGACGCTGGCTTTCACTTTGTTCAAGCCTTATTGCTTTTGACTCGTCACAAGCCTCTCAAAGAGG
>OLOY01000251.1_pt1 | contig 48135 bp, 52 predicted proteins | sample 1672771 | NCBI WGS metagenome assembly OLOY01 (sample SAMEA3136722, study PRJEB25190) | human gut metagenome
ATGGGCTATGTCCATTAAGACTGTCTCTTTTTTCGTTGTTTATGTGATTCATCATGAGGAGATTAATAAAAAATGGTTGTCCATTGCCAGAAGAAAAAAGCTAAATGGAAAACAGCAGAGCGTTTTCAGGCGGTGGGTACTGGTCTTATGAGAACAAAGATAGATTATCCATCAATCTATAATCCTGCAGATACACAAAGGGATATAGTATGGGTAGATGATGAGGGAATGAGAGCAATGATCAAGTCATCTTATGCAGCAGGTATAGAGGCAGGGCTACAGATAAAGGTGAGCAGAAATGGCATGGGCTATTTTTTTCAGGACCTATGTAACTTGAGATATGAAGTTCCGGTAGTGTATTTTGATATATGTCATGATTATGATATTGTTGCGAGAGAATTAGTATTAAATCAGGGATTATGTGGCAAGCTGAGTTCTACTATTATTATGGAAGAAAATTTTGTAAGAGCTAGTGCAATAGATTATAATGGATATGAGAAAGTGTGTTTTTATGAAGATTTGGTTATGGCGTTAGTAACAGGTAAACTAACAGTTGACGATTTGCTGAAGAATAAGGTCGTTAGTGAAAGTGAAACATTCAGAAACTCATTATTATCTGCTACGATTTCGCAAATACCAATTCAGAATATTATTGTTAAATGATAACAAGCCCGCCGGAATGGTGTAACTTTTTATAATTCACATTCAGGGGTGCAAAAAATGAAGATTTCAACATTACGTGCGCGAATGTTAATGCGAGGCAAAGTTTCAATGCATGTCGAGACGGTCTGCTTACTGTCAAGAAAAGATAAATAAGGCCAAAAAGTGGCGTATTTCCGGGCTTTTTGCGAGGTGAGCATCATCAGAGGAGCCTTGTGAAAAGCTCGGTTTTCTTATATGGAAACATATCCACTAAGCGAATTTGCCGAGGCTTGGAAAATGAATGGTGGGGTTTAGATAATGTTGATGTAGCTAATAATTTATTGCAGGCTTTTGACTTGATAAAAAAGTGTATTCAGCAAGGGGATGCTGGTCTTGTCAGGATTTCATCGGCAAAACCCATATCGATGGCTGTATGTGCATCCATCCAAGTCTCTGCATCCATCAGATGGGAGAGCTTGGCACGACTCTTACCAGTCTTGATTTCGTAGGCATTGATGATGGATTCCTTGACTTCATCCAGCATGGCGATAGCCTTCTGCATCTCAATGGTGTCACCCATAGCTGCAGTCATCGGGTTATGAATCATGAGCATGGATACCGGAGATACCAGCACCCTTGTGCCTGCCATAGCGATGACAGATGCAGCAGAGGCTGCGATGCCATCAATCTTTACGGTGACATTGCCGGGATACTCCATTTCCGTAAAGGAGCAGGTGCGTCATCAGAGTCTCTCGGAAGACAAAGGATGTCATTTCCGGATTTGCCAGAGTTGCTGCCACCAAAGAGATGCGTTTCTTAAAAATTACTATTTTTATTCTGAAATCAACCAATCAATCAAATTGATGGATTTAATACCATCATAAGAAGAATCCATTCCGGTATTTAAGGAAAGAACTATTTTTTCGTAGTTATCGCTGATTTTCTGGAGTGGTGCTAATTCTCGCTTGCGAACATCTTCACTGGTCATGGACTCTGTGACCTGAACATAAAGTTTGTCATCTACTTTTGTTGCGATAAAATCCACTTCGGAATTATCCACTTTACCGATAGAGACATCATAGCCTCTACGTAGCAGTTCAATGTAAACAACATTTTCTATTGCATGGCCGCTATCACGGTCACTGAATCCAAGCAGATAGTTTCTAAGTCCGATATCAACGATGTAATACTTTCCAAGAGTACGTAAGAATTCCTTTCCTTTAATATCAAATCTCTTGATATCATAGAAGAAGTATGCTTCCAGTAGTGCATTCACATAGGCCTGAACGGTGTGAGCGCTTGGAGTTCCTTTTCGCTTTCCATCTTCTAGAAGACCTTCATTAACTAAGGTGTTGCCAATGGAAGAAACAGAAATACTGCTTCCGATGTTATCTGCAAGGAACATGACAATCTTTTTCAAAAGCACAGGGTCGGAGATTCTCTTTTGACCTCGGCGATTTTCACGTTCGAGAATATCTCTCATAATAACAGTTGAGTAGATACCCTCAAGTAGCACCAGAGCCTTTTCTTGGTCCAGTCCAACATCAGCAATTCCCGGCATTCCGCCAAAACGCATGTAAGCATCGAAAACCTCTCGGAGTTCATAGTGTTCGCCGGTTTTATCAAATGTCTGCTTGCGTGTGCCACCTAACGCACTTTTGGTTTCTCTTATTTCAAAATCATGGAATGTTAAAAATTCAGAGAAAGACAATGGAAGCATCTTTATCTCTACGCATCTGCCTGATAAATAGGTAGCATATTCAGAGGAGAGCATATAAGCATTCGAACCAGTGACATAAATATCGCAATTGAAGTCAACACGGAAAGAGTTGATTGCATCCTCCCAGTTGGGAATCCGTTGAACTTCATCGAAGAAAAGGTACATTCTTTTATCTGGCTGGATGTGCTGCTTGACGTATTCGTAGAAAGAATCGCTAGTCAGGTTCTTAAAATTATGTGACTCAAAATTCATTTCAAGAATCTGGTCGTCAGTGATTCCGGTTTCTTTCAAGTGAAAAGTCATTAGTTTGAGCAGGCTGGACTTGCCACATCTACGAATTCCGGTTACAACCTTAACTGGCTCGGTATCTTGAAATGCTATAATCTTATTCAAGTATAAATCTCTTTTTTTGAGTTCGTGAGTATCTATCATTTGGCATTCCTCCTTGTGAAAAGAGTATAGCATAAACTTATGAAAAAAATCAAGTTTATGCATTGAAATGCAAAAACTATTAAAAACCGACAATTTTTGCATTTTACAAGAAAAGAATGCATCTATCATCGTAGACAGAAGCACTGGTATTATTTCCACAGGGATAGCACGGTCGAGTCCCATAATAGTAGCGACAGCACCGCAGATTTTCTCTGTGGATTTTTCTTTGTCTGCTTTCACGTTGCCAGCCGGGTCGGTACGGATATAGACGTTATCAATCATCCACCGAAGTACCGGATGCCCACCGTGGGCCAAATTTTGCTCCAGCGTCAGTTTCATGAGTTCCTTGGTCGGTGGGGACATATCCTTAAATCCCTGACCGAAAGGAACAATGGTAAAGTCCATGGTGCATTTTGCTGTAGATGATGCACATGTTAAGTTCTGTACGAAATTGGATGGAGAACAGCAGGATTTCAGTGAAGTTCCGAAGTGGAAACAGATGGTTTCCGATGGACGGGAATGGGTTCTGGAGAGAAAACAGCTTGACTGCAGTGGGCAAGAGATTTTTCAATATACTGCAACGGACACAACGGTTCTGTATCAGATGTCTGAAAAGCTGAAGGAACCCTGTTTGAAATCTACATAAAAAACAGTGGACGTTACCGTCTGGCAGCTGCAATCGAGAGCGCAGCTCTGGCTGAATTGTATTGCCTGAAAAAGCAGATAGATCTGATTATCATGGATGTATGTACGGCACTGAATGCCAGTGGACTGGAAGCCGCTGCCAAGATAAAGAAAACCATCCAAAGATACGGATTATTATTGTTACCAGCTAGCGTTCCTCTCTATCATGGACCGCACCATGAATGGGGGATCGGTGTATCCGGATACAACACCACATCTGAAGGTCGGGGAAGCACTGAATACAGAATTTACAGAAGCAGAACTGCGTGTGCTGAGAGAGTTCGCTCCACTATTAGAGGTACAAAACAATTCCAGTCCATACAGAAATGCGCAAAAAAGGCAATCACATAAAAAATTGTGATTGCCTGATTTTTTTGCATTTATTGTTTCAAGGTTATGATTGTGTGGAAAGTACCGGAATCATTATCATAATACATTTGCAAATTTCCGTGATATTGTTTCACGACTTTTTTAATACTCTTGATTCCGAAACCATGTCTGCCCTTGCTTGATTTATGGGATACAGGAAGTCCATCCTGATCATATACAGGGGTGCTTCGGCAGGAATTTATGATTATGATAACGATAAAAGGTGAATTTTCCTTTTTTTGTACTGTAAGCTCAATAAAAGAATCAGGGATATTATCTGCTGATTCCACTGCATTATCCAATAAGTTGCAGAATAACGATGTTAAGTCATGCTGATAAATATTTTGAACAGTACCGCTTCTGATGTCAGTATGAAAAACAATATGTTTTTCATTACATTGTCGCTGGTAGCGGCAGAGAATTGCATTCAGCATTTCATTATCACAGATTTTTGAGGTTTCTTTTAAGTCAGAAGATTCCATAAGCTGTTGTATATAAGCATTTATTTTATCAGAATCATTTTTTTCATTGAGTAATTTGATAGATTGTAGATGTTTTTTTATATCGTGAATCAGAATGCTCTGGTTTTCATTTTGTGAAAGCATCATTTCATAGTATTCAACGGAATCCGATTCTTTCTGAAGAAGCAACTGCATATCAGTATATTCCTGTGATTTTTTCTGATTATATTGGTTGATGCCGAATACAAGCAGATTGACCATCAGCAGAAAAACAGCACAGATTGTTACCATAAAATCAATAGGCGGTGCAAAGGCTGATGTTTCACCCATTGCTGCAAAAGTAAAAATTATAAAAATAGACGAAACCGGAATTAACATTAAAAGAAGTTCGGAGTGATCGTACTGTTCCTGATTTGATTTTTTTCCTTTGAACAGATGAATTAATAAATAGATGACTGCAAAAAAGAAAATTTTGCTAAAAACCGTATAAAAAACAAGTTCGACATCTGTTTCTAAGAGAAAATGCGGAAAAAATCTTGATGTAATCCCCAGAACTGCAATTTCAGATATACCCATAATTGCTGTAAGGATAGCCGAATGGAAGAGTGCCAATAACAACTTGAGTTTAAACAACATATAAAGAAAAACAGTGTTAAACACAAAAAAGCTGACAACGTTTAGTCCTGTTTGTTCGAGCAGGGAAAGAAGAAACAATATTGTATAAAGAGCACTCAATAGTGCCAGCCTTATTTTACTGCTATAAGAAGAGGTAAAAAGGCTGGATGCGTATTGCCATAGTATAACTGCTTCTGTAAAAAAGCTAAAAAGAAGTAAAACGATATGTCCCATTTATTTTTACCTCATACTTTCCAGATATAGTAGATAAGCATTTTTAAAGGAACTGTATTTTCTGCGTGTCAGATAAGCTGCAATCTGCTGATTCGATAAATGTATGGTGGAATGATCAAAGTCCACAATATGTTCGAAATTAACAATAAAGCTCCTGTGTGTCTGGAAAAAACTGTTTTTGGGGAGTTGTTCCAGCCAATAATCCATATTATGAATGGAATCAAAATCCTGCCGGGTAGTATGTACAATTACTTTTCGTCCCTGTGCTTCTATTGTAATTATCTGTGAAGCAGGAAATGAATATACTCCCTGCTTAGTTTCAACAGGAATTTTGGTAGTAATGGAATTGTAATATGCTAAGGCGTCTTTCATATTTCGGAAAAAACGCTGCTTGTCCAAAGGTTTGGAAAGATAGCGGAATACATGAAAACGCATTGCTTCATCCAGATATTCAGAATATGAGGTCACCACAAAAATAATGACATTTTTGTTTGCTTTTTTTAATTCATTTCCTACATAAATTCCATTCATACCGGGCATTTCAATATCCAGAAAAACAATATCTTTTTCGCTTTTCTCAGCCAATAAAGATTCGCCACTGGTAAAGGAAACTAATTCGGGACATTTTAAATGATTTGACTCAAAGTAGGATTCAATATATTTCTGTAATTGTTCAATTATCAGAGTATCGTCATCACAAATTAAAATACGCATTTTTGCACCTGGCTTTCTAATGAATGTATATTTACATACATCTTATCATATAGAATTTCCAAATGCAAAAAATGCGTATGAAAAGACATTTTAATTACAATTTTGGTTCATTATATGTTTTTGTTTTGTTATTTCGTTTTACAAGCAGTTCGATAAAGTCTCCGGCATATGATTGTTTATGTGAAAATCAATGACAATCTTTAGGAAAGGAGAGAGGACATTATGAAGAAACGGGTAACTAAATCGGTTGCAAAAGGGATGAAAGCAGCATTAGATGTTGTGTTACAGACTGAAGCCAACACAGCTTCATGTGCGATTATGTATCAGCCAAAAGCACCGAAAGAATTAATGAAATACAGGAGAAACAAGTAATGGAAAAATGAGTTGATTGGATGGTCCGGTGTAATGCGATAAACGAGGCGGATAAGGAACTTTACAAGTATGCATTATATAGTTTTTTTCTATTGGTATCACCACTTATCCTTGCAGGAGGTGTTGGCTTTGGCTTAGGGAGTGTAAAACACGGAGTTGCACTTATTTTTCCGTTTATGGTTCTGAGAAAATTTAGTGGTGGTTATCATGCAAAAAATTTGCACACTTGTATTCTTGAATCTGGTTTTCTATTGTTTCTGTGCATAATGTTATCAATGCATGTGCAATGTGATTTGAAGTTGGCAATAGCTACAGTTATTGCGTCTGTGAGCCTGATTACATTTAGTCCAATAGACAGTGAAAACAGAAGACTTGATACTAACGAGAAAAGGACATATAAAAAAACAACAGTGTTCTTCGTGATATTGTTTGGGCTGTTAGATATAGCTTTATTCTTGCTGGGAAAGTACATCTATACAATCTGTTTTTCTGTTGGAATATTACTGACAGCAGGCTTACAAGCACCTTGTATCGTAAAGAAAATGTGTAAATCGACCAAAAACAGACTGTAAATGTCGTTTGGTGCAAAAGGGGTTGAAATCATGGCAAAAATAAAGATAATAAAGTTTGTCATTGATTTGATCAAAGTTCTTTATTTACAGTTAATTCAGTTTGTTCATTGAAAGGGAGTGGATTCCAATGGGACAATGATAGAATTCTATCACTTTAAATTGAGTAGTTCGGTTCGGAGTAGTTAAACGGACATAATGGAGGTAAAAGATTAAAATGACACATAAGAAAGAAGTTGTTTTTAGCTTGTTGTTTGTAATAATGGTGTTATGTACAGGCTGCAGTGATAAAGATAATGGAGATACGTCTAAAAATAACAGGACTTCAGGAGAATCATTTGTTCAAGAAGAAACTATTGAGAGTACTGACAATATAGACAATACAGACAATGCAGACGGCAGCTCGGCACCAACGCCAGAACTGAAAACGCCCCGAACGAAAAAGGAATTGGAAGATGCGCTTGGTACAGTGAATGAGTCGGGAAAATGGACGCCACCAGCCGGTTCTCATATAGATCCCAAAACAGGTAATATACTGAATAAAGATGGGGTCGTGGTTGGAACTACTCAGGAACCTTATAGTAAAGCGCGTCCAGGTTCTCAAGGATGATGATATGGTGTAAAAAAAAACAGGAAGCAGTCCTTATGGAATGCGCTTTGTGCCAGTGAAGAGCAGTGGGGTTGCCTGTTCCAATAGTGGTATATGGAGAAAAACTGGTCAGACAGGAAGAATGTATACTGATTATGGATCTGGAGACACTGGTACAGGTACTAGTGTGCTGACCGTTTTATACTTAGTCTAATTATTTTTCACCACCACATCAAATTTAGGATAGAGAGATACCAGCTTAGTTCGGGCATTATCGGTAGTGAACTGCCATTGGATACAGGCGGTATGTTCATTGCGGTTGCCCTCCCATGCTGCCAACTCCTGACGGAGCAGTACTATGTCCGCAATTCTACGGGACAGACACTGACGTGTCATTACATTAAGTTCTATTTCGGCAATATCCAGCCAGCTCCCATGTTTGGGAGTGTAATGGATTTCCAGCTTTTTGGCAATCCTGCGGGCTTCCGGAGCTGGAAATGTTTTGTACAGGGATGAAAGCGCATGGGTGTTCAAATTGTCCATGACAAGTATGATCTTATCTCGGTCAGGGTAACTGACATCCACTAAATACCTGATTTCCTCAGCCCAGTCAACTGCAGTACGGTGTTCCCGGACACTTACATGCCGTACGCCGCCCAAAGGCTCCACAAATACAAATATGCTGCATAAGCCCTTTCGGACATATTCGGAATCGGTTTTCTGTGTGTCACCTGGGCGCATGGGCAGAGGTTCTCTGGTTTCCCCGAGAAGCTGGTAGGGTTTTTCATCCATGCATACCACTGGAACTTCAGGGTTATATGGCATTTCATAAATGTCCAGGATATCCGCCATGCAGGCTACAAATTCTGCGTTTTCTTTTGGAGGGATACACCAGTAGGAGTTTTTGTGAGGTCGAAGTTCATTTTTTTTAATGTTTCCCGTATGGTTTCCCTTCCAACCGGAATATCAAGCTCAACACGGGCTTTTTCCTCCAGTAGCCGGATCGTCCAGCGGGAATGTCCCTCCGGGACAGGGCCGCAAGCCATCTGGATAATACGTGTTTCGGTACGTCCATCCATTTTACGGAGCGCAGCGCTGGAATTGGGGCTGATATTGTAACGGACAATATTCGTTATGCCATTTTTGACATAAGACTGGACGATATTAGTTATAGTGGCAGGGCAGACTGCATAACTGCGGGCAATCTGGGAATGGGTAAGCCCGGTTCCCTGTTCTTCGTCCAGTTCAAGCAGTATCTGACACCGTTTTAAAACAGTTTTACAAGTCTTTTTGTTACGGATAGTCTTTTGAAGTGCTGCTCTTTCATCATCGCTGAGCTTAATAATATAAGTCTTAGGTCTTGCCATAGTCGCCACCGCCGTTTCTTTTTATTGTAACATGGAATAGCAATATATGGAAGAATTATTTGGCTAAGTATAAAACGGTCAGCACACTAGGTATTTAGGTGCAAGAATTGATGACGATTATTATCCGAGTAATGGTTATACATCTACTTATATGAGGTGCTATTGTAGCGCCGTTTTACATAGGTGAGGGAAAATAATGAAGCGGAAAAGGTTTTTAGTAGGATTTGTATTGGTGGGAGTTATATTCGGTGATATCAAGTCATTATAAAGAGGATATTGATATTTTATGTGATGTTGTATATGAGGTTAAGAAAGGAATGTTGAAAAAAATCAGATAAAAAGAAATGTATCGTGAGGAGTGATGAATATAGGAAAAGTATTACTGATATTTTTTGAAGGAAACGAAGAAAAGGTAATAGATTCTATTATTTCAGTCTTAGGCGTTGGTAGAGAGAAATTTGCATTTCAACAAATGTATTCGAACTCAGAAGTGAATTACAAAGATATAATTTTTGATTTTAAGCGACGAGAGGTTGTTAAAAGTAATGAAGAAAAGAAATTTACATATACAGAGTTTGAAATCCTCCAGCTTCTCGCTCAAAATCCCGGCAGGGTATTCAGTAAGGAGCAGATATACGATATTGTTTGGAATGAACCGTATTCTGGAGATTACAATATTGTGATGAGCCATATCAGCCATATTCGGGAAAAAATAGAGGATGATCCGAGTCATCCGGTCTATATTCAGACTGTGTGGGGAGTTGGTTATAAGTTTAATGAAAAAATGTGTGAATAATTAAATCAGATCCAGTGTTGTGTGACTGTCAAAAAATGATAGATATTTCTGATGGTTCGTGGTATGATAAAGACAGAAACATGAGTGCTATTTTAAGAAAGGGTGATGGTTATGGCATTGGCACAGGCAACGAAATCCCGTGAAACAACTTATACGATCAACGATGCAATGGATGTCCTTCTGTCAAAGCTGGATGAAGCCATTGACGATATGGAAAATGGCAGAGTGCAGACAGTGGAAGAAGCATGGGCAGAAATTGATGCAGTATAAGGGGTACGGATGGAAAACAAAAAATACAAAGTTGTCATTGCCCAGAGCGGCAAGCTGGATGTGAAAGAAAAAAAGAAATATATCCTTCAGCAATTTAAGTACCGGGAATATGCAGAAAACTTTTCCAAAAAGATTAAAAAAGCGGTTCTTGCACTTGATACACTTCCGACCGGGTATAATACAACAGGCTTCCGGTATCGTGGTTATGATATTTACATGAAACCGTGTGAATCCTATCTGCTGTTTTATACCGTGGATGAAGCAGTGAAAACAGTTACAGTTCTGCGTGTCATGCAGGATGGAATGGACTGGCAGTATATCATCAATCGGTGGCTGCGGGAAAACGCATAGGATATACAAAAAGATTATAGTGACAGGCAGTATTCAAACAGATTGGGTACCGCCTGTTTTTATGTCCGCTGAAAACAGATGGACAGCAGAAGAAAAATATTAGAAAATAACGGACAGATTGTGAAATTTAAAAGAGAAAAAACTTTTTCAAAAATATTCAAAAATATTGGAACATTTTAATGGGACTTCTGCCATGTATCAGTAGGGGGTGATTTTGGATGAAAGATGTAAAAGAACAGAAGCAGAATGACAATGGAGAAATCATTGAAATGAAGCAGGGACAGGTGATAAAAATTCCAAAGAACGGCGGCAAAGCATGGCTGACATTATTCTATAGTCTGCCGCAGGAGTTTGTCAGCAAACGTCCTGTTTATCTGAACTTACCACGCTGCCCTTATGAGGTGCTGCGGACGGATAAATATGACAGTCTGATAAAGGATGATACATTTCTGGAACTGGTCTGGGATTGTGTGGCATGGAGCGCATGGCAGTATTTTGAAATACCGTATCAAAATGGAAGTGGTTACCGGGAAATACCGGGCAGTCCGGCACAGTATTCCGGGGACTTCCCTTTGTGGAGGCTCTCTTACTCTATGCTGCCGCTTCTACGTGACAAATTTGAGGTCAGTGGATTTTCTTTCCAGCAGCTTTACAACGTGCCGGAAGGAACAGAACTTCCGTGGCTCACTTATCAGCAGTTTGGCAATCTGATCGGTACCCTTGTACCTGAAATTATACAAGAACAGAACTGGCAGCCGATGATTGATGAAATCTGGAACAACCGAACCCTTGAGGACTTCGATAAAAGGGGAAGTCAGGTAAAGCTGGACTTCATGCGTTCGTGGGGACACAGCCGTTCCAGAAAAAAGACGGTATCCATAGAGCAGCTTGCAGAGGAAGCAGAAGAAAATGGCACAGACTTTGATATTCCGGATACGAGGAGTGAGTTTGAAAACTCGGTGCTGTCAGAACTTCAGATTGCGGAGTTTGCCGCAAGGTTTTCCGGGCGTGATAAGAAGATTTTGGAAATGAAAATGGAGGGGCATACGGCACAGGAGATTGCGGAAGCTGTAGGCTATCAGACACACAGTGCGGTGCTGAAAAGAATCCGTCATATTGCAGACTGTTATGAGGATTTTATCTCAGAAGAATATCAGAAATATCTGGAAACATTCTAATCCATCCATCCCATCGGCGGCTATCCTTACGATAGCTGCTTTCTTTTACCCATTTTCGGACAGGGGGTGATTTTTGTGGGGAAAGAATTATTTGAAACGCTGCCGGACGTGCTGGATGCAAAACTGCTGGCATCGGCCCTTTCTATTTCAAAGGCAGGAGCGTATCAGCTATTGAACCGTCCGGATTTTCCAACCTTGCAGGTGGGAGGGCGGAAACTTGTCACAAAGCAGAAGCTGGCTTTGTGGATGGAACAGCATACAAATACAGCAGAACAGGCGGGAGCCGGAAAGGAGAAAAAAGCAGATGAAACTGACAAAGTATGAGCAGGAAACGATTATCAATTTTAATAACGATGAACAGGAAGCCAGTATTTATACAGCCAGCCCGCAGATGATGCGAAAACTGGATGCACTGGCTGCAGCTTATCCGGAGCATTACCGGGTGGTAGGGCAGACCGAAGTGAGTAAAACCTATTCCTGTGAAAAACACCTCATCAATCTTCGGAAACCGAGAAAGCAGAATGAGGAACACAGCCAATGGGCAAGGCAGAGGATGCAGAAAATGAACCGCCATAAAAATGCGGGGAATTTGTGAAAGAACCGCACCACAGAGGTGACAGCTCTGTGTCAGGAAGAAAGCTGTCCGTGAAAATACGGAAATTAAGAAAAATAGAAAACCAAATGGCAGGAGAGCGGCTATGGACATGGAAAAGGTTCAGGCTGTTTTTTTATGCCATAAAATAAAAAATCAAACAGAAAAATGAGAAAAGGAGTATAAACACATGATAAAAAACAGGAATGAAACCAGTGCTGCAATGGATAAGGCACTGAAAAATCTGGAACAGGCAAAGGCAAGATATGAGGCAGAGCGCAAAAAGGAGAATGAGAAACGCAGGAAAGCACAGAACCATCATAAATATCTGATGGGCGGCATTGTTGCAAAGTATTTCCCGGAATGTTATCAGTATGAAGAAAAAGAACTGAATGTGATCTTGTCAGCGGCTCTTGCTTCGGCAGAGTGCAGGCAGGCGGTGGAAAACGTAAAAAGGATGGAGAAAAATGCGGATGACATGGAAGATGAAAAAGACAGAAACGGCGGTCACGCCGATGAAACAAAGACAAAAGAAAACAGCGGCGGATACGCCAATTCAAAAGATTTTGCGGGTGGCAGTTTTTCGCAGGGAGTGTAAGCAGTATCTCCGGGAGTATGGGTTCACCCCAGTTATGGGGTGCGCACAGATAGACCACACTCCGTATGGTCTTGTGCGCTCTCCGAGGGCACCTGCGGTGGGCGTTGCCTGCCTTGCACCAGTCAAGAGGGGAAATAACCTTTCCCCTCCGTCCGCTGCGCTTCCTACCCCTTTGTATCCTTTGCATCTGCCCGTAACCCGGAAAAAACACCCGGCTTTCGTCCATCTGCAAAGGCTTTTCTTGCTGCCCTCTATTTTACGGTAAGGGAGGAACTTTGTGAGTATGCGCACGAAATATGCCAGCACAAGGTTCGGCATTGTAAAGCGGAGCAAAGGGCAGTCGGCGGTAGATGCAGCTTCTTACATCAGCAGGAGTGTTCTTGTCAGCGAGTATGACGGGAAAACGTATCGCCCGAAATACCATGAAGATTTGGTGCATTGTGAAATCAATCTCCCGGAATATGCACCGGAGGAATGGCTGGACAGGGCAGTGCTGTGGAACTCTGTGGAGCTGAATGAGAAACAGAAAAATGCCCAGCTTTGCCGGACACTGAAAGCAGCACTTCCAAATGACTGGAGCTATGAGCTGGCAGAAGAAACGGTGCGGGATTATGTGCAGCGGAATTTTGTTTCCAAAGGGATGTGTGCGGACTGGGCAATCCATGATTCTGTTAATCAACATGGCATCCATAACCTGCATTTCCATCTTATGCTCACCCTGCGCCCGGTGGAAGAAAACGGGAAGTGGGGAGCCAAGCAGAGAAAGGAATATATCCTTGATAAAGACGGCAATAAAATCCGCAATAAGTCCGGACGGGGATTTAAGAGCAGGGCGGTAGATGTGAATGACTGGAATGAAAAAGGTAATTCCAGGAAATGGAGAAAGGATTTGATGGACACCATCAATGTGGTGAATGACCGGATCGGACTGCCGGAATACTGGGAACACCGTTCTTTTAAAGAGCTGGGACTGGAGCAGGAGCCGACCAGACACTTAGGCCCGATTGCCAGTGCATTGGAGAGGAAAGGCATCCGTACCGAAAAAGGGGATGCGAACCGGGCAATCATGGAGCATAACCAGACGCTGCAAAGGGCAAGGATGTTCTATGATATTGCATGGAACAGTGTGAAAAATTTGGAGAAATGGGAACAGGAAAAAGCTGCGGAAGCTGCAAAGAATGCCGCAGAAAAGAAAGCAGGAAAAATGGCAGGAGACATCCCTGCGGCACAGGAAGGTGAAGCAGAACAGACGGCAGTTGGTTCGATACAGAAAGAAACTTCCGGTACAAAGGAAGTCAGCGTATTTGCAGCGATGAAAAATGAGGTTCTGGAAATGCTGGAACGTATTCTTGCAGCATTTGGAAGGCTTCATCTGCCGCTGATACAGGCACCGAATTTTAAAAAGGTAAGTAATCGCGCAGTACTGATGGATATTGAAAACGTGCGTAGGTTCGTGGAAGAAAAAGGCATTGACAGCTTTGAAGCACTGGAAACCTTTGCAGTACAGCAAGAAGCATCCAAGAAAGAAGCAGAGGAAATCTGCAACAGAGATGGAAGGGAAATCCGGCGGTTAAAGGAACTGTCAGAGGCTTATGCCGCCTATGCTCCATACATTCCCATCCGTAATGAATATCTGCAGAAGAAAGGAATCGCACAGGCAGTTTATCACAGCCAGCATAAGAAAGAACTGGAAACGGCGAAAGAACTCCGTATTCCGGTCTATGAACTTCTTCGGGAAGGAGAAAAATTCACACCGAAAAAGTGGGAAGCACAGATCAAAGAGCTGACACAGGAATACGAGAAACAGTCCAGACGTTACGGCAGGAGTACCGTCAATCTTGCCTATGTGGAGCTGCTTCGTCATAACCGGAAGATGGATGAGCGGGATCAGAAGAACAAAGACCAGTCCCAGAGCCGACAGCATGAAAAAATGGACAGGGGGCAGAAGCAAAAGAAGAAACATCAGGAAATGGAACTTTAGATTTATACATCGTTAAGGAAAATCTGCCGGGATGTTCCCCGGCAGGCAGAAAGGAGATTGCAATGAGTAAAGATTGCAGGACTACGAAAAACAGAAACAATAGTTTGACAGTTGGTGTGCTGGCAGGGATAATCCTCTGCCAGCATTGGTATTTATGGAGGGATTTTATGCAGAGAAAAGCAGGGAACCGTCGGAGAGAACCCATCCGCTATGTGGTGGAACACGTTTATTCCGGCAAGGAGAGCATGGAAAAGGTACTGACTGCCGTTAGTGAAGAAGCGGCGAAACAGAATGTAAAGGAGAAACTGGAAAATCAGAAAAAGGTGGGATGAGAAAAGATGCAGATTTCACCGGAAAAATAAAATCAGCAGTTGCAGGAGGTGGCAGGAATCGCTATAATAAAGACAGCGTATTTCTGTCACTGGATATTGAAGAAACCACAGGAGGTCAATATGCAGACAACAGAAATCAGAGAAACATGGACAGCACTTTATGCAAGATTATCATTGGATGACGGCAATGTGGGCGAGAGCATGAGCATCCAGAGCCAGAAGGCGATCCTTACAAGAAAAGCAGAAGAACTGGGAATTTATAATTATCGGTTTTATGTAGATGATGGTTATTCCGGTACGAATTTCAACCGTCCGTCCTTTCAACAGATGATAGCGGACATCGAAGCAGGAAAAGTTACCTGTGTGATCACAAAAGACCTTTCAAGATTAGGCAGGAACTATCTGGAGAGCGGTGCTTATATCGAGGTATTTTTCCCAAAACATCAGGTACGGTATATCGCCGTGAATGACGGTGTGGATTCCGCAAACAGCGGTGAGATGGATATTACCCCGTTTAAGAACATTCTTAATGAGTTTTATTCAAGGGATGTTTCTAAAAAGGTGAAGTCAGGTAAGTACATCCGGGCAAGCCAGGGAAAATTCATGGGAACACACGCACCATTCGGGTATCAGAAAGACCCGGAGGATAAAAACCACCTGATTGCTGATGAAGAAACCGCACCAACCGTCCGTTATATTTTCCAGCTTGCACTTCAGGGAATGGGAAACAATAAAATCGGGAAAATCCTTTATGAACAGAAAATCCCAAAGCCGGCATATTATAAACCGGAATATTTTGGAAAGTTTCTGGTAAAAGAAGATGATGCCTATAGCTGGAAACAGGAAACCGTTATCCGGATTTTACGCAACCCGCTTTACAAAGGCTATTTCTGGGTGCAGAAATATGATAAGAAGCATTTCAAGCAGGAAACAAGGGGTTATATCCCCATGAGTGAGCGAACCATTATTCCCAGTGACCATGAGGCACTTGTCGATGAACACACATGGGACACGGTGCAGGAAATCCTTGACCGCCATACGAAAGTCAAGCCCTGTACTTCCGGGTATGAGAATAAGTTCCGGGGCATTTTAAAATGTGCCGACTGCGGAAGTACCCTGATGGTGCATACCGATGGCAGGAATAAAGAGAAGCCAGTCATCGAACGGACTTTTTATCAGTGCCGCATCTACCGTGTGAGGGGAACCGGGTTCTGCAGCCAGCACCGCATCAATGCGGACGATCTGGAGGAACTTGTACTTGCGGACATCCAGACCCATGCAAAAAAGGTCATAAAAAACCGGGAGAAATTCATGCGGAAGGTACTGGGGCAGATGGATATGACAGCGGTGAATAACCGGGAAAATATCCAGAAAAAGCTGGAGAAACTGGAGAAAAAGCTCCTCGAATCGGACAGACAGTTCATCAAGCTGTATGAGGATTTTACAAAGCAGCTTGTGTCAGAACAGCAGTTCCGGATGTTGTCCACCCATTTTGAACAGGAAAAGAAAGAAACAACCGAAGAAATTGAAAAACTGAAAACTACGGCTGACAATCTGAAGGACAGCACCTGCAAAGCGGAACAGCTTGCCAATGAAATGGCAGAATGTGCAGAAATCAAAGAGCTGACCACAGCCATAGTAAACCGTCTTATCGAAAAGATTGAGGTATCTGAACCTCAGACCATCGACGGAGAGAAAGTCCAGAATATCCGGATTTTCTACAAGTTCGTTGGAGAAATCAATTAAATTTCCATAATGTACCTATAATTCAAGAGCGATTGAACTTACCAGCGGAGATACGGATGAAGAAATTGCAGGCAGTCTGAATCTGTCAGCCTGGACCGTAAGAAAACATGTCAAAAACATGTTGGAAAAAACTGATTTTAAATCCCGCACCCAGCTTGCCATAGCGGCTCGGGAGAGCGGTATTGTTATAAAGGGGTATTGATATGGCATTGATATAGGGTTTGGTATATAATAGTAATTGTTTACTGAATGAACAAAAAAATAACGAAAAGAGGAAGGTACATAATGAAAGTATTAATGCTCAACGGCAGCCCGAGAACAAAGGGAAATACATTTATTGCATTAGAAGAAATGAAAAAAGTATTCGAAGCAGAAGGTGTAGAAGCGGAAATTGTACAGGTAGGCAATAAAGATGTAAGAGGATGCATTGCCTGTAGACGTTGTGTGGAACTTGGCAAATGTGTCTTTGATGATGTGGTAAATGAACTGGCACCGAAATTTGAAGAGGCAGATGGAATTGTGGTTGCCAGTCCAGTATATTTTGCTTCAGCAAATGCTACGTTGATCGCCGCTCTTGACAGATTGTTTTTCAGCACATCTTTTGATAAAACAATGAAAGTAGGAGCAAGCGTGGTCTGTGCAAGACGTGGAGGCTGTTCAGCGACTTTTGATGAGCTGAACAAGTATTTTACAATATCAAATATGCCGATTGCGGCCAGCCAGTACTGGAATTGCATACATGGACGCGAACTGGGAGAAGCTGACAGGGATGAAGAAGGAAAGCAGACCATGCGTGTACTCGCCAGAAATATGACGTTTTTGATGAAGAGTATCGAACTTGGCAAAAAGCAGTTTGGACTTCCGGAGAAGGAAGAACGTGCATTTACTCATTTTATCAGATAGAGCTTCCTGAGTGCTTTTTAACTGAAAGGATAACTATGTATCGTATTTTTATCGTAGAGGATGATGAGATCATCTCAGAAGTACTGAAAAAGAATCTTTCGTCCTGGGGATATGATGTATCTTGTGTGGAGGATTTTTCCAATATTATACAGGAATTTGTACGCAGAGATCCCCAGCTTGTCCTGCTGGATCTGAAGCTGCCTTTCTATAATGGCTTTCACTGGTGTGAAGAAATACGCAGAATTTCTCAGGTTCCGGTTATCTTTATTTCTTCGGCGGCAGATAACATGAATATGGTTATGGCAATGAGTCGTGGCGCAGATGATTTTATTGCAAAACCGTTTGATATGGATGTACTGACTGCAAAAATTCAGGCGATTCTGCGCCGCACATATTCCTTTGGAACTCCGGGAAATGTTCTGGAATATAAAGGGGTTGTTCTGAGTCCTTCCCGCTGTACCCTGACGTGGAATGGAAACGATATTGATCTTACGAAAAATGAGCTTCGTATTCTGGAAATATTGATGGAGCATGCCGGAAAGGTTGTTTCCAGGGATGCAATTATGACGAAGCTATGGGAGAGCGACAGTTTTATTGATGACAATACGCTGACTGTGAATATTACCCGCCTGCGCAGGAAACTGGAAAAAGAAGGACTGAAAGAATTTATCATTACCAAAAAAGGTCTTGGATATATGGTATAAGGCGCAGTATAAATAAAAGGATTTTTTATGAAACTATTTCTGGATTATATAAACAAAATTAAATTCTATATCATTCTGCAGATGTTTCCCGTAATACTTGCAGAAATAATTTTCTTTCTTTATCAGCTGCCGCTGGAACCGATGGTGTATGTTACTGTTTTCTGGTTAATAACTGGTATTTGTGCATGTCTGGGCGGATTTTACAGATACAGGAAAAAGGTAGAACAGCTGGAATTGATTGCGGATGCACCGGATATCAATCTTTCACGGATGGATTCTCCTGTTGGTCAGGATGAAAGATTCCAACAGGAAATTATGCAGCAGCTGTATCAGATGCGTATCGATGTGGAGACTGCCAGCCAGAAGGCATCTGAAGACATGACAGATTATTATACGATGTGGGCACATCAGATCAAAACGCCGATTTTTGCACTGCGTCTTTTGCTTCAGGAGAGTCCTGAGGAAAATAAAGAGAAACTTTCGGAACTTTTTAAAATTGAGCAGTATGTGGAGATGGTTCTTGGCTATCTAAGGACAGAAGATATGTCTTCGGATCTTAAGCTTTCCCACTGTTCTCTTGACCGGATCATACGTGATCAGATTCATAAATATGCAGGAATTTTTGTCTCAAAGAAACTCACACTTACTTATGAAAGTATTTCGCAGGATGTTCTGACGGATGAAAAATGGCTGGGATTTGTGATCGGACAAATTTTATCAAATGCTCTGAAATATACCCGGACCGGAGGAATCCGAATTTATCTGGAGAAAAAATTAACTTTGGATACAGATGATGTAAGCATTTCAGTAGGAAATGATGGCTGCAATAAAGTAGAAAACCTTACACTGGTCATTGAAGATACCGGAATTGGTATTCGTGCAGAAGATATTCCGCGAATCTTTGAAAAAGGCTACACCGGGGTAAACGGACGGGGTGATAACCGTGCAACAGGTATCGGACTGTATCTCAGCAATAAGATTATGCGTAAATTGGGACATCGCCTTTATATAACTTCTACGGAAGGAAAAGGAACGAAAGTATTTTTTGAATTTTCTGGTAAAGATTTGGATATGTATTAATTTTTTCGAATTAATATAAGATAGCTCTATGCTTCAACCGGAAAACTACCTAATAATAGATGGAAACTTACTAATATCTAAGTGACACGAAACCTTACAGAAATGTAAGGTTTTTTCATATAATGTAACCTGTTTCGATGGCAGAAGCCGTAAAAAATCCTTATACTTACGGTATCAATTAAAAGAAAGGAGCCCCATTTATGGCTTTGCTTGAAGTTACAAATATCAAAAAAATATACAGTACACGTTTCGGGGGAAACAAGGTACAGGCGCTTTCAAATGTTACATTTTCTGTAGAGGAAGGTGAGTTTGTCGCGATCATGGGGGAATCTGGTTCCGGTAAGACGACTTTGCTGAATATTCTTGCGTCTCTGGATCGTCCGACATCCGGAGAGGTTCTTCTGGAAGGAAAAAATATCGTACATCTTACAGAAAAAGAAATATCCGCGTTCCGAAGGAAAAATCTTGGATTTGTTTTTCAGGATTTTAATCTGTTGGATACCTTCAGTCTGAGAGATAATATTTATCTTCCACTTGTTCTTACAGGAGAAGATTATCGTGTGATGGAACAGAAAATTCGCCCGATTGCGCAGGCTCTTAAGATCACAGAAATTCTGGATAAATTTCCATATGAAGTTTCCGGTGGTCAGAAACAACGTGCTGCTGTTGCAAGGGCGTTGATCACGAATCCCAAACTGATTCTCGCGGATGAACCGACGGGCGCACTTGATTCAAAGGCGGCGTCAGCACTTCTTTCCATATTTGGCGAAATCAATGCAGAGGGACAGACGATCCTTATGGTCACGCACAGCGCACAGGCAGCCAGCCATGCGTCCAGAGTTCTTTTCATCAAAGATGGAGAAGTTTTTCATCAGATATACAAAGGCAGTAAATCGCGTCAGGAAATGTATCAGATGATTGCTGATACGCTTACGATACTTACGACAGGTGGTGAGCAGCATGCATAAGGGAATCTTTTCCAGACTTGCCAAACAGAATATCCGAAATAACAAAAGCACATATATTCCATACATGATCACCTGTATTTTCTGTATCGCTATGATTTATATGATGGAATTTCTGCGTGACTGCCCGACACTGGATCAGGCAGTGCGTCAGTCGGATGAAGTGCGTATGATCGTGTTTACAGGAGAGATAGTCGTAGAGATCTTCTGTATTATTTTTCTGATCTACAGTAACAGTTTTCTGATGAAGAGAAGGCAGAAAGAGATAGGTCTTTATAATATTCTTGGACTGGAAAGAAATCACATTGGAATCGTAATGTTTCTTGAAACGATCATTACCTCAATAGGTTCACTTGCCGGTGGCATTGCTGCTGGAATTATTGGAAGTAAGCTGGCACTTCTTTTGCTGTTAAAGCTGCTTCATATCCCTTCAGTGCTTGGATTTTATATTTCAGTAAAGGGTATTTTTACCTGTCTGTTCATGTTTGGCATCGTATTTTTGATGATTCTGTTTCTGAACCTTGCGAAAATTCATTTAAGCCGTCCGGTAGAATTACTTCGCGGTAATAATACCGGAGAAAAAGAACCGGCAGCAAAATGGCTTATGGCATTGATTGGTTTTATCTGCCTTGGCGCAGGTTATTACCTTGCGGTTACGACTGAATCTCCAATCAAGGCAATTACGATATTTCTTCTTGCTGTTATTCTTGTTATGGCAGGGACTTATCTGCTTTTTACCGCAGGAAGTATTGTGATTCTGAAATTTCTCCGACGCAGAAAGAGTTTTTATTACAGGACTGGAAATTTTATCAGCATATCGGGAATGCTTTATCGAATGAAGCAGAACGCAATCGGTCTGGCAAGTATCTGTATACTAAGTACAGGTGTTCTGCTTATGATTTCCATGACAGTTTCCATTTATTTCGGAATGAATGATATTATGCTGAATCGCTATCCGTATGATGTTGATATGTCTGTTACCAGCATAAGCGAAGAAGAATGTCAGACCGCAATAGAGGCTTTTGAAAAAACTATTGCGGATAATAAAGTTCCGGTAGAAAAGTCTGTGGAGGAAATCTATCTGGATATCGTATGCAGCAAAAACGGTGATCAGATTCTGATAAAACCAGCAAATACTATTCGAAATTCTGATTCAGTACTGGTACTTTCTCTTTTGAATCAGGCAGAATATGAAAGACTTACAGGAATTTCTGCAAATCTCAATGATGGTGAAATTTTTGCATGGTATCCTTCAGCTGTGCAGAAAGATTCAGTTACTGTTGATGAGACAGAATTTACAGTGAAAAAATGGCTGGATAAGAATCCCCTGACCTGTGGCGAAGATGCAGTCAGTGATAATGCAGTGCTGGTTGTTACAGATGAAGATTTTAAGAAATTTGATGAGATGCGTACAGAAATGTATAAAGGAGTTTCTTCTGCTCCTGCGGGAGAGGACCTGACACTTCATCTTGGTCTGGATATTACCGGTTCGGAGACAGATAAGATTGATTTTGGAACCCCGGTAATGGAGGCTGTTAAAGACTTGAAGAAAAACGGAGGCTTGTCAGAAAACTCATGGATAACTTCCGGAATCCGCCAGCAGGAATATGAATCCTATTATGCGGATAATGGTTCTCTTTTGTTTATCGGAATCTTTCTGGGTTCTCTTTTCCTTATGGGAACAGCTATGATTATTTATTATAAACAGATTTCAGAAGGTTATGAAGACCAGAAGCGATTTGAGATCATGCAGAAGGTTGGCTTAAGCCGCCGGGAGGTCAGAAGTTCTGTCCGCAGACAGATTCTGATGGTATTTTTCCTCCCGCTGTTAATGGCAATGCTTCATATTACCATGGCATTTCCAATGATCCGCCGGTTACTTTTACTTTTCGGAATGACGAATACGAAGTTATTTATTGGATGCACAGCGGGAACAGTTCTGATCTTTGCTGTTGTGTATGGGGTGATTTATCTTATGACGGCACGTTCTTATTATCATATTGTAGAGAGAAAATAACTATTCAGCAGTCTGCTGACTGTGAGGAAAACAGTTACAATGAAAATAATATCAGGGTCAGAAGATTTTTAAACCACTCGTGTTTATACGATGAGATTTTGGAAATTTCTGACCCTGATATGGTTGTAAGAATTTTGCAATTAATAAATAGAAATTTTTCAGCCAAAACGAAAGAGAGTATTAATGCTTGTCATCTAACAGCCTGTTTTTTGCAGCCAGAGCATAAATCCGACACAGAGAATCAACTGCAATATAGAGGACATCGGTGTTGCCAGCCCGATATGGAACAGAGAGGTATTCGGCTGGATACTCATAATATAAGATACCGGCACTCTGACGCAGAATGCACCAAGAATTCCCTATATCATAACAAATCTTGTTCTGCCAATTCCATTATAGAATCCGGTGTAGAAGAAGATAGCAGTGAACAGACAGTCAATTGCATAGGCTTTCAGGTGATTTGCGGCAGCTGTGATTACTTCCGAGGCGGAGGAGAAAATACCCGCCAGGATATCTCCGTGGAAGAAGGTAATTACGAACATTACAATACCGACGGTATTCTTTATATAGCGCTACCTGATTTTTGCTTGAAGCCAGGCGGCTATTATGCTGTATTTTGAATGTCATGTGTAAGTTGTGGTTCTTCTATAAAGGAGTCTTATTCTAACAATGAATCGGCCGCAGAAACCATACAGCAACGAGTAATGTCAGAGCTTCTGCCGCAGGAACGGCGAGCCATACTCCAGTCAAACCAAATTTCAAAGGCAGTACAATCAGAAATAAAAGTAATAGCAGGAATGAACGCAAAAATGTGATCAGACCGGAGAAATATCCTTTTCCATATGCCATCATTCGAATTGCAGCAAAAATATTAATTCCTGAAAATAGAAAACCAAGTCCGTAAACTCTCATTCCGGACACTGCAATAGGAAATACAGGGCTGGATGTATCTGCGAAACAGGATACAGCAATTGGAGCAAGAAAGTAGGTCAGTGTATAAATGACGATTGGAGCTACTGTGAAAAAGCGATGAGCATAGCTTTCCAGTTTTCGGCAAATCCTTATTTTTCGGTCGCCATACGCATAACTCAGAAGAGGTGCTATGCCCATAGAAAAACCAAAGTAGACACCGATAAACAAAAACTGCAGATACATGATGATGGAAACTGCGGCGACACCGTCTTCATCGGCAAAGGAGAGTGCAGTGCGGTTAAATACGATGGTTGTAACTGCAATAGCAAGTTGATTGACAAATTCGGATGCACCATTTATCATACAATGCATGGCTTCCCGCAAGGATAAGTTATGCAAGGTAAATGAAAGATACTTTTGTTTATGGATAAAATAATAAATTCCCATAGAAAATGACAATACCAGCCCAAGAATTGTTGCCAGTGCAGCACCATAGATTCCCATTTGCATTTGTGCGACCAGAATATAGTCCAAAACGATATTCAAAATACCACCGGACAGTGCAGTTATAAAGCTATATGTGGGGGCACCGTCCACGCGGATAAAATATGTAAACAGTTCCTTACCGATTACGACGGGAGCTGCCAAAAGCCACCAACGTGTGTATGTTTTACACCCTGCAATTGTCACGGGGGTTGCACCGAGTATGGTCAGAATTGCTGAGAGATTCGTAAGAATCATTAGGGAAACGAGGCATCCAAGCAAAATAGCTGAAAAAGAGCTGACAGAAAAGGAGCGGTCTGCTTCCTTTTTTCTGTTTCCGCCAATGTGCAAAGCTGTGACAGCGCTGCCGCCGGTGGCAAATACAAGTGCAATTCCGGTCAATACATTTACAATAGGATAAACAATGTTAATAGAAGCCAGTGCATTGGTTCCGACATATGTAGAAACAAAAATACCATCAATAATGGTATAGACTGTGTTAAATAATGATGTTAGATATGTCGGAACAATAAATTTTAATAGTTTTGTGAAGCGAACTTCTTTTTCAGAAGCAAAAATTAAAGCATTTTCCATAAAATTTCCTCCCTTGATGGAAGTATAAACCTTAAAGTAGCTTGAAGGTCAATATGAAAAATAGTATAGTGGGTAAATAGTAGTAAGTTTTAAAACCAGGAAGGGAAGAACCATGGATAAAAAATTTCAAATTGGAGAAATAGCCCGTTTTTTTGATATGCCAGCATCTACATTTAGGTATTGGGAGGAGAAGGGGATTTTACATCCCAGAAAGAAAATTGAAAATCAATATCGAGAATATGCAATTGAAGATTTAATGACCATTTCAGATGTCATTTTTTATAAAAATCTTGGGTTAGAGTTAAAGGAAATTCGTGGAATGGATGCCGCAACGCCTGAGCAGCATGGAGAATTGTTTTCAGAGAAACTTTTAGAATTGGAACATCAACAAGAACTGCTTGCACGTCGGATGGAGAAATTACGCTATCATATGATGGCGTTGAAGACATTAGAGGAATTGAAAACACAGGTATATCAAGAGTCTGATATTGATACAGCCTGCATTGTATCGTTTGACTTGATTGAAAGGGACAAGCTGCGTCAGTATATTGAAAATCCATATCTTTATTCACGGGTACAGCATACGCAAACACTTCCACAGGAACAACGAGGGCTTACTATACCAGCGGAAATGAGTTCCTTATTTCCAAAATCCAGTATTCTTTGGCAAAAAAAGGCAGATCGGTATGTAACTTTTTTGCTGAGGGAAGAAGTGACAGAGGGGTTTCCTAATAACCTGCACGAACACTTATCGCATATTCAGGAATCACACCGTACCGGTGCAATCATCAGCCGCTATTTGCTCTGTGCTCAGGAAAACGGAAAGACATATGATTTCTATAAGACGTTTGTAGAAATCATATGAAAGAGCAACATTTATAGCAACTGTGAAAGCACTGACCGGTTATGAATGAGTTTTAAGAAGACCGAAATTCAAAGCAAGATGGAGAGTTTCGGTCTTTGAATTATTTATATAAATTTCTCCACTGCTTTGACGGTTCCCGTTTACCGCAGTCATCACATGTCTGAGGCCAGTTAGTTTTCCATTCAAAATATTCATCTCTGGTAATCTCGCCGGATTTCAGTTCTTCTTTTATAAAGATGATGTGCTTCTTGGAAAGACTTTTACAGTTGATCCGATTTCAAAGAGAAGACTTGCTAATATGGGAGAGGAAAATCAATATTATATCCGGGAGCATCATGAAGCAATCGTTTCAAGAGAAATTTGGGATAAAGCAGAGGAAATTCGCTTAAAGCGTGCCAAACCGAAATTGATGCAGGCAACCGGAAACAGAGAGCGTTACACAAGACAGTTTACGTTCAGCAGTATGCTGGAATGTGGATATTGCGGTCATAAGCTGTCTAGAAGAACAAGACATCAGACCACAACAACGAAGAAACCAGTCTGGCAGTGTATGAATGCCACCAAGAATGGAATTGACAGTTGTCCAAACTGTAAAGCGGTGGATGAAGTGATTATTGAAAATGCGTTTCTGGAAGCATTCCGGTTGCTGGCAGATAATTTTGATGACGTTCTTCAGTCGGTATTGAATACAATAGAGGATATTCTGAAAGACGATATCGAATTGAAGAGAGTAAAACAGTTGGAAAAAGACATTTCTTCTATTGAATCGAAAAAAAGCAGGTTAACAGATCTGCTGATTGATGGTAAAATAGAGCAGGAAGATTATGATGAAAAGAAGTTGAGTTTCCAACGGAAACTTCATCAGTTAACGGAAGAAAAGGCTTATCTCGAAGAAAATATCGGACAACAGAAAAATATAAGCAAGCGTATGTCACAGCTTCGGCAGATACTGGAAAATGAAGACGCTCTGGATGAATTTGACCGCATTGTATTTGAGAGCATTGTGGAAAAGGTAATTGTTGGTGGATATGATGAAGAAGGAAATCCAACACCATATAAACTGACATTTGTACTAAAATGCGATCAGACCTTAAAGGTAGATAACGCAAAAGCAGATTACAGAGCCAATCAGAAAGGAACAAAGGTGTCATAAATGGAGCAGAATAAGGCTAAGCGATTGAATGAAAATGTAGCTGAAAAAATGTGTTCATTATGCGGTGACGGGGCTGGGGAAATGTGTTCTCCAGCCGATACCGACACATGTTGAGACTGTGTGCCTTTTGTCCAAACTTCATGAAGCAAAGCATCATGTGAATGTGAGACTGGATATGGACGAACTGGATATTACTTCTGCTGAAAGCAAAGCTACCTATGAGGAAATCAAGTCATATGTGGCTGAGCATAATGATGGTATGAAAGTTTCAAATCAGTATATTGCACAGGTTAAGGCTAAGTACGGGATTATAGAGCGTGAGAATTACAACAAAGCAAAGTCAGATGATGACAGACAGCCGCAGTGTCCAAAGGAGAAGGCAACAGCAATCGAGGCGGCATTGAAGTATTTTCAGACGATTCCAAGTGAAACATAGGATGATTCGGCTTATAAGAAAGAGAGAATTTTACTAATGTTATAGAGCCTTCGAACATTGGGAATAAAACCTGATGTTCGGAGGCTTTTTGTTTACAGAAAAATTTTTTGTGGATATAATAAACATGACATATAGTTGTCGTGTTGTGTTAGATATGATATGTATGGAGTGTGGGAACTATGAAGATAGATAGGCTTATTGGGATATTGTCAATCTTACTGCAGGAAGAAAAGACAACGGCTCCGGAACTGGCAGAAAAATTTGAGGTATCCCGCAGGACAATAAACCGGGATATTGAAGACCTTTGCAAAGCTGGCATTCCAATAAGGACGGCACAGGGAACCGGTGGTGGTATTAGTATTATGGACGGATATCGTATGGATAGGACGATTCTGACATCCAAAGATATGCAGATGATCCTTGCGGGGCTGAGAAGTCTTGACAGTGTGAGTGGAAACCGATACTACGGTCAGTTGATGGAGAAAATCCAGACCGGATCATCAGAGTTTATCAGTGGAAGAGACTCTATGTTGATTGATTTGTCTTCATGGTATAAAGGCTCTCTTGTTCCGAAAATCGAAGTAATCCAAAATGCAATAGAAAACAGGCATACTATACAGTTTAAGTATTATGCTCCATCTGGAGACAGCAACCGAAGGATAGAACCGTATTATCTGGTTTTTAGGTGGTCAAGCTGGTATGTATGGGGGTGGTGTTTAGAACGTGAAGATTACAGATTGTTTAAGTTGAACCGTATGAATTGCGTTACAGAATCGGAGCAGTTTTTTATGTGCAGAAATGTACCAATGCCGAATTTGTCAAATGAGAAGATATTTCCGGGCGGGATAAAGGTAAAAGTCCTTTTCGCCCCGGATGTAAAGTGGCGGTTGGTTGAAGAATTTGGACCGCATTGCTTTACCAGGACGGATGATGGAAGGCTGCTTTTTTCGGCGGATTATACAGATATGGAAAACCTTGTGACATGGCTCATGACATTTGGAGCAAAGGCTGAGGTGCTTGAGCCGAAAGAAGCACGGGACATTATTCGCAGGAATGCGGAAGAAACATTAAAAAGCTATGGAGGATTAGGAAAATGACGTTTGATTATAAAAAGGAATACAAAGAGTTTTACATGCCGAAGGGAACACCGTCTATTGTCAGAGTCCCGAAAATGAATTATATAGCGGTGAGGGGAAGCGGTAATCCAAATGATGCAGATGGAGAATATAAGCAGTCTATTGGACTTTTGTATGGAATTGCATTTACGATAAAAATGAGTAAAAAGGAAGACCATCAGATTGACGGATATTTCGATTATGTGGTGCCGCCATTAGAGGGATTCTGGTGGCAAGAAGGCGTGTCAGGAATCGATTATGCGCGCAAGGAAGAATTCAAGTGGATTTCTGTCATTCGCTTGCCTGATTTTGTTAGCAGGGAAGATTTTGACTGGGCAGTCAGAAAAGCTACGGAGAAAAAGAAACAGGATTTCTCCAAAGTTGAGTTCTTTTCGTATGATGAAGGTCTGTGTGTACAGTGTATGCATATCGGATCGTATGACGATGAGCCTGCTACAGTAGATGAGATGCACAGATTTATGGAAGAACAAGGATATGCACTGGATATTACTGATCAGAGAATGCACCACGAAATTTATTTGAGTGATGCACGGAGGGTGGCACCGGAGAAACGCAAGACTGTGGTCAGGCATCCGATAAGGAGGGCTTAAAGGTATGGAATATATTAGAGTTACGAAAGAAAATCTTGAAAAGGAGCACATTTGCTGCGCCATTTCCAACAATAAAGATATTCAGGTATCATCAAAGAAGGCATGGCTTGCGGATAGATTTGATGAAGGTCTTGTGTTTCTTAAGAGCGTAGAACGCGGCAAGTGCTTTATTGAGTACATACCTGCGGAGTGTGCATGGAATCCAATCGAAGCACCTGGTTATATGTATATTAATTGTTTGTGGGTGTCCGGATCTTTCAAAGGCCATGGATATTCAAGTGACTTACTTTCCGAGTGTATTGAGGACAGCAAAGAAAAGGGGAAGAAAGGCCTATGTATTCTTGCAGCATCAAGGAAAAAGCCATTTCTGGCCGATCCGAAGTTTCTAAAATATAAAGGATTTAAAGCTTGTGATGAGGCTGATAATGGAATCCAGCTATGGTATCTGCCGTTTGAAGAGAAAACTGAGCCACCGGTGTTCAAGGAATGTGCAAAACACCCTCATATAAATGAAAGCGGCTATGTTCTTTATTATACAAACCAATGTCCTTTTAATGCAAAGTATGTACCAATCTTGGAAGAAACCGCTCAGAAGAATGGTATTCCACTCAAAGCTGTGAAGATTGAAAGTAGGAAGGATGCTCAGAATGTACCAACGCCGATCACGACTTATGCACTATTTTGTGATGGGGAGTATGTTACGAATGAGCAGATGAATGATAAGAAATTCTTAAAGCTGGTGGGAAGATAGGAGAAAACAACATGGCATCAACAAAGGTATATTTGAATTTTGTTCTGGAACAATTATCAGGACTGGACGAAATCAGCAGTCGGGCAATGATGGGAGAATTCATTCTTTATTACCGTGGAAAGGTTTTTGGTGGAATATATGATGACAGACTTTTGGTAAAGCCGGTTCCGGTAGCGGTGAAAATGATGCCGGATGCTGAGATGGAACCGCCGTATGATGGTGCGAAAAAAATGATTCTGGTTGATGATGTGGATAATCGGAAGTTTCTGTGTGAATTGGTTGAGAGCATGTGGGAAGAATTGCCGAAGAAGAAAGAGAAAAATTGCAAGTAAGACTTTCATTGCAGTACCCGCTGTCTGCAGTTACTTCTTCCAGAATACTTCCGAAAGCATTGTTATGTTTTTCAAGAACCGGGATCAGGGTATTATAATTGGTACGGTCACTGCTCACATATCCATGCACGATGAAATAATTCTCTACTGCAATCTGAACATTATATGCTGGCTTTAAGCATATGATCTTCTTTCATGCGCATAAAAGTTGCATCTGTGCATTTCCCAGCTCATACTTTGATACATAATCATTTTCCTGCAAAAAAGCATTATATTTTTCAAAAAGCTAGTCGATAGAGTCCAGAAGGCCTGCAAGATGGTAATTGATGCTTCCACGCCATACAAAAGTATAACGGTTTGTTTTGAGAAGCTCTTTTTGGAGTACCTGCAGTCTATCCTCGATTCTATCAGTGGTATTTGGCTGAGCGCTTTTTGCCATTGGCGCTTACGTTAAAAGAGATGTAAAGATATGAGGTGACTGGGGAGAGTGAAGCTGTTATAATGAAGTCATGAAAATGAAATCAGGAGGATATTTTGATGGGGAAAAACGACAGATTTGAAAGAATTTACTCACAGGGAACCATGAATGTTACGGAAATCTGGGTTGACAGAGAAACAGGGGTAAACTATGTGTTTCATGCGGCTGCGAATGCAGGAGGAATGACTCCGCTGCTTGACAGAGAGGGTAAACTAGTGATTTCTCCGATTGTGAACAGATAATTTGGAGATGGGGGAGGATGCAAAGATTATGATAAAGAATATCGCTATTGTCAGTTTATCGAGCGGAACAATAGGGGAGGATTTTGTTAAGCATGAGGTAGATATAGGAATAAAAAGGTTGAATGACTTTGGTCTGACTGTTCAATTTATGCCTCATGCCCTTGAAGGAATAGAATATGTCAAAAACCATCCCGAAAAGCGTGCGGCTGATTTGTTACAAGCCCTTAGTAATCCGGAGATTGATATGATTCTCTGTGCAATTGGTGGAGATGATACATATCGCTTGTTGCCTTTCCTGTTTGAACATAATGAACTGGCTGATGCAGTCTCCGATAAAGTATTTCTTGGTTTTTCTGATACGACGGTCAATCATTTCATGCTCCATAAGGTTGGAATGAAAACGTTTTATGGACAGTCTTTCCTTGCGGACGTCTGTGAACTGGACAAAGATATGCTCCCATATACAAAAAAGTATTTTGAAGAACTGGTAAGTACCGGAACGATAAAAGAAGTCAGACCCAGCGAGATCTGGTATGAAGAAAGGACGGATTTTGGTATCGATCGGGTTGGCACACCTTTAAAATATCATCCCGATTATGGTTTTGAATTACTGCAAGGCAATTCTGTTTTCTCAGGAGAGATTCTTGGCGGTTGTATTGATTCCATTTATGATTTTTTCAATGGAGATCGCTATGTGGATATGCCGCTTTTTTGCAAGAAGTACAAACTATTCCCAGAGATTGCAGATTGGGTCGGAAAGATTCTTCTGCTAGAATCCAGCGAAGAGAAGATGTCTCCTGAAAAATACAGAAAAGCCGTACTCGCACTAAAAGAAACAGGCATTTTTGATGTGATTTCAGGTATTCTCATAGGAAAGCCGATGGATGAAACTTATGTGCAGGAATATAAACAGATACTGGTAGACGCAATTGATCATCCGAATTTGCCCATAGTGTGCAATATCAATATCGGACACGCCCAGCCACGTTGCATCATTCCCTTTGGTGTTGCGGCAACGGTCGATATTGATAATCAAGTAATCAGATTTGCAAACTGAGAGATAACTTCCAGTATGTAGAATTAAGAAAATCGGTATTGACCGAGCTGAAAGCGAGGGATACTTCTTGTCCGAAGGGCAAGAAGATATCCGGATGTCTTGGCTGTGAATACTGTCATAATCAGAATTATGGAGTATGTGTACAAAAGGATGATATGCAGGAGTTATATGAAGCTTTGAATATGATAGAGGTGCTGATTCTTGCATCACCAATCTACTTTCAAAATATCAGTGGTCCGCTCCAATCGGTAATCAGTAGGATTTACGCTTTGGGCAAGCCGTCAAAACTAAAAAAATGCGGTATGTTTCTGAGCAGCCGTATTGATGGTATCTATGCAGGTATCACAGAAATCCATAGAACGACAGCAAGAATTATGTGGGTAGAAGATATTGGAGTCATCACTTCTGTTGGAGATCAAAATGCGGTTTCTGAAAGAAGAAAGGAAATGATTGAATCTGGATTTGCATCTGAAAAGATAAACGAAGATAGAATAAAAGAAAAAATTAATGAAATTAGAGAGTTTGGTAGAAAACTATAACAGACAGGTGTTTTGGTATTCTGGCAAGCATGGATTTTATTCTGGTATGTACTCCAGAGCTGTTGATTTATAAAAAGAGATAATATAAGCAAAAGAAGTATGAAAGGAAATAAATCTGATCATGAATGAAATTATAGATTCTTTATATCATAGAAAATCTGTGAGAGTATACGAAGATCGTCAGATTTCGGAAGAAATGAAAAATCTGATCTTGGAAGCTGCTATGCAGGCTCCGTCAGCAGGCTGTCAGCAGCTATATACAATTCTTGATATCACGGATCAGAAATTAAAAGAAATGCTTGCAGAAAGCTGTGACCATCAGTTATTTATTGCAAATGCGAAGATGGTTCTGGTATTTTGTGCAGACTGTAAAAAATGGTACGATGCCTATTTGGAAGCAGGATGTGAGCCTAGAAAACCTGGAGTTGGCGATTTGATGCTTGCGATTACTGATACAGCCATTGCGGCTCAGAATGCAGTAGTTGCTGCAGAGAGCCTTGGGATTGGATCGTGTTATATCGGTGATATTATGGAAAACTGTGAGGAGCAGCGAAGACTTTTGCAGCTTCCTGAATATGTGTTTCCGGCAGTGATGTTAGTATTTGGATGGCCGACTGAACAGCAGAGAATGCGTCAAAAGCCGGAACGTTGTGAGCGAAAACATATTGTACATGAAAATACTTATCGTAGTATCGATGGGGAGGAACTGCGTGAGATGTTTGCATACAAGTGTAAGAACAGCACTTATGAAGAATGGTGCAGTGCCTTCTGTAGCCGAAAATATAATTCGGATTTTTCTAAAGAAATGAGCAGATCAGTGTCAGAATATCTGAAACAGTATTAAAATTTATGATACAACAAAAAGGAGAATAACGATTGATGATTTAGCATAGGAAACGATTGCCTGATCATACCATTATCTGATATAATCAGCTTATAACTAATGATGTGTGGAGGGATGACTATGGGAAATCAATGTGATAACAAACGGAACTGCCCATGTACGTATGATTGTCCACGACATGGAAAATGCTGTGCCTGTGTGGCGCATCATCGTGATCATAATGAGGGAGTGCCTGGATGCTTCTTTTCAAAAGAGGCGGAAGTAACCTATGACCGCAGCATTGAAGCGCTGGCCAGGGATCATGGAATTATTTAACCGAATCAAGTAAGTCCCCTGTGGAGCAGTTATTTGGTGTAGAGCTACGTAACGAAGCGGATGATTTTATCCGCTTGACATGAATCACTGCGAAGCAGATGATTTTCTCCACATGATTAAATCATACAAAAAGAGCCACAGTTCCTGTGTTTTACAGGGACAGAGGCTCTTTTTGTATGGAAATATAACCAGACATCTGATTATTTTGTAATATAAGCTTTTAATAGTTCAAAGGTATTGCGGACTCCATCCATATGGGAGCGTTCATAATTATGTGAAGCATATACCCCGGGGCCGATCAGGCCGTGGCGGATATCGTATCCTGCGCGTAAGGCGGTTTCCACATCAGACCCGTAATGGGGATAAACATCAATGGCATAGTCTAGCTCCAGATCTCTGGCAATATTGGAAAGTGTGGTTACCAGATCATAATTATAAGGCCCACCGGAATCCTTGGCACAGATAGATACCATACGTTCTGTACAGCCCAGATCATCGCCTACACAGCCCATATCTACAGAGATCATCTCTTCTGTATCATCGGATACCACACATCCGCCATGTCCTACTTCTTCATAGACAGTGAACAGCAGAGAAACCTTGCGGTTCAGCTTCCAACCTTCCTCCCGGATTGCTTTGGCAAGTCCGATCAGGATCGCAGCAGAAAGCTTGTCATCCAGGAAACGGCTTTTGATATATCCGCTTTCTGTTACAATTGTGCGGGGATCCATGGCAATGATATCCCCTGTCTGGACACCCAGTGCCAGAGTTTCTTTTGCAGAAGCGGTATTTTCATCCAGTAAGATTTCCATATTTTCTTCCAGCTGTTCGGTTTTCTGATCAGCAACGTGGGCAGATGGTTCGGTATTCAGTACTACTCCTGTGTAAACTTTGCCGTCACGTGTGTGGATGGTACAGTTTTCACCGTCTGCAGTAGACCATTGATGTCCTCCGAGGGTTGTGGGACGAAGACGGCCGTTATCTTTAATGGAGCGGACCATAGCGCCCAGAGTATCCACATGGGCTGCCAGCACCAGTGGAGAACCGGAACCACCCAGGGTGACAAATACATTCCCCTTATTGGAGAGTTCCGGGGAATAACCCAGGGAAGATAATTCAGATAAAAGATAATCGGTAGCTTTTCTGGTAAAGCCCGAAGGGCTTGGGATGGAAGTCAGTGTATATAACTGTTCTTTAATAAAATCCATATAAGAACTCATAGGTCGGTTCCTCCTGATTTTTGATAAATTATATTGCCATTGTAACTACCCGGAGGAAAAAGGTCAAGCTGGCAAGGGAAAACAGAGAAAAAAGGACATCCGGAGAGGTGGATGTCCTTTTCGACAAAAGGGAGCGTATATCATTTGTGGAAGAGACGTTTAACAAATGAAAGAAGACTAAAACGATCGGATTTCACATAGTCATTTACAAAATTGTCACAATACATATAACGTTCCGTTTTGATCCATTCCGGAATAGGAAGTGCATCATTTGTATAAACTGCGAATTTCATAAGCACGCCTCCTTTGAATATTTTTTAGGTTACTTATATTTTAGCACAAAATAAAAGAAACACTATAGGGGGTAACTCTAAAAATCAGAGGTAAAATCTGTGCTGACAGCACAAACATATGGTATAATCAGGAAAGAAAGATAGGAAAGTGAAAATTTGAGCAAGAGACAGGGAGGGTATATGAGTTTTACAATAGAAGATATGATTCTGACAGCAGAAAACAGGTACGAAATGAAGTTTCTGGCCGGACAAAATGGCTGGGCTAATTCCATCAGTTGGGTACATCTTCTGGAGGATACAACAATTATACAGAATTTCTGGGGTAAGGAACTTGCTGTAACAACAGGTCTGGGATTTCCACAAAAAGAAGACTGGATGAATCTGGCAAGGTTGCTGAACAGGTATCATGCCTCTGGATTAATCATTAATGTGGGACAGTATATTTATGATGTACCGGAAGAATTGATAGCATACTGTAATGAAAATGATCTGCCGCTGCTGACTGTGCCCTGGGAAGTGCATTTGTCAGATATGATAAAAGATTTCAGTATCCACGTATTTCTGCAGGATAATACGGATGAGCAGATTGTAGCAGCACTGATTGCAGCTATTGAGACCCCGGATAATCAGAAGGCATACAGAAAAGAATTATTGCAGTATTTTGATGTGGATGGAAGCTTTCAGGTGCTTTTGCTGACTTGTGAAGGGCTGGATTCTATGGACACGGTGGAGCGAAAGAAATTGTCTTATCGAATACAGTTATATCTGGAGGATATTACGCATAATGCAAGTTTCTTTTATTATAATTCTGATTTTGTACTGGTAGCCAATGCAGTTTCGGAAGAATATTTGTATCGACTTGTAACTGGAGCTATAAAAAGGGGAAAAAGACGGATGCCTGAGCTGGAATTGTGTGTGGGGATCGGAAGTAAATGTATGGATATCTCACAGCTTTCAATAAGTTATCAGAGAGCCAAGGCAGCGGCACATATGGCACTTACTCACAAAAAACAGGTGGTAAAGTTTGATGACTGTGGATTATTTCGCCTGCTTTATATGGTAGAAGACAAGGGGATACTGAGGGAAATGGAAACAGAATGTCTGGCAGCACTGGAAGAACATGACCGCAGATACAATGCTGATTATGTGGACACTCTTCAGTCTTATCTGAAACATGATGGAAGCATCCAGGCGGTAGCTGCAGAATTATTCACACATCGGAATACAGTACTGTACCGTATTGGAAATATCAGAAAAATATTGGGAAATGAACTGAAAACACCGGAAGAAAGACTGCCCTATCAGATTGCATTTTATATCAGGCGTATGCATAAATAAATCCTGATGAAAAATAGTGTCAAACCATGTATAATAAGGGTACTGGACACAGTTATAAAAAACAAAATGGGTGAGGAAGAAAGATGGAAGGGAATTTAACAAAAGGTCCTATTTTAAAAACACTGACGAAACTTGCGGTTCCGATTATGGCGTCAGCGTTTCTGGGAACTCTGTATAATATTACGGATATGGCCTGGATCGGCCTGCTTGGATCCAGGGCTGTGGCAGGAGTAGGTGTTGGTGGTATGTTTACCTGGCTTTCACAGGGGCTGGCAGCTATGGCCAGAATGGGTGGTCAGGTGCAGGTGGCACAGTGTATTGGCCGCGGAGACAGAGAACGTGCCCATGGTTTTGCACAGGCTGCAGTACAGCTTTCTGCCTTTATGGGAATTGCATATGCGGTTCTGGCACTGTTGTTTACCAGACAGATGGTGGGATTTTTTCAGCTTGCAGATTCTGAAACATATATTGCAGCAATGTCGTATACCAGGATTGCCTGCGGTCTGATCGTATTTTCATTTCTGACATTGACACTGACAGGAATCTATACAGCGCAGGGAGATTCAAAGACTCCTTTTCTGGCCAATCTTGTGGGACTGGTTACAAATATGATCCTGGATCCTGTTCTGATACTTGGCCCTGGAATATTTCCAAGGCTTGGGGTTACAGGAGCAGCGATTGCCACAGTGACAGCTCAGGCGATTGTTATGAGTATTATGATATTGGGGATTATGGTACAGAAGAAAGAAAATGTACTAAAAGGAACAAAACTATTGGCAAAACTTCCACGGGAATATGTGAGTGGAATCTGTAGGATCGGAATTCCCACAGCAATTCAGGGAATGGCATATTGTGCGATTTCCATGGTGCTGACCCGTATGGTTTCCGGATATGGTGCAGAAGCTATTGCAACACAGCGAGTGGGAGGACAGATCGAATCCATATCATGGAATACGGCAGATGGTTTTGGGGCAGCATTAAATGCTTTTATTGCACAGAACTATGGTGCAGGAAAAAATGACCGTGTCAGAAAAGGCTATAAGGCATCATTATGGACTGTAGGAATCTGGGGTGTGTTGATTTCTGCTATATTTATATGTGTTCCGGGTCCGATTGCCAGGATTTTTTTCCATGAACCGAAAGCAATTGCAACAGCAGTGGGATATCTGACCATCATTGGTTTCAGTGAAGCCTTTATGTGTGTGGAGCTGACTACAGTGGGTGCATTGTCCGGACTTGGCAGAACCAGACTCTGCAGTATTATCAGTATTATTTTTACCAGTGCAAGAATCCCATTGGCCATTCTTCTTGGGGGTATTATGGGACTTAACGGAATCTGGTGGGCACTTTCTTCAACATCAATTGTGAAGGGAATTATTTTTGTTGGCACATTTTTATGGATCACGAGAAAAAGAAAGTAGACAGCATTCAGTAAAACAAAACCAAAAGTCGGATTGCTGATGATCCCGAAAACATGTGCATATATGTGGATCATTGCAATGGGACTTCAGCTCCTGTTTTGATAAAATCAATGTACGACCTGGGAAATCGGAATAGAATGATTTCACAGGCCGTACATTTTTTCTTTATTATATTAATAAAAAATGTTATAATCAATATAGATTTTGTAAAGATTGTATATTTTCGGATATGGTGATAGGATAGAGAGTAGTGAAGTGCATAAATCAATCATAATAGAAAATTTTGAAGGAGAGAGAAAATGAGTAAAAGAGCAGCAGGAATTTTAATGCCGGTCAGCAGTTTGCCGTCAAATTATGGAATTGGATGTTTTTCCAAGAGCGCCTATGAATTTGTAGACTGGTTAAAGGATGCCGGTCAGACTTATTGGCAGATTCTGCCGCTGGGACCGACCAGCTATGGAGATTCTCCATATCAGTCCTTTTCTACATTTGCAGGAAATCCGTATTTTATTGATCTGGATACACTGGTGGAAGAAGGGGTTCTGGATAAAAAAGACTGTGATAAAGTAAATTGGGGAAAGAAGCTTGATGATGTAGATTATGAAAAAATCTACAAAGGCCGTTATCCGCTTCTGAGAAAAGCATACGAGAACAGTGAGATCAGTAAGAATCCTGATTATCAGAAATTTGTAGCAGAAAACAGCTGGTGGCTTTCTGATTATGCTCTGTTTATGGCAGTAAAGGACCGTTTTGAAGGTGTAGAATGGACCAAATGGGCTGAGGATATCAGACTTCGTTGGAATAATGCTATGGATTATTATCGTGAGGAACTCTATTTTGATATTGAGTTCCAGCAGTATATGCAGTTCAAATTCTACGAACAGTGGATGAAACTGAAATCTTATGCAAATTCAAAAGGAATCCAGATCATTGGAGATATTCCGATTTATGTTGCTATGGACAGTGCTGATGCATGGGCACATCCGGAGTTGTTCCAGCTGGATCAGGACAATGTACCGCTGGCAGTAGCAGGATGCCCTCCGGATGGATTTTCTGCAACTGGTCAGTTATGGGGAAATCCGTTGTATCGTTGGGATTACCACAGAAATACAGGATATCAGTGGTGGATTTCCAGAATGAGCTATTGCTTCAGGCTGTATGATGTGGTAAGGATTGATCATTTCAGGGGATTTGATGAATATTTCTCTATTCCTTATGGGGACAAGGATGCCACAGGCGGTCACTGGGAAAAGGGACCGGGAATTGATCTGTTCCGCAAAATCCAGCAGGCTCTTGGATGGAAAGAGGTTATTGCAGAGGATTTGGGATATATGACAGATTCTGTACGCCATCTGGTATATGAAAGTGGTTTCCCAGGTATGAAGGTTCTGGAATTTGCGTTTGACTCCAGAGATTCCGGATGTGCCAGTGATTATCTGCCTCATAACTATCCGGAGAACTGTGTGGCATATACAGGAACCCATGATAATGAAACAATCGTGGGATGGTGGAAGAGCATCACAGCGGCTGAGAGAAAACTGGCAAGAGATTATCTGTGCGATCATGCCACACCAGAAGAGGAACTGTATAAATGTTTCATCAGTCTGATCATGCGCAGTGCTGCGCGTGTCTGCGTTATCCCAATGCAGGACTATATGGGACTGGATAACAGATCACGAATGAATCAGCCTTCTACAGTTGGTACGAACTGGAAGTGGAGAATCAAGAAGAGAGAACTTACAAAGAAACTTCAGAATGAAATCCATGATGTGACACTGCGTTATGGACGTAAGAACTGGGATTAAATATATTACATAATGAAATAATTGGAATGATGACAGCGTTTCGGATATAAATAATATCTGGAACGCTGTTTTTGAATAAGAAAGACATTGATTTTCGGGTAATGTCTGATAAAATATTAACCAGAAAAACAATCAATTAAAACATAACCTGTCAGGAGGAGATGTAGATGAATTATAATAAATTAGAAACCAGTCTGATAGATGTAATTAAAGAAGAACAAGCGAAGCTTGGATATAGGAAAGAGAAGATAAGCCTTTATTATCCGCTCAGTTCCCTGAATCATTTCTTTGGCGGTGAGACAGATGCTGCAGGCATGATGGAGATCTTAAAAGATTTTCCTTCTTATATAGAAGAGAAATTTGGCGAAGTAGCAGTATCACACAGAGGAGATCGTTTCTGCTTCACTGTTTCGGAAAAAGCTTCTGAATATGTACATAATAATATGAAAGAGAATGAATTTATCAAGGCATTGATCGAACTGGTGGGCAGACATGGATGCACGATAGATGAAATTAAGGAGCTGTTTCATTCTTATTCAGATAAAATTATTATTGAACCAATGGATAACGAGGAGTTTGATGTGCTGATTCGCTTTGATGACGGATCAGATCCTTATTATTATTGTTTTAAGGATGAAGGATGCCATATCATTTACCACAGATTTCTGCCGGAAGACTATGCAGATTTTGGTTTTTAACCGAATTAAGTAAGTCCCCAGCGAAGGTTGCGAAAGGCAATAAGCAGTGGGTGCAGAGTTTTTAAATTGCCGGATCAGCAAAAATATATGTGACATTTGCAATAAAAGTGTGTTATTTTTTTGTCAAATATCAACAAAAATAAGCCGAAATTCTATATTGACAGATAGTCTCAATAATGGTAATTTTTACTTGAATTCATGTTTTGATTTATAGAAACGAGTAACATTTTATTACATTATTTTACAGGAATAAATAATACATAAAATTGAATTGACAGTTGGAGGGAAAGATTAAATGAGAAAAACCAAAATTATCTGTACAATGGGACCATCTACTGATAAGGGCGATGTTATGGAGCAGCTTGTGAGAGAGGGAATGGATGTAGCACGTTTTAACTTCTCACATGGACCTCATGATGAGCAGAGAGGCCGTATCCAGAAACTGAGAGAACTTCGCAAGAAATATGACAGACCTGTTGCAGCACTTCTTGATACAAAGGGACCGGAGATCAGACTTGGATGTTTTAAGGATGGCAAGGTTTCTCTGGAAGAAGGACAGATCTTTACATTTACAAATAAAGACATTGAAGGAACTAATGAGCGCGTAAGCATTACTTATAAAGAGCTTTATAAGGATGTGCAGCCGGGTGGACATATTCTGGTTGATGATGGACTTGTAGACCTGGAGGTTCAGGATATCGCAGGAAAGGATATCGTCTGCAAGGTTATTAATGCAGGTGTGATTGGCAATAGGAAGGGTGTCAATGTTCCAGGGGCAAACCTGAAGATGCCATTTATCAGCAAAAAAGACCATGATGATCTTCTCTTCGGTATCCAAGAAGGATTTGACTTTGTTGCAGCATCCTTTACACGTACTGCAAATGATATCCGTGAAGTAAGAAAAATCCTGAAAGAAAACGGCGGTGAGGAGATCCAGATCATTGCAAAGATTGAGAATCAGCAGGGTGTTGATAATATTGACGAGATTATTGAAGCTGCAGATGGTATCATGATCGCCAGAGGTGACATGGGTGTTGAGATTCCGCCGGAATATGTACCGGTTATCCAGCAGAAGATTATCCAGAAGGTTTACACAGCAGGCAAACCGGTTATTACTGCAACACAGATGTTGGATTCTATGATCTCTCATCCAAGACCAACCCGTGCAGAGGCTTCTGACGTAGCAAATGCCATTTATCAGGGAACAAGCGCTACTATGCTTTCCGGAGAAACTGCAGCAGGTAAATATCCGGTACAGGCACTTCAGATGATGAGCCGTATTGCAGAGCATATGGAACAGAATATTGATTACAATGCAATTTTCAAGAAAACAGACAGAAATGAGAATCCGGATATTACAAATGCGATCGCACATGCAACCTGCCTGACTGCAATTGATCTGAAAGCCAGTGCAATCCTTGCGGTGACAAAATCCGGAAGCACAGCTCATATGATGTCCAAACACAGACCAGGATGTCTGATTGGTGCATGTACAAGTTCTGAGAGAGTGCTGCGTCAGCTGAATCTGTCCTGGGGTGTCTATCCGATGCTTATCAAAGAAGAGTACAGTTCTGAGATTCTTTGCCTGAGAGCAATCGAAGCAGCACAGAAGCATAAACTTGTAAAAGTTGGCGACACTGTTGTATTCGCTGGTGGTGTACCGCTGGGAATTCCGGGAAGAACCAATATGATCCGTGTCTGCACAGTTGATTAATAAAGACATAATTGCCGTAGTAATTATTTGATAAAGTAGTTACTGCGGCTTTTTATGTTAAGAATCCCACATTGCAGGTTAATAGGGAATATGATATACTGAAGTCTGACTAAATCAGAGCAGTTCTCTGTGAGGGCTGTTACAGAATAATATACAAAATGTAATGTTTGGAAAAAACGGGGGTTGGTTATGAAATATGCGGTGGCAATTGACGTTGGAGGAACGAATACAAGAGTAGCACTTGTGAATGAACGGCTGGAAATTACAGACAGACAGCAGTTTTCTACGAATCCCGAAAATCCTGCGGAAACTTTGGGTAAGATTTCAGAGGTGATACGGGATTATGGAGAAAAAATCGTAGGTGTGGGAATGTCCTGTCCAGGACCTCTGGATCTTATGAATGGGCAGATTCTGACTCCTCCAAATCTGCACGGAGACTGGCAGCATTTGTTTGTAGCCAGAGAACTGAGTACTCTTACCGGACTGCCGGTATATCTGAACAATGATGGAAACCTGGCTGCCCTTGCTGAGGCAGTTGCCGGAGAAGGAAAGGATTACCGCTATGTACAGTTTTTGACGGTATCTACAGGAATTGGGTCCGGATTTGTAATTGACAGACATATTTATCAGGGAGCTCATGGCTGGGCGAATGAGGTAGAGAATACTGTTATGTGGGAAGGTGGACCTTGTCATGGTACGATCCTGCCCGGAGGTATCGAGGGAATCAGCAGTGGAACTGCGATTACCACCAGGGCAAAAAAAGCAGGATTGCAGGTAAAGCATGCAGGAGAGGTAAACGATCTGGCAAAGTCTGGAAATGAGATTGCTGAGAAGATCATGACAGATGCAAAAACCCATCTTGCTAATTTTATTGCCGGAATATATAATCTGACAGATCCGGATATTGTGATCCTGGGAGGTTCTGTAGCGATTAAGGTAGAGGGATTTGTGGAGGAAGTAGAGACACTGGTGAAAAGTAAAGTTTATGAAGCACAGAGAAGCTTTATTAAAGTCAGAAAATCTATATTAAATGAGGATTCTGGACTGATCGGTGCGGCATATCTTGCTTTTTCAAAGGAAAAATAGAGCATTGCCTGAAGAGAAGGGGAAAAGTAGAATAAAGGAACAGTGAATGAAAATGGATATTTTACAGAAGTTGAAAGGATACAGAAAAAAAATCTGGCTGTTTTTTCTGCTGACTGTTTTTTTGTGTGGAGCCTGTAGAGCCGCCTATGTGACCGGAGCCAGATCCGGACATGTTACAACCAGGGAGCTGGACAGCCTGCAGCTGGAAGACTGCACCAAACTGATGGTTGTAGCACATCCGGACGATGAGACTCTCTGGGGTGGAGCCCATTTATTGGATGGAAAATATTTTGTAGTATGTCTGACTGATGGATATAACAAGGTCAGGAGACAGGAGTTTCTGAATGCGATCAAAGAATCCGGGAATAAGGGACTGATTCTCAGATATCCGGACAAGGTTCATGGAGAGCGCTCCAACTGGGTGGGAGATAAGAAAGATATTATCAAAGATTTGGATACGATCCTTACCTATAAACATTGGAATATGGTGGCAACTCATAATCCTGAGGGAGAATATGGACATATCCATCATCAGATGACCAGTCAGCTTGTGACACAGGAATATTATCGTAATTATCAGATAAATAACCTGTATTATTTTGGAAAGTACTATAAAAAGAAGGTTCTTTCGGATATTGCAGATTCGCTTCCGAGAATATCGGCAAAGAGTGAATCAGCCAAAAGAGAACTGTTGCTTAACTATAAATCTCAGAAAAAAGTTGAAAATATGTTTGCTCATATGATTCCTTATGAGAACTGGAGCCAGTCAGGGGAAATCTGGGAAAAATAAAGGATCGTTTAATGTCTTTATAATAAGATTCAATAAGATTCTGAACCGTGATAAATAATAATTGGAGAACAAAAAATGCTGAATCAATTTTCTAGAACAGAGCTTTTGCTTGGAAAAGAAGCTATGGACAAATTACAGAATTCCAGGGTGGCCGTGTTTGGAATCGGCGGGGTAGGCGGATATGTGTGTGAGGCATTGGTCCGAAGTGGAATAGGTGCCTTTGACCTGATTGATGATGATAAGGTGTGTCTGACCAATCTGAACAGACAGATTATTGCCACCAGAAAGACTGTTGGTCAATATAAAACTGAAGTGATGCGGGACAGGATACTGGACATTAATCCGAAAGCAGATATAAGAATCCATAACTGTTTTTATCTTCCAGAGAATGCTGCTGATTTTGACTTCAGTGAGTATGATTATGTGGTAGATGCTGTAGACACAGTGACTGCGAAGATTGAATTGATCATGCGCGCAAAAGAGTCAGGGACTCCTGTTATCAGCAGTATGGGTGCAGGAAATAAACTGGATCCCAGTGCATTTAGAGTAGCGGATATTTATAAGACGAAGGTATGTCCGTTGGCGAAAGTTATGCGCAGGGAATTGAAGAAGCGCGGTGTGAAGAAACTGAAGGTTGTTTATTCGGAGGAACAGCCAATCAGACCGGTTGAGGATATGGCAATTAGCTGTAAGGAGAATTGTATCTGTCCTCCGGGGGCTGAACATAAGTGTACGGAGCGCAGAGCTATTCCGGGCAGTGTGGCGTTTGTACCTTCTGTGGTTGGACTGATTATTGCAGGAGAGGTTATTAAAGACCTGACTGCAGAGTGCAGAAAATAAAAAATGTTTATGTGGATGTGTATTGTATCAGAGATGGTATGGTGCACATCTTTTTTGTCTGGGGGCAGGGGACGCGCAGAAAAATAATTCATTTTGTGTGCACACAAAATTTTTGCGGGGTGGGAATGTGTTGACTATCATGGGGTTTCAAAGTATAATGATGGCTGGTGAATTGGGCGGAAATACAGGGTGATTCATCAGATGTAGGCGATTGATTTTTAAGAGATAAAGGCAGGTTATATATGAATACAATTAGTGTGGAAGAGTTGGAGAAGATTGATTCTTCTAAGATTACGATCGTGGATGTGCGGCCGGCGGATCAGTATAGCAGGGGGTCTTTTCCTGGGGCAGTGAATATTCCGCTGGATGAGTTTGATGAGAAGATGGAGGCTGTTGATAAAGATAAAACAGTATATGTTCTCTGCCATACGGGGGACAGGAGCCGGGACTGTGTGGAGAAGTTGAGTGAGGCTGGCTATGAGGCTGTGAATATTGAGGGAGGATATCGTGCGTATCTGAGACTTTCTCTGAGTCGTTTTATGGAGAATGATGCTAAGGAGCAGAAAGAACTGAAAACGAAAGAGATTGAGCACAGTATTATCAAGACTTTCAGAAAGACGGTCTGGAGACCGTTTACCAAGGCGTTGAATGAGTATCAGCTGATCCAGGAGGGGGATAAGATTGCTGTCTGTATTTCAGGTGGTAAGGACTCTATGCTGATGGCGAAGCTGCTTCAGGAGCTGAAGCGTCATGGGAAGATTCATTTTGAACTGGTGTTTCTGGTAATGAATCCGGGTTATAATGCGGATAACTGGAAGATTATTCAGGATAATGCAGAGCTTCTGGGGATTCCGCTGACTGTGTTTGAGAGTGATATTTTTGATACAGTGGCAGAAATTGAGAATAATCCCTGTTATCTTTGTGCGAGAATGAGACGTGGTTATCTGTATTCTCATGCCAAGGAGCTGGGATGTAATAAGATTGCGTTGGGACATCATTTTGATGATGTGATCGAGACGATCCTTATGGGTATGCTGTACAGTGGTAAGGTGGAGACTATGATGCCGAAGCTGCACAGTCAGAATTTTGAGGGGATGGAATTGATTCGTCCCATGTATCTGATCAAGGAATCTGCGATCAAGGCATGGAGAGATACCAATGGGCTGCATTTCATTCAGTGTGCATGCCGCTTCACCGAGAATTGTGTAAGCTGCGGCGGCGGACGTGGTTCCAAGCGTGATGAGATGAAAGAACTGGTTGCGCAGTTTAGAAATACAAGCAGTGTGATCGAGACGAATATCTTTAACAGTGTGCGTGATATTAATCTTCGTACTGTTATGGGATATCATAAAGATGGAGAATACTATAATTTCCTGGATGACTATGATCAGCGTGGAAATAAGGGCACTGATAAGGACAAAGAATGATGACAGCAAAATCTTCATTTGTGGAAGGGAAATACACTGCTCAGTATTATAGTGGAAACGGTTGTCTGTATGTTTCTGGTGCAGGTGGTGTTCTAAAAGGAGGGATCCATGACCTTACAGGAGATTCTTGAAAGTGTAAAAAGTGGTTCTGTATCTGTAGAAGAGGCAGAGAGAATCCTTAAGAAAGAAAGTTATGAAGAAATGGGATATGCGAAGCTGGATACAAGCCGCAAGGCAAGAACCGGTTTCGCAGAAGTAATCTACTGCAGTAATAAGGCAGATGAACATCTTCTGAATATTTTTGAAAGATTATACAGAGAAGACGGTGAGGTATTCGGAACCAGAGCTTCCCAACCTCAGTATGAACTGGTGAAAGAGAAGTTTCCGGAAGCGGAATATGATCCGATTTCACGCATCTTAAAAATTGAGAAGAAAGATAAGGAGCGTATTGGGAAGATCGCGGTGTGCTCAGCAGGAACAGCAGATATTCCTGTTGCTGAGGAAGCTGCACAGACAGCGGAATATTTTGGCACAAATGTTGAACGTATTTATGATGTGGGAGTCAGCGGAATGCATCGTTTATTCTCCAGACTGGAGACGATTCAGAGTGCAAACTGTGTAATTGCAGTTGCGGGAATGGAGGGAGCTCTTGCCAGTGTGATGGGCGGTCTGGTGAGCAGACCGGTGATTGCAGTACCGACATCTGTGGGTTATGGTGCAAGTATGCATGGTCTTTCGGCACTTCTTACCATGATCAATTCCTGTGCGAATGGGATTGCTGTGGTGAATATTGATAACGGCTACGGTGCCGGCTATCTGGCAACGCAGATCAACCGTCTGGCAGCAGGTACAGATGAGAAAGGAAATTGATTATGGGAAAAACATTATATCTGGAATGTTATTCAGGGATAAGTGGTGATATGACGGTTGCGGCTCTTCTTGATCTGGGAGCTGACCGCGCAGTGCTGGACAGGGTGCTGAAGAGTCTTAAGGTATCAGGATTTGAGACAAAGATCAGCAGAGTTGTGAAGTCCGGAATAGATGCATGTGATTTTGATGTTGTGCTGGATAAAGAGCATGAAAATCATGACCATGATATGGAATATCTGCATGGACACCATCATGAAGGTCATGAGCGCAATCACGCCCATGGCACAGGAACAGCGCAAGACCATCACCATCACGAACACTGTGGAATAAAAGAAATTACCTATATTATAGAGCATAGTGCAATGACTGAGAATGCAAAGAAGATTGCATTGCGTATATTTGAAATTCTTGCAGAGGCAGAGAGTAAAGCACACAATGTGCCTGTGGATCAGGTGCATTTTCATGAGGTGGGAGCAGTGGACTCTATTGTGGATATTGTGTCTGTGGCAGTCTGCCTGGATGATCTGGATGTTACAGAGGTGATCGTTCCTGTTCTCTGTGAGGGACGGGGAACTGTCCGTTGTCAGCATGGCATCCTGCCAATCCCGGTTCCGGCAGTTGCAAATATAGTAAGTGCCAATCATTTATATCTGAAAATGACAGAGGTAGAGGGTGAACTTGTAACGCCTACAGGTGCAGCAATCGTGGCAGCAGTGAAAACAAAAGATAAACTTCCGGAAACATTTGAAATCCAGAAGATTGGAATCGGTGCAGGTAAACGCCAGTATGAGTGTCCGGGAATCCTAAGGGCAATGATTATCTCACAGAGCGCAGAAACAGATGAAGCAAAGGCTCAGACAGAAGAATTCAAACACCCGGAAATCAGAAATAATCCGAAAGCTGAAAATCAGGAAACCAAAGATACGATTATCAAGATGGAGACAAACATTGATGACTGCAGTGGAGAAGTTCTGGGATTTGTCATGGAACGTCTGATGAAAGCCGGTGCCAGAGATGTGCATTATGTGCCTGTTTTTATGAAAAAGAACAGACCTGCATGGATTCTGAATGTGATCTGTAAGGAAGAAGATATAGAAACGCTTCAGAATATTATTTTTGAAGAAACTACTACGATTGGAATTCGTTATAGCATAATGGAACGTACGATTCTTCCCAGAGAAACGAGAACCCTTCCGACTCCATGGGGAGAAGTTCAGGTAAAGGTATGCACTTTGAATGGAAAAGAGCAGCTTTATCCGGAATATGAGAGCGTTGCACAGTTGAGCAGAGAAAAAGAAATCCCGTTTACAGAAATTTACCGTTATATTGTTTTGACAAATAAGGACAAAGAATAACAATGTAAAAGAAAACAGTCACATACTTGAGTGAATAGCTCAATATTCATCAGATGTATGTGATTGTTTCTTTTTATTTTTTATGAGGTGACATCTCGCTCAATTCTAACTGCTGTTTGGTAATTCCTGCAATTGAGACAGGTAAATCTGATTGATTTGGGTCAAGTGGATAAAATCATCCGCTTTGCTACTTGCTCATAACCGAATAACTGCTTCGCAGTTTATCAGAAGGAGCTTGCACTCCTCCTGATACAAGCAAGTCCCCACCCA
>OLOY01000253.1_pt1 | contig 47996 bp, 44 predicted proteins | sample 1672771 | NCBI WGS metagenome assembly OLOY01 (sample SAMEA3136722, study PRJEB25190) | human gut metagenome
ATAGTTCGCATTTTCTTAGTTAGAAGCTAGAAAATAATAGTTAATTCCCAGCCTCCTCGAAAAAATGATTCTTGCAGCAGCTGGTTTAATCGTTGCCGTTAGAATCAGTCAACAAGAAAATTTAATAATAAAGCTTGTTGACGCCTTGATTATAGCATTAATGGCAATTCGAAAACAGTCTGGCTAAATCAGTTGCAATAAAAGAATTGGGGGAATGAATATGGGATTATTTTCTAGTCATAATCAACCAAAAATGAATCCTGATCAATGGTACTTCCCATATGGTCAAGATCTGCAGATGGAATCAGGATCCAACGCGTCCTTAGAAATGTTTCGCGACCAGCCATTGGATTCACTGGCTCGCGAAATATGTCAAAATTCGCTTGATGCAGCAGCCAGCCGGGAGCCAGTAAAAGTCGCATTTCAATATTTTGACCTGCCTACTGAACAGCTGCCAAACGTCAATCAATTGCGCGACGATATCCTGCCAGCCGCGCAAAAAGAATGGTCTCATGAGAAAAAGACGCAGCAGATGCTTAAACGGATGGCAGAAACGCTGAGCCGGCCAACGATTCCGGTATTAAAAATCAGTGACTATCAAACGACAGGGCTTCTGAATAAAAACTGGCAGTCGCTGATTGAACAGGCGGGGTCGTCAATCAAAAAAGACGATTCTTCAGCCGGCTCATTTGGAATCGGCAAAGGAGCGCCGTTTGCCGTCAGTGATCTGCGAATGGTTGGCTATAACTCGCTGGCAGCTGACGGGCATCGTTCAATCTGCGTGATGAAATTCGTTTCCTATAAGCTACGAGAGGCCAAACAGAATATTACTCAAGGTACCGGTTATTTTGGTGCGTGTGGCAAACAGCCTTTTGATACCGATCTACCGTTTGATAAAAAACATCCTCGTCAAGAAACGGGTACAGATATTTATGTTCTGGGCTTTAACCATAGTCTGTTGAGTGATTGGCAGACGCAGATCAAGCGTTCAATCGTTGACAACTTCCTATTCTCGCTTTATAAAAATCGACTAGTGGTTGAAGTAGATGGTGAAACGATTGATTATCCGGCTGCCAAGATGATTTTAGATGACCTGCAAAAAGATAAGCGGCTGGCTAAGAAGTATCGAGACGCCTTTTGTTATCTCAACGTTTTGGAAGATCCCGACCACTGCGAGTTTTCACTTCAAGGATTGACACACTATGGGGTACCGGATGGCGATGCAATACTGCTGACTTCGAACTGCTCACAGGCTAATAATCGCCGAGTCCTGATGACACGTGAAGTCGGGATGAAAATCTACGAACAGAATCGAATCAGTTCCACGCTTCAATTTTCGGGGATTTTTTGGGCCAATGGTGAAAAAATCAATCAGCTGTTAAAGGAACTGGAAAATCCCAATCACGATAAATGGTCTGAAAAGCGAGCCGCTGATCCAAAGAAAATGGGTGAGTTTTTAAGAAGCATTCGTCGTTTTATCAGTACCACGATTAAAAACCAATACGAGCAAAAGATTGAAGAACAGGTTGATGCGTTTGGTGTCAGCAGCTTTTTGCCGGATGATCTAAATGCTTTTAAAGGTGCCAAGGCGCAGCTGAAACAAAAAGGCAGCAATCGTCCCAAAGTTAAACTAGAAGCCCAGCCACAGACAAGCGATCAAAGTCCAGTGCGGGCCAGCGAGACTGAGTTTAGTGATGATCTGGATGAATTTGGTGTTACTGGCGTTCAGGATGGTGAAACCAGTGGCTCAGGATATGATGGCGGTGAAGGAGGCGGCATTGGCGGTTCAAACGATACCGCATTTGGCAATCGGCCCGGCAGTCATGCTCCTGATAAAGGCAATGATCAGTATGCTAAAATCAATGTAAAACGGCAGCTGATCGGCAATGTTACCTATCGCTGCATTGAAGCAGACTATCATCAAGGTCGCTATAATCTGCTGATTAATCCTGGCCAGCCACTTGATCAGGTACGGATTGGGATCAATGTGGTGGGCGATTCGGGCAATAAAGACATTGTACGTGTAAAAGCCGCCACCTTAGCAGATGGCACACCGCTAGGAACCAGCTTTAACAGTGTTTATCTTGATCAGCTGGCAAAAGGGCAGTGGCACCGGATTGAAATGATTTTGAATCGGAATTCGCGCTTGAAACTGGAGGTGGAAGTCTATGCGCATTGTGAATAGCATCTATCCTTACCCAGTCTTGTCAATCAACGATCCAGACTACCAGGCTGATTCAAGCTTTATCGTGCACTACCGTCTTGAGGATGCAACACCTTTTAAAAATGCAGTCTTATATGCGGATTTTGAGCTGCATGATCAGGTGCTGAATGAGCAGATTGAACTGGATAAAGCCGGTTTTTATCTGCATATTGAAAATTCACGTGCGGCTTTTCGGCGGCTGATTCCGGTTGAGCCTGGCAAAACACAGATTGCATTTGAGATTGATCCGCGTTATTTGCGTCAAAAAGTGGAAATTACCGGATTTTTATTGGCTAAGGATACAATCATCGGCTTGCGGAATGCCAGCGTAAATCCTGATCTGTACGGGCCGGGCTATGTTTTTCCGGATTTGGAGCCGGGCGACCCATTGGCGGTATCATTTACGATCAACTTGGACGTATCTGATATTGACAGTTTCCAAAACATCTCTTCAATCATGAAGGTAACCTCGCATAAAGATAAAGAAATGAAAGTCAATAATGACGGGGATGTCGTTTATATCTATCTGCCAGAAAAGATCTATCAGCAATATGTTCGGGATCAAGACCTTCCCAACACCTCCCTAAGTATCGTGATCATGCCAGCCTTACTGCAGTTGCTGAATTTTATGGCCCAGCCGGGAGCTGAAGAATTGTCGGACAAACGCTGGTATCAGGTGATTGAAAAGAAGATGCAGGCTAATGATTTTGAAGTTGAGGATCTGTACAAAGATCCCAGCCTATCGCTGAAAGTAGCGCAGATTCTACTGGAAATGCCGTTGGATCGTGCGTTTGACGAAATAGAAAGGTTGACGACGGATGAAGACTAAGCTGCGGACGTGTACGAATGAATTTTTGGAAGCTTTTAAACGTGATTTTGATGAAAAATACCTGGATCTTTATCGCAATCTGGATCGAGCAGCCATCCAAAAACTTTTTGAAAATGATGAGATATACGAGATCAATCATGAGTTTGAATATCAGCTGCTGAAACCAGGCGACGAGGTCCATAACACGATTGCTGTCTACAGTGCGCTGAATTGGCTGACGCCGGTGCAGGCCACCCAGGAAGAAATGTGGTTTACAATGCTTAACACGGTGTACCTTGATTATTTATTGGCCAGTCTCAAACAGGTAGCCAACCATCAAAATTTCGATCAGCATATCAAAAACTATCTTTTCTTTTATGGCAGCACCATTCGCGCTCAGTTAACGCAACGGCTGTCAAAGTACTGGTGGGTAGGTAAGCGCCTGTATGATGAGCAGAATGCGGATACGGATCCTTACTGGCTGATTCGTTTCTTTTGCGAGCTGGATCTGTCTGGTAAGGCAATTATTTTCTTTGCTAGCAAGCTGACGAACAACCAAGATATCGCGCTGGGAATCGTGGAAGGCATCTACGCCCGACGCGACAGGGTAAAAAACGTCAAAGAAACCTATTCCTATATCAATAAGCACTTTAACATGATCGGTGGCGTTAAGGTATTGGACATTATGACGCGTGCCCAGGTTAAGCAGGAAACAATGGATTTTATCGATTACTTCACTGCCAACCCGCATACCTTGCCAGTCAAGAATCGTCAAATCATAATCTAAACTTTAACTTCGGTTTGGCTGGACTTGAGCTACGCCAGAACGTCTAACCAGCGAATTGTTAAGTGCGGCAAGACGTTCATATTAAAAACAGACAAAAGTGATGGCAAAAATGACTTAGCTGATTTTAAAACAGCTGCCAGTCATATGAATATCGACAAATAAAACCCGTTGCCAAGCATTTTGCTTAGTAACGGGTTTTTGATCAGCGCGCCTTGGCCAGACTTTGGCAAACCGTGGTCGTTTCTTTTTCAACCAGCGGCAGAATGTCCATTGCCATGCAGTCGTCAATATGCAGCTTGATTTGGTAATCGCGGTCATTAGGGAAGAAAGCATGATCTTGAACGTAGACGATCGCGCTTTGTACGGAATCCAAATGCCGCCGCTCGATTACTTCCGACAGTTCAACTGCCAGAAGTTCGATCATTTTTTGATTGTGGTGATATTTGAAAAAGCTGCGCAAAGTCACGTTTCATGCCTCCTAAAATTTATTAAAGCGAAGATGCTTTTTTCGATTGCTCACGAGATAGTATTTTAGCTGAATAGATCTAAAAATCAAGCTTTTTACCACGAAAAAATTATTATATTTTGATGGGAATCTGAATTGCGAAAAATCATTGATAGATCAAGGTTTCTGCGCTTTTCAAAGCAAATTTTAAAAATTAAATTTGGGGATTTGAAGTCACTAGGTAAAATGTTATACTAGTTTTACGAATGAAAACGCTTTATCGAATGGAAAGGCAGGAAAATTTATGACGAAAAAAATTATCCTCGATTGTGATCCTGGTCATGACGACGCTTTGGCAATGACGCTGGCGGTGGCCTCGCCTAAAATAGAGCTGTTGGCCGTTACGACTTCAGCTGGCAATCAAACGCCAGACAAGACACTCAACAACGCCATGCGGATGCTTAAGCTGTTGGGCAGAGAGGATATTCCAGTTGCTGGCGGGAACCGAACGCCTTTGGTCAAGCCATTAGAAACAGCCGGTGAAGTGCATGGTGAAAGCGGTCTGGACGGTTATCCACTGCCGGAACCGGATTTTCAGCCGGTTGAGCTGACCGCGATCGAGCTGATTGCCAAAACGCTTAAAGAGAGCGCAACGCCGGTAACACTGGTAGTCACTGGACCAATGACCAACGCGGCGCTGTTTTTGCGGGTCTACGCTGAACTGGCCAAGGCAAAAATTGATCAGATCGTCTACATGGGTGGGGCCATGGGACTTGGCAACTGGCAGCCCAGCGTGGAATTCAACATCTTCGTTGATCCCGAGGCGGCTAAGATCGTCATGAATTTCGGGATTCCATTGGTGATGGCACCATTAAACGTTACGCATCAGGCGCAGATTTTGAAACCAGAAATTGAGGCGCTGCGGCAGATTAAAAATCCAGTTGGCCAGGCATTTTATGGTCTGCTAAGCTTTTTTGAGCGTTATCATGAAAATCCAAAGTGGGGCTTTCAAGGAGCACCGCTGCACGATCCTTGCACGATTGCCTGGCTGATTGAACCAGAGATGTTCCAAACCGAAAAAATGAACGTCGATGTTGAAACGACCGGTGAGCTGACGCGTGGCGAAACGGTCTGCGACTACTATGAGCTGACCGGCAAGCCGCAGAACACCGAGGTCATGCTGGGAATCAATCGGCAGCGTTTTATTGAGCTGATTATGGAAGCACTGCATAGCTTTGATTAATTGTTAATGGAGCTGGGATTGGCTAAAGCCGGTCCCAGTTTTATTTTTTTGAAAAAATGTAAGCGGTGCAAACTGATGAAGCATTAAGTCAGTCGTGAAGCTAAACGTTTGTCAATAAATTGGTCTGGACGCGGGTTTCTGACAACCGGTTGACATTAAGCTCAATGGTGTTAAGATGAAATCGTTAACAAGTTGTAAGCGCTTACGATTGAGTTTGAAATTTTGCCAGATGTTGACTGATTTAAGCCGATATCGATCGGAAAGAAGGAACTTATTCATGACTAATCCACATTCACATTCAGCACATTCCTTTACCAGCGAAAAATTCATCAGCTGGCTGGGGCGCTTTGCTAGCGTAATCGCAATTCTCATGTACATTTCCTACATTGCTCAGATCATTAATAATCTGCACGGCCAGTATGGCTCACCGGTACAGCCATTTGTCGCCGGTATTAACTGTACGCTGTGGAGCATCTATGCGTACTTTAAAGAAGATCGGGACTGGCCAGTTTTTTGGGTCAACTTCCCTGGGATCTTTTTCAGCTTTGCAACATGCCTGACTAGTTTTGCCTGGTAATAAAATATTGATTCCTAAAGTTTTAGATGATCTTTAGGAATTTTTTGTTGACAGCTTATTTTTTGTAAGTTATCATACGGTTACTAACTTTTTCAAAGGAGAAATCAGCAATGGCAAACTTCAATTCATTAACCAACCATTCATGTTGCAGCGGACCGCGCTTAGGCTGTCCGCTTATTGCCGTTGCTCAACTGGTTGGCTGAAAACGGCCGGATCAGCATCAAGCGCAGCCTGGTCAATCCCGACTACGCCTTTTTTATTGCATTTGAAAATCATTTGAAACATTTAACTTAGGAGGGATATGATGTGGCATACGATTCAAAGCTCGCTGCCAGAACTGTTGGCGGCCGGCTTTAAATACACGATTCCGTTAGCCCTGGTATCTTTTTTATGGGGACTGCTGATCGCGCTTTTCGTGGCGCTGATTCGTTTATCCAGACAAAATGGCGCGTTTAAGATCTTAAAGGGAATCGCAGTCTTTTATGTCTGGCTGTTTCGTTCAACGCCATTATTGGTCCAGCTGTTCATCGTCTTTTTCGGCCTACCGCATTTGGTTATACCAGGAGTCTTTCCTGACGGCGTGCAGCTCAAGCCGTTTACTGCTGGGGTGATTACGTTCTCGCTTAATACTGGTGCCTACGCCTCAGAAACGATTCGGGCGGCGATTGCTTCTGTTCCCAAAGGTCAATGGGAGGCGGCCGAAGCAATTGGCATGACCAGACTGCAGGTGCTTTGGCGCATCATTTTGCCCCAGGCATTGCGAGTCGCGTTGCCGCCGCTGGCCAACTCATTTATCAGTCTGGTCAAGGATACCTCGCTGGCGGCTTCAATTACGATTGCCGAAATGTTTTCGGTGGCACAGCAGATCACGGCTGAAAACTACGAGCCGCTTTTAATGTACATTATCGTGGCTTTGATCTATGCCCTGTTTACGACCGTTTTATCGCGTCTGCAGGCCTGGATGGAAAAATCTCTGGCCAAGACCGCGCCTGTTCAATAGGAGGTTTTAATGAAACTCGCTAAGATTAACAAATGGTTTGGCGAAAAGCACGTTTTAAAAGATGTCAGCCTGGAGTTTCCAGCAGGGCAGACAACGGTTTTGGTTGGCCCTTCTGGATCGGGCAAGTCAACGATCCTGCGATCGCTGAATCTGTTGGAGCAGCCTGATCGCGGCACCTATGATTTTGATGAGCTGCATCTGAACTTTGCAAAGAGCGTCAGCCGCAAGCAAAAACTGCTGCTGCGGCAGAAAACGGGCATGGTTTTTCAAGACTACAACCTGTTTCTGCATCTGACGGTTCTGCAAAACGTTACGGAAGGTCCCATCCGCGTGCTTAAGCAGTCTAAAGAAGCTGCCAATCAAGAAGCGCTGGAAATATTGAGCAAGGTCGGCCTGCGTGATTTTGCCGATGCCTATCCCGCGCAGCTTTCTGGTGGGCAGGCGCAGCGAGTGGCAATTGCCCGCGCATTGGCCATGAAGCCGGAATACGTTTTATTGGATGAGCCGACTTCAGCACTTGACCCGGAACTGGAATTAGAGGTCCTGCGTGTGTTGCTTAAGCTGGCTCAGGAAAGTCAATCGTTGATCATCGTAACGCACAATATGGTCTTTGCCAGACGCGTTGCCGATAAGATCGTTTTTGTCGAGGATGGCACGATCAAATATGATGGCGATCCGGTAGCTTTTTTTGCGCCGGATAATCCTGATGAGCGGATTCGCCACTTTATTGCGGCCATGACAATGGAAGAACTGGAAATCTAAAAGAAAAGAATAAGGGGAAAACAACATGAAGATCTTTAAGAAGATTGCCTTAATGACTGCTGTACTGGCATTGGGAACCGTGATTGGCACGACGATCAGCCATGCTGACTCGGTCAAGTCCGAGCTGAAAACGCCTGATACGCTGACGATCGGTCTGGAAGGTACCTACGCGCCGTTTTCATATCGTAAGGACGGCAAGCTGCAGGGTTTTGAAGTTGAGCTGGGCAAGGCCGTTGCGAAAAAAATGGGCTTAAAGGCCAAGTTCGTGCCAACCAAGTGGGACTCTTTGATTGCCGGATTAGGCGCTAAGAAGTTTGACGTGGTCATGAACAACATCGCGCAAACGCCTGAACGCGAAAAGAAGTACCTTTTCTCTGATCCCTACATTTCATCGCACTTTGTCATGATCGTTAAAGAAAACAGCTCGCTTAAGACGCTTAAGTCCATCAAAGGCCACAAGTTTGCCGCGGGTGTGGGAACCAACAACGCTACGCTGGTTAAAAAGTATGGCGGAATTACGGTTGACGACAGCAACTTTGCCAGCGGACTGGACATGATCAAGCAAGGCCGGGTTGAAGGGATGATCAATAGTCGCGAGGCTTGGTACGTCTATGCTAAAAAGCACAGCACCGAGGGACTCAAGATGATTGACGTTTCCAGCGAAGCCAAGCCGGTCAAGGTTGCGGCAATGTTTAACAAAAACTCATCGGCGCTGCAAAAGCAATACAACCAGGCGCTGCAGGAACTGCAAAAGGATGGCACGCTCCAAAAGCTTTCCCAAAAGTACTTTGGCGCTGACATTACCAAGTAGCCGCTAAAACATGATCTGGAGTAATCCGGATCATGTTTTTTATTTGGATATAGATAGAATAAGTGGCTTAAAATCAAAATCTTGTTAAGCATCTCACTAAACCAGTCAGAGATTGTGGTATATTAAGTTACTGGATGAGCAAGATTAAGGAGTGAACTTATGGGAGCACTGGCTTTTTTGATTGCAGAACGGGTGGGATTGATTATCCTGCTGTCTTTTATCCTGGTCAACATTCGGCCGTTTCGGCAGCTGCTTTTAGATGCCGCGCCGGCCAATCTATTTAAATTGGCGCTGATTTTTTCAGCCTTTGCAATTATTTCTAATTTATTGGGGATTGAGATCGATCCTAATAATCATATTATGCGTGAAACTGTTTTATGGCATGTCACTCCTGGTTATTCAGTGGCCAACGTCCGTATTCTGGCCGTAACGGTAGCCGGGATCGTTGGCGGACCGGGAGTTGGCGGGATGACCGGTCTGGTTGCCGGAACTCATCGGATGATGCAGGAAAGCTGGGCCGCGGATGCCTGGTTTTACATTGTCAGCTCGACTTTAATCGGGATTTTGTCTGGAATGCTGTATCACAAAAATCGCCGTCATTTTGTCGTGATGCCGCCATGGCAGGGCTTTTTGATCAGTCTGGGGATGGAGTCGATTCAGATGGCCTTTGTCGGTTTGTTTAGTCCGACGCATCTGAAACTGGTCCACTTTATCGCGTTGCCGATGATTGTGATCAGTTCGATTGGGACGGCTTTTTTCTTGATGATTCTGTCTTTATATTTTCGCCAGGAAGTTGATACGCGCGCCGTTCAGACCCGTTCAGTAATGAAGCTGGCAGTCAAGACGCTGCCGGCATTTCGCCATGGCCTGCAGTCGGAATCAGCTCGCCAGGTTACTGAGCTGATCTTGGAGTATACTGATTTTGACGCGGTTGGAATTGGCAATAATGAAAAAACGCTGGCCTTTGCCGGAGCTGGCAGCGATCATCATTATCATGACATGCCAAAAACCGAAGTACCACGGTTTGCTAAGCGGGCGCTGCAGAATCGGCAGACGCAGCTGGCCTATAACGCTGCGCAGATTGGCTGTCATGGCGATCATTGTCCATTGCAGGCCGGGATGGCGATTCCCCTGACGCTGGGCAGCCGTGTGCTGGGTGTTTTGACGCTTTATTTTAAAGAAAACTGGCAGTTGACCCCCGTTGAGATTCAAACCGGTGAGGGACTGGGCGAGATTCTGGCCACGCAGATCGTGTTGGGTGAAAAAGAACGCCAGGCAGGACTGCTTAGAGATGCGGAGCTTAAATCGCTGCAGGCTAAGATCAGTCCTCACTTTTTCTTTAACTCAATCAATACGATTATTGCCATCTCGCGGTTTGACAGTGAAAAGGCACGGTTTCTGCTGCGGGAGCTCAGTACGTTTTTCCGATCGAATCTGCTGGGCGCCAATCAGTCCAAGATTCCGCTCAAACAAGAGGAAGCCCACGTTAAGGCCTATCTGAACCTGGAACAGACGCGCTTTCCCGATAAGTATAACGTTGAATTCTACAGCAGCGTTGATGATCAGGTACTGGTTCCGCCATTTGCCATTCAAGTCTTGGTGGAGAATGCGATTTATCATGCGTTTGGTAATCGCAAGACCGGCAATATCATCAACATCTGGATCACCAAATCAGGCAAGTATCTGGAAATACGGGTTGCAGATAACGGCGAGGGGATCGATCAGGCAGTTATCGGCAAACTGGGTAAGGAGAAAATCGCTTCTGAGAATGGAAGCGGTACGGCCATGCAGAATCTGAATGCGCGTTTGAAAGGTCTGTATGGCGACAGTGCTAAGATGCAGATCGTAACCGGCAAGACGGGGACTTCAATCTCGCTTTTGATACCTTATGCACAAACTAGACAGGATCTTAATACAGAAGGGGCATCCATATAATGAAAGTACTGATTGTCGATGATGAACCACTTGCCAGAAATGAACTGCACTATCTATTAAATGAAAATGCGTTGGTCAATCAGATCGATGAAGCGGATGGGGTGATGACGGCTGATCAAAAAGTCAATGCCGAGCATCCCGATCTGGTCTTTTTGGACATCAAACTAGATGATGGCAACGGCATGGCACTAGCTAGATGCTGGAAAAAGCTGCCCCAGCCACCGGCGATTGTTTTTGCCACGGCTTATGACAATTACGCGATTGATGCTTTTAATGAAGCGGCCGTTGACTATGTTTTAAAGCCATTTGACCCGGATCGAATCAACGAAGCCGTTGCCAGAGTCGCCAAGTTTTTGGGCAATGCGGAACAGTTAGAAGACGTTGCGGAACAGACTGCCTGGCAGAATCCGCGGCTGTCGATTACGATTGATGACAAGACGATGGTGATTCAAAAACGCGATGTGATGTATATTGAGACCCAAGGCGGCTACACGCATCTGCATCTTAGAAACGATAAGCTCTTGATCAGTCGGCAGACGCTAACCAGTATTGCTCAGCTCTTGGATCCAAAGCATTTTTTGCGGATTCATCGTGGTTTTATCGTTAATCTGGATGAAATTGACGAAATGCAGCCCAGTTTTAATCATACCTACGAGCTAACGTTAAAAGACGGCAGTAAAATTCCAGTTAGCAGGTCATATGTGGCTAAAACTAAGAAGGCAATCGGACTGCAGTAACTTGAATTGTCTAATATTTACACAAGCATTGAATGTCAAGATAACGCATTCAATGCTTTTTATTTTGTCAAAAAAGAGCACTCAGGGCATCTCAGCGTCCTGTAAAGGCATTTCATCGTCAAATTCGGTCAATCAATGTGAAAACCAACACAAAACCAATAAGATTAACTACAATACATTGTGTAATCGATATCAAAGATGGTCATCTTAAATAAGATTAACTGCAATTATTTTTTATGATATTTTCGGATTGATTTGAGGGAAGGAAAAGTAACATCGATAAGAAGGAAAAACAAGCGCCAGCCAAGGAAGAAAAAAAGGCAGCGCCAATTCTGGTACAAATGGGTATTTTTGCCGCTATTCTGTTTGTCTCACAGCTGATTTCAGATTTGTTCCCAGCTAGTTTCGTAGTACCAACGCCACTGATTGGGATGGTATTGCTCTACATTCTGTTGGCAGCTCATATCGTTAAACTGGAGCAGGTTGAAAAGTTTGGCGACTTTATGATCAGTTTGATTGCCTTTCTATTCGTGCCATCTGGCGTTCAGCTCTGTGGCAGTCTGGGACTGATGAAGCGGGAAGGTCTTCAGGATATCTGCGTCATCATCATCTCCACGATTATCTTGCTGGTCGTAATTGCTTACGTGGGCAACTTCTTTGTTAAGCTGCATGAACGCTTGGTACATAAGCAGCCAAACGCAGCGTCAAGCTCAAATGTAAGTCACGCAGGCACGCAGCATATGGCTCACTAAGCCGTGTACGAGAAAAGGGAGGATTAAAAATGTTTAGTCAATCAATGGTATTGCCTTATACCGGGATCTTAATCTCACTGGCTGGTTATCTTTTAGGGATGTGGCTGTTTAAGATCAGTCATGGGTTCTTCTTGTTTACGCCGCTTTTGGTCGGGATGGTCTTTGGAATTGCGGTTCTGGCAATTTGGGCCAAGGGTATCGGCTCCACGACGGCTGCCGTCTATACTAAGTACTACCTGCCAGGCGGAAACATCATCTTCTGGTTCTTAAACCCGGCTACGGTTGCGTTTGCCATTCCGCTGTATCGTCGAAATGATATTTTCAAGAAGTACTGGCTTGATATTGTTTTGACGCTGTTTGTCGGTGGCTTTATCTCCTTGTTTGGGATTCAACTGGTTTCCAAGCTGTTTGGTCTGTCGCGAGTTTCGACGGCTGCCATGCTGCCACAGGCTGCTACGACTGCTGTTGCCATGCCAATTGCCAAGGGTGTTGGCGGTGATCCTGCCGTTACGGCCATGGCCTGCATCTTAAACGCTGTTATCATCTACGCCCTGGCCAACTTCTTGATCAAGGTCTTCCGCTTGAAGAAGATTTCCAAGGTTGGTACTGGTCTGGGTCTGGGTTCTGCTGGTCACACGGTTGGTTCTGCCAAGGCCCTGCAATTAGGTTCGATTGAAGGGGCCATGGCTTCGGTTGCCGTGGTAATCGTTTCGTTGGCAATGGACATTCTGGTTCCAATCTACGTCAACCTGTTCATGAAATAATTAACAAAGGGGAATTACAATATGTCTTATCGACAACAAAAAGTCGTGCTGATCGGTGACGGCGCAGTTGGTTCTGCCTATGCATTTGCCATGGTTCAACAGGGATTGGCCGAAGAATTCGCGATTATTAACCACACCAAGAGCAAGGGCGAAGGCGACACGCTGGACTTGGAGGATGCCACGGTCTTTACCTCGCCTAAAAAAGTTGAGTCAGCTGACTACTCGGTCTGCCGCGATGCTGATCTGGTTGTAATCTGTGCTGGGGCTGCCCAAAAACCTGGCGAAACCCGGCTGCAATTGATCAACAAGAACCTTAAGATCATGGCCGATGTCACGCAAAACGTGGTTAAGTCTGGCTTTAACGGCATCTTTTTAGTGGCTGCCAACCCTGTCGACATTTTGACCTATGTTGTCCAAAAAATCTCTGGTTTCCCAACCAGTCGTGTAATCAGCTCCGGGACGCTGTTGGATACGGCTCGGCTGCGCGTGGCATTGGCAAAGGAATTCAATGTCAGCCCTGCCGATGTATCTGCTAACGTATTGGGCGAACATGGCGATTCTGAGTTTGCGGCCTACTCATCAGCAGCAATTGGCGGTAAGAACCTGTTGCAGATTGCCAAAGAAGAAGGCGTTTCAGAAGAACGTCTCAAGCTGATTGAAGATGAAACTCGTCACAAAGCCTACGAAATTATCAACCGGAAAGGCGCAACCTACTATGGCGTTGCCACGGCTTTGATGCGGATTACCAAGGCTATTCTGCGCAACGAGAATGCCGTCTTGCCAATTGGTGCCTATGTTAACGGCGAATACGGCGTTCACGACCTTTATCTGGGGACGCCGGCTGTCATCAACGCGCATGGGGTTGAACAGGTTATCGACGTTCAGCTTGATGAGCGCGAACAAAAGGCAATGGCTCATTCTGCGGCTGTTTTGCGTGAAGCAGTTGATCGCGGCATGCGTGAAACTGGTTTGAACAAGATGGTTGTCTCACTGGTTGCTAATGCATAATATTTCACAAAATCAGTGAGGAAAACGTTTTCTTAAAAAGATGACGTTTTCATCTTTTTTTTGAAAAAAGACTTGATTTTTTCAAAAAATGTTATAAAACTATAAGTGTAAGCGTTTCATTCTTTATTAAAGGAGGTTGTTCTAGATGAAAAAGTTGGATTTTGAGGAGCTGAAACATAACCCCGAAATCAAGCCGCTTCAAGTTCTGGACGAAGATGGCAAAGTCGTCAACCCCGATTTGATGCCTGACCTGAGTGATGAAGAGTTGGTTGAACTGTTTAAGCAGATGGTTTGGTCGCGGGTATTGGGCGACCGTACTATGAAGCTTTGTCGGCAAGGCCGGTTGGGATTCTTTGCCCCAACTGCCGGTGAGGAAGCCAGTCAAATGGGTTCCAACTTCGCAATGAGCAAGGATGACTTTCTGCTCGGCGGCTATCGTGACGTGCCACAGTTGGTTAAGCACGGCCTGCCAATGTGGAAGGGATTCTTGTGGAGCAAGGGTCACGTTAACGGCAACAAGTACCCTGAAGAATTAAATGCCGTTCCGCCTCAGATCATCATTGGTGCCCAATATGCTCAGACGGCCGGTGTGGCACTTGGCCTGAAGAAGAAGGGTGCCAAGAACGTTGCCTACACCTACACTGGTGATGGTGGTACCTCACAGGGTGACTTTTATGAAGGGGTCAACTTTGCTAGTGCCTTTAAAGCACCAGCCTTGTTCTTTGTACAAAACAACCTGTACGCAATCTCAGTTCCAAGAAAGGCTCAGACGGCAGCGCCAACCTTGGCTCAAAAGGCTGTCGCCAGTGGGATCCCAGGGCTGCAGGTTGATGGAATGGATGCCTTGGCCGTCTACAGCGTTGCCAAGCAGGCTCGTGACTGGATCACGGCCGGCAATGGTCCCGTACTGATCGAAACGCTGTGCTACCGTTATGGACCACACACGACTGCCGGTGACGTGCCACGTCGCTACCGTTCCGAAGATGAAGAAGATATCTGGCTGAAGAAGGATCCACTGATTCGGATGCGCAAGTTCTTAGAGAGCAAGGGCCTTTGGGATGAAGACAAAGAAAAGGCCTGCGTTGAAGCAGCCAACAAGGAAGTCGATGACGCTATGCAGGAAGTTGAATCACAGCCAACGCAGACCGTTACCGAACTGATGCAAAACGAATATGTGGTTACGCCGCCAGCAATTCAAAAAGAGCTGGATGCTTACCAAGCAAAGGAGGCTAAGTAATCATGGCTAAGATGACAATGATCAAGGCAATCACGGCTGCTATGGATGAAGAGCTTGCTCATGATGACAAGGTAATGATCTTTGGTGAAGACGTTGGTAAAAACGGTGGTGTCTTCCGGGCAACTGATGGCCTGCAGGAAAAATATGGCAATGATCGTGTATTCGACACGCCGCTGGCTGAATCCGGCATTATCGGACTGGCTAACGGGATGGCGTTGGAAGGCTTCCGTCCCGTACCAGAATTGCAGTTTATGGGCTTTATCTACGAAGCCTTTGATGAACTAGCTGGTCAGATGGCGCGTTACCGCTTCCGGATGGGTGGCACGCGCAAGTTCCCAATCACGGTGCGGGCTCCATTTGGTGGTGGGGTGCACACGCCAGAACTGCACTCAGACAGTTTTGAAGGCCTGCTGACTCAGGTTCCTGGGCTGCGCGTGGTTGCGCCAAGCGGTCCTTATGACGCCAAGGGACTTCTGATCTCGGCAATCCGCTCTGATGATCCGGTCTTCTTCTGTGAACACATGAAGCTTTACCGTTCGATCAAAGAAGAAGTGCCTGACGAAGCCTACACCGTTCCATTGGACAAGGCAGCCGTTAAGCGCGAAGGCACTGACGTATCCATCATCACGTATGGCTACATGGTTCAAGAAAGTCTGGCCGCTGCTGATGAACTGGCTAAGGAAGGTATCAACGCTGAAGTCGTTGACCTGCGTACGCTGGCACCGCTTGATGAAGATACGATTCTGGAATCCGTTAAGAAGACGGGCCGCGTCGTATTGGTTCAAGAAGCTCAAAAGCAGGCCGGCGTTGGTGGCCAGGTAGCCTCGCTGATCGGCGAAAAAGGCATTTTGTACCTGGATGCACCAATTGCGCGGGTAGCTGCTCCAGACACGCCATATCCATTCAGTGATGCGGAAGAAGTATGGCTGCCTAACAAGCAAGATATCGTTGACAAGGTCAAGGAAACCGTCAACTTTTAATCGCGAGGTGGAAGATCAATGAGCAAATATGAATTCAAAATGCCAGAACTTGGTGAAGGGATGGCAGAAGGCACGATTGGCGAATGGCACGTTAAGGTTGGCGACACCATTCAAAAAGACGCCGATATGGTTGAAATCGAAAATGACAAGTCAACCTCTGAAATTCCATCACCAGTCGATGGCAAGGTAACCAAGATCAATTTTGAAAAGGGCGACGATGTTACGGTTGGCCAAGTGCTGATCGAATTTGAGGTAGCTGATGGTCAAGGCAATGTTGATGCCGGTGCCGAAGCGAAAAGCGATGCCAGTGCTGCTCCGGAGCCAAGTGCCGCACCAGCATCAAGCACTGCTTCAGCTGCCCCGGCATCAGCGCCAGCCGCTCCTGCTCCAGCGGCTGCTCCTAGTGCTGCCGACCATTCCCTGCCAGTCCTGGCAATGCCAGCCGTACGCCGCTATGCACGTGAAAAAGGTGCAGACCTGGCTCAGATTGCCGGAACCGGTCGTCATGGCCAGATTCTAAAGACTGATGTTGACGCCTTCTTGGCTGGCGGTGCCAAGGCTGCCCCAGCTGCTGCTGAACCGGAAGCTCCTCAAACGGCAGGTGCGGTTGCCATTGAACAGCCTGCACTGCCAAAGGGTTCTGCTGAATGGCCATTGCACGATGAGAAGATGACACCAGTTCGCAAAGCTACCGCCAAGGCAATGATCCGTTCCGTACAGCAGATTCCAATGATTCATGTCTTTGATGACGTGGTGGTTGACAAGCTTTGGGATCACCGCAAGAAGTACAAGGAACTGGCTAAAGAGCATGGCGTTCACCTGACGTTTATGGCCTACCTGACCAAGGCGCTGGCCGTAATCATGAAGGAATACCCAATCTTTAACTCGATGGTGGACATGGCTGACCAAAAGATCGTCTACCGTGACTACATCAACGTTGGTATTGCTACGGACACGGATCGCGGTTTGTTCGTACCAAACGTTAAGCATGCTGATTCTATGAGTCTGTTTGACATTGCGCGTCAAATCAGCGCCAATACCGAAAAGGCTAAGGAAGGAAAGCTTTCTGGCGATGACATGAGCCACACTGGCATGTCGATCACCAATATCGGCTCAATTGGCGGCGGCTTCTTTACGCCAATCATCAACTGGCCGGAAGTAGCCATCCTGGGTATGGGACGCATTGTTGAAGAACCAGTCGTTGTTGATCACGAAATCAAGGTTGCCAAGGTCTTGAAGCTGTCGCTGGCCTGCGATCACCGAGTAATTGACGGTGGTACGGCACAACGGGCAATGAACCGGCTCAAGGAATTATTGAGTGATCCAGAACTGTTATTGATGGAAGGGTGATCAGACATGGTTGTTGGTGATTTTGCAATTGATTTGGATACCATTGTTGTTGGTGCGGGCCCTGGCGGTTATGTTGCTGCCGTTCACGCTGCTGAAATGGGACAAAAGGTTGCCGTTGTTGAAAGTACCTATCTTGGCGGGGTCTGCTTAAATGTCGGCTGTATCCCATCAAAAGCCTTGATTCAGGTTGGTCATAACTACCAAACGGCCAAAAATTCAGCCGATCAAGGCATTGAGGTTGCTGATGCCAAGCTCGATTTTGAAAAGGTTCAGGCATTTAAGAACAGCGTCGTTAAGCGTATGACCAATGGGGTTGGCTTCTTGTTCAAGGAACACAAGATTGATGTAATCAACGGAACGGCCTACCTTAAAAATGATCACAGTCTGCGGGTTATCAGCGGTCAGCATGGTCAAACCTATACGTTCAAGCACTTGATTCTGGCAATGGGCAGTCATCCAATTGAGATTCCTGGCTTTAAGTTTGAAGGCCGCGTTCTGGATTCAACGGGTGCATTGGCATTAAAAGAAGTACCAAAAGAATTGGTCATTATTGGCGGCGGCTACATTGGCAGCGAACTGGCCAATGCTTATGCCAACTTTGGTGCCCACGTTACGATTCTGGAAGGTACCAAGTCAATTCTGGGCAACTATGAGCCAGACTTGGTCAAGGTTGCACTCAAAGACTTTAAGGCCAAGGGGATTGACGTAATTACCAATGCGATGGCCAAGCAGGCTGAACAGACTGAAAATGGTGTCAAGGTTACCTATGCCGTTGGTGACCAAGAACACACTGTAGATGCCGATTATGTAGTTGTTTCGGTTGGTCGGCGTCCCAACACTAAAGACATGGGCCTTGAACAAGCCGGTATCAAGCTTGACAAACGCGGCTTAATTGAAGTTGACGCGCAGGGACGAACCAGCGTCAAGAACATCTTTGCGATTGGCGATATCGTTGCCGGAGCAGCTTTGGCACATAAGGCCAGCTATGAAGGCAAGGTTGCTGCCGAAGCAATCTCTGGCAAGCCAACAACCGTCGACTACCACGCAATGCCAGCGGTCTGCTATCTTGACAATGAGATTGCCACGACGGGTCTGACTGAATCTGAGGCAAAAGAAAAGGGATTGGACGTCAAGACTGCCAAGTTCCCATTCATGGCTAATGGTCGGGCCGTATCCATGAAGGCAACGGAAGGCTTTGTTCGGCTGGTATTTATGAAGGACACGCATGTCATGGTCGGTGCTCAGATCGTGGGGCCGGATGCTTCTGATCTGATCAGTGAGCTGACTTTGGCAATCGAATCAGGAAATGAGATTGATGACATTGCATTGACGATTCATCCGCACCCAACTCTTTCAGAGACATTGATGGATGCTGCCGATGTCGGCCTTGGAATGCCAACCAATATTTAAATTGGATGAAGGGAACAGTGGTGTCGAATGCAATATTTAGCAATGCCTAGTGAGGATATCCGTCGCAATCTGGCAACTGAGCAGTATCTGATGAACAGCGACAAGATGAAGCTGCCATTTATGCTGTTTTATATCGAAAAGCCTTGCATTATCGTGGGACGCAATCAAAACACGATGGAAGAAATCAACGCCGAGTACTGTCGTGAACATGACATTACGATTACGCGGCGTCTGTCGGGTGGCGGTGCGATGTATCAAGATCTGGGCAACATGTGCTTTAGCTTTGTCGTTCCTGCCGATGAGATTCGATTCGGCGACTTTAAGAACCTGGTTAAGCCAATCGTTGATGCACTGCATGACATGGGCGCAACCGGGGCTGAAACCACTGGACGCAACGACATTGTAATTGATGGCAAGAAGTTTTCTGGTAATGCCATGTACACGCGCAACGGCCGGACCTTTTCACACGGGACGCTGATGTATGACGTTGATACCAGCGCGGTTGCTTCTGCATTGCACGTCCCGAAAGACAAAATCGAGTCAAAAGGCATCAAATCGGTACGGGCGCGCGTTACCAACGTTAAGCCATATCTCAAGCCAGAATTTCAGAATCTGACGACGCAGCAGTTTAGAGATGAATTGATCAAACGCATCTGGCATGTCGATTCGATCGAAGAGGCCAAGCAGTTTGAATATCAGCTGACGCCTGAAGATGAAGCAGCGATTTCTGAATTGGAAAAACGCTACTACGATAATTGGGACTGGGTATATGGCAAGTCACCAAAGTTCTCAGTAAAAAAACGGCAGCATTTCGATGGCGGAACCATTGATGCCCGTTTCCTGGTTGAAGATGGTCGCATCAATGACTTGAAGATCTATGGCGATTTCTTTGGTACCGGTGACGTAGCTGATGTCCAAAACGCCTTGATCGGGCAGCCTTATGATCAGGATGCCATGCAGCAGGCACTGGCCAAACTTGATCTGAAACGCTACTTTGTTGGGATTGATCCTAAGGCCGTTATCAATCTGCTGACCAAGCAGCATTAAAATTTCCAGCATCCAGCGACCGTTTTTGAGCGCCTTAAAGCGGTGAAAGGCAGTCATTGGTCAGTAGGTAAAAGACCGGCGTATTACAGCGTCGGCCTTTTTTATGACATTAAGACTAGAAAGAAGGTGGCCAGATGGGATGGCAGATCGCCAGCAGCCGTTTGACTCATGATTTCAGCGCGCTGCCCTTTAAGATGAAAGAACTCACTTTATTGATAAAGATTACGCCTCAAGTCGACGGCAGCGGTCTGCGTTTGATCCTGCAGAACCGGTTTAATCATACGGCGCTGCTTTTTGATGAGCTTATCGTCAGCCATGATGAAAAGATGAGCGATGCAAAATCAATTACTCGCGGCAAGCAAAAGCAGATTGCCATTGTCGGCAACGGGGTAGTGCATACGGACGCGCTGCCGTTTGAAGTCATTGCCGGCCAGCCGCTTTATTTTAGAATGCGGGCGTTGCAAAAACAGACCTATGCCGATTTCAGCTGTGTCTATGACGAAACGTTTTATAACGCGATCATGGCAGGAACTAAGAACGCTGCGCCGCCTTTGCCGCATAACTGGCAGGCACGCAAAGGCTGGTTCTGCATCAGCTGTTTAGAGGTTTGGACGAATAAAAAAACACCGATCATTGAGCTGACCGGCGATTCCCTGGCAGAAACGGGAATGATTGAGACAGGGCTGATTAAGCAGCTTTTAAATCAGGCTGTAGTAGTCAATACGGGCATCTCCGGCAATCGGCTGCTGCATGATGCCCCGCAAGATGGTCCACTGTATCAGACTTTTGGTCAGTCGCTGATCAAAAGAGCCACTCAGTCAACCGATCCGCACCCGCATCCAATTATTGCCTTGATTGGCAGCAATGATCTGGTTTTGCCGCTGATTGACGGTCAGTCGGCTCATGAACTGGTAACGCCGGGGCAATATCTAGCCGGGGTCAGTCAACTAAAGCAAATCTTGGATGATCGGCGGTGTCCATTGATTCTGACAACGATTCCGCCATTTTCACCGCATGTGGCTCCACAACAGGAAAACGTACTGCTTGATGCCCAGCAGCGGCGGCTTTTGATCAACCAGGAACTGCGGCGGTTTGAGTGGGTCGTTGATCTTGATCCGTGGCTGCTTGGCAACGATGGCGGTCTTAAAGAAATTTATGATTTTGGCGATCATCTGCACTTGAACGCGGCTGGGGGAATGGTTGCAGCGCAGGCAATCATGCAAAAACTAAGCCAGATTGGTTACGATAAAAACATTTAATGTCTGCAGCTGATTTTATTGCCGCTGGTCATAACGATTTTAGGGCATCATAAAAGCCGTCACGGTAAATTCCGTGGCGGCTTTGTTTTTTATCCTAAACTTCAGCGGGCATCTCAATCTGTAAGTCAGCAGCGATTTCCTGCATTTGTTCAATCGTCTTGGCATCAATGTCAACGCCACGCTTTTGATTTTCAGCCAGGTTCTTGTATTCGCGATCACCTGGAACCCAGATCGTCTTGCCGGGAACATGGTTAAGATGACGAATTCGGTCAAGCATGCTGGTTGCGTTGGCTTTAAGCGTTTCAACGTCACCAAAGAAGGCTGGATCAAACGCAAAGACGAACTGGCTAAAGTCGTGCTTGCCTGTGTTGGTGTCGGCTGAAATGGATCCTTGGGCCAAAATACCGGTCAGAATCTCAACGACAATCGAGTTGCCCATGCCCTTGTAGTTGGAGTTGACCTCAGTGCCGCCCAGCGTCAAGAGACCGCCGCCTTTTTGTTCTTCTTCAAAGGCCGCGGTTGCCAGGATGCTCTCTGCTTCTTTGGGATCCTTGACGACTTGACGATTCTTGTCAACGACCCAGTCACCGGGCAGTTCAATGCCTTTTTTGTCCGCCAGCTGAATCTTGCCGCCAGCAACCACGGAAGTAGCTCCGTCAAAAATGAAGGGATGCGGTGAGGCCGGGAAGCCAAACGCAAAGGCATTCGATCCTAGAAATGCTTCAGTGGCATTGGTTGGGACTACCAGCGGCCGCGTGTTGGTCAGGGCAATCCCAGCCAGCCCCGCAGCCAGTGCTTTACGAACGTAGTAGCCGGCAATGCCGAAGTGGTTGGAGTTGCGAACGACCCCGATGCCGACCCCAATCTGCTTAGCCTTTTCAATTACTTTATCCATTGCCAGGCTGGCTGCCAGATGCCCCATGTTTTGGTTAGCATCGACTAAAACGGCGCCGGGCAGCTCTTTTAAAACTTTGGCATGATTTTGAGGTACGATGATGCCGTCGTTGATCATGCTGCGATACCAGTATAGTCTTTGGATCCCGTGGGAGGAGATTCCACGCAGGTCAGCGTCAACCAGCGTATCAGCAATTAAGGCGCCATCCTCTTTTCGAAAGCCTAATTTATCAAAAACGTTCTGTAGATAGCTGCGTTCATCTTCCGCGTTGATTCGCATATTCTTTCATCCTTTCATTAAAAAACGCCCCTGAGCCGGCTGCTCAAGGGCGTTTGTGTTCGCTGTACCACCTTGGTTTGTCATTGCATAACAATGACCTCCATGATTGATAACGGTAATCAGCCGGGGACGTAGCTTGCACCCGTTCCATTTAACAATGAGTTCATTTCGCCGCGTCTGCCAATGCGTGCTTGCACCAGACCACGCTCGCTAAGATTAGAAAAGGCGGCTACTATTCTCACTAACTTTTCATTATTTAAATATAAACTAATTTTAGAAACAGATCGTTAATTTGTCAAGCGGCGCAATTAAATTAATCTAAGTAGGGTAAAACTGGTGCTGTTTTATGCAAACGCTTGCTCAAATGTTGAAAGGGCTTTATAATAAAATTAACTAAAAGCTGGGAGGCACTAAAATGCAAAAATTTTCTGTCCGACATCCTTTCATGGCTGGGTATGCCGCAACTTTAGCAACTGGTCTGATCTTTTGGGGGATTCGCGGTGTAGTTGGCGCAAATCTGCTGAATCTGTTGGGGATGCTCGCGCTGGTTGGTTTGGCTTTTTATTGGAACAAGATGAATTCCTATGCCAAGCTGGCCTGTGAAAAATATGACCTGCATTTTAATCTGGGCCAAAAGCAGCGGCAAAATCCGCACTGGCCGCTGTACTTCAATACGGTACTGTTCGCCGTGGCCGCGGTAACGATTTTGTTTTTGAACGTTTCGTTTTATGGCGCGCGGATCATTGGGGTAGTGATGGCTATTATCGCCGCCAATGCATTTATTCCGCTGCCAACGCGCAAGCTGGCTCAAAACCATGAGATCAGAGAATTGATCAAGCAGCTCAATGCCAGACGAGAAGCTGAGTTTTACGGTACGGCTAAAGATCGTCAGACCGTCCAGGCAATTGCCAAGCTGGCCAAGTCGGAAAAATAAAATCAATCAATAAGTTAAGCGTCACTAAGCAGGCAGGCTTGGTGGCGCTTTTAATATTACAAGGCATTAGCCTCTCATATAACAGTATAAATTTACCTTAACTAATAACTCAAAAAAATTCAGTAAAATAATCCAATGCCCTTTCTTTGTCAATTAATTATTGCCACACCCTGTCAAAAGGGCTACAGCCATCAATTAATCAAGGTTCACATCGCCGACTAAAGTTTAGCGATGTTGCCGCTGATTAGAAACGTGGTGAATGATAACCTTGTGAAGCAAAGCAATTCTTGAACGACATTTGGGAGATAAATTACCTACTTGGCACGGCTTTTTAGCTAAGAGTAGGAAGTGTATATTTCGGCTTATATAACTTTACCTATTTATGATGTCTTTTTCCGAAGACGATGGTATATAGATTACAGCAGCAATAAAAAGCCCCAATTGAAGATAACTCCAATCAGGGCAAACGTTTATTTCAATTTTAAGACTTGAGCAATCAAGTTTTCCATATCATCTGGTGCAATTACGGATTCTTTGCGCGGCTGATGATCAAACAGTTCCTTGACCCCGGCCGTTAATTCGCCACCGACCAGATCATGCAGCTGTTTGATGGATGGCAGACCTTGCTGTTGAGTATCCTGGCCGGTCAAAGCATGATAGACGGTTTCTGGGAATTTATACGGGCTGGCGGTTGAAACGATAACCATTGGCGTCTGATCATCACTGTTGTTTTGGTATTGACGAGCGACAAATGATCCCACGGCGGTATGCGGATCAATCAAATAGCCGCTGGTTTCATAGACATATTTAATCTCACCCGCGACCTGGCTCTGCGTAGCGTAACCAGCCGCAAATTCGGAATCCAGCTTGGCTTTGGCGGCAGCAGTAATCTGGTACCAGCCATCATTTTGCAGCCGTTCCATTAATTCCTTAACGCTGGCAGCATTCTCATCATAAACGTCAAACAAAAGCCGTTCCAGATTGCTGGAAACCAGGATATCCATAGCGGGCGCGGAGGTTAGATGAAAACCGCGCCGCCGATCATATCTGCCAGTAGTGAAGAAATCAGTCAAGACGTTGTTTTCGTTTGAGGCGCAGATCAGCTTTTTGATTGGCAGTCCCAGTTTCTTGGCGTACCAGCCGGCCAGAATGTCGCCAAAGTTCCCAGTTGGCACGGTGAAGTTGATCGCATCGCCAAGTTTAATCTGGCCTTGTTCCACCAGCTGACCATAAGCGGCGAAATAGTAGACGACCTGTGGAATCAGCCGGCCGATGTTCATCGAGTTGGCAGAGGAGAACTGGTAGCCATTGTCAATCAAGCGCTGGTTAAAGGCCTGGTCGTTAAAGATCTGCTTGACTTGAGTCTGGGCATCGTCAAAGTTACCCTTAACAGCCACGGCGGTAAGGTTTTGTCCCGGCTGTCCCAGCATCTGCTTTAGCTGAACTGGACTGACGCCGCCATCTGGATAAAAGACGATTACCTGCGTGCCATCAACATTGGAAAAACCGCGCATCGAAGCCGTGCCGGTGTCGCCAGAAGTAGCAGTCAGAATTACGATGTCGCGATCAACACCATTGAGCTTGATTGCTTTGGTCATTAACTGCGGCAGCATTTGCAGGGCAATATCCTTGAAAGCCAGGGTCGGGCCATGATATAGCTCCAGATAGTTAAAACCGGCTTTTTGTCTACTCAATGGTGCGATTGAATCGTCATCCCATCGGTCGGCGTAGGCCTTGGTTGTGCCATCAGCTAGCTGTTCTGCAGGATAGTCGTTAAAAAACCATTGCAGAATCGTCTGTGCTAATTTCTGATAGGGCAGCTGGATCAACTTTTCCAGATCGTACGCTGGTTTGGGAAAGTCAACCGGAACGTACAATCCACCATCCGGAGCCAGTCCTTGAACAACGGCGTCACTGGATTTTAATGCATCTTTAACATTACCACGCGTACTGCGATAGTTCATTGTGATCCTCCATTCTTAATACAGTAGTGGTTTGGTAGAATTCTTTTAAATATTGTAGCCTATGGATAGTCCATGTTACAATCATAAATATGAAAATTTAATTAAAAACTACCGAGAATGGAGCAGCGCTATGGAAACTGTCAAACTGGGAATGCTGGGGCTGGGTACCGTCGGCTCTGGCGTTTTAGAAATGATTGAAAACAATGAGAATAAGATTCGTAATATTATTGGTCGGGAACTGTCAGTCAAGACGGTCGTGGTTCGTCATCCAGAAAAGCATCAAAACGCAGCCACGGTTACCAAGCTGACGACTGAATTTGAAGATGTGCTTAATGATGAAGAAATTCAGATCGTCGTTGAGCTGATTGGGGGAATCCATCCCGCCAAAGAGTATATCGAACAGCTGTTAAGAGCACATAAAAACGTGGTAACTGCCAACAAAGACCTGATTGCATCGTATGGTCCGGAACTGGCAGCGCTGGCTTATGAAAATCACTGTGATCTGATGTATGAAGCCAGCGTGGCGGGCGGAATCCCGATTCTGCGCACGATCGTCAATAGTTTTGCGGCTGATAATATTCTTGAGGTCAAAGGAATCGTTAATGGTACGACCAACTATATTCTGACTCAGATGAATCAAAAGCACTGGACTTATGAAGAAGCACTGAAGAAGGCACAGGAGCTGGGGTTTGCCGAGGCGGATCCAACCAACGACGTGACGGGTAAGGACGCGGCTTATAAAATGATCATCCTGAGCTATTTTGCCTTTGGAACACAGCTTAAGATTGATGATTTCAAAACAGAAGGAATTGATACTCTGAATGCCTATGACGTCAGCCAAGCCGAGTCACTAGGCTACGTTATCAAGCTGGTCGGTTCAGCCAAGGTCATCAATGGCGGCGTGTTTGTTGATGTAGCGCCAACCCTGGTTCCAGAAGATCATCCATTGGCAACGATCAATAATGAGTTCAATGCCGTGATGGTTACTGGCAAGGCTGTTGGGGATACGCTGTTTTATGGGCCAGGTGCCGGTGGTCTGCCAACTGCCAACAGTGTCTTGAGTGATATTACTTCAGAAGTCAAGAATCTGATCATGGGTACCAGCGGCCATGCGTTCAATACTTATCAAAATGAGTATGTACCGGCCGATCCCGACAACGTGCGCTACCCTTACTATCTTTCATTGACGATGCCGGACGTTTCTAGGCAGATGCTTAAATTTACCCGAATCATGGCTGACATTAAAGCCAGCTTCAGTCAGATCGTGCAGGCGCCAATTAAGGATGAAGGCATTGCTCATGTAGCCGTAATCACGCACGAGCTGTCACAAAGTCAATTGGCTGAGCTCAAAAAACAACTGCAGCAGGCCGACTCGATTAAGCTTAATGCGGCTTACAAGGTTTTGGAAAACTAGGGGGAATGATTATGCAGATCAAGGTACCAGCTTCCAGTGCCAATCTGGGACCGGGATTTGATTCAATCGGGATGGCTGTTTCGCTTTACCTTACGCTGGACGTACTTGAACCTAGCGACGAATGGATTATCGATCACGACTTTGACGATCTGCCGCATGACCAGTCCAATATGATCATCGATACGGCATTGAAAATCAGAGCCGACCTGCCGCCGCATCATTTGAAAATGCAGTCGGCCATTCCGGTAGCTCATGGTCTGGGCAGCAGTTCCAGTGCTATCGTAGCCGGAATTGAATTAGCCAATACGCTTGGTCAGCTGCAAATGAGCAACGATGAAAAAGTAGCAATTGCCTGTGAGATTGAGGGCCATCCCGATAACGTCGCGCCGGCAATTTTGGGAGGATTGGTGATTGGTACCAATGTCAATGGTCATTTTGACGCCATTAAAGCGCCATTGCTTCCTTACGCGCTGGCTGCCTATGTGCCGTCATATAATCTAAAGACTGCCGATGCCAGAGCAGCCCTGCCAGCCAACCTGACATTAAAACAGGCAACGCATGGCAGCGCGATTGCCAACGTCTTGGTGGCCGGACTGTTTGCCAATCGCTATGATCTGGTTGGTGAATTGATGGAGGCTGACGAGTTTCACGAACAGCCGCGCGCCAAACTGGTACCGGAACTGGCCAAGATTCGCGAAATCGGCCATGAAGCCGGTGCGCTGGCTACCTATCTGAGCGGCGCTGGTCCGACCGTTATGACGATTATCGATAAACAGGGGATTCCGCGGTTTAAGCAGCTGCTCTTACAGGCAGGCCTTAATGATCCATTATTGGAAATCGAACCTGATACGGAAGGTGTTCAAGTAATTGATTAGTTAAAAATGAGAAATAATCACTGCTAATTTGTTTGAAAAAACTAAAATATCAGGAGATTAAAAATATTTGAACTTTTTTATAATTAGAACTTGACGATGCTAAATTAGAGTGTTTTAATGTTAGCAACCAATTATTGAAAGGGGAAGGCACCATGAAACTTCAATGCCAAAATCGACCAGCGTTTTATTTCGACTTTGCTTATTATGCTTTCGTTTAGCGTTCGTGCTGCTCAAGCACGAACGCGAGACGTTCAGCGCTTGAGCAGAGTCGCATTTTGGCGCGTCTTTGCCGGGCATCTCTAAATCCAGCAAAGACGAAGTTCACTTCTTCTTTAAATAACCAACCTTAAGTACATCCCTTCATAAAAAGCATTGTGCAGAAGGTCAGCTGGATTGATGAGGCAGGCGTCTCGAAACTGGCTGACTTTTTTAATACCTAACTAAGGGGGATTACTTATGGACATTGCAAAAAATCAAGTCAATACAGTGGCTAAACAACGACTTTCCGTTAGCCTATACCTTAACTACCTGATTCATGGAATGGGGATGATCATTTTAGCCCAAAACATGAATAGCTTAGGAGCTGCTTGGCATCAGCCAATTAAAATCGTTTCCTTCGTAATTTCAGGAATCGGCATTGGGCGCTTGATCTCATACTTGATAACTGGGTTTCTGTCGGATAAGATCAGTCGTAAGTTTTTCGTTGAGGTAGGGATGTTTTGTTACGCGGCGTTTGCCCTTGGCATGCCGCTTACCAAAAACATTGGTTTGGCTTACGCCTTTGCGATTCTGGCAGGGGTTGCCAATTCATCATTGGATGCCGGTACTTACACGACTTTCGTGGAAATGAACGGCGGCAACGGAGCCTACACGATTTTAATCAAGGCCTTCGTTTCCGTTGGTGAATTCATCTTGCCAATTCTGGTTACGATTCTGGCTAATCAAGGAATGTGGTTTGGCTGGAGTTTCATGGCGATGGTTGTTCTGTTGGCAATCAACTTCTGCTTGATTCTGCCACTCAAGTTCCCAGCCGCTAATCAGGCCAGTGGTGACGCCGTTAATGAGCAGGGCCCAGAAATCAAAGGGGTCGCTAAAAAAGTCATGACCGGCGCGTTGGTTGTCTACGGCTACTCATCAATGGCCTTGATGATTTGGTTTACGCAGTGGATCACGATGTTTGCGCAACAAACGCTGCACATGTCAAATGGTGCTGCTCACTTCTTACTTTCACTATACAGTATCGGTTCAATTACCGGCGTCTTGATGCTGTTTGCCTTACTGGGACACAATGTCAAGGAATCGCATCTGCTATTGGTCGTTAATATGATTGCCTTGGTATCATTGCTGGTGATCATGCAAAGCGAACAGTCGCTTTTGATGCAGATTGCTTCATTTACTTTTGGACTTAGCGCCGCTAGCGGGATTATGCAGACTGGCCTGACGATTTTTATGAAACTTTACCCAACCCACCGTGGTATGATTACCGGTGTCTTCTACTTCTTTGGCAGCATTGCCTCATTCACGGTGCCAATTATTACTGGGATGCTTTCCGATATTAACATGGCGGCTGTTATGGCAGGTGATCTGGTAATGGCTGGAATTGGAATTTTAGTTGCTGCAATTGTGATGGCTGCTGAAAAGAAAGGATAACCAATGGAAAATCCAGAATTAAACGTGCTGCGCGATCAGATCAATGCTGTTGACGAAAAGCTGGTGCAATTGCTTGAGCAGCGTTTCGCCATTGTTAAAGAAGTCGGGGTGGTCAAGCAAGCTGCCAAGCTACCAATAAGAGACGAGAAGCGAGAGCAGGCGGTTTTGAACCGGCTAAAAGCAAAAGTCGATGATGAAGCGCTGCAGCCGGCAATACAAGCCATTTTCCAAACGATTATGGACGAAGCTAAAAAGCTGGAGTAATGACGCTGAATACGGAACGGGAAAATTAGAAAAGAGGAACATTTATGAACTACTTGACTGCCGGTGAATCGCATGGACCACAGCTGACCGGAATCTTAGAAGGTATCCCAGCAGGCCTGCACTTGGATGTGGAGCAAATCAACCAGGCGCTGGCTGCTCGCCAGGGAGGCTATGGACGCGGCAACCGCCAAAAAATTGAACATGATACGGTTGAAATTGTTGGTGGCGTCCGTCATGGCGTAACATTAGGCTCACCAATTGCATTGACAGTCAAAAACCGCGATCATGCACATTGGTCGGAAATCATGAATCCAACATCCCCAGCTACGCCAGAAAATACCGTACGCAAGGTGAACCATCCACGGCCTGGGCACGCGGATCTGGTTGGCGGCATGAAGTACCGGCATCGTGACCTGCGCAACGTCCTAGAACGTTCATCAGCTCGGGAGACGGCGATGCGCGTGGCCGTTGGTAACATCTGTGAACAGTTGCTGGCCGCATTGGATATTTCGATTATTGGCTATGTACAGCAGGTTGGCTTTATCGATGCTCGCGGCAAACAACCTGATAACGTCAAGGCAATTGAAATGCTGATTGCCCAAAATGACTTAAGAATCATTGACAACACCAAAGTTGAGGCGATTCATCAATTGATTGACCAAACCAAGCGCAATGGCGACACGTTAGGCGGGATTATCCGCGTGGTTGCGGAAAACGTACCTGCTGGCTTAGGCAGTCACGTCAGTTGGGACACCAAATTAGATGGCAAGCTGGCAGCTGCAGTAATGGGAGTCAATGCCATGAAGGGAGTCTCGATTGGTGACGGATTTGAAAATGCAGTCCGGTTGGGCAGTCAGGTAATGGATGAAATCAGTTGGAATCAAGAAACCGGCTACTCACGTTTGAGTAATCACTTGGGCGGTTTTGAAGGCGGGATGACCAATGGCATGCCAATTATCATCAACGCGGCCATGAAGCCAATTCCAACTTTATACAAACCACTGCAGACAGTTGACGTAACCAATCATGAACCAGTTAAGGCCAATGTTGAGCGTTCTGATACGACCGCGATCGTGCCGGCATCTTTGGTCGTTGAAAATGTCGTTGCCATCGAGCTGGCCAAGGCAATTACGGATGCGTTTGAAGCCTCCAGCCTGGAACGTCTGCAGGCTGAAGTGGCCGCTTGGCGTCAGGAAATGCGCGAATACTAAAGGAGGAAACGTCATGAAAGAACTTGCCACGGCCCCACACGGACTTCATGGATCATTGACGGTATCTGGCGATAAAAGTATTTCACATCGCGCGGTCATGCTGGGAGCAATCAGTAAGGGAGAAACGGTAATTCATCATTTTTTGGATGGCGATGATTGTCTGTCGACTTTAAAGGCTTTTAATGATATGGGCGTTAAAAGCGAACGTGATGGGGGGACCGTTGTTATTCACGGCAATGGAATCGATACACTAAACAAGCCGGCACAGCCTCTGGATATGGGGAATTCTGGCACGACTACGCGCTTGTTGATGGGGATTTTAGCAGGCCGTGACTTTGAGACGCGACTTTTTGGAGATGCCTCATTGCAAAAACGCCCGATGAAACGGGTCAGTGAGCCATTAAGCCATTTTGGGGCCCAGATTGAGCTAACGGATGCCGGGACGCTGCCGGCAGTGATTCATGGACAAAAACTGCATGGCACTAATTATCAAATGCAAGTGGCCAGCGCGCAGGTCAAAAGCGCATTGATTTTTACCGCATTACAGGCCGATACGCCATCAACGATTATTGAAAAACTGCCAACCAGAAATCATACCGAAATCATGCTACGGCAATTTGGCGCCGAAATTGAAACGGAAGCTGATCAAAAAACGATTCATGTTATGCCACAGCCGGAGTTGACAGGGCAAACGGTCGAGGTGCCAGGTGACGTTTCTTCGGCTGCCTTTTTCTTGACAGCCGGGGCAATCGTTCCTGATTCAAAGATTAAGTTGGAACGGGTGAATCTAAATCCAACTCGAACTGGAATTATCGATGTGTTGCAGAAAATGGGCGCTGACCTACAGATCGAAGCACTACCAACTAAGGGCGAGCCATTGGGCAATATTACGATTGCCACAAGTCAGCTTAAGCCGATTCAAATCGAGGCTGAAGATATTCCGGCAGTGATCGATGAATTGCCGCTAGTCGCGCTGTTGGCTGCTTGTGCTGATGGAACCAGTTCGATTCGTGGAGCTGAAGAGCTGCGGGTAAAAGAAACGGATCGAATTCAAACCGTAGTTGCTGAGCTGCGTAAATTAGGCGTTCAAGTTGAAGAGCTCGCAGACGGTATGATCATTGAGGGAAGAAATGAATGGGCAATTAACAACGATCAGCTTGATAGCTATGGTGATCATCGCATTGGTATGATGGACGCGATTGCGGCATTAAAGGCTCCCCAACCGCTGCGGCTCGCGCATGCGGATGCGGTCAGTGTTTCATACCCTAAGTTTTTCCAAGATCTGCAAAAGCTTTTAGGAGGCGGTCTGGCATGACGACGGTGTTTGTCAAAGGATTGGGTTTAATCGGCAGCACGCTGATTCGGGCAATTCGCCAAAAACATCCTCAATATCGTATCGTGGGCAGCGATATCTCCACGGCAACGCTGGATTTTGCCATTGAGCAGGGATTGATTGATGATGCGGGGACCAATCTATACCAAGCTGATCAGGCTGATTTTATTATTCTTGCCGGGCCCGTATCGGCAATTGTCAAAGACCTGCATGACTTAGCGCAATTGGAACTAAAGCCGGGAGTGATCATTACCGATGTCGGCAGTACCAAGCAGACAATTATTGATGCTGCTCAGCCGCTGATTGGGCGTGGTGATGTCTTTATCGGGGGGCATCCAATGGCTGGATCGCATGAATCAGGCATTCAAGCTGGGCGAATCGATCTTTTCAAAGACGCTTACTACTTTTTGATTCCAACCAGCGGCTCAAGAGGAATTGCCGAACTCAAAGATCTTTTAAGCGGGCTGAACGTCAATTGGTACTTGATTCATGCGCGTCAGCACGATAAAATCGTTGCCCAACTCAGTCATGTTCCACACGTGATTGCGACAGCTTTGGTTGCCCAATCGGCAGACACTTTTAAAGATCATCCTGAACTTTTGACTTTGGCCGCGGGTGGATTTAAGTCAACGACCAGAATTGCCAAATCGGATCCGACAATGTGGAGCGCGATCATGCACAACAACCGCGAGCTGATCGTTCATCAGCTTGACGAATATCTAAATGAACTGCAGTTACTACGCCAGGCAATTGCTGACGATGACCAAGAAAAGCTCTTTGCCGTCTTTTCAAAAGCCAAGGCCGATCGTGAACGACTAGATCATTAGGAGGAAGCAAGATGGAACTGATTTTGATAGGATTTATGGGGAGTGGCAAAACCACGATCAGTCGAATGCTGGGTAAGATGCTGAATACATCGGTTACTGATTTGGATGATGAAATCGTTTGTCGTGCTGGTATGACGATTCCTGATATTTTTGCCCAAAATGGCGAGGAATATTTTCGTCAATTAGAACATGATACACTAGCTGACATTATTAAATCTGATCAGGGCATTTTGGCAACTGGCGGCGGCACGCCAATGCGTCCTGACAACCTGACCATACTTAAAGATACGTCGACACCGGTAGTTCTTTTGAAAGCCAGCGCGATGGAAACGCTGCGGCGGATTGGCGGTGACAGTGGCCGGCCATTGGCTAAGTCTTTAGACGAGAAGGGGATTGCTGATCTGCAAGCCCAGCGTCAGGTTAATTATGATGCCTGTGCCGATTTGACAATCAAAACGGATGGGCTGAGTCCAGCGGCGATTGCTGAAGAGATTGTTAGTTTTTTGAACTTGCCGATATCAGCAAACTAAGTCAGCGCGTCAAAGTTATTTTGTGAAAACTCCTCGCTTCAAGAATGGAGCGAGGAGTTTTAATGTTTTTGCGAACGCCTGTTTGACAAAACTATGCAGATGCGTTAAGATGATTTTTGAAGATTTTGTGAATTCTATTTGATAACGCCAAGCATAAAAGCAACGATGGACAATTCAAGAATTTACAAACTTGCGGAGTGCCGGTCTAAACGCTGTTATTGGCAATGCTCCCAGCAGTGAGGTTCGATTCCTCACCTCCGCGATTGCCAAGCTCAATTGTTTGGCAGGGGCAAGCTAGCCCTCAGTGGTTAAGAAATCTCATGTCAGCAGGCATGGGATTTTTAAAAACAATTCGGATAAACCGCTTACAAAGGATCGATAAAGTGATATCCTATAGCTTAATTAATTCAGAGGGGGAACTGGACATGAAGAAAAAAGACATCCGTAAACGACTGGAAGCCCGTTTTGAAGAATTGAAGGACAACTCCTATGACTCTTACCAGGCAATGCATAAATTAACCAATGACCTGGGCGAGAAAATCGGTCAAGACAACCTTGATTTCTTTGCCCGTCATGTCAAGGGCGGTCTGACTAAAAAGAAGATGACGAATCTGATTTATGCTGCCGCGCACCAAAAGCCACTGGAAGAAGCCGTTAAATTAGATCCGGCTGCCAAACTAGCCTATCGCATCATCAAATTGCGCCAAGCCAAGGGATGGACCCGCGAAACTTTAAGCCATGCAGCCGGTGTCCCATTGGCTGAACTTAATGCTTTGGAAGATGCCAAGGCTGAAACCGTCAGCTTGGTTGATCTGCAAAAGCTTAGCAATACACTGGGTGGTAAGATCAAGCTGTCGTTTAAGCCTGAAAAAGAATAGCTGAACTGGACAAAATAAAAAAGAGATCAATTATTTCGTTGATCTCTTTTAGATTATAGTCAGTTAAAAATCATGCAGTCTTATCAATGCTTACAATTTAATCAGTAGTTGTAGATTCGGTCATTTCTTCATCAATCAACGACCCTGGTTTGAGTACGAAGGCGTAGACTAATAATGAAATAAATACCGCGCCGGATACATACCAGAAGAAAGCTGATTCGAGGTGAATGGAACGAAGCCATAAAGCGATGTAGTTAACGGTACCGCCAAACAGGGCAACGGTAAGTCCATAAGGCATGCCCACGCCCAATGCCCGAATCTCAGATGGGAAAAGCTCAGCCTTGACAATGGCGTTGATCGAGGTATAGCCAGAAACGATGACGATCCCAACAATCATCAATAACAGTGCTTCCCAGGCAGTTGACGCGCCAGCCAGCAGCGTAAATAGCGGAACCGTGCACAACGTACCGCCAATCCCAAAGAAAATCAGCAATGGCTTGCGGCCAATCCGATCTGACAGATGACCAAACAAAGGCTGCAGTATAACCATGACCAGCAAAGCCAAGAAGTTGATCATGGCCGCTGTTTTTTTGGAAAGGCCAGTCGTGTTGATCATAAATTGCTGCAGATAGGTCGTGTAGGTATAGAAACTGATCGTGCCACCAAGCGTCATCCCGATGACCGTCAGCACTTGTTTTGGATAGTGAGCTAAGAGTCGCAGCGTGCCAGCTTGACGATTGTTACGGTTGCTGTGCTTAAACTGATCGGATTCTTCCATTGAAAGCCGCAGCCATAGTACAACCATGGCACCAGCCGCGCCAATGGCAAATGGAATTCGCCAGCCAAACGCGTACAGCTGTTGGCTAGTATAGACAGCTTGCAGAACAATCTGTACGAGCAATGCGCTCAATTGACCACCAATCAGCGTAACGTATTGAAAAGATGAGTAAAAGCCGCGCCGATTCGGGGATGCCATTTCTGACATATAGGTTGCCGAAGTACCATACTCGCCGCCAAGCGACAGACCTTGGATCAGACGGGTGGCAATCAAAATAATCGGCGACCAGATGCCAATCTGAGCGTAGGTTGGTACCAAAGCGATAATCAATGAACCCGCTGCCATGATCGAAACGGAAAGTGTCAATGCGGCGCGACGACCTTTCCGATCAGCAAAACGGCCCATCACGAATGATCCTAGCGGCCGCATGAAAAAACCAATTGCAAAAACACCAGCAGTTGCCAAAAGTTCCGCTGTTTGGTTATTGGCTGGGAAAAAGGCCCCTGAGAAATAAATGGCGAACGAGGCATAGACATACCAGTCAAACCATTCAATCATATTGCCCAAAGATCCTTTTAAAATGTTGCTGGCAATCTGGCGTTCACTGCGTTGCTCCGTTGAAATAGTTGCTTGCATATAAATTACCTCGCTTTCAAATTGATTTTTAAGATTGGGCATAGCTTAACGCATTAAAAAGCATAAGTTAATAGTCTTAAACTAATAACACTGATAATTAAGCATTTAGCGAACCAGACTGATTAATCACTCGTGCTGGTGGCGCTTACAGCCGATGGTTTTGAAGTGGCAAAGTTTAATGATTCTGAATACCTGCAAAATATAAAACGTCTTGACCAAGCCAGGCAGCTTAGTCAAGACGTTTGTAAAAATTGATTTTGAATTAGGGCGTTATGGGTAGTTAACGCCTTGCTCAATCTTATTTTTCAGAATCAAAATATTTTTTTCAATTTGATTGATAACTTTAATAAACTCATCGTCAGCTTGGCCAGTTGGATCGTTTAGCCCCCAATCAACCCGCCATTTAGCCGGTAGATAGGGACATTTTACACCGCAACCCATGGTAACGACACCGTCAACGGCTGGCAGTGCATCAAGCGTCTTGTTATATTGTCCTGATGCTTCCATATCAATGCCATAGATTTTTTTCATCAAGCGCACTGCATCTGGATTGATTTGATCTTTAATCTGCGTACCTGCTGAATAACTTTCAAAAACATCGCCCGCCAGGTGTTTGCCTAATGCTTCGGCAATTTGACTACGGCATGAATTGTGCGTGCAAATAAACGCGATTTTAGGTTTAGTCAATGGAACATCCTCATTTTCGTTTTTGTTTAATTTTATAAGGGGGCTTCTTTTTTGACAACCAGCTGTGAGATTTTTGGAATATTTCGCTATGCTTTTTTGCTAAATCTGCTAATGTAACCCCTACCATATTAATTCGGTAAATGTTATGCTTGTGTTGTAATAATTGTTGTAAAAAAGAAGTATCAAATACAGAGAGGGGTTTAACGTCTATGAAAGACCAATTTTATCGTCAAACCACCTTGCAGGTTTTGGAACGACTTAAGGCAACGCCACAAGGGCTGCTGACAACTGAGGCCATGGAGCGGCTGCAGAAAAATGGTCCCAATGAATTGCCGCAAGGAAAAAAGGTTACGCTTTGGCAAAGAATCATCGCTCAGTTTAAAGATCTGATGATTTTGATTTTAATTGTCGCGGCAATTGTCGCAGCATTTGCTGGTGAACTTTCGGATACGATTATTATCTTATTAGTCGTTATTTTAAATGCTGCATTTGGAGTCTTTCAGGAAACTAAGGCCGAGAATGCCATTGATGCGCTGCAAAAAATGAGCACACCAACCACGCGCGTCAGACGAGATGGCCAGATTGCCCAGCTTTCCAGCAAGGAGCTGGTCGTTGGCGATGTAATTCTTTTGGAAGCTGGGGACATTATTCCCGCTGACGTTCGCTTCTTAAAGACGCAAAATGTCAAAGTCGAAGAAGCAGCGCTGACTGGCGAATCAGTTGCCGTAACCAAAGATGAGGCAGTAATTGATGCCGAATCGGCTGCTCTAGGGGATCAGCATAACATGGGCTTTATGAATACCAGTATGACGGCGGGCACCGCCGAGGCAGTCGTAGTTGCTACTGGTAAGGATACCGAAGTTGGCAAGATCGCCCAGATGCTGAACAGTGCCGAACAGACTGTAACGCCATTGCAGCGCAACATTACCCATCTCAGCAAAATTCTTAGTGTGCTGGTTTTGGCAATCGCCGTCATTATTTTCGCGCTGGGAATGCTGACTAAGCGTGAGTCGCCGCTGGATATGCTGCTGACCGCCATCTCGCTGGCCGTTGCAGCAATTCCGGAAGGGTTGCCAGCCATCGTTACCATTACGCTGGCTTTGGGAACCCAAGCGATGGCCAAACGGCACGCGCTGATTCGTAAGCTGCAGGCCGTTGAAACGCTGGGAGCTACTGAAATCATCGCTTCCGATAAAACTGGAACCCTGACCAAGAATCAGATGACAATCGAACAGCTGATGCTGAATGGTCAAGTTACGGCTGCACCTGATTTTAAGGTTGACGCTGACTCGCCGTTGACCAAGGCAATGATTCTGGCTAATGATGCTGAGCGGGGCAGTCAAAAAGAATTATTGGGCGATCCGACCGAAACGGCGCTGTGGCAATTTTATATCGATAAAGGGCTTGATATCGATGAGTTTAGGCAGCGCTATCCACGCCTTAATTCATGGCCATTCGATTCGGAACGTAAATTGATGTCAGTAGCCGTTAATGATAAGCAGCCGACGCTCTACCTAAAAGGGGCGGTTGATGAACTGCTGACACGGGCAAATCGCATTTTGGATGGCGAACAGGTGCGAGAACTGACCAATGACGATCGTGAACGCATTCTTAAAACCAATCACCATTTAGCTAAGCAGGCATTGCGGGTGCTTGGCTATGCATACCGGCCACTGACTGAAAAAGAATGTCAAAGTACTGATCCGGCGTTGGTTGAACAATCACTGATCTTTATTGGGCTGTCAGGGATGATTGATCCACCGCGTCCTGAAGTCAAGGCTGCCATTCAAGAGGCTAAGGAAGCTGGAATTCGGCCATTAATGATTACTGGTGATCATAAGACAACGGCACGGGCAATTGCTGAACGTCTGGGAATCATTGAGCCTGGTGATGAAGCTGGCGCGATTACTGGTCAGGAACTTAACGCGCTCAGTGATCAGGAATTAAAGGATCAGGTAGCACAGTACTCGGTTTATGCACGAGTTGCGCCTGAGCATAAGGTTCGGATTGTCAAAGCTTGGCAGTCGCATGACAAGGTCGTTGCCATGACTGGTGATGGCGTGAATGACGCCCCAGCTCTAAAGACTGCTGATATCGGCGTCGGTATGGGAATTACCGGGACTGAGGTTTCTAAAAATGCAGCTGACGTCGTATTAGCTGATGATAACTTTGCTACGATCATTGCCGCGGTCAAGGAAGGGCGCAAAGTCTTTGCCAATATTCAAAAAGCGATCCAGTATCTGCTTTCAGCCAACCTTGGCGAAGTCTTGACGCTTTTAATCATGACGATCATGAACTGGTCAATTCTGGCACCGGTGCAAATTTTATGGATCAATCTGGTAACTGATACATTCCCTGCTATTGCGTTAGGGGTCGAACCTGCTGAAGGCGATGTTATGAAACATCAGCCGCGGGGCAATCAAGGCAGCTTTTTGGCTCATGGCGTTGGCTTTAATATTATCTACCAAGGAATCTTGGAAGGGCTGCTGACACTGGGCGTTTATGCATTAGGCATTTTATACCCAGTTCATCAAGGAGCCGCGCTGATTCATGCCGATGCACTGACGATGGCTTACATTACCTTAGGATTGATTCAGTTGCTGCACGCCTGCAACTGTAAGTCGTTGCAAGGAACGATCTTTAAGACGGGGGAATTTAAGAATCGCTACTTTAACTGGGCAATCCTAAGTTCAACCCTGCTTTTAGCCGGCACGATCTTCATTCCAACTTTAAATCCGATTTTCCATACTACGGAATTGGATCTTGCTCAATGGGGTATCGTAATTGGAGCTGGCCTTTTGATGGTTTTAATTGTTGAAATCGTTAAGGCGGTTCAGCGTCATCAAAAAAATTAAACGTGAAAAAAGCCTCAAGCTCTGATTAAATTCAGAACTTGAGGCTTTTATTGGCTTGTCAGTCGTTTTTAACGATCAACGTGCTGCCATTTAGCCGTTTTATCTTCATTGTTGGCAATGCGCTTCATGTTGAACAAGCAACGCATCAGTGAGATCCAGTCAACGATATTGATCACGTATAGAATCAGGTAGGCTAGTGGCGCGACCATCATCAAGCGGATTCGTTCCCAGAATTTAAGCTCTTCTGGTATGAATGTTGCCATCGCAAAGAGATAGTAGAGGCCCAAAATCGCGAAGATCGTTGAGAAATCGGCAAAGTGATGGATAATACCGATAATCCAAAGCAGCAGCAGTGGTTCAATCAGCATTAAAAATTCTTCAAAGAAAACTTTCGGTAGTTTCCAAAAGGTGAGTGAGAAAGTGTACTTGGCATCACGATTAAAAATTACGCGACGATGCTTGAACAAAGCCTTAAAACGACCTTGTTTCCATCGGTAGCGCTGTTTAAGCAGCTGAGAAAAACGGCTGACCGGCGGCGTATAGGCGATAACGTCATCGGCATAGCCGAATTGCCGATTGCTGTTGCCAAAATGAGCGATCATCTTCATCGTAAAGTCGATGTCTTCAGTGATCGAATCAGTGTCATAGCCACCAACTTCCAGCATGGCTGACTTGCGAAAAGTTGAGCCAACACCGCCAATGATATACTCGATTCCCAAAAGCTCCTCAGATCCCTTTAGCCGATAACCAAGCAGGTATTCGACTTTTTGGACGTATTCCAATAGATTATGGGGGCGCGTAATGCGAACGTTCGCACTGGCTCCCAATAGTCTGGGATCATCAAAACGCAAGGCCATGTTTGTCAGCGCGGTTGGCGTCAAATAAGAATCGGCATCAAGCACCATAATCAGATCACCGGTCGCAAATTTTTTTAAGGCATGATTGATTGCAACCGACTTGCCTTGATTATGTTGATGGATGACACGCAGCTTGGGATGTTGTCTGGCTAATCGATCCAAAATCATCCCTGTCTTATCACTGGAGCCATCATCAACCGCGATCACCTCAAAATTAGGGTAAGTCTGCTTTAAGACTGACTCAACGCCCCGACGAATAAACTTTTCTTCGTTAAACGCGGGAATTATCACAGAGAAACGGTGATCAGCTGGCTTTTGGCTGATCTGCTGTCGATCAAGGCTGTTGATCTGATGCAGATTTGATACAATCAAGCCAATTAAGATGCGGCCGACTGCCAAAATACTGAGCGCAAATACCGTAATGGCAATGATCAATGCCGGGCTGAATTTCATGATGATCCTCCTTTTTTAAAGATTAAGAGGATCGCTTCTTGATCTCAACCACAATCAACGTTATGGCCAGGATCGTCATCAAAATACCAATGGCAGCGGCAAAAATCGTGCTCACGGTATTACCCGTCTGTGGTAAAACGGCAGCTAATGGAGTAGCCATCAAACCTTTAGATAAGTTAGAGTACATAGATTAAACCTCCTTGTCATTGCTGTTTCGACTATGACTAAAGTATAGCGAGAATATTTGAACTATTTTTGAACAAACATTAAAAAATACCTTAATAGTGAATTAAATCACATTATGGATTAAAAATTAAATTGACAAATTGGGTATTTATTGGAAACTACTGATTGAGATTCGTTGAATAAAGATGTCTTTGCACAAACAAGCGCTTTTATGATATTTCATAGATAAACTTATAAAAAAACGTATAGATTAGTATACTGAATATATATTTTAACTTCGCAGTCCTTAGCATTATACTAAAAGTAAGTAAGACGAAAGGGGTTGACTATTTTGAGCAAAAGTATCGTATTTTACTTTTCGGCTACCAATACGACCAAGCAGCGCGCGGAAAAAATTGCATCAAAGCTGGGCGCGGATCTGTTTGCGATTCAAGCTGAAAAGCCTTATTCAGCCGCTGATCTGGACTGGCATGATCCTAACTCGCGCACGTCCATTGAACAGCATCAGCATGCCAGCCGGGTTGCAATTAAAGACGATCTGCCCGCCATCAATAACTATGATACGGTATTGATTGGCTTTCCAATCTGGTGGGGGATTCCACCGCGTCTGATTGCTGACCTGATTGATCATCTACCGCTTGATGGCAAGCAACTGGCTGGTTTCGCAACTTCCGGCAGTTCTGGTTTTGATCGCGCGCAAAGCTATCTGGAACGAACCGTTAAGGAAAATAATGCTGCCGTTCAAGTTTTGCCAGGAGCCGTTTTAAACAATGACGCGCAGATGGATGCCTGGTTAAAGCAGCTTAATCTCAATTGATTGGTTCTCTTAAAATGGTGCTGAGCCACTCTTTAATAAGAGTCTGGTCCGGCATCTTTTTTTGGTCATTTTTGAGCAGATTGATTGCTTTTTGATATTCACTTATTTATAGTAAGTAGAAACATCAATTATTTTGAATTGGCGAAAGGATGATCGACAATGGAAAAATTTAAAAACGTGGTAATTGGCTTTGGCAAGGCTGGTAAGACGCTGGCTAAGTTCTTGGCGCAGCATGATGAAGAAGTGCTGCTGATTGAGCGTTCAGATCAGATGTATGGCGGCACCTGCATCAACGTTGGCTGTCTGCCGTCCAAAAATATGATTATCAATGGTCAGCGTCATCTTGAGTTTGCTGATGCGGTTGCCAAACGAGGCACGATGACTAAACAGCTGCGGAACAAGAACTATCACATGGTTGCTGATGAGCCGCTGGCAACGGTTTGGAATGGTCAGGCCAGTTTTGTCAGCAACCATGAACTAAAAGTCGCTATGGCTGATGGGACTGTGCGACAAGTTGCTGCCGAGCGCATCTTTATCAATACTGGTGCCACGCCGGTCTGGCCAAAAGTTCCAGGACTGACTCCCAGCGAGCGGATTGTTAGTTCTAAAGAAGCCATGGAACTTGCCAAAAAGCCGGCCCGCCTGGCAATTATTGGCGGTGGCTATATTGGACTGGAATTTGCCGAAATGTTTAATTCCTTTGGCAGCGAAGTAACCATCCTTGACCACCATACTCAGCTTTTGGGACGCGAAGACGCAGACATCGCGGCTGAAGTAACGAATGATCTTGTCAGCCTTGGGATCAAGATTGAGCTGAATGCTGAATTAACCAGCGCGGCAGATGATGGCCAGCAAGTCTTATTGACCTACCACCAAAACGGGCAAAAACGGCAGACCGAGTTTGATGCCGTGCTGGTGGCTGCCGGGCGACGTCCCAACATCGACGGACTAGGACTGGAAAACACCGATATTGCCCTGACTGAGCGCAATGCCATTCAAGTTGATGATCGGCTGCGAACCACGGTGCCAGATGTCTGGGCTTTAGGCGACGTCAATGGCGGACCAATGTTTACCTACATCTCGCTTGACGACTTCCGGATCGTTAAAGACCAGCTGTTTGGCCAAGGCAAGCGGACGACTGCCGATCGTAATGTCGTGCCGACCGCATCGTTTTTGACGCCGCCGCTGGCAAACGTAGGAATCAACGAGCGCCAGGCCCAGGCTGCCGGTAAGGACTATCTGGTCTTTAAACTGCCGGTCAAGGCCATTCCTAAGGCGCGCGTGTTGGAGGATCAGCGGGGAATCTACAAGGCAATCGTTGAGCGCGATACGCATCGAATTCTGGGTGCAACGCTTTATGCTGCTGAGGCCCATGAAACGATCAACCTGATTGCGCTGGCGATGAAGGCGGATCTGCCATACGAAACGCTGCGCGACATGATCTTTACGCATCCAACCATGTCTGAGGCACTGAATGACTTATTCAAGACGCCAGTAAAGTAATTGATTTTTAGGGAAAGCCCCGCTTATCCGTGCTGATTTTGGTACAATAAGAGGAAAAAGTGAGGTCCATGCCATGCCGACTAAAGACGAATATATTGAAAAGCTCAACCTGACGCCACACCCAGAAGGTGGTTGGTATCGTCAAGTTTATCACAGTGCCAAGACGCATTATGACGCTACATCCCTGGCCAGCCGTTACGAGTACACTTCAATCTATTTTATTTTGGACGGGGGCTCGCCATCGCATCTGCATCGGCTACTTCATGATGAACTATGGTATTTCCATGATGGCTCATCAATCGTCGTCCACTGCTTTTATCCGGATGGTACCTATGAGGCCGTACATTTAGGCCGTGATATTGAACGGGGCGAACAGCTGCAGTTCCGGGTGCCGGCGGGAACGATTTTTGGCTCGGAGGTCTTGGATGCTTCATCGTTTGGGCTGGTCAGCTGTGCCGTGGCGCCCGGCTTTGACTATCACGACTTTGAATTGTTTACTCAAAACCAGCTGTTGGCTAAGTATCCAGAGCAGGCTGAAGTAATCAGGCGGATCGCGTATCAAAAGCTGCCAGCCGAATAGTAAAAACAGCGCGGAATCAAGTTCGATTCGGCGCTGTTTTGATTTCAAGCGTATCTAACATTGAAAACGGGCCTGTCGTCAGCATGATTATGAGTGCAATACTTCACGATTTCGGGCCTGACCTTGTGAAGAAAATCAGGTTTTAGCTGACAAGGGCCTTAAGTTTACCTACGATTCGCTGCTTTAGGGCCGAAAGTAGGTAAATGTATATTCAGCCGACTTAATTTTACCTATCCAAGCTGTGTGATTCAGTTGCCTAATATTGACGCGCCCACGCACCAGTCATTAGTTTTACCCAGCAACGACTGCCAGCTGGAATCTTATGAAGTAAAAACACTCAGTCAGTTTAAAACTGCTGAGTGTTTTTGGAATATTAAAACAGATCGGTTCTAGTTGCGGGATGTACGCAGCAAGATGACTGAATAAATCAAGCTGTCAATCAGTGCTGATAGTTTTGCCGCAGAAACTGGTCCATTGGCATTGGCTCATGACCAGTAATGTGCTGGAAATCATCAGTGACGGCATCCATCAACCCCATTGCGGCCGCATGATACATCGAGGCCAGTTCATCGCCATCGCCTTCAGCCCGATAGATGTCGGCAAACTCCGGCAAAGAAACCGGGGCATAGCCAATCTCCTGGCCCGTTGCCTCAGACATGATCCGGCTGAGTTCAACCATGTTGTAATTCTGTTTTTGCGTCAGCAGGTAGATCTGCCGATGATCGCGCAGATAAGGCTTGACGGCAACATTAGCAATTGCTTCGGCGCTGTCATCGCGGGTGATAAAACTCATGGCCTGATCGCCGACTGGATAGATGATATTTCGCCGCTCAATTAGTTCTGGCAGGTAGGGCACCAGCGGATCAGCATATAACGAATTTTTGATGACCGCGTAGTTCAGTTTGGTACCGGCGAGGCGAGCGGGCAGGTAGGCATAATATCCTGCCATCTGGAAAGGATTGTTGGGCTGGTCGGCAATAAAACTGACATCGACCAGATTTTTTACGTCAGCCTTCTGCATTGCCTTTAGCGAGTTTTCAAATTCCAGCACGCGGTTGGCAACGTCATAGGTGATGCTTGGAATGTAGATCAAGACATCGGTATTGGCAAACGCTTTGGTCATTGATTCAACATCATAATAATCGCTTTTAACGACTTCATAGCCTTGATCCAAAAAAGCCTGGGCCTTGCTAGGCGTATGGACGGCCAGGCGAATATCTTGGATGTCAACCAAACGGCTCAATTGTTCAACGACTTTGCGGCCTAGGTGTCCAGTGGCTCCGGTAATCGTGTATTTCATGATTGCTTCTCCTTTTCTGCCTGCTTAACCAAAATCGTATCAATAACGTCTTGCAGCGTGATCTGCTGCAGCTTAGCTTTGGCGGCTGTTTCGGCATGATGATAATAGTCTTCCAGCGTTGATTGAATATTGCCGCCCACGATGCACTGCGGATTGGTATTGTGATCAATGGTAAAAAGCGGCGTCTGTCCCTCGGTTGCCAGGTAGACGTCCAAAAGAGTGATTTTTTGAGGATCCACCAGCAGCTCAGGGTCGGGGGTGCCATGCTTGGTCTTGATGAAACCAGCTTCCTTGAGGGATGTCATTAAACGACGGACGACCACTGGCGATGTTTCCAGCGAGCCAGCAATGTTGGTACTGGAAAGCGTGATTTTTCCTTGATAGATGCAGATGAAAGCCAAGATATGAATGCTGTCGCTGAATTGAGTGGAAACCTTCAAATAATCATCTCCTGTTGTAACTTTATTAGTTATATCTAATATAAATGATTCAAATTTAAAAAGCAACGGCTATCAGTATAATGTTCGAAATGAATTGTTTATTTAACGGAAGTCAAAGCATATCGATTTACAAAGCAGTAAAGATCGAGTAGAATGCAAAAAAGAAACTTTAATGGTTACAGCAAGCAGAGAATACGGTGATTAGATTGATTAAATACGAAAACGTGGGCATGAGATATGGTCAAAACGTCATCTTAAAAGACATTACGCTGACGATCAATGATGGCGAATTGTTCGTCCTGGTTGGCCCCAGCGGCAGCGGCAAGACCACGCTGCTTAGAATGATCAACCGGCTGACGGCGCCAACTGCCGGCAACGTCTATTTGGATGAAAAACGCGTCAAAGACTATGATTTGCGCGAGCTGCGTCTGCATATGGGGTACGTATTGCAGAGCAGCAGTCTGTTCCCTAATCTAACGGTTGGCGAAAACATTGCCATTCAGCTTGAGCAGCAGGGCGTCAATAAAAACGATCGGCGCAAGCGTTCAATGGAGCTGCTTGATCAGGTTGGTCTGCCCGCCAGCGATTTTATCGATCGGCATTCCGATGAGCTTTCGGGTGGTCAGCAGCAGCGCGTGGCGATTGCTCGTTCAATGGCTACTCAACCGCAGCTGATCTTGATGGATGAATCATTCAGCGCGCTGGATCCGGTTTTGCGTGCCCAACAGCAGGATCTGTTGTTAAATCTGCATCGCCAGTCAAAGACAACGGTTGTTTTTGTAACTCATGACATGCAAGAGGCACTGCGGCTGGGCGATCGGATTGCCGTGATCAATGATGGTCAGCTGCAGCAGGTTGGATCGCCAAATGAGATTTTAGAACAGCCGGCTAATCAGTTTGTCGCCGACTTTTTTGCAACGGCACGACCAAGATTGGGAACCATGACAGCGCTTTTATCATCAAAACTAGTGCAAAAAACGTCAGCCACTGATCAATCTGTTGCCATCGCTACGGTAGCAGAACTGGCAAGCCTCACGCCGGATGCGGCTGGCTGGCTTTATTTTCAATATCAGGGGCAGGATTTTCGAATTCAGACAACTGATCTGCTGCATTATTTAGGACAAAGAGAGGATCGGTAATATGACTGAATTGCTTAATACGATCGTGGCGCAAAAAAGCCAGATTGAACAGGCACTGTGGGAGCATCTGTCGCTATCGTTTTGGGCGCTGGTGATTGCCATCTTGATCGCGATTCCATTGGCAGTGTCGCTGAAAAACAGTCGACATGCTGGCGAGATCGTCTTGCAGCTGGCCGGTGTGATGCAGACGATTCCCAGCTTGGCACTATTGGGACTGTTGATTCCGCTGGTTGGGATTGGTAGCTTACCAGCTTTGATTGCCTTGGTCGTTTATGGCATCATGCCGATTTATCAAAATACCTATTCTGGGCTGCGCAGCGTTGACCCGAATCTTGAAGAAGCCGCGACGGTATTTGGCCTTTCGCGTTGGAAAAAGCTGACGCGGCTGGAATTGCCCATGGCGCTACCCGTAATCTTATCTGGGATTCGCATCTCATTGGTCATGATTATCGGTACGGCTACCCTTGCTGCTTTGATTGGTGCCGGTGGGTTGGGGACCTACATTATGCTAGGGATCAATCAAAACAACAATGCCTATCTGATTATCGGGGCGGGGCTGTCGGCATTGTTGGCGCTTTTGATGTCGGCACTGCTAAAATATGTCGGTGCTTCTAAGAAACATTTGAAACAGGGAATCGTCGTCGCCACGCTTGCTCTGATCGGTTTTGGTGGCTGGCGAGGCTGGAGCAGCTTTCAAAGTAAATCGGAGCCAATCGTGATTGCCGGTAAGCTGGGAAGCGAACCTGATATTTTAATCCACATGTACAAAGATTTGATTGTAAACGATGATCCGCATGCCAAGGTCGAATTAAAGGCTAACTTTGGCGGGACCAGCTTTTTATTCCGTGCGCTGCGCAACGATCAGATCGATATCTATCCTGAGTTTACCGGAACCGTTTTACAGTCGCTGGTTCATGACCAACGATCGACGCCGCATGATCCGGTTAAGACCTACCAGCGGGCGCGGCGTCTGTTGAAGCAGGAGTATGATCTGACGTATCTGAAGCCGATGAAGTATCAAAATGGCTACGACCTGGCCGTCACTGCTGATTTTGCCAAGGAACATCAGCTTACCAAGCTCAGCGATCTGGCTAAAATCAATGATCAGATCACAGCCGGCTTTGATCCGGACTTTGCCAATCAAAAAGACGGCTATCTCGGCCTCAAATCAGCATACAGCTTAAACTTCAATCAGGTAAAGACGATGGAGCCCGCGCTGCGCTATCAGGCAATTGCTGCTGGCCGCGTTAATCTGGTCGATGGCTATACAACGGATCCGCAAGTGCGCCAGTATCATCTCAAAGTACTTAAAGATGATCAGCATTTCTTCCCGCCTTACCAAGGAGCACCATTGATGAAGGCCTCGTTTGCCAAAAAGCATCCCCAGGTTGTTAAAAGTCTGAACAAGCTGGCTGGTAAGATTACTGAAAAAGACATGCAGGAGATGAACTATCAAGTAACGGTTCAGCATCGAAAAGCCAGTCAAGTTGCTCATGAATATCTGGTTGAGCATCATTTGATTAAAAAATAACATCATAAATAAAGAGGCTGGGAAAAAACTCTCAGTCCAAAATGAAAGCCGGACGATGAATCAAA
>OLOY01000263.1_pt1 | contig 46923 bp, 38 predicted proteins | sample 1672771 | NCBI WGS metagenome assembly OLOY01 (sample SAMEA3136722, study PRJEB25190) | human gut metagenome
CAGCCGAGGCAAACGCCTCGGCTGTTTTTTATTTTCGAGCACGGAGCGGGGCTCGAACCGATGAGGTGGAATTCCGTCAAGAAAACCGCCCAGTGGGCGGTTTTGTGCCAGCTGGCGTATAATCATGCAATTATGGATTTGCGAGCCTACAAAGAAACCTTGAACAGCCTGAAAACTCCCATGCAGGGGGTCTTCGTCGTTGTGCTGTGCACGGTGGCTTTTGTCGTGTGGCTTGGTGTGCTTGTCGTTATCACGAAGCTGTTGATGGGTTAGCGCGCTATGTGGCAGAAATTCTCATTCTATGACTTCCGCGTGATCGCGCACTATTTGGGCGTGCTCATGATGTTTCTTGCTGCGGCTGAATGCGTCCCGTTTGTTGTGGCCGTTGTGCTTGGCGAGTGGCAGCCGGCGTCGCATTATCTATTCGGCATAGGCGTCGCGCTCATCGTCGGTTCGCTTTTGCGCCTTATTCTCCCCAGTCCTGGCAAACTCACGCCGAAGCAGGCTTTGGCCGTTACGGGCTTTGCATGGCTTGCGTTGGCTCTTTTGGGATGCATGCCTTTATATATGTCGGGCCATTATGGCAGCATGCTCGATGCGGTGTTCGAGGGAATGAGCGCGTGGACCACGACGGGCTGTTCGTTGGTGCAAGATATCGACCATATGTCGATTGCCGATAATACGTGGCGTTTCACCATGCAATGCATCGGCGGTCAAGGCGTTGTCGTTATTGCTTTGTCGCTGGGCTTGTTCGGGCGTGCGGTCGATTCGTCTTTGTATTCCTCTGAGGGCCGCAGCGAGCACGTTATTCCTAGCATTATGCAAACGGCTCGCTTCATCGTGCGATTCTCGATGGCGACCATCATCATTGGCACGATTCTGACCACGGCGGCGTGCCTCTTCATTGGCATGGCGCCCGTGCGCGCGTTCTTCAACGGTCTTTGGCTCGCTGTTGCTTCGTTCAATACGGGCGGCATGACCTCGATGTCGACGGGCATTATCTATTACCATTGCGCGCCGCTCGAGATCGTCATTATGGTGCTTATTCTTTTGGGCTCCATCAACTTCACTCTGCATAGCGAGGTATGGAAGGGACATATCGAGCATTTCTTCCGCGATATTGAGATTCGCACGCTTGTCGTGTGGCTGAGCGTGATTCTGGTTGCGTTCGTGGCGACGCTGTGCGCGGCGAAAATCTACGACGACCTGCCGACGCTTTTGCGACGGGCCGCATTCACCGTTGTGGCGGCATTCTCTTCGACGGGCTTCCAAACCATTAGCGTGAACCAAATGACCACGGTGATTTCGAGCGGCGCTCTGCTCATCATCATCTTCTGCATGGCGGTTGGCGGCTCGGCCGGATCGACCACGGGTGGTATTAAGGTGCTGCGCATCGGTGTTCTAGTCAAGGAATTGGTCGCCTATATCAAAGATTTGCTCGCCCCAGCTTCGGCGCGACAGGTGGTTATGTACTACCACGTTGGCCGCCGTCCCCTTTCCCACGATTTGGTTCGCGCAAACCTCGTGGTGTTGCTGCTATATGGCGTGGCATTTCTCATCACAACCATCGTTACGGTCACGTTCGGCTATGCCGCCGCGCCTTCTATGTTCGAATCGGTATCTATGGTGTCGAACATCGGCATGTCGTGCGGCATCATTCAGCCTGGCATGCCCGACCCGTTGAAGGTGCTCTATATCGTCGATATGTGGGCCGGCCGTCTTGAATACGTAACGCTCATCGCACTGCTGGTTTCCATTATCGCATCCATTCGCCCGAGGAGGAGAATCCGTGCACGTTAGCGCAAACAGGCTATCGCGAACTGCTTTGGCTGCGGCTCTTGCTGCCGCCGTGGCCCTGGCGCCCGCAGGTGTTGCGTTTGCCGTCGATGGCGATGGCAGCTCGGCTGGATCGGTGTCGAATTCCGATTCAACTGCTACGGCCGACAAAAAGGATGTGTCCAAGGCGCGCGTCGATGCCGTTGCCGCCGATGCCGATGCCGCAAAGGGCGAAAGCAACAATGGGGAGGCGCCCAAGCCCGTCGACAACCCCGATAATTCGATTGATGATGGGCAAACCTCCGACAACTCGTTTCTCTATGATGCGTCCATCGCCGATTTGGCTGGCGCCGATTCGTACTACGACAAACAAACCGTGCAGGTGACGGGCGAAGTGGTGGGTGAAGCCATTGCTGTGACGGGCGATGCCGACCATGCGTGGATCGTGCTGCGCGACTCCGATACGGGCTCGACCGTTACCGTATTCGTGCGTCGCAGCGATTTGCGCAAGATCGACACCTATGGGACATACGGTACGACGGGAACCACTTTGCGCGTTCGGGGCATGTTCAATCTGGCATGTTCTCAGCATGAAGGCGAAAGTGACGTGCATGCTCAGGTGGTAAATGTGGTTTCGGCCGGCTATGAGCATAAAGACGTCTTCAATGTCGAAGATTTCGCGCCTGGCGTCGTTGCTTTGGCTGTGGGTATCGTTTTGGCGCTCGTGTTTTGGCGCATGCGGGAAAGGTCGCGTTAATTAATGCTTATGCAAGGAACTGTGATCAAACTTGATCGCGGCTACCCGCTCGTCCGCTTGAACGACGGGCGTGAGCTTCGCTGTGAGCACGCAACGGCTTTGGTTAAGGGCGCCGACGTGCGCGCGACAACGGGCGATATCGTCGACGTGTCTGCGCCCGATGGCCACGATAAAGGCATCATCGAACGCGTGCATGACCGCAAACGCGCTTTCGTGCGCAAAGATCCGACCGAGCGCATGGAGCAGCAGGTGCTTGCGGCGAATTTCGATACGGTTATCGTGGCTGAGCCTTTGGTGGGCATCAATGTGCGCCGGCTTGAGCGCGAGCTCGTTTTGGCCCATGAGAGCGGTGCGAGCGTTGCTGTCGTGCTTACCAAGGCTGATTTGGCGGAAACCGAAGTCGAGCTTGCTCGGGCACGCGATTTGGTTGAGAAAATCGCCCATGGCACGCCTGTTCTGGTAGTTTCTGCCGAAGACCTCCAAAGCGTTGAGGGGGTGCGCGCCCTGATTCCGGAAGGTCGCGTCGCCGTGCTGCTGGGAAAAAGCGGCGTCGGCAAATCGAGCTTGGTGAACCTGCTGGTCGGAAGTGATGTGCAGGCAACGGGCGCCGTTCGCGAGGGCGATGGCAAGGGTCGCCACACGACGGTTTCTCGCGAAATGATCGCGATTCCTGGCGCTGGCAGCGTTGTCGATATGCCGGGCGTGCGCGGCCTTGCCTTGTGGGATTCCGATGCGGGCATCGAGGCTGCATTCGTCGATGTGGAGCAGCTTGCCGAACAGTGTCGATTCCGCGATTGCCGACATGAAGCGGAGCCTGGGTGTGCGGTGCGCGCTGCTGTGAAGTCGGGCGAGCTTCCCAAGGAGCGCTATGACAGCTATCTTCGTTTACGCGGCGAGGTTCGTGAGGCCAAAAAGCGCAATGAAGAGGCGAAGCGCATTCGTTCGCGCAAGGGTCATCCTCGTCGATGGAAGGGATAGAGCGCAGGTCGCTTTCATGGCACCCCTGTTCCTCCATCTTCAAATCTCTACTCATATGAGCAAAAATACACATGTTCGTCGTGTGAGTTGATGACGTTATCAGGCGTTTTTTAACATTCAGCCCTAGAATGTTCCGCTATGGAAACTTTTGCTGAAATACTCCCGCATGCTTTCGAGCATGCATTCATCGACACCTTGAAGCTCGTGCCGTTCCTTTTCGTGACCTATCTCGCCATGGAAGCGCTCGAACACTACGCGAGCTCGAAAAGCATCGCCGCTGTTCGTCGCGCTGGCATCGCAGGCCCCGTTATAGGCGCGCTTTTGGGTGTGGTGCCGCAGTGCGGCTTTTCCGCCGCTGCCGCGACGCTGTATTCCGCGCGCGTTATTACTCTGGGCACGCTCTTCGCCGTATTTCTTTCTACGAGCGATGAAATGCTGCCCATCATGATTGCCGCGCAGGCCCCAGCGGGGTTCATTGCTGAGGTTCTCGCGATTAAGGCCCTTTGCGGCCTTATTGCCGGCTTTGCCATTGACGTGGTGCTGCGGCTTCGTCACCATGCTGTAGAAGCGATGCGTATCCGCGATTTGTGCGAGCGCGACCACTGCGGCTGCGACGATGAAGACGATGCGCCGTCCGCGCTTTCCGATGCATGCCAAAAGCATGAGGAAAGCGCCGCTAACCGCATTGACGATTGGGGTGCCGAGTATTCGAACGGGGAAGAACGTGGAGCCGAACTTGCGTGCGCTTCCGGCGATCGACACGAGCGCGACCACGTCCATGCCCACAATAGCTCGCATGGCCATGCTCACGGCTTCGGTGCTATCGCGAAGAGCTCTTTGGTGCATACGTTGCAGGTCACGCTGTTCGTATTCCTGGTTTCGCTTGCGCTTGAAATCGTTATCGACGGCGTTGGAGAAGACGCGCTCGCCTCGTTCATTTCCGCGAATTCGAACCTTTCCGTAGTGGTTTCGGCAATTGTGGGCCTTATTCCCAATTGCGCCGCGTCAGTTGTTCTTACCGAGTTGTATTTAGAGGGCGCCCTTTCCACGGGAGCCATGCTCGCTGGGTTGTTGGTAAGCGCGGGCGTCGGTCTGCTTGTTTTGTTCCGCGCGAACCGTCCCATGCATGAGAATTTCCTTATTGCCGCGGGCTTGGTCGCATGCGGCGTGGTGTTCGGATTTATTGTTGGAGTATTCGGGATTGCGCTTTAGTCGAATTTTCGTCGAACTGCGTGTTTCGGCGAAATGATATAGACAATTATTCGGAAGCTGTTTAGTATAATCGTTCAGTTGAAAGGGCGTTTCTGGCGGTCGTTATTGCATAGGGGGTTGCGATCGTTCGTCGGCCGTTAGTGGCTTTTCGGCGTTCTTTTAGCATGTAAACAGTATTGTTTCAATGCGGGGGTTTATTCAGAACCGCTCATACTATTGGAAAACTGTTTGCATGTAATAAGGTCTGTGTCGTCGCATGCTTCGGCGAGGCGCGACATAGGGGAAATACTAGACGATGAAGGGAGGTCGGCTTTGTTGCGTGGCGAAACCGAATCCCAGGGAGTTCGCTTGAGCTCCGCCCAAAAAAGAATTCTAGGTTACATTTCGGCGGAAACGACGTTGTCCGACGGCGTGCGTTGCTCGAAAAAAGAGCTCGCTAAGCAGGCAGGCTGTAGCGTGCAAACCGTCGACAGGGCGATTTTCCGCTTGCGCAAGCTTGGCCTTGTCGAAGTTGAAGAGTGCCATGCCGAGTCCGGAGCGCAAACGGCGAACCTTTATCGTGCCAAGCGCTAGCACCACCTGGACTTTTTGCCTATAATTCGGCTTAATTGAAGATTTGCCTGCCCTCATCCCCGGGTGAGGGGCAAAAATGGCACCTGCATCGTTTCGTTAGGGGTCGCTCTTTGGTGAGCGATAGAAACGCTGCGGGTGCCATTTTGCTCAAGGGCGAATTCGTTTTGCGCCGCCCGCGCGGCGCGCAGGAATAAGGAGGCAACACCATGGCGAAACTCGATGCTGGCATGACGCGAGAAGCGGCATTCGATTTGCTGCAGGAGCACAACAAAGACGCGTTCCACATTGAACACGGCGAAACGGTTGAGGCGACCATGCGGTATTTCGCACGTGAATTCGATCCCGAGAATGAGGAGTTTTGGGGCATCGTGGGTCTTCTGCACGATCTCGACTGGGAAGAGCATGACGACGAACCCGAGATGCACACGCTGTATGCCACGCCGCTCATCGAAGCTGCCGGGGGGTCGCCCGAGCTCATTCGCGCGATTCAAAGCCACACGAGCGACTTCAATCCCGACTTGCCCAAGCCGGAGCTGCAGATGGAGAAGATTCTGTTCGCGACCGAGGAGCTTACGGGCCTCATTGGCGCGGCGGTCATTATGCGTCCCAGCAAGAGCGTGATGGACTTCGAGGTGAAATCGCTGAAGAAGAAGTTCAAGGACAAGCGTTTTGCTGCCGGCGTGAATCGCGATGTGATTCGCTCGGGCGCCGAGATACTCGGTTGGGAGCTGGACGAGCTGTTCGACCGCACCATCAGGGCCATGCAGAGTTTCGCGCCCGATCGCGATACCTTCAAGCCCGCCGAATAACGAATAAGGCCGCCCCTGGGGCGGCCTTTCTGTTCCGTCGTTTTACTCTTCCACAGGCTGGCCCGAGAAATTGAGGCTTCCCGTGAGTGCGCGCGCTGCGGTTTCGTCGAAATCGTCTTTATCGAAGGCTTCGATCGCGCTGAAGGCGATGGCTTTCGTGCCGTCGAAAATATCCCAGAAGCTTTGCGTGCTCACTTCGTGGGTATACGGGTTTTCCCAGGGGTGGCGCATGCGATTGTCGAAGTCGCTCACGCGCGTGGCATTATCGCGGTGCGACATTGATTTGTAGAATGAGAATTGCCTGTTCAGGACACGCGTTTCAATAGTGTTGAGCGCGCTTTGCATGGTTCCGTTCGGCGAGTAGAACAAGCGCTGCATTCGGCGGAAATCGTGCACGGCGGAAACGAACAGGTCGACGGGCGGGAATATACGGTACGCCTTCATCGCGACGAGGGCGTACATTTTCCCGATGGTTTGCAGGGTGCGCTCGCTCGCGTGGAGCGCTTCTTCGAAGGGGCGGTAGGAGCGAATGGTGCGCCCCAGTTTGCTGAACAGCACCATTTCGTCGTATTCTCGTTCGATTTCAGCATGGACTTCGTTTTCCTGGCTGCGGTTGAGCCCGTCGATGCCTGCGTCGCAAATGGCGTATTGCTGGCAATACACGAGCGGATGCATGGCTCGGTCGAGCGAATAGTGGCACAGAAAGCCCAGCGCATAGGCGCGACCCACGGGCAATTCGTGTTCCTCGAGCACCTGCAGGCTTTCCTTCAGCGCGGCGATGAGTTTGCTGGGGGCGTCGTGGTGCATGGCGCTGCCCAGTCCGAAGAATTGCTTCATGCTCGGTGAAAGAACAAGGTAGAACAGCGGGTCGGGGCCTTGGTTGCCCAGCAAGAACGCATCTTTCTCGTCAATTGATTTGCCGATGACGTGCGAATGCGCGGCATAGACGTCTTGGCCGAAGAAATCGTGGGTAAGAATTGCAGGCATGATGCCTCCCTTTCGGAAGTATGGCGCGGGGCGTTTTACGGCGAATTGACGTTAAGCTGCCAATGCGCGCGTCCCAGTGTAGACCCCATGATATACAATCGTTTGAGCGTTTTTTCCGCAGCGCCCAGAACTTTACGCAAGTTGTTATTTTGGGCGTCCCTCCCACGAAAAAAAAGGAAGCACGCATGTCCGCAATAAAATTGACGAAGCGCGAGAAGAGCTGGATTGTCTACGACGTTGGCAACTCGGCATTCGTGCTGCTGGCGTCGACCCTTATCCCCATTTACTTCTCGGCAATTGCCGACCCCGGCAGCTCTGTTGTAGTGGCCTGGGGCTATGCAACCACGGTGGCGTCGCTTTTGCTCGCGTTGCTCATGCCGTTTTTGGGCAGCATCGCCGACTTGAAGGGCAACAAGAAACGCTTGCTCGTGGGCTCCATTGGCACGGGCGCCGTGCTGCTCGCATGCATGGGCATTCCTGGCAACGCGATGGTGTTCTTAGTGATGTACGTGGTGGCGACCATCATGCTTAACGCGTCGCTTGTGTTCTACGATGCATTCCTTATTGACGCGACCGATTCCGAAGACCGCTACGACGAGGTATCTTCGCAAGGCTATGCATGGGGCTACATTGGTTCGTGCGTACCCTTCATCATTTGCCTCGTGCTCGTGCTATTTGGCGAGAACTTCGGCCTCGGCCAGCTCGACGCCATTCGCATTTCCTTTGTGATTACCGCTGTGTGGTGGATCGTTTTCAGCGTGCCCGTGCTGAAGAACGTGCACCAGACGCATTACAAGGAGCGCACCGAGCACCTGTTCCGCGACGCGCTCGTGGGCTTGTGGGTCACGGCGAAGCGCATTTTCGCCGACAAGCGCGTGTTCATGTTCATGCTCGCGTTCTTCTTCTATATCGATGGCGTGCATACCATTATCACGATGTCGACGAGCTATGGCACCGATCTGGGCATCGGCTCAACCCAGCTCGTGCTTGCGCTGCTGGTCACGCAGTTCGTGGCGTTTCCCTCGGCTATCGCGTATGGCCGCCTGGCGGGCAAATTCGGCACGAAGCGCATGCTGCTCATCGCGATTTTCGCGTACTTCTGCATCACGTTGTTCGCGGCGTTTTTCCTGCGCTCCGCCACGGAGTTCTGGGTGCTTGCCGTGTGCGTCGGTTTGTTCCAGGGCGGCATCCAGGCCCTTTCGCGCAGCGAGTTTGGCAAGCTCATTCCGAAGGAACATGCCAACGAGTACTACGGCTTCTTCGATATTTTCGGCAAGTACGCAACGGTGCTCGGCACGCTGCTCGTGAGCGTGTTTACCCAGATTACGGGCAATTCCTCTATCGGCGTGCTCAGCATTGCCGTGCTGTTCATTGTCGGTTTCGTTCTTATGACGAAAGTTCCCGAGAAGTAAATCCGCATCGCTCGCGCGGCGTATGCAACTTACGAAAACATAACGCTCGTTTAACAGGTGGGCGGCGGCTTAAGGCCGTCGCCCTTTTTCGTTATAGTATGGCCCCAGCACATATTTCGGGCATCGCGAATAGACGCGATACGCCGTTTTGAAAAAGGAGAGAGGTTATGGCTGAAGAGGCGAAGAATTCGGCGGCTGCGCATGCTGCTGAAATTGAGGCGCTCAAGCGTCAAATCGAAGAAATGAACAAACGCCTCGAGGAGCTTTCTGCCGCCACGAACGCGGGCGTGCCTGCCGAGGGCGATTCTTCTGCTTTGGCTGCTTCGGCTGAGGTTGCTGAGGTCGTCGAGGTCGTCGAACCCGCGATTTCATCCGAGGCGCCCGCTGCCGATTCGGGTATGACGGGGTCTTTCGTTGCCGAAACCAACGCCTCCGCAGTCGAAGCGGTTCCCGCTCCCGCCCCCAACGTGTCGACTGTCGCGCCAGAGGCTTTCGAGGCTTTCCCGAACACCCCGCCGATTGAGAAGGTCGTCGATGACGACGGCAAGCCGGTCGACCCTGCCTATGTCGCGGCGGCCGTCGCCGATTTCATGCCCACGTCGCAGCCTCCCAAGCCGGCGCCTCCTGTCTTCAATGGCGCTCCCTATGGGCAGCAAGGTGCGGCGTCGCAGCAGCCTACCGGCCAGCCGCAGCAACCCTATGCGCAGCCTGGTTATGCCGCTCAGCAACCTTATGCTCAGCAGCCGGGCCAAGCAGCGTACTATTCGCAAAGCAATGGCTATTATGCGTCGAGCCAAGGCGCCTATCAGGTTCCGTACCAGCAGCCGCTCGTGCATACGAAAGACCATGTTGCCGCAGGCCTGCTTGCGATTTTCTTGGGCGTGTTTGGCGTGCATAAGTTTTATCTGGGCTATCACACCACGGGTTTCATTATGTTGGGCGTGACTATTTTGGGCAGCCTGCTCACGATCGGCATTGCGGCGGGCGTGGTATGGCTCATTGGTGTTATCGAGGGCATTATTTACCTTACGAAGAGCCAGTCGGAATTCGAGCAGCTGTACGTATTCAATAAACGTGAGATGTTCTAGCGTTAATCAGGTAAAACGTCGAATGACATGCCGAATGCAGCGGCCGCTGCAAGCACTGCGATGATTGCAACGAAGGCGATAAGAAGGGCGCGTTTGCCAGCGCTCTTCTTTTTTTGGCCTTCGGCGTAATGGACCGATTCCGCAGAGGCGGGCTTGGTGCCATTAATGGGTGCGGGGGCGATGAACTCGGTAATGTCGGGGCTTTTCGCCTCAAAAGGCGTGGGGTCGCAGAATTGAGCGGGGTTGGCATCGGGATAGAGAGCTGCAAGCGCGGCGATTTCGTCAGATTTTTCCTGCTCGAGGGCCGCTTTTTCGGCGCCGAATCCGGGGAGTATCGTCGTTTTGTCCGACGGTGCGGCAAGGGGAATCATGGTCGTCTTGCTGGACGATGTGGCAAGGGGAATTACGGTTGTCTCGTTCGACGAGCTGTTCGGGGCGTCGAGCTCGGTCGAGTTCGAGCCCTGAGCTTCTTCAGCCTCGTCGTGATCGTTTTCGTCGGCGGATTCCGATATGCCGCGTGCTTGCTCGCTGGATTGGTCTTCCGCTGATGTTTCGTCTGGGCCGCTTTCGTTGGCCGTCGTGAACGCGTCGTGGGCATCTTCGATGAGGCCGTTTTCAATGGCAAGCTCTGGTGTGTCGGGGTTTTTCTCGCTGGAGTTGGTTGTGGGGGCCTCTTGAATTTCGATGCCGAATCCTTCTTCGTCGATGCTTCCGCTGTTGGCGGCAACGATATTTTCTGCATTGTCGGCGGGTTCGACTTTCTTTCCGCACATGAAGCAGAATCGTGCTTCATCGGGGAGTTTTGTGCCGCAATAAACGCAAAACATCGCATAACTCCTTCGCAATGAATTTTCTAGGCCCATGGGTCCTTTCGTGAATGAGCCCATTGTAGTGCGCTCGACTTTCGCTCGCTGAAAAGTCGCGAAAAGCGCAGCGACGAAAAGAGAGAGCCTCCCGTTTTGTCGCAGTTGTCGTTGTAGGCCTATTCGCGCGCGATAAATAGGGCGAGCCTATGGATAAAGGCGAATTCGTCTCGCTTTGCGATTGGAAAGGCGCATTTGGTGCACGTGCTGCGACCTTCGACTATATTAAGGACATGTCGTTATGCGTCGCTGATGGGGCGGCGTTTTGGAATGGAGGAAGCATGCTGAGTGATTCCGAAAAAGCTCTCGCGGAAATGATGGCCGCGCAATTCATGGACAAGGGTGACGCTGCTGCCGTCGAACCCGCGGAAGGCACGGTGAAAATCACATTCTTCGAAAAGGGCAACACCGTCGATAGCTCCATTGAGGGCATTGCTTCGCGCATGCAGTTCGATGGCTGTTTCGCGATTGACGAATATATGATTCAGCGTAAAGACGGCACACCGGTCGACGCTGGCTTTGGCGCCGACTTCAACGACGCGGGCGGTCCGGTGGCGTCGTGGGTATGGTTCTCGCGCCCCGTGAACGGTCCAGTGAGGGCGAAATTCGAAGAGCGTTTCAACGGCACGTTCGACGAAGAGGGCCTGCGCATGGACATTCCTACGGATGATTTCCTCGCCTTCGCCGACTCGGGGGCATGGAACGCATTCGCGGTGGAAGACGACGAAGACGATCAGGTTTTGTTCGAATAAACGCAGCCTTCTCGTTGAATAAGGCTTAAAAAGCCCGGGATGAAGATTCATTCCGGGCTTTTTGCGTTCGAGATGCAGCTCGATGGAGCGCATGACGAAATGCAGGTTTGGCGTTGGGGCGCGGCTTAATGCTGGCGCGGAGCTTTTGTATCTGCGACGCGGTTTGGCGCGGGCGCGCGTCTTCGTAGCTTATTTTGCTTGCAACCGCTTTGTTTTGCGGCGTTTATGGATAAGGGCGCCCGCCAACACGACAAACGCGGCGAAGCAGGCCAGCGCAGCAGCAGCTACGTAAGGGAGCACGGCCCGATAACCGATTTTTCCTTCCTTGGGATTCGCGATAATCTGAAATGTCGCGTGCGTGTCGCCAGCGCAATTGCCGATGCCCTTCACCATGAGCGTCGCTGTGCCTTCGTTCACGTTCTCGGAATAAGACACCTCGTAATCGACGCCCTTTGCAAGGGTGCGTCCGTCGAGTTTCACGACAGGGTCGGGCTCAATGGGGTAGCTTGTGCGTACATGGTCGGGAATCATGTCGATGGTTGCGTTCGCCAAGTCGGCCGGAAGAATCACGAAACCCGTTTCCACGGTGCCCGTATAGTCGCCTGCGCCGGTGATGGTTACGTGCACGGTGCCGGGATTGACCAGGTCGCCATCGAATCGCACGTTGAAATCAACGCCCTCGCGAAGCGACGTCTCGGTTTTCTTGCCATCTTTGACCGAGTCAATGCGCAGGGTGACTGTGGGACGCTTTTCGGTGCCGTCATACATCATATCTTGCAGGCCCTGAACGCGTGCGGTGGCGATATCGGTCGCTTCGAGGGCTTCGAGGGTCTTTTTCGCCTGGTCATATGTTGAAAGTGCGGGGCCAAGCTCTCCGCGTATAGAATCGGCAGCGGCGGAGATGGCGTTGCGGGAAGTTGTGGCGTCATCGCCTTTGGCGTCGTCGGCGAAGGCCGCGGGGGTGAACATGGTGGTGCTCAACACGAGCGCGCATGCGGCACCGGCAAGGGCGCGGGCGGGTTGTGGCATGGTCACCTCCTTAGGAATTCTGCAAGTATTCAGTGCGATTGATTATAGCCTGCCTATGAGAGTTCATCATGGTAAGCTGTGCGGGTATCACGAGAAGTTCCAAGGGGGAATGGCATGCATACATTCAATACGCGCGGCACGTGCTCGCGCCAAATCAATTTCGACATCGTCGACGGCAATGTGCACAACGTGAGCTTCGTCGGCGGCTGCGACGGCAATCTGAAGGCTATCTCGAAGCTCATCGAGGGCAAGCCTGTCGATTGGGTCGTTTCTGTTCTTGAGGGCAATACCTGCGGTCGTCGCACCACGAGCTGCGCCGATCAGCTGACACAGGCCTTGAAGGCTGCCGAAGCGGGCGAAATCTAACCGGAACGCATTCGTCGTTTCATCAAAGGAGGGGAGTGAGCACCGGGCTCGCTCCCCTCCTTCCTTTTCCGTGCCTGTTAAACGCTACGAGCATTTAACAGGTCGCAAGTTACGATGTGTGCCACTTCCGCGACTAGAGCGTTGAGAAGGCTGTGAAGTTTTTCAGGCGCACGTCGGCGAGGGCTTGGCATGCTTTCGCGTCGCCTGCGCTGGCCGGTTCGTCGATGAGCATCACGGGGAAGGCGGCCGCATGCGCCGTTTCGATAGCATGCAGCGAATCTTCGAACACAAACGTGGTTTCGCGTGGGGTGCCAAGGTGCGAAAGCGCCAGCTCGAAAATGTCGGGCTCGGTTTTGCTTGCGCCCACTTCAGTGCAGGTGAACAGCGCCGAGAAATATTTAAGAATATCGAGTCGTTCGAGGGCCGCAAGCGCGCAGTCGCGACGCGTGGCGGTTGCGACGCACATGGCGACACCCGCGTTGCTCAACGTCTCAAGCATGTCGACAACGCTCGGCTTGTATTGGATGCAATCGCGGTAGGCGAATTCAATGCCGCTCATCACTCCCGTGCAAATTTCTTCAATCGATTGCTCTAGGCCGTAAGTTTCCTTCATGTAATGCGCCGATCCCTCCATGGTAAGGCGCTTGAAGTGATAGCGAATATCTGGCTCGGGCGTTTTGCCGAGTGAGCGAAGGTAACGCTCGCCCAGGTCGTCCCACCAAGGCATGGAATCGAGCAGGGTTCCGTCCAGATCGAAAATCGCGCCATGAACGCACTGTGGGGCGCTTGGCCACACGACGCCGTGCGCTGTTTCTATGGCAGTTTCTTCCGCAAGTTGGTCCGCTGCCGCTGGCGTGTTTGCCCCAATGAAGTCAAGGGTAGGAATGCTGCCCAAGTTCGCTCCTTACATAATGGACGTAGCCGCAATAACAATAAAGCAGGTGAGCAGGCCCGATACCGCAATAGCCACGCCGCTCATGGCTCCTTCGAGTTTGCCCATTTCCAGGGCCTTCGCCGTGCCTACCGCGTGGCTGCACGTGCCAATGGCCACGCCCTGGGCCACTTTGTTCTTGATGTGGAACAAATTGGCCAGCATGGGTGAAAAAATCGCGCCCATAACACCCGTGGTCATGACGGCCGCCATGGTGATAGACGCCGTTCCGCCCAGCTCTCCGGTCACGGCAAGCGCGATGGGAGCGGTGGTCGATTTCGGCAGTGTGGAAAGCGCCACTTGGTCGCCCAGGCCGAACAGCTCGCACAGTCCGTATGCGCTCACCATGGAAACGGTGGATCCTACCAAGCATCCTATGAAAATCGGCAGGAAATTGCTCTGCAGAATCTTGCGTTGCTGGTAAATGGAGAACGCCAACACAGCAGTGGCGGGGCCGAGCATGGACGAAATGAGCGTTGCTCCCTTTTCGTACGAATCGAGGGGGATGTTGAATACGGTAAGGCCGATCATGATGATGGCCACCGTGACGAGCAGGGGGTTGAGGAGCGGGGAATTCGTTTTCCGGTTAAGCCACACGGCGAACGCGAACACGCCAATGCTCAGCGCCAGGCTTCCTCCTGCTTCAAGAACCGATGCGAAATCCATGGCTATTCTCCTTCGGTTTCGGTCGTGAACACGCCACGCAGATGGACGTCTTTGCCGGCACGTTTGCCTGCAATGTATTTCTGCAAGCGTCCAACAAGAATTACCGTGAGCGCCGTGGAGAGGAACACGAGCACGGTGGTGATGATGCACACGAGTGCGAACCAGCCGATGCGGTCGCCGATCATGGGGAGGCATCTTAGAATCGTGACGCCCGCGGGAATGAAGAATACGGGCATGTATTTCAGCAGGAAGCTTGATACGAGTTCGATTTTGCTCTCGTCAATCATGCCTGAGATAAGCAGCGAGAGCAGAATACCCATGCTGCAGATGTTCGCAGGAACCTCGACGGGCAAATGGACTGAAACCGCTTCGCCGATGTAGCAAACGCCGGCAAGGAAGGCCAGCTGAATGAAGAAAAGCGTAAGTCGCTTGCTGTGGAATTTGATGCGTTCTCGCATGGGTGAGTCATCTCCAGGCTTTCGGTAAAAGGGGTCGCCATCGTACACCCGCATGGGGCCGCTCCTGGAAATGTGAAAAAACGTCCATGGCACTTTGGCAGCATCTTCACGTTTTGCAAAGTAGCCTTCAAAAGTTGAATTTCATTTTTGACCTGCGCTTTGCGTGGGTTTTACGTTCATGCGACATGATGATTCTAACGAATTGGACTTTTCCCGCGCTCGTCGAAAGGGGTTTGATTCTTTCGCGAAACTCTCGCGGCGAGCATACGATAGGAGCTTTTGCGTTTGCGGAAAGGGGTCTGCTATGGGGGCGAAGCCGTTTTCGCGGCGGCGTTGCCGTCCTCTTCTGTTTTGCGCGCGTCGTCGCTATACAATGGTGCAGATTAAAAAACGCTGCAGTAAACGCTGCCGACCAAGTGGCATTCGAAGGAGCGATTATGGAAGAAGACGTGTGCGCGGCAAGCTTCGATGAGGCGGCCGGATTGCCCGAATTGCTCGGCATCGAGCAGGTGAGCGATGGCTGGATTAAGAAATATATTCTGACGTATCGCTTGCCGAATGGGCGCGAGCTGAAATATGACGTGGTTTCGCGCAAGGGCCTTGAGGAATATCGCAGCGAAATCGAGACGCTGGGAACCGTTGCGCCTCAGGTTGATGCGGTGTGCATTGTGGGCCATACGGCGAACGATGAATTCCTGCTCATTCGCGAATTCCGTTTCCCCATGAATCGCATGTGCGTGGCGTTTCCCGCTGGTTTGCGCGAGCCTGGCGAGGGCATCGTGGAATGCGCGGCCCGCGAGCTGCGCGAAGAAACCGGCTTCGATTTGGTACGCGACGAGTGCGGCCAGCCGGTGAGCGCGCGTGCATGCGTGCAGCCTGGTTTTTCGTCGCTTGGCATGGGCGACGAGAGCATCGCCATGGTATTTGCCGAGGTAGAACGTGTGGCCGAGCCGCGCAGCGAGTCGACCGAATTCATCGAATCGGTCCTTCTTCCGCGTGCCGAGGTGCCGACGTTTCTGCGCGAGAATCGCGATCCGCTTTCTATTCGTTGCCAGCTGGTGCTTGAGATGGTGGCTCAGCCGCCGTTCGAATTTGGCGTGAAGGCGGGTGTATAAGTGGCGCAAAACGAGCAGTTTCAAAACCCATCGCACGATAAACGTGGTGCGCGTGATGGCCAAGGCGGCCAAGAAGCGCGTCGCTCGAGCGCACGAGGCGATTTCCGGGAGCGAGATTCGCGCAAAAGCGGGCCAAGTGGTCGCGGTGCTTCGCGTGGCAATGGCGCGTCCCGTGGCAATGGAGGGTCCCGCGGTGAACGGGGATTTCGTGGCAATGGCCGACCCCATAACGATTGGGGGTCCCGTGGCAATGGTGCGTCCCGCAGCGCTCGCGGCGATGTTGAGCTGGCGGCCACGGAGCCCGCTTTCGAACCATTGCCTGCGCAGTATCCCCTCATGGTGGGCAACATCGACGGCGGACGTAAGGTCGAGGTGCTGTGTCGCGACAAGGGCGCTGATCAGTTCGCGGCGCGTCTTCGCAAAGTGGCGAAAGACCGCCGCAAGTGGGCGCGCGACAACGACATTTCGTGCTATCGCGTTTACGATGCCGATTTGCCCGATTTCGCTGTAGCTATCGACCGATATGATGGCGTATGGAAAAGCGAAGGCGAGAGTTGCCTGGTCATAGCCGAGTATCAGGCGCCGAAATCGATTGATGCGGCGAAGGCTGCCGCCCGTCTGGACGATGCGGTGGAAATCGCTTCGGCAACGCTCGGCATTCCTCGCGAGCGCGTGTTCTTGAAGACACGCCGTCGCGAAAAAGGCGGCGGGCAATATACCGATCAGCAAAAAGAAGGGCATGTGCTCTATACGCAGGAATCGGGCAATGTGTTCGAGTGCGACCTGGGTTCGTATTTGGATACGGGCATTTTCCTCGATCATCGCGTGACGCGCGAAATGGTCGGAAGCATGGCCGAGGGCAAGTCGTTTTTGAACCTGTTCTCGTACACGGGCACCTGCACGGTTCATGCGGCGGTGGGCGGCGCAAAATCGACGCTTACGGTCGATTTATCGCAGACCTATTTGTCGTGGGCACATCGCAATATGGAATTGAACGGCTGCGATGGCCCCGAGCATGGCTTCGTGCGCGCCGATGTGCTGCAGTGGATTGAACGTGAGGCGCGTGGGTGGCGCCGCTTCGATTTAATTTTCGTGGACCCGCCTACGTTTTCGAATTCGAAGGCCATGGGCAAAAACACCTGGAGTGTGCAACGCGACCACGTGAAGCTGCTGACGAATGTGGTGCGCTTGCTCGAGCGCGACGGCGTAGCGGTGTTCAGCTGCAACCTGCGCAATTTCAAGCCTGATGTTGAAGCGCTTGCCGAGGCGGGCGTGGCAATTGAGGATATTACGCCGCAGACCATTCCGCACGATTTCGAGCGCAATGCCAAAATCCATTGCTGCTATTTAGTGCGCAAGGCCTAGGCGGAAGAAGGCGGACTGGCCTGCGCTCGACCTCTTTCCACAGATAACGGAAGTTGTTTATTGATGCAATGTGACGGTTGCACGAAAATGACGCCGATGAAGGCAGCTGACGTTGTTGGTGCGAACAATATTTTTGCATGCGGAAGGGGAATCGGAATGGTTGACGAGAAACTGATCGAGAAGATGTGGTGCAACGTTCCTGAAGCGCCCGAGTTCCGAGAGAATATTGAGATTGTCGAGGTAAGCGAGCCTGGATATGTGCATTTCACGATGGACATTCCCGAAAGCTTGGGCAATTATCGCGGCGGTATCCATGGCGGCACGGGCTATTTCATTGGAGAAATCGGCTGCGGGTTCGCGACGTATTCGTTTGGCGTGAACAACGTGTGCAATTCCGCGAGCATCAATTTTTTCAAAGCGGTGCCGTGCTGCAAGGTCGACGTGACGACCGAGCCTTTGCATAAGGGCCGCTCGACCGCTGTGATTCGCGTGACCACGCGCGAGGCGGCGACGGGCAAACTGCTGTTCCAGTCGACGCACAATATGTTCCTCATGGAGCCGATTGAATAAGCGCGTGAGGCAACTGGGTGGTGGCTGGTTTCGTGTGGGCGACGTTTGGGCGGAGCTTCTTCGATTGGGGCGTCTGGTTGCGTCTTGCAAGCCCGATTTTCGAGCGGTCAATCTTCGGCGCAGCCGTCCCCAACCGTTCGTTGGGTGCGACGTTTGCGCCGAGGAACCAAAAACGCCGGATGCGTATGACGTATCCGGTGTTTTTTGCGTTGGTTCGAGTGCTTTCGTGCGCAGGTTGTTAGCGTCGTCGTAGCTAGCAAAGGGCGAGTGGCATTGAATGGGACGGCTCCGAGGAATAGGGACCGCCCCGCGTTTGGATGCCGAAATTCTTATTACGATTGAAGAGCGAACGAGCGCTTTGCCTCGATTATGAAGAGCTAGCGATTGACGAGCGTTCTTGGAAATTCGGCTTTGCGTTAATTGCTGAGGCTGTATGCATTCCTTTTTAAGGCACCTAACATGTTGCGGGGTGGAACAGCCTGGTCAACTCGTCGGGCTCATAACCCGGAGGCGTAGGTTCAAATCCTGCCCCCGCGATCAATAACACCAGTTCACAGGCTCAAGCTTGTAGCCTTTTTCTTTGTCTGGACCCCCAAGTGGTCCCAAAGTGGTCCCAAACCCCAAGAAGTACCAAACTTTCATGGTTCCAACACATGCTTGCGTGACAGCAGTTGCAGCTGTGGCAGGTATGTAGGGATGCCCCTGAATTTGCAACAGAACGCACCATCACTATGGTAAATGGCTATTTGGCAGAGTATCTTAAGTCTTGCGCAAAACGGCTATACCGTGAATACGAACGAGATGAAGAAGCGGATTTGCCAGAAGGCTGGCATTGGACGACCATTGGCGAGATATCTGAGATGGTATGCCAGGGCATAACGCCCAAGTACAACGACGAGTCCGATGAGCTAATTCTTGGCCAAACCTGTATTCGAAACAATCTGGTTCTACTCGAGAATGGCCGCCTGCATGCCCCGAGAAAGATTACCGAGAAGTGGCTTAGGAAGTACGACTTGCTGATTAACTCGACGGGCGTCGGTTTTCTTGGAAGGACCGCTCAAGTTTGGTTTGATCCTTCAAAGCTCGTTGTCGACTCCCACGTCACCATCGTTCGCGCAGCCGACCCGAGGCATGCTCTTTACATGGGATTCTGGGCGTTTGAACACGAGCGTTATATTGAATCTCTTCACACCGGAAGCACGGGCCAAACGGAATTGCCACGCGATCACGTGAAGGCAATTCGTCTTGTGCTTCCCAGCGATGCAGAACTTGAAAAGTTCAACGCCGTTGCGCAGCCGGCAGTTGAGCTGATTGTCGCAAATCAAAAGGAATCGAAACGGTTGGCCAAATTGCGTGATACGCTTTTGCCTAAGCTCATGTCGGGCGAGATAGACGTTTCAAGTGTGGCAATCTAGGAGTGAGACTGTGAACGATATTCCGCAAGTTATTGATCTTGTTTCTATCGAGCTTACTGGTAGTGAATTTCGCACGGAGCAAGAATCCGCATTAAGGCAAAAGCTTAAAACTGAGCCCTTCGCGGTAATGGTGCGGGGGCAACAGTCGATTGCTGCAGGGGCTGGCTTAAGTCAAAGCCTGGTTGTGTTTGTATCTAACGTTATTGTTCCGGGTCTTCTGTACGACCTTTTCAAGTACGTGTTGTCGAGGACTTTCAAAGCACTTAGCGAAACGATGAGCTCTGATGTCCCTCTTAGTAGGGTGACTTTCAAAACAAGGGACTGTGACTACATTATTTCGTCGAACTGTAATGCTGGCGTCTATAGCGAATTAGTCGATTACAATCAGCTGCTTTCTCGAATGGAATCATTTACTAAACGCGAAGAGAAAGACAACCGTCCTGTTGCCAAGATTGAAGCTCCGTGCGATATACGGATCGAAGAACATGGATGGGAAGCTGTGTGCTGCGGCGTTGGCAACTACTCACTTTGGAAAGTCGAATACAAAAGTGGCGACAAATGGCCGGAAGCTTTGTTTGACGCAGCCAATGAAACGTTTATAGAACTAGTTGATGACGAAATTTCTTGCCCAGAAGATAAATTCTATGCTGGGCAAGAACCTACTGAATGGTTCATCTAGGAGCAGGTGACATAAATGGAAGATGCAGCTATTACGGCAATTGCGACAGCGGGTTCCCAACTCGCCGTCCTCGCCGCAAAAGGAACGGCTACTCAAGTTAGCAATAGATTTCAGGCTATTAGGCAGAAGAAAACCCACGAGGAACTTTGCAACTCGTACGAAGAACTAATAAATGAATTAGTCGCTGAGCGCGCTCAAGCAATCGCTATTGCTCAGGCATACGAATCAGAGTTGAACAGGTACGAGATAACAGACGAGGATATTGAACACCTGCAAAACACGGTTGGGCATGCGCTAGACATCCTGAAATCCTTCTCGCCCGATAGTGATTTCTCGAACTTCGAGCGGTTCAAATCCCTCCTGTCTGTCGATACGCTAAAAGCTATGCAGCTTCTGGGATTTGATTACAAGAAGGCGATAGGCGACCCCTTGACTGAGGTATGTGCGGATGCAATCCGTGTGAATCTGGGCCAGAAAAAAACGACTGCCAACCGCAATAACCAGAAAAAGCGTAACTAAGCTAAATAGCCAGTTTCCCAAGGCTTGGCTCAGCAGGTGCCTTCCTCGTTGTTGGGATTGAATCTGCCATCCAGAACTTGCAATGAGGGTAGTTGCGCCGGTCTTCGTGGGGGGCGTGAAGCGTTCCAATTTCATCGTGGCTTCGGCTGACGTTCTGATGGACATGGGTGTAAATCTGCAGCACGTCGTGCTTGGCATCCACGCGCTTCTCGTAGGGGAGGAGTTAACGGCATCCATCTCTGTGAAAACCGTATATAGGAAGTAAAATGGCTTCGTTCGTTTAGCTCAAGTTTCTAGGATTGCATATGAAAGATTGCTACAGCGTCACTACTTACTCAGTGCAAAGCATTCTCGGACTTATAGAATCCGGCGACATCGCGATTCCTGAAATCCAACGACCCTTCGTATGGGACAGCACCAAAGTTCGCGACTTGATTGACTCTCTTTACTATGGATATCCGACAGGCTATCTGATCACCTGGAAGAACCCTGATGTGAAAATCAAAGGCGGCGGCGTCGCAGAGGGCAAGACGGTGCTTATCGACGGTCAGCAGCGCGTGACTGCGCTCACCGCCGCGCTCGCGGGTAAAGCTGTGCTTAACGAAGATTACGAGTCGAAGCGCGTAAAGATAGCCTTCAACCCTCTTTACGAAGGCGAGGATACTCCCTTTGCCGTACTTACGCCGGTGATCGATAAAGATCCGCGCTGGATATCGGACATCGCCGAATTCTTCGCCCCCGATTTCGACTCCTGGACATTCGTCAACGGATACATCGAGGCGAATCCCGGCTGCGATCCCAAGGTCGTGAACTCGAGGATTACCGATCTTAAGGCGATAGCAACGCGTCAACTCGGCTGCATCGTCGTGGCTGCTGAATGCAGCATCGACGAGGTTACGGACATCTTCATCCGCATCAATTCTAAGGGCGCCGTTTTATCTCAAGCCGACTTCGCGATGTCTAAAATTGCCGCCGATGAGGCGCACGGCGGCAACATGCTGCGTAAGGCCATCGACTATTATTGCCATTTGGCCGTCAAACCTGAATTCTGGACCACCATCAGCCAGAACGACGCTGAGTTCATGGGATCTGAGTACGCGGACAAGTGCGAATGGCTCAAAGACGACAAGGATGACATTTACGACCCCGACTACAATGACGTCCTGCGCGTCGCGTTCATGCACATGTTCGGCCGGGGCAAACTCGCCGACCTGGTATCTCTTCTTTCTGGTCGTGATTTTGAGGCTCGTGATTTCAAGGGCGAGATAGCGGACGCCTCTTTCGCCAAACTGCACGACGGCGTGATTAAGTTCATGCGTAAAAGCAATTTCCAGGACTTTACCGCCGCTCTTCGCTCTGCGGGATTTGTGTCTTCGTCGATAATCGGATCCAAAGGGGCGGTTAATTTTGCTTACAACTTGTACCTTACCCTGCGAGAAGATGACTCTGTGCCTTCGACCGACGTTAAGCGCTGGGTGCAGCGTTGGTACGTGATGTCCATCCTTACGGGGCGCTATTCGGGCTCGTCGGAATCTATCATGGATCGCGACATGCGTCGTATATCCGAGCAGGGATTCATCCCGTTCTACAACGAGGTCGTCGCATCGCAGCTTTCCGACAATTTCTGGGAAGTCGCCTTGCCGCAGAGTCTCGTTACGACCTCGGTGCGTACCGGCGCATGGATGGTTTACGTGGCCTCGCAAGTTCGATCGGCTGACAACACCCTGTTTACCAACGGGTTTAAGGTGGCCGGCGTCATCGGCAACGTTGGTGATATCCACCACATCTTCCCAAAGGCGTATTTGAGAAAAACGATCGACGCGCCGCAACGCCTCTATAATCAAATCGCAAACTACACCTACCTCGAAAAGCGCATCAACATAGCGATTGGTGAAATGCGTCCCGGCGAGTACTTTACTAAGGCACGCGAAGCCATTGCGGCAGAAGACAAGTATTTCGGCGACATCGCCACCGAGGCGGATTTTATTGCCAATCTCAAAGCGAATTGTATTCCGGAAGGAATATTCGATATGGGTGCGGCCGATTACGAGGGCTTCCTTGCTCAGCGCCGTATTCTTATGGCTAGAAAAATACGTGGCTACTACGAGAGCCTGTAGTTTCGATTGAATGGCAGAGGCTGTCACGCCGTCTGAACAGCTTCCCATTTCTCGTGTCCAAGGAATGGGAAGCTGTTCATTCTGGTGGGCGGGGTTTCTCCAGGCAACCACGACCTCCTTTATGACCGTTACGTTACAGATCAAGCGCGCCGCCATGGTGCGTGTGCTACTGACCGACGGCTAAGCGATTACAGAGAAGCCTGCTTCCTCAGGTACTTCCTGCTTCGACTTGTGGACGATGCGGTTGGTACTGCGAGTCCGGCTTCCACGAGCTTCTTGACGTGATAACGGGTGCTGGGAACGGTCTTCCCCATCATCCCTGCGATTTCCTGGATGCTTAAAGCTTTGTCGGTTTGCAGTATGGAGAGTAAGATGTCTTCCACTTCCGGCGTGGGGTGCTGGCCAGTATTGTCGGCGAGCATCTTGTAGGTGTCGGCATATATGTGAGAGACTATGCCTTCCCTCTCGAATCGGGAGGCAGTCTCGCGAATCTCGTCAGAGTCAATCATCAGGCTTCTATGGAGTTCCTGAACCGTTGACGTGCCCATCTTTTTCATAGTGAGAAGCAGGGACTGCTCGTGCTGCGATAGCTTCCGCTTGGTTACACGGCTAATCCATTCGCGGTTCGCCGCTATCTCCGTTCCGCTCCTGCCGAGCCTTACCTTGAAGCTGTCGATATTTGCCTTGAAATCTGGTGCAGTGAGCGTCTTCGACTGCATTGCCCTGATCATGAAGGGTACGCCGCCTCCGCCGCCCTCAGCGGGCCTGCCAGTTCCTCCAGGCAGCTCGACTGCGGACATCAAGCGCATGAGCGCCGCATTCCTGCAAAGCGAGGTTCCGTCTGCTATGTTATCGAGAGTCTTGCCACCCCAGAGACCTCCAGGGTTCGTGATTTCTACCCTGTCTGGATAGATGTCGACTGTGACGGACTGACCCTCATGGCGGGGTCCGTATTCTCGGTGGATGACTGCGTTCGCGATAGCCTCACGCAAGACCTCTTCGGGAATCTCCAGCTCGTCTTTTCTGCCAGCTCCCTCTATGACGGATATTCGCCTGAGGTTCTTTGCGGTTGCCGCAACGGCGTCCTCTATGATCTCTCCAAGCTCTCCTTCGCATACCGTTCTGTCTAGGTACCGGGGGCCTGTCGGAGTTGACTTCTCGATGTCGGGATGGACCATGACGTCGACGGCCAGCTTGGGGAAGAACTGCTGCGGGTAGTTGCCCGCAGCAAGGAGGCCGCCAAGTCTGATCTTGCCGTTTTGATCGGTTATGTTCAGCCGAGCCATCTGGACTTGCAGGGTCTTGGCTCCACGCAGCGCTTTGGGGTGATTTATCTTCTCGTTTTCGATGATTTTTCCGATTGTTTCTTTGTTGAGGTCGTCGACGGATGCCTCCGGGACGATTTCCTTGTCCGCAGGTGATGGCACCAGTGCGTTCTGCAAAGCGAATATCTCCGTCGCCGAGAGCTTCATGTCCTTGTCGGCAACACGCTTGTAGCTACCGTTTTCCACTCCGCGACTCGTGATGAAGCAGGGCTTTTGCGCGAGGTCTACCTCGGCTACTCGGATGGCGAGGACCTGTCTTCCCTCGAAATCAACTCTCGAGAGGTTGTATTGGGGCGGATTGGTCAGCTTGCCGTCTCTCGGCTGCATGCCGGAGACAAACTGCTCGATTGACTTATCTATGTCAAATTTCGGGGGAATAGTGAAGCCGTTCTCTTGGTCCAGGCCAAGGAGAATGAGACCGCCCGAGGTGTTGCCAAAAGCGCTCACGCTTTCCCACACGTCGTTGCTCAGTTTTGTTTCGCACTTCTTTGCCTCGATGTTTTCGTCATCGTTGTGCTGGATGAGCAGCCTTTCGACGACCTCCGTCAGCTCTTCCGGACTCATTGTGCTCCTTGCCTGACTGGCGCTTTCTGCTTCAGTAAAATATTCTAGCACCTCACTAAAAGAATCTTCATATCACTCAATATTTTTAGTGATAAATAGAATTTTTAACTGATATGCGAGGATGTGGTTTTTTGACTGTTGGCGTCCAGGGCTCGGATTGCTTTTGCGTATTCAGCGCGGGGCCTTGGCTGTGCTCTCAAGAGGGACTATCTCCAATACTGAGAGTCCTCACTAAAAATCTCACTAAAAATTTGATTGAGGTTTTTAGTGACAAGCTAAACCACTTTAGTGAAGGAGATAGTCGTGTCGGAATGGTGGCGGGCTTTACAGTCCCAGGACACTGCCGATGGTGTCGGCGGCCCCATGGCATCGCTTTTAGCGAATGGTGATGCCTTCGGGTAAATCGATTGCGCGGAAGTCGAATTCGTCGTCTTCCTGTTCCTCGGCGGGCGCGACGACCTCCTCAACGACGGGCGCGGGTTGGCCGAACGCCTCGTCGAACGCATCAAAGCTTGCGCGCGGCACGGCGAACACGATGGTTTTGATGGTGCCAGAGTGAGCGGCGATCCATTGCTGGAAAAGCTCGATGACTTGGGCGGGTTGGAAGCCTTGGCGTCCGCATGCGTAGGCGTTCACGATGAGCGTTTCGATTTCGTTGGCCGCGGCGATGTTCAGCATGGTTTCGATGCGGGCCGCTAGGCAATCGAGGCATTCGCGTTCGGAGCGATGGTTTTCCAGGGCGCGCTCGCGGTTGGGCTCGGGCACGGCGATGACGTTCGTCTCGCGAATTTCGCCTTCACGAATGAAAACGACGTTCGGCAAGTACATTGCACGGCTCGTGAGCAGCATGCCGCACATGTAGCTGCGGTTCTGGTCGTGGTAGGCCGATTTCATACCGCACAGAACGGGGTAGAGGTTGCTTTCGGAACACAGAATTTGCTCGGGGCCGAAAGAGCCGTCCTCGTAGGCGCCGCCGGGGCGCGTGTAAGAGACGGGGTCGACAATGGCGGTTTTGCCCTGTGCGCGGCGAAGCGCGGTGGTGGTGAAATCGCTGGTCACCTGGGTTTCGGTTGCCTCGGCGGTGGGCTCGGGCAACTCGAGCGCGAGCGCGTCGCCGTCTTCGTAGACAACAGCGGCATCGATGGTCGCCTGGGTTTCTTTGGCGAATGCGCCTTTCATAAGGGCCAAATGCTTGCTTGCTTCAGCGCGGCGCTCGTCGCGAGTGGGCATGATTTCCTCCCTTGGTCGGAATTTCGATTTCGCCGTCGATTGTAGTTGAATGCGCGCCGCACAACAACGCAGCCCAGCCGCATGTCGCGCAATTGCAATGTTGGGAGTCAATAGCTTCTAAAAAGCACCTACATTGAAATAGAAGCAAGCTTTTCAAACGAATGTTAGTAACTAGGAGCTATATAAGTATATAAAAGTTTCTCATATAGAAGCGACCAGTTGCGCCTCTGGAATCTGGTGGGCGTAACGCTCCCGCAGCGGCGATGGCGACAGGGCGCTGCAATCTAAGCATGCGTTCCGGGCTCAAAAACCAGTTTCATAGTGTTCTACCTGCGTTTTCTTCAAGGGGTTCGTAAATACGGCCCTCTTCTTTGCGCATATGTCGCACATGCGAATCTATTGGCGGCAGCGGTCTTCTTGTAAGAAATGGAAGAAGACGCGGCCCATTTTGGCCATTTTCGTTGCGAAATGGCACTTCCGCAGAAACAAAAGGGATCGAATAATCAAGGTAATTATCTTTGGGCGAAAGGAGCCGTGCATGAAAGTAGGAAGGGTCAAGCAATGGGCGCATAAGGCGGGAAGCATGAAGGAGGCCACACCATGAAGCGATTGAAAATGGCGATTGCGGCGCTGCTCGCATTCGCACTGCTTCCCTTGATTGGGAGCACGGCTTTGGCCGACGAATCGAGCGCGTCGTCGCGCGCGGAACAGATTCGCGCGGCAGCAAACATTGAGACGATCGCCGACGCATCGACGATGGGCGATTGGTCTGGCGTCGTCGAAAATACGACCCAAAATATCGGTCGTATTTGGACCGATAAAACGGTATCGACTAACGATATTGACATTTCAGGCGCCATGAGCGCTACAGTTTCTAAGGGCGATTCCGATTTCATCACGGCGCTTTCGGTGCTTTCTTCTACATCGAACATCGCGTCGACGTCGACCACGCCGCTCGACATCGTGCTTGTGCTCGACGCATCGGGATCCATGGACGACTCCATGACCGGCGGAAAACGCATCGACGCGCTGAAGAATGCCGCAAACGCGTTTATCGACGAGATTGTAACGCAAAATGCGAGCATTTCCGACGCATCGAAGCAGCATCAGGTTTCTATCGTGAAGTTCGCCGGCAAGAAGTCAAGTAAGGTTGGCAACGACACGTATCGCAAGGATGGGTACACTTACAACTACAGCCAGGTCATGAAAAGCATGGCGGAGTGCAACGAAACAACAAAAGATTCGTTTGAGGGCACCATCAATGCCATTAAACCGGCGGGCGCCACGAACGCGGCTGCCGGCATGGAGCTTGCTCAGGGCCAAACCTCCAACCGAGCCGATGCTAAAAAGATTGTTATTTTCTTCACCGACGGCACGCCGACGACTCAAAGTGACTTCTCGGATGAGGTGGCATCGGATGCCATTTCCGCCGCTAAAGCCATGAAAGACGCGGGCGCCTCGGTGTATACCATCGGCATTTTTGATGGCGCAAATCCGAGTGCCAATGTGAATGCCTCGGGAACCTCCAATGAAAACAAGTTCATGCAGGCCGTGTCGAGCAACTATCCTGCCGCTACCTATACCTATACACAGTACTGGTGGGATGACGGGTGGAATTGGAGCTTTGGTGATCGTGCGGCCAATTCCGACTTCTATAAGTCTGCTTCGAGCGCGAGCGAGCTCTCGAAAATCTTCGAAGACATCTCGAAGGAAATCGTGAAGGGCGCGGGCTATCCCACCGACGCTCGCGAGGGCTTTGAGATGAGCGATGGCTACATCACGTTCGACGACTCGCTGGGCTCGTACATGCAGGTTGACGCATTCAAAGCGATCGTGGTGAACAACCATGTGTTTAGCGACGTGACGAAAACCATGACCGATACCGCCGACACCTACACATTTGTAGGCACGACCGAACTGAACGGCAAAACTGCGAGCCTGGGCAATATCGTGATTACCGTGACAAAATCGAGCGATATGGCTGTGGGCGATAAGGTTCAGGTGAAAGTTCCCGCGGGCCTTATTCCGCTGCGCAACTTCAATGTGAACGAAACTGCGGGCACTATGACGGTAAGCGATACGTATCCGCTGCGCGTTTTCTTCACGTCGAGCATTAAGCCCGATGCGCTTGCGCTTGTCGCGAACCCCGACGAAGCCATGGCGAAATACATCGCGGCAAACACCGAAAAGGGCAAGGTGAATTTCTACGCGAATGCGTTCACCCCGGGTGCCGCGTTGGGCGATACCGTTTCGCACTTCAATCCCTCTAAGGGCAATGCGTATTACTACTTCACGAGCGATACGCCCATTTATGCTGACGAAGCGTGCACGCAGCCTGCGACTCGCGGCGCAATCGAGGCGGGTGGAACGCATTACTACCAGTATCATTTCTTTGCGATGGGCGAAGGCGGCAAGGCTGTCGAGAAAACCGAGGTCATCAGCTTCCCATCTGGCACGGCCGAGCAATTTTCGGGCGCTCTTGCGTACGACGCCAGCGGCAATGCCTATTTCAAGGCCGGCACGGCACGCTTGACGTATATCGATGAACTCGCGAAGTCGAAGGCGGAAAATATCACCGGCACGGCGACTGACGTGCTGAACCCGAAGTGGAACAGCGAGACGTCGACCTCGGCTGCGACGACGGTTATTCCGCATTTGGGCAACAACGGCAAGCTGTCGGTTGAAATTCCGGGAACGCTGGCGGTTTCGAAGACGCTCGATATGCCTGAGGGTTTCGATGCAGCCGCTTATGCCGACAAGTCGTTTGATTTCGAGCTCACGGTAGAGGCTGCGGCGGGTAAAACGCTGCATGCCGAAGTGAAGAACGCCGCAGGAGACGTGTGCGGCGATCCGTTTGAGCTGGCGTTTGACAAGAATGGAAAGGCAACGCATTCGATCAAGGCCGATGAAACGCTGTACGTGTATGGCGTTGCTCCGAATGCCGACTATTCAGTTGAGGAGTTGCTGAATGTGCCTGCCGACGATGGCTCGCTGACGCATGCGAACCCTGGTTTCTTGCAGTCGTCTCCGACCGATGCCGAAGGCAAGGCGATTGCCGCGACGGGCACGGTTGTAGCGGGCGAGTTTGCGAAGGCCGAGTTCGTGAACACGTATGCTGCGCAGGGTACGCTGGAAGGCTCAACTGCGCTTGCGGGCGCGAAGACCCTCAACGGCCGCGCTTGGCTGTCCAGCGACAAATTCACGTTTGTGCTGAAAGATGCCAACACGTCTGTGATCGCTCCAATGCCCGAAGGTGCAAGCGATGGCGTGGCGCGTCTTGAGGGAACGCGGCTCGAAGGCACGCCGGCGGGCACGCAGGTTGGTTTCTGCTTCGGCGACATCGTGTACACGCAGCCGGGCACGTATATCTACCAGATTTACGAATCGGAAGAAATGAGCACCGTTAATCCAGGCGTTTCCATGTCGCAAGCGTTGTATGAGGTAAAGGTTGTTGTCGCCGATAAACATGACGGCACGCTTTCGGTTGAATCTGCTATGACGAAGCTTGCGGGCGACGACGGCGTTGAATTTGAAACCCCCGAGGCCGCCGAGCTCGCTGCGTTTACGAACACGTTCAGCAACAAGAGCGTGACGTGGAACCCGAGCGGTACGAAAACGTGGAACGACGCAACGGGCCAGCGCACGCTTGAGTCGGGCATGTTCTTCGTGATGGCGAAAACGACTGACGCTTCGGCGCCGTTGCCTGAGGGGAATGGCGTCGAGGTCGTGACGGGCAAAACCGCCGCCGTTGACTACCGCGGCGTGGTGTCGACGGTTTCTGCAGGCGGAAGCATCGCGTTCCCTCAGGCGACATTCAACCTGAGCGACTTGGGTGACGCGAAAAGCAAGACGTATGTCTACGAAATTACTGAAGTGGTGAAGGTCGACAATGCGTGGGTCGATGCGAAAGACCTGGCTGCTGGCCAAGGTTTGCCTGGTGTGACGTATGACCCCACAGTGTGGCAGGCGACCGTTATGGTGAAGAGCGAGGGCGTGGGTGATAATGCCCATATCGAACTGAGCGTTGCGTACTCTAAGCAGGGTGCCACGACCGATGCGGAAGCTGTTCCGGGCGACGCGAAGGCGTTCGCGTTCGAAAACAGCTACAGCCCCAAGCCTGCCACGGCCGTTATTTCTGGCACAAAGGTGTTCCAGGGCCGCGCGATGACCGAAGCGGAAAGCTTTGGGTTCAGCTTGGTGCCGGCTAACAAGGCCGCGGCTGACACGTTCGGCGCCGATTTTCCCAAGCAGGCAACGGTAAGCGGTTTGGCGAATGCCGGCTCGAAGGGTTTCGACTTCGATGTGTCGTTTGTCAAACCCGGCATGTACACGTTCAAGATGGCCGAGAACGCTTACTGCGGCGAGGCGCTGAATTCCAAAGCTGCGCAGGCGAGCAACATCGCCTTTGATGTCCATGAATGCACGGTGACAGTCAAGGTGACCGACGATCATTCGGGCACTTTGCAGGCCGAGGTCTCTTACGACGGTGGGGCGACCTTTACCAACGTATATTCCGAGGAAAAGACGTACGGTAGCTTTGGTGGCCTTGCGGTGGAGAAGACGCTCAATGGTCGCACGATGCATGCGGGCGAATTCGCCTTTAGCATCGAAGGAGCCGATGATGCCTCGAAGGCGCTGCTCAAGCGCATTGACGAAGACTGCAGTGGCGTGCTCCAGTTCAGCAACCCGAACAATCGCGCCGCAGGCGTGGCCGACGTCATGAAGCCGATTGACGGCATCACGTTTACGCAAGCCGACGCGGGCAAGACATTTGAGTTCGCCGTGAGCGAAGCTGTTCCCGGCGACGATGCCAAGCTTGCTGGTGTGACCTACGACGAAGCGACCCATAAGGTTGAGATTGCCGTAAGCCTGAAGGACGGCATAAGCCTTGACGTGGCGACGTATGTCGACGGCAAGCTGGTCGAAAGCGGCACTCCGACGGTGGCTTTCACGAATACCTACGCACCGGCAAATACGGAATATGCCACGACGAACTTCGGTTTGAACAAGGTTCTTGAGGGCCGCGATTGGATCGAAGACGATAGCTTCTCGTTTGAAATTACGGCCGAAACCCAAGGCGCTCCCATGCCTTCCGGCGGCGCGACTGCGACTGCTCAGTCGACGAGCGCTAAAGATGGCGAGGCAGTGGCGTTTGATTTTGGCAACATCACGTTCACGGCGAGCGATATGGTTGTCGATGGCAGCGCGGTCACGAGCAAGACGTTCGTCTATACGGTGAACGAAATCAAACCCAACCCTGCGAAGGCCGGCATCCAGTACAGCACGAATGTCGCGAAGATTTATGTGACGGTGACCGACGACGGCGAAGGCCACCTGGTTGCTACATCCTCGACCGAGAACGGCACGTTCGTGAACAAGTACGAAGCGAGCCTCAACTACACGGCTGCTGGCGGGCTGACGCTGACGAAAACCTTGAACGGCCGCGACATGACCCAGGGCCAGTTCCAGATTCAGGTTGTGCCTCATGACGAAGCTTCGGCTGCGGTGCTTGGTCTGCTCATGAACGGCAAGGTGTTCGATATGCCTGCTGCCAAGGATGGTAAGGCGGCGAGCGTGCCGGTATGCAGCGATGTGGAATTCACACAGCTCGACGCGGGCAAAACGTTCACGTATACCGTTTCCGAGCTTGGCGACGCGGGCAACGGATACACCTTCGATAAGGTTGATCGCACAGTGACGATTTCCGTGAGCGATGATCCCGCTACGGCAACGCTTACAGCGACCACGACGGTTTCCGGCGGTCCCGATGCTGCGACGTATACCTACAAGACGGGCGATAGCCCAGCGGCTGTTGCGGCCAAAGTGGCGTTCACGAACGGCTATTCCGCTTCGGGAAGCGTTGATGTGAATGCGACGAAAACCTTGAGTGGTCGTGCGTTGATTGAAGGCGAGTTCGCCTTTGGCGTTCAGTATGCCAACGGTGAAGCGGCGGGTAGCGACGTGCTTACGGCAACGAATGCGGCCGACGGCACGGTTGCATTCGGCACGCTGAGTTTCGATACGGTGATGCTGAACGAGCTGGTCGCGAAGGGCTCTGCCACGCCGATGACAAGCGATAACGGCGACGTAACCTGGACTATTCCGTGCATTGCGTACGAGAAAACTGACGGGCTCTCTGATCGTGGCATTACCGCAACGACTCAGTCGATTCCGTTCACCATCAATGCTGTCGATGACGGTTCTGGCACGCTTGCTGTGACTATCGAGGCTGGCGATAAGGGGTTGGCTTTCGAGAACACGTACGGAACGGGCGATGCGTCGGTGAGCGTGACGGGCGTGAAGAGCTTGAGCCACGCTGAAGGTTTGACTCCGGGCAATATTAAGGGCAAATTCACGTTTGCCATAACGGCGAATGAAGAGGGCGCTCCTATGCCCGAGCATGCGATCGCGACGAATGCCGCTGATGGAAGCATCGATTTCGGCAAAATCGTGTTTACGCTCGATGCTCTGAACAAGGCGCTGGGCGCCACGCAGCAAGAAGCGGCTCTTGACACTGGTGCGGCAAGCATTCAGTCTGCAGCTCCTGCCGCGAATGATGTTGTGGCTGCGGGCACGACCGCGAGCGTCGAGGTTGCGGGCGATTCCGCGATGCCCGCCCAAGCGACGACGGGCAATAATCTTGCTGGCAATGCTGCCGATGGTGCGGCGAATGCCGACGGTTCTGGCCAGGGTGCGGTTCCTGTGAGCGACGATGCAGTTGGACTTGCTGCGGCGAGCGGCGCTGAGCCTGCAGCGGTTGACGCCGCTTCCGGCACAAGCGATGCGGCTCCGAGCGGCAATGCCGACAACCAGGCGACAGCTCCTGCGGCTTCTGTCAACGCTGTAGCGGCTGCCAATGCGGCAACCGATAATGCGGCGGCGAGCGTTCAGAGTGCTGCTCCTGCGGCGCAAACTGCCACGGTGCGTTCCCATGTGTTCACCTATACGATTACCGAAACTGGCAGCGTGCCTGGTGTTACCAACGACACCAGCGTGAAAACGGTGAGCTTCAAGGTGACCGATAACGGCAAGGGCGAGCTGACGGTTGAACGTGTCGGCGACGAGACCAAGCCGATGTTCGAGTTCACCAATGCGTACAGCGTTACCCCCGTTGATTCGAGCGTAACCGGCCAGATTACGGTCTCGAAGTCGCTCGTGGGGCGCGAGCTGGTCGAGGGCGAGTTCCTCTTCGAGCTTGTTGAAAACGGTCAGGTTGTGGCGCGGGGCGCGAATGACGCTGCGGGCAACGTGGCCATGAGCGCGGTTAGGTATACGACGGCTGGCGAACACGACTACGTTCTGCGCGAGGTGGGCGCTGGCACGACGCATAATGGTGTGACGTTCGACGGCAAATCAATCGCGATTCACACGAAAGTGGTCGATAACGGCGAAGGTGGCTTGGTGGTTGAGCATGCGCTCGCTACGGATGATGACAATGCCGCGTTTGTGAATACGTACGCGCACGGTACGACGAGTGTTGTGCTTGGCGCAACGAAGGTGTTGAGCGGCAAGGCCTTGGCCGATGGCCAGTTCACCTTTGTGCTGACTGCGGAAGACGGTACGGTTTATCAGGCGAAGAACGATGCTGCGGGATCGGTTGCGTTCCCCGCGCTGATGTTTGCGGAACCTGGCACTTACGTGTATACGATTTCCGAGGTGAACGACAAACAGGCGAACGTGACCTACGATACCGCGACGTACCGAGTTGTCGTGAACGTGGTCGACGATGGTCAGGGGAATTTGGTCGCGACGGTGGCTTACGACGATGGCGCGGCCCCGACGTTCAAGAATTCCTATACCGAGCCTCCTGCTCCTACGCCCACGCCGGGCGGTGGCGCAACGACGCCGAAGAATCCGGTTGTGAAGCTGTTCTCGAAGACGGCAGACGATGCTGGGTTGATGTTTGGCGCGGCTGCAGTTGCGGCTGGGCTTGCGCTGGTGGTGTGCGGCGCTGCTGTTTGCTGGCGTCGTCGCAGCTAGCGAAGGGCGAGCGGTAGTGAATGGAACGGCCCCGAGGAATCGGGGCCGTTCTGCGTTTAGGTGCCGAAGTTCTTATTGCTTGCAAGGGACGAGCGATCATTCCGCGTTTGGGTGACGAAATTCTTATTATGATTGAGAAGCAACTGCCTATTTGACTTCGATTGTGAAGAACTGGTGATTGGCGGGTATTCTCGGAAATTCGGTCTTGCATTAATCGCAGAGGCTGGTAATATATTTTCTTGCCTTAAGGCGCTTAACATATTGCGGGGTGGAGCAGTCTGGTCAGCTCGTCGGGCTCATAACCCGAAGGTCATCGGTTCAAATCCGGTCCCCGCGACCAAAAGTTTCAGCAGGTCAGAACGGTAAAAGTTCTGACCTGCTTTTTTATTTTCGACTCTCGAATTCGCTCCCGGGGAAGAATTTGAGAAGAATGCGTTCCCGTCGCGCAGGCGCGTCCAGCTGTGTGCGTGATGTGTGGCACGATGGGGATGGGCGCGCGCCTGCCTTCCCATGGGAGGGCAGGCCAAACGGCAAGTCGTAACCGACCTGATTGAAGCTACTCATTGTACTGAGTAAAAATACTCAGTACAATGAGTAAAAATACTCAGTACGAGAAGAATGCGGGTCTGGAATGTTTGAGCGGCATTATGTGAAAACCATCGTCGATAGGATCTCCGAAGCAAATAACCCGCTTATGCAGGTTGTTGTTGGGCCTCGTCAAACAGGCAAGAGCACAATGCTCGGTCAAGCTTTGGTGAAAATCGACACGGAGCAGTTTTTCATAAGCGCAGACGATGCCATCGTTCCGAGTGAAGAATGGCTTCAGGTCGAATGGCAACAGGCTCGAAACGCCACGCGGTTGGGGTCGCGTCCTGTGGTGCTTGTCGTTGACGAGATTCAAAAGGTGCCCCATTGGTCGCTCGTCGTTAAGTCACTCTACGATGCCGATCGGCGAAACGACATGCCGGTTCGGGTTGTTTTAAGCGGCTCGTCGTCGCTTCTGCTGCACAAGGGACTGGAAGATTCCCTCATGGGGCGCTTTGAGCTTATTCATTCTCCGCATTGGAGCTATTCGGAATGTTTCCAGGCGTTCGGTTTCTCGTTTGATGATTACCTTTATTACGGCGGCTACCCTGGCGCAGCGCGATTTGCGAGCGACGATGCTCGCTGGATTTCGTATATTCGTGAAGCGATTATTGAGCCAACGATTTCGCAAGACGTTTTGGCCCTTGAAGATATTCGCAAGCCGGCGCTCATGAGGGCGCTTTTCCGGCTCGGCGCAACGTATTCGGCGCAAGAACTCTCGTATACCAAGATGCTTGGACAACTGCAAGATGCGGGCAACACGGTGACGGTTGCGCATTATCTCGATTTGCTTGATAAAGCGGGAATGCTTTGCGGCATTCAGAAATACGATGCCAAAGAGGTGAGGCGCAGAAAATCGTCGCCACGTTTCATGGTGTACGACACCTCGCTTATGACGGCATCGTCGGGAATTGAGAAATCGAGATATTTGGGTGAACCCGATTTGCGCGGCCATTTGGTCGAATCGGCGGTTGGCGCACGGCTTCTCGCGCGAGCGTCCGAAGAGGGCCTGGGCGTGTATTGGTGGCGTGAGGGGACGAAAGAGGTTGACTTCGTCGTTTCGAAGGGCTTTGATTCGCTTTCGGCTATTGAAGTGAAAAGCGGCAAAGAAAAGGGTCAGAGCGGGATGGCCGATTTCCTGTCTGCCCATCCGAGTGCGAAGCGAATCGTTGTTGGCGGCGCGGCGTCTGGCGCATGCGGCGTCGAGGAATTCCTCAAAGATGAGGTGGAATTGTTCTATTAGCCTGCCGTTTTGTCGTTGCTTGCTGCGCCGAAACCGGCTCGTTTATTGAAAAGGCCGATTCCGAATTTCCGGAATCGGCCTTTGCTGTTGTTGAGCGATAACGCTATGCGGGGCGCATTTGTATTTGGATGGTCACGGCGCCTCTTACTTCAAAGTCACCATTTCGAACATGGGCAGGGCGTCTTCCCAGGTGAGATTGCTGTTGGCATAGATGCTGACCGTCGTGCCGTTCGATGCTTCGGCATACAGATACGTGGCGCCATACGAAGCGATGAAGCGCGTCCACGTCACGCCATTGATTTCGACTTCGTCAATCTCGTCGCCACCCATGTTGTTCTGGGCGAGCTTGGCTTCACCCATCGGGTCTTTGGAGGCGGTGTACACGTCGACGTGCCCATCATCTACGGCATCGAGGCTGAATTCGGCATCGCTGTGCTTCTCGTCCATTTCTGTAAGCGTCCAGCCATCGGCGGCTTTTGCGCTATAGGTTTCGAAATCGACGCCGCCAAGGGCCTTGATTTCGTCGGCCTTTTCCTTAGCTGCCTTGTATTCGTCGGTCTCGCATCCCGTGGTATCGAAGTGCATCACGCTGGGGTTGGTGCCGCCTGATACGTCATTTTCGAATTCGACGGTAATGGGTCCGTAATAGTTGTTGTCAACGACCCAGAAATACACCCACTCAACGCTTTCGCCAGGTGCGATGGTCGGGTTGCCCTCTGTTTGGGCGTCTTTGCAAAGCTCCGCCGGCGGGGTTTCGATTTCTTCGACATACGCGGTGAACGTATTGAAAATGCTATCGCCCGGTTCAAGGTTGCCGGGAGCAGCATTCGTGGTGAAGCTGAAGCGGTCAAGCGGCTTGTCGCTCGTGTTCGTGATGCGTACGCGCAGCCAGAAGCCGTCTTGCTCGTAGAATTCGCCGCGATAGTACGTGCCATCGGCGAGTGATTCGACGGTGAAGCCCTCGACTTCAATCTTCTGTGATTCGTAGGCCGATTTGCTGGCGGCGGCATCGCCACCCGATTCGCCCTGCTCGCCGCCGCCACCGCCGCATGCCACCATCGTGCATGCAAGCGCCGCGGACAGTGCGACTGCGGGCGCGCCCAGCAGAATCTTCTTCGTCATGGGTTTCATCATCCCCATCACTTCCTTTCGCATCGCGATAAAAGCGCTCTCCCTTCGGCGTACATCGCGCCAGTTCGGCTTTCAAGACGATTGTGCTGCGTTCTCGCTAGCGCGCGAAGTACTCTGCGGCCCAAATGGTGAGCGCGCAAAGTCCCAAACGGCTAAAAGAGGAAGCGGTGGTTTTTGGATGGTTGGCTTGCCGACGAAGCGGTCGGGCGATTCGTTGATGCCCATGAGGCACCTCCGGGTAGCTGCCCTCCTCGTTCTGTCGCCGACGGACGTGTTGTATGGTCGCGCTCGTCGGATTGCGGACACTTGAGCATATGTGTGGGGAATGGGCTCTGATACCATCCGTGAGCCATGTCGCGCATTTCCCGTTGCGACATGCTTAAGAAGAGGGAGGAACACCATGATCATCGAATTCAAGGGCATGCGACCTGATGTGGAAAAAGCTATGTTTATCGCCGACAGCGCCACGCTTTCCGGCGATATTCATTTGGCGGAAAACACTTCCGTATGGTTCGGCGCATCGGTGCGTGCCGAAGTCGCGTCCATCACCATCGACCGCGACAGCAACGTGCAAGACAACGCCATGCTTCATGCCGATTACGATTTGTCCATCACCATTGGCGAACGCGTGTCGGTGGGGCACAACGCCATCGTGCACGGCGCCACCATCGAGGACGACGTTATTGTGGGCATGCATGCCACGGTTATGAACGGTGCCCATGTCGGTCGCGGTTCCATTATTGCCGCGGGCGCGCTGGTCAAAGAACACGCCGTGATTCCCGAGCGCTCGCTGGTCGCGGGTGTTCCTGGCGTGGTCAAGCGCACGTTTACCGAGGAAGAGCTTCAGCGCCAGAAGAAAAATGCGGCGGTGTATACCGACGACGCGAGCGAGTACGCCAACAACGTCAAAATTGTAGGCTAGCGAGTTTCTGAGCGGTTGGGTTCGCCGCGAATACTGCGTCGCATCGGTCCCCAGGAGCCGAGTGGGCGTCTTTTTCGACGTCTCGAACCGAATGATCGTCTCGCTTCGGCGTTTTCGGATCGAAGTCGCCTTGTTTCGGCTTTCGTGCCTGTCCTAACGATTTTCGGCCTGTATCGTTGCTTTTTGCGCGTGCTCTGAAATTTCGGTTTGCGCTTTCGGAAACATCGGGTATAATTCGATTTCGCGCCCGAGTGGCGGAATGGCAGACGCGGCGGTCTCAAAAACCGTTGTCGAAAGACGTGCGAGTTCGACTCTCGCCTCGGGCACCATTCTGAATCCGAAAAGCCGGCTTCTAAGGAAGTCGGCTTTTTCTTTTTAAGAGCCTACGTCTCGGCGCGAACAAAGGCCTACGTCTCGGTGCGAATTCCGCTTCGGCCGCGCTCCCGTTTTCAAAAGGAGGAAACCAGCTTCCTTTTGAAGCTGGTTTCTTTTGAAGGGTCGACAATCTCGACTTAAAGGCCCCACGCTTTCGATGCCAACATGAAATGCCAACATGAAATGCCAGCATGAAATGTAAGAAATGAAGAGCAGCCCGTTATGCGAACATGGCATCGATTCTGCATGAAACGCACGTTCGGGCAGCCAAACGATGTTCAGGCGGTTGACACCTTCCCGCTCGGCGTATGGAAGCCTGTCGGAGGCGTGTGTTCCGTTCGGCATATGGGGGAGCTTGTTGAAAAAGTGGGTCCTGTTCGCCATACGGAAGCCCGCCGAAAGGTGCGCCTTGCTCGGCGTATGAAAGCCTGTTGAAGGCATGCATTCTTTTCGGCGTTGGCAGAAAATGCCGCAATGGGGCCCGATTGCATGGATTTGGGAACGTGCTGCCAGGAAACGCTACGATGGGGCCTTTTCTCGGGCGGATATTCTTCGGCTCTCTTTTCGGAAAATTACGTGACCTGGCCTTTTGTTGAACTTAGTTACTCCGTTCGGGCTTTTACGGGCTTTTCCCTCCGTAATGAGGTCTGCAGAGAGGCCCCCTTGTCGCGTTTTCTGCCATCTGGGGCTCGAGACGCTGCGCGGTTTTCTTGTGATGCGTTTCGGCGTAAGGTGTCTTCGTCAAGAGATTGGAGTTGTTTTGAATATCACGTGTTCTATGGCTGTGAGTAGCAAAAGCGGAAACACCAAATTGGTGGCTGATGCGCTGCAGCGCGAATTGTCTTACGCTGGAGTGCGCTTTGCGACCTTTATCGATTTGGATGACGCGGATGCGGAACCGGCGCAGTCGGAAGGCGTCGAAAGTGCGAAAGGCGCTGAAGGGGACGAGGCCGTCGAAAATGGCCAAAGCGCCAACGCCGCTGCATCGGCGCCCGCTGAATCGACGCTTTCTGCATCGACGCTTGCCGCGCAAGCGAGCGAGGCCGACGTGATATTCGTCGGCTTTTGGTGCGACAAGGGCTCATGCAGCCCCGCTGTCCAGCATTTTCTTCAGGGGCTTGCGGGAAAGCGCGTTTTTCTGTTCGGCACCTGCGGTTTCGGTGAAAGCGACGAGTATTTCGCACAAATTCTCGACAGGGTTCGCGCATATTTGCCTGCCGATGCGCAGTATATTGGCGGCGCGATGTGTCAAGGCAAGATGGGTATGGGTGTGAAGCGCCGCTACGAGGGCATGCTCGAGAAAGATCCCGAGAACGCTCAGGCTCGCATGCTGATTGACAACTGGAACAAGGCGCAAAGCCATCCGAACGAGGATGACGTCTCGCGCATCGCGGCTGCGGCGAAAGAAGCGCTCGAGGATATTGCCGAGTAGCGCCGCGACTAAAGCGAAAGAGGCGATCGTGAGCGTTGCCGAGCGGTGGGTTCGCTTAAAGAAGAAGGCCAAGGGTTCGCGCCCTTGGCCTTCTTGGTGTTGCGTGCGTCGAGTGTCTCCTGGGTTGCTTCGCCCGCGGCCTTCGCCTACAGCAGGCTGACGTTTTCGCCCTTCATGGCCTTGTTCATGGTGCGCACTGAGCACATGGCGCCGCACATGGTGCAGGTGCTCGGGTCGTGCGGGTTGGTGCTCGCCACGTATTCTTCGGCCTTTTCGCGGTCGATGGCCTCGTCGAACATCGCGGGCCAGTCGAGGCGCTGGCGTGCGCGAGCCATGCGGTCGTCCCAATCGCGAGCGCCAGGAACGCCGTTCGCCAAGTCGGCGGCGTGTGCGGCAATTTTCGAGGCGATAACGCCCTCGCGTACATCCTGCACGCTCGGCAGGCGCAGGTGCTCGGCGGGAGTCACGTAGCACAGGAAGTCGGCGCCGTTTGCTGCGGCGATCGCACCGCCAATGGCTGACGTAATGTGGTCGTAGCCAGGCGCGATGTCGGTCACCAGCGGCCCCAGCACGTAGAACGGCGCGTTGTGGCACAGGGTTTTCTCGATTTGCATGTTGGCCGCGATTTCGTTAAGCGCCATGTGGCCCGGGCCCTCAATCATGACCTGCACGTTGCGCTCCCATGCGCGCGTGGTAAGAAGGCCCAGCTCAATGAGCTCGCTTACCTGGCCCGCGTCGGTGGAGTCGCTCACGCAGCCAGGGCGCAGCGCGTCGCCGAGCGAAATGGTGACGTCGTATTCGTACAGAATGTCGAGCAGTTCGTCGTAGTGCTCGAAGAACGGGTTCTCGTTGCCCGTCATTTCCATCCAGGCGTAAATCAGGCTGCCGCCGCGGCTCACAATGTTCATCATGCGGCCGCTGCGCTTGAAGCTGTCGATGCTCTTGCGGTTGAGGCCGGCGTGAATGGTCACGAAGTCCACGCCTTCTTCGGCATGCGCGCGCACGACGTCAAGGAAATCTTGCGCGGTGATGTTGCCCAGGTCTTTTTCCAGGTAGCCGACGGCGTCGTACATGGGAACGGTGCCGATCATCGCGGGCGACATATCCACGAGCGCGCGGCGGAAATCGTGCGTTTTGCCGTAGTTCGACAGGTCCATAATGGCCTCGGCGTCGAACTCAAGCGCGGTGCGCACCTTCTGCATCTCGCATTCGTAGTCGCGCTCGTCACCGGAAATGCCCAGGTTCACGTTGATTTTCGTGCGCAGCCCTTCGCCAACGCCATGCGCGTGCAGCGCAGGGTGGTTGTGGTTGGCGGGAATGGCAATGGTGCCGCGCGCGACGCGCTCGCGAATGACTTCGGCGTCGATGCCTTCGTCTTCGGCGACTTGTGCCATTTGCGGCGTGACGATGCCGAGCTTGGCGGCTTCCATTTGGGTTGAATAAGTTTGGGTCATGGTCGCTCCCTCGATAGACGGGCAGCCCTTGCGCCTCGCCGCGACGCTCGCGCGCCCGCTTTCCGCAATTACTGTCCGAGGTTTCTGCGCAAGTATAGCCGCTCGCGGCGCATGGGGCGAACACGCTTCGCCGTATGGCGCGAATTCTGCACCAGTTACTGCGGAAAAGGGCCCCTCTTCAAGGAAAACGGAAAAGCGTGGCGCATGGCATGAATTGTGCTGCCCGCCTAACAAAGGCACGATGAAGAAAACGGCGGAAAGAAGGTTTGCGATGAAGGAAATCGAGCAGGACGCATTGCGGACGGCAGAAGATCATTTTGCGGAAAGCCCTTCGCTCGAGGAGCGCGTTGCTCGCATCGAAGCTCGCGATCGGGTTGAAGAACTGCTCGCGCACTATGCGCGCTGCGTTGACGCGCAAGATGCGCAAGGCGTGGGCGCTGCGTTTACGGAAGATGGGGAAATGTGCAACCCCGGCATGCCTGCTTTGAAGGGCCGCGCGCGCATCACGAAGCTCTATGGGAAGTTGTTGCCGGCGTTGCGCACGTCGTCGCACCTTATTGGCGCGCAGCAGGTTTTGTTTGTGTCGAGCGAGAGGGCGTTGGTCCATGCGGCGTTTCAAGCGTGGGATTCGTATAAGGCTGACGACGTCCTCGACTGCTTTTCGTTCGGGTTCTATGAGGTTGAGGCGGTGCGCGAGGCCGACGGCGAATGGCGCATGGCGGCGCTCAACATCAACTTCGCAGGGCAGCTTGAGGCGTCTGCCGACGGTCGCCTGCGTAATGGCGAGGGCGTGAACGGTCGTTTTTGCGAGCAGTTCGCTCGCCCGTGGCCGCCAGCGCCCAGGGAATAACTGGCGCGCTTGGGGCTCGGTCAAGCGGCTTTTCTGCGAAGTGGGGCGGTGCTGGCGCGTGGCGTCGCCCGATCGCCCCCATGCTCAATGGGCATGTTTGAAGGGGAATCCCCGTTTTTCATGCGCCTTCGCTCGAATAGGGAACTCGCCGCGGAAGGCTTCGATGGAGTCGCTTCCGAAAGTCTCGATGGAGCCGCCCGGGGGCGTGGAGCCAGTTCTTGAAATGCCCGTCTATCCTGGGGTTTCGCTGCGTTACACTGAAAAAGCATTCGTTGCATCGTTAACCTGCGAGTAGGGGATAACCCAGGAAGAGACGGTGGTATCAATGGCAGCTCCCGAGACGTTGCATGTCCGCAACATCGTGTTGGTCGGACAAGATGGTGCGGGCAAAACTTCACTGGCCGAAGCCATGCTCTACATTTCCGGCCAAACGCCGCGCATGGGCACTACGCACGACGGAAAATCGTACCTCGACTACGATGCCGAGGAAATCAAACGCAAGTTCACTATGGGCACATCGGTCGCGCCCATTCCGTATAAAGATTACAAGATCAACCTGCTCGACACGTCGGGCCACCCCGACTTCATTGGTGACACGCTCGCAACCATGCACGCCGCCGAAATGGCCATGTTCGTGGTTGACGCCGTAGAGGGCCCGCAGGTCATGACCACGAAACTGTGGCGCGAGGCCGAAACTATGCGCCTGTCGCGCTCGGTGTTCATTAACCACATCGATCGCGAGCATGCGAACTTCGACGTTATCATGGCCGCGCTGCACGCCCGCTTCGGCGCGCGTTTGGGCGTGGTGACCATTCCCATTGGCGTTGACAAAGATTTCAAGGGCGTCATCGATATTCTGCGCATGAAGGCGCGCTACTTCGAAGGCGATTCTGAGCGCGTGGAAGAAATTCCCGACGAATACCTTGAGCAGGCCCAGGTGGCGCGCGACAAGCTGTGCGACTTGGTTGCTGAAGCCGATGACGACCTTATGATGAAATACCTCGATGGCGAAGAGCAGCTCACCCAGGCAGAACTCGAGGGCCTGTTCGACAAGGCCATCGCGCAGGAGCTGTTCATTCCCGTGTTCGTGGGTTCTACCATCATCAAACAGGGCATTCAGGGCCTTATGGAAGACATTTGCACCTACTTCCCGCACCCCACAGCGCATGGCCCCATTCCCACGGCCGACGGCGGTGAAGTGAAGGTTTCCAAAGAAGGCGAGCCTGCGTGCTTCGTGTTCAAGACCCTGGCCGACCCCTATGTTGGCCGCCTGAGCTTCGTGAAGGTGCTTTCGGGCACGCTGGTGCCGGGCCTCGAATTGCTGAACGCGCGCACGGGCAAAAAGGAGCGCCTGGGCCATGTGTGCGTGATGAAGGGCAAGGAAACCACGCCGGTGAAAAGCGCTATGGCGGGCGACATCGTGGTGGTGCCGAAGCTCGTCGAAACGCGCACGGGCGACACGCTTTCGGAAAGCGGCAGCATTGCCATTGCCCCGTTGCCGTTCCCTATTCCGCAGTATCCTGTCGCCATTGAGGCTGTGAATAAGAAGGAAGAAGACAAGCTGGGAACTTTCCTTGCGCGTGTTGCGGAAAACGATCCGACTATTCGCATCGAACGCCATGAAGATACGCACCAAACGGTGGTTACGGCGATGGGCGAGGCTCAGATCGATACTATTTTGAGCCGCTTGGCCGCTCAGGCAAAGGTTGAGACGAAGCTTGTTCCGGTGCGCATTCCGTATCGCGAGACCATTCGCAAGACGGCTGAAGCCGAGGGCCGTCATAAGAAGCAGACCGGCGGCGCGGGCCAGTTCGGCGATTGCTGGCTGCGTCTGGAGCCCAACCCCGGATGCGGTTATGAATTCGTCGACGCCATTAAGGGCGGTGCGATTCCGGGCGGCTTGGTCCCCGCGGTCGACAAGGGCGTGCAGGAGGCCATGGCCGAGGGCGTTATCGCGGGCTACCCCATGGTCGATGTGAAATGCACCGTGTTCGACGGTTCGTATCATCCGGTCGATTCCAACGAGATGGCATTCAAGACGGCTGCGCGCATCGGCTTCCGCGCGGCATGCGAGCAGGCGACCCCCGTGGTGCTCGAGCCCATGGCCACGATGAGCATCGCTGTAGGCGAGTCGTACGCGGGCGCGGTAATGGGCGATATCTCCACGCGTCGTGGTCGCATTATCGGCACCGACTCAAACGATGCCGGCGAGACGGTCATTATGGTGCGCGTGCCGTATGCCGAGGTCGTGAGCTACACGAAAGATTTGCGCAGCATTTCGCGCGGATCGGGCAGCTACACCATTGAGCTCGATGGCTATGAACAGGCTCCGGCCGACGTACAGAAAAAGCTCGTCGCCGAATACGAAGCCAAGCGAGCCGCCGGCAACTAACGATTCGCGAATGGAACCTGCTAAATGCTCGTAGCGTTTAACAGCTTTTCTTGCTCGCGAGTGGGCAATGGGGCGGGGGTTTATCCCCTGTCCCATTTTTGTGCGCGGGGAATGTGTTCAATGCTTGTAGCATTTAACACATTCTTTGAGACGAGGGACGAGGCGGCCTTGTTCCTTTTAACCTTGCCTTGGTTTTCGTCGCACGCAACCTGCTAAACGCTACGAGCATTTAGCAGGTTTTGGCGGGTTCTTGCGCTACCATGGGCGCACGCACCCGTCGGAAGGCCCGCCCATGAAACTCCAACAGCTCGTTTACGTCACGAAAGTCGCGGAATGCGGCAGCATTACCGAGGCCGCGCGTAGGCTGTATGTTTCGCAGCCCTCTATCACGAGCGCGATTCACGACCTTGAGCAGGAAATGAACGTGCATATTTTCGACCGCACGAATAAGGGTGTGGTAGTTTCGGAAGAGGGCGAAACCTTCCTGGGCTATGCACGTCAGGTACTCGAACAGACGGAATTGCTTGAGGGCAAATACAAAAATCCAGCGCAGCGCGTGCCTCACTTCAGCGTGTCGTGCCAGCACTATTCGTTCGCGGTGAACGCGTTCGTCGACGTGATTCGCGAGTTCGATGCCGCGCGCTACGATTTCACGCTTCGCGAGGAGCAAACGCACGAGATTATCGAAGACGTCGCCCATATGAAAAGCGAGCTTGGCGTGCTCTACTTGTCGGCGCGCAATCGCGAGGTCATCGGGAAAATGCTTGCCGCCAACGAGTTGGCTTTCGAGCCGTTGTTTCGAGCCGAGCCACATGTCTTCGTGTGTTCGAGCCACCCTTTGGCGTCTCGCGCGTCGGTCACGCTCGACGACATGGCCGATTATCCGTTTCTGTCATATGAGCAGGGCAGCTTCAACTCGTTCTACTATTCCGAAGAGCTTACATCCACGCTCGATCGCAACAAAAATATTCGCGTGCGCGATAGGGCGACGCTGTTCAACCTGCTCATCGGCCTGAATGGCTATACGGTGTGCTCGGGCGTGATTAGCGCCGAGCTCAATGGCGCGTCGATTATTTCAGTGCCGCTCGATATCGATGAGTATATGGAAGTGGGACTGGTCACGCGCAAGGGCACGCAGCGTTCGGTATACGGCGCGGCGTATGTTGAAGCGATTCGACGACATATTCCGCAATAGGGTCGAGGTGGCGCGAAGCGAAGCGCGCGCGGTGACTTGCCACTTTGTGGCGCATTCTCGCAGGTCGCCCAACGGTGGCCCCATGCTTCCGTTCTGGTTTGTGTGACGGCGCTCTTGGGTAGCTTGGCTTGGTATCGCCGTGGCGACATCGACTCATTGCCTCGGCGGTTCGTCTTAGCACCGTGAGCTCGCGGCGCGTTCCGAGGGCTGGCATCCGGCAGCTCGGTTTTCGACAGGCTGGCTGTCTGCATCGCTCTTTGCCCACGCTATAGGAAAAACCTATCACAAAAGCAAAGTTATTCGTATTTCACAATCGCAAAGCAAACCCGCATACTGTTCGGCAGACATTAAACCAATTCGAACAGAGGGTTAAACATGACTGCGAATTCTATAACTAATGCACCGTTTCGCTGCGATATCGTCGGCAGCTTTCTTCGTCCCGACGTGCTGAAGCAAGCGCGCGCTGATTTCAACGCGGGCATCATCGACGCCGCCCAGCTCAAGACCGTGGAAGACGTGGCCATTCGCGACCTTGTTGCCAAGCAGAAGGCTGCGGGCCTGAGGGTTGTGACCGATGGCGAATTTCGCCGCAGCTATTGGCATCTCGACTTCATGTGGGGCCTTCAGGGCATTGAGCGCCGCACGAGCCGCGAGGGCTATATGTTCCACGATGAGGAAACCACGGCCGATACCGCGGTGGTCACGGGTTCGATTTCTGGGGAGAACCACCCGTTCGTTGAGCATTTCAAGTTCGTGCAGGCGCTCGCTGGCGACGACCACGTTGCGCGCCAGACCATTCCTGCGCCCATCCAGACGTTTTCGGAAGTGACGCTCGATCGTTGCGATGGCCAGCAGGAAAGCCTGCGCAGCGTGTATGCGACCGACGAGGAGCTTGCCGATGCGATTGCTGCCGCATATCGCCAGGTGATCGCCGATTTGTATGCTGCGGGTTGCCGCAACATTCAGTTCGACGACTGCACGTGGGGCATTTACTGCGACGCCGATTTCGTGGCGAAAACGGGCATGCAGGCCGTCGATATCCAAAAGGTGAGCGAGCTCGGCGTAGCGCTGAACAACGCCGCTATCGAAGGCGCGCCCGAAGACCTCGTGATTAACACCCACGTATGCCGCGGCAATTACCACTCCACCTATGCGTTCGAGGGCGGCTACGACCCGGTGGCGCCGTACTTGTTCGCCCATGAAAACGTCAACGCGTTCTATTTGGAATTCGACACGCCGCGCGCGGGCGGTTTCGAGCCTTTGGCGCACGTCGCCGAGGGCAAGAAGGTCGTGCTCGGCCTTATCACGTCCAAGCAGCCCGGCTTGGAGGACAAGGAAGTGGTGAAGGCGCGCATCAAGGAAGCGTCGAAGTACGTGCCGCTTGAGAACCTCTACCTTTCGCCGCAATGCGGCTTCGCGAGCTGCGAGATTGGCAATAAGCTCACCGAGGAAGAGCAGTGGGCGAAAATCGCTCTCATCCAAGAAATCGCCGCCGAGGTGTGGGGAGAGTAACATTACGGGCAATATTGCGGGAATGCGCGATTGCAAACGACTTTATGGCGTGGTCATCGTAGAGTCGCTGTGGGTTGTGTTCTGGTCTGAGGATAAAGAAAGGGCTGGTCATTTGACCAGCCCTTTCGTGTGCTTACGGAAAATAGGAATCAAACCCGTTTCCGCTTAGCGACGTCCGCCGCGACCGGGACGATTGCCGCCCTTGCCGCCACGGTTGTTGCCATTGGAACGGCCACCGCCGAACTTGCCGCCACGGTTGTTGCCGCCGCGACCGCCGAAGTTGCCGCCGTTGTTGC
>OLOY01000267.1_pt1 | contig 46747 bp, 40 predicted proteins | sample 1672771 | NCBI WGS metagenome assembly OLOY01 (sample SAMEA3136722, study PRJEB25190) | human gut metagenome
CACCATGTGCGGTCCGCTTTCAAGCTTCGGCTGAAGCGAGGGAGGGAGAAACGCTCAGCCGACAGGGGATATCGTAAATGCGGGCGGTGCGCCCTTCTCGCTTAAAGGTTCGCGACGTATTTGCCCATGACGTAGCCCTGGGTATGCGCACGGCCGAGAGACAGACCAGGCATCCACATCGTGTAATCAATGCCGCAGTAGAAGTCGCCTGCGGTGTTGCCGATGGCGTACAGGCCTTTGATGGGTTCGGTGGAGTCGGCCTTCAGCACTTCCATGTGCTCGCCGACATGCACGCCGGAGACGATGGCCGACACGCGAACCTTGCGGTGAATGCCATAGAACGGCGGGGTGTCGATCGTGGTGAGCCACTTGCCATCTTTGCCGAAGTCTTCGTCTTTGCCTTCGGCCGCAAGCGCGTTGTAACGCTCAACGCTCTTCTTGAATGCAGCGGCATCGGTAATGCCCAGCTTCTTGGCCAACTCGTCAAGCGTGTCGGCCTTGAAGGTTGCGACCTGGTCTTCGTACACGCCCTTCTTCTCGCCGCTTTCCTCGGGCATATACGCCTTCAGCGCATCGGGGTCGAACAGCTTGCCCGGCCACTTCTCGGCCTGCGTCATGTAGTTCGAATCGAAAATCTGGCAGTAATTGCCCGCATCCTCCTCGCTGCGCAGGAAGCAATTCATGCGGGACATACCGGCGGTTTCGTCGGCGAAGCGCTCGCCGTTCATCTTCACAGCCAGGAAGGGCATATCGCACATGGAACCCGGGCCAGCATCAAAATCGTGCAGCATCTTGGTATGGGCGATCGGCTCGATTTGGCCGCCAGCCCACACGGCCATCTTAATGCCGTCGCCAGTCTTGTTGTTCTGCTTGCGACCCAAGTAATGCAGGTCGGGCAGATAGTAATCCATCATCTCGTCGTCGTTCTGGTAATCGCCCGTGGCAAGAATAACGCCCTTCTTGGCATTGAACTGGATATTGCCATCGGCGCCCTTGGCGATAACGCCCGTGATGCCGCTGTCGGCGTCGCCCACGAGCTGCTTCGCCTCGGTGTTATAGAAAATCTCGACGCCCTGCTCTTCGGCATAGTCGGCCAAGGCGCGCATGCCGTCGCCCGTGTTATAGGGCTTCGGGCCGAAATCGATGGACAGATAGCTCAACGGGTACCCATTCACGGTTTTCACCCCAGAGGTCCACTTTTTGGTCGTATCGGAAACCTGGGCGCCGACCTTCTGGGCAAGCTCGAAGACCCACGTAATCGCCTCGCCGGAATTTTTGGCCCACAGTTCAACTTGGGCACGGTTGCCGCGGAATTGGTGCTCCTTGAGCAGCGTCGATACAACAGCGGAAACGCCCGCGGGGTCGGAACCGTCAAGAAGAATGCCCGTAGCGGTATTGCCCTGAGAAATCGCAGTCGCTTCTTTCTGGATAAGGGCAACGGTCGCGCCAGCCTCTTTGGCGGAAATCGCGGCAGGAACGCCTGCAGCGCCAGCGCCGACAATCACGACATCGTATTCCTTTGTTTCTTTGATATCGGTAATGGGGTCAGGCGCAGAAAGGAACGACGGCGTGCCAGCGCGATAATGGCCTGCGATATCGTTGACCTTCTTGTCGTCGGCGGCGGCGTTTCCGCCTTCCGATTTCTTCTCGCCAGAAGGCGAGCAGCCCGCGAGCATCGAAGCGCCCATAGCGCCAGCGGCTGCGACTCCACCGATTTTGAACAAATCCCTACGGCTCATTTCCTTCATGATGAAACCCTCCTTGTTCATTCTCGTTTCGACGGAGCCCTGCACATTGTGCGATCCCTTTTGCCCCGTCGGCATAGCTGCACCATATGTCCGAAAAAAGGCTGCGTAATCGACCGCACAGGGCAGATTCTGGGTTTAAATATGTAACACGCCCCTATAACACCCCAATTGAACAGTCGTTTCTTTCTTTCTACAACAACTGTTTTATCCAGCTTGCTGTCCTGCCGCAGCAACGAGGGCCTTATAATGGTGGGCAAGGTTACGTGCCGGGAGGGGTTTAGGCACAATGAGAAATCAAAAAGATCGCGTCATACGCAACGCAAACGTACCTTTTAGCTCGGCGGGGTTTTTACCGCTCGCTTTTTTGGGACTCGGCATCTATCGCGCATGGATCGAAATCGTCTTCGTCGGATCGTTCGTCGACTTCCCGTCGGCACACTTCGCGACGCGAGACCTCTTCGATATTGTTATGAGCATCGTTCTTTTGGGCTGCGCGCTGGGAGCGCGCAAGGTTTCCCCGTTCTATTCGAAACACGCCGCCTGGGTGCTTTGCGGCACGCTGCTCACTCTCGCAACCGTGTGCACGTTTTCATCATTGTTCTATCCAGGAATCGCCGAACACCTTGCCATCGTCGCGTCGATTGCGGGCGGCATAGGCATTGCACTCATGATCCTTATTTGGAGCGAGCTCTATGGATGTATGAACCCCATGCGTGTGGCCTTCTATTATTCGGGGTCAATTATCGTAGGCGCCCTCATGATATATATCTACCGCGGTTTCGCCATTCCATGGCTCTTCGTCATGACCTCGATTTTGCCGATATTCTCGCTCCTGTGCGCCGCCCGAAGCTTCAATGTGCTTCCGGGCGACAATCTGCCAAGCACCACATGGGCCAAGTTCTCCGTGCCTTGGAAAATCATCATCCTTATGGCGATTTACGCTTTCGCCTACGGGCTGCTCGAGAAATACCTCTATGCAGGCACGTTCGGCCCCCATTCGGCACTGGGCACCGTCGCGGCCGCGCTCGTGGTTATGGTGGGCGTTGTTCTGCAGGGCAAGAACTTCGACTTCGGCACCATATACCGCACGGCCCTGCCGCTTATGGCGGGCGCGCTCATCATTCCCTCGGCATTGGGCCTGTTCGACTCGTTCTGGGGCAACTTCTGCGCCACCGGAGGCTATACGGCATTCTCGATTCTCATCATGCTCATTCTGGCCAACATCTGCTACCGCTACGGCGTTTCGGCGATATGGCTCTTCGGCATTGAGCGCGGCGTTCGCGCGCTCTTCATGATGCTCGGACGCTACGTCGATGCGGGCATCGACGCCATCGCGCCCTCATCCCTCAACGGCGACCTTGTGTCTTCGGGCGTCGCCCTTCTCGCCATCATCGGCGGCACGGTCATCCTGTTCTCGGAACGCGAGCTGGCAAGCCGCTGGGGCGCGAAGTTCCTCTATGCCGAAAACGGCAGCGACCCCATTGAAAAAAGGCATGCGCTCGTCGATCGCTGCGATGCCATCTCGAAAGAAAAAGGCCTATCGGCGCGCGAGCAAGAAGTTTTGCTGCTGCTCGCACAACACAAAACGATTTCCGATATCGAAAATGAGCTCATCGTAGCCAACGGCACCGTCAAAGCCCATATACGCCATATTTACCAAAAGCTCGACATTCACTCGCGCGAAGAGCTGTTTGAGATTTTGGGCACGCAGGCGTGCGAAGAGAAACAAACAGCCAATGACGAGGATTGTTTCTAGCCTCAAACAAAGCGGGTTCCTTCAATAGCGAAGAGTCAATCAATACAATTGAATATGTCGCCTGATGAATCGTCCAATTCGATTTTGTTCGAGATTTGGCTTGCGCAACTGTGCATAGTGTATATATACTGTGCTTACCGGTTATATACACGTAAAGGAACCATCGTGAACATCATCCTATCCAACTCGAGCGACAAGCCCATCTACGAGCAAATCGCGTCGCAGATTCGAGCGCATATTTTGGCAGGCACGTTGGTGAGTGGCGAGAAGCTGCCATCGATTCGCGCCCTTGCAAACGGGCTCGGCGTGAGCGTCATTACCACCAAGCGCGCCTACTCCGATTTAGAGGAAGCGGGCTTCATCGAAACCGTCCAAGGAAAGGGCTGCTTCGTCGCAGCAGGCAATCAGGGGCTTCTGCGCGAAGAAGAGCTGCGACGCATGGAAGCGCTGCTCGCACAAGCGGCGGCGCTCGCCGAAACGCTCGGCGTTACCCGCGCCGATTTGCATAAGGCGCTTGACCTCGTAGCCCCCGAAACGCGTGAATAGAAAGGCGGCATCATGGCGAACCTTTTGGAAATCAAAGATGCACAGCGCCAGATTGGCGACAGCTTCGCGCTGTGCAACGTGAACCTTGCCGTAGCGCCAGGCGAGATCGTCGGTTTCGTCGGCGCAAACGGCGCGGGCAAAACCACAACCATTCGAGCCGCGTTGGGGCTCATGAAACTTGATGCCGGCGAGGTGCGCCTGTTCGGCGAGCCCTTCGGCCCGAATGCGCCCGACAGCACACAGCGCCACGTGCGCTCACGCATCGGCGTGGTGTTCGACACCTGCCCCTATCCAGCGGAATTCACCATTGCACAGATGGAGCGCTGCCTCGCGCCCGCCTTCCCCACCTGGGACAAAGCGCAGTTCTGGCGCCTCGCCGAGCGGTTTTCGCTTTCTCGCAAGGCGAAAGTGAAGGATCTCTCCCGCGGTATGGGCATGAAACTGCAGCTTGCCGTGGCGCTTTCGCACAAGGCCAATTTGCTCGTGCTCGACGAAGCCACCGCGGGGCTCGACCCCATCGCTCGCGACGACGCACTCGCCACCTTGCGCGAATTCGCCACCCAGGAAGGCCACGGCGTGTTGCTGTCGAGCCATATCACAAGCGATTTAGACCGCATTGCCGATCGCGTTGTGGCCATCGATGACGGCCGCATCATTTTCAATATGCCTCGCGAAGAAATTACCGACATGGCAGGCATCGCCCATTGCACTGCAGAACAGGCTCACACGATTCTCGAATGCGTCGAAGGGGCGCGCATTGAGCGACGCGAATTCAGTTGCGACGTGCTCGTGCCCAACCGCTTCGAGTTCGCCGAAGCATTTCCTGAAATCCCCTGCGACCACGCCTCAATCGAAGGCTACCTGCACTTCACGTTGAAAGGAATCGCGCAATGAAAGCGGCATTGAAATCGGAATTTGTCATCTTTGGTACCTTCATGCCGGCATTCGCCGTGATACTCGTGCCTGTTTGTGCCATTATGGCGTTCGCCATAGGCAATTGCATTTCAGCGGTCGCCTGCGTGAGCGCCATGGTTCCTATGATTCTCATGTTTTCACTCACCTCATACGATGATCAAAACGGGTGGAAGCGTTATCGCGCATCGCTGCCTTTCTCGCGTCGCGATGTTATTGCCGCGCGATATGGCTCGATTCTTATCGCGTCCCTCATCGCCGCGGCGTGCGCGACGATGCTTGGCATCGCGCTCAATGCCATTTTGCCCTCGTTCGTCCACGAATTCGAAACAATGCCAACGACCGAGGTAGCAGCAGGGTCACTTTTCGCGACCTTCTCAGTGGTTATCATGGTGGCCATTGGCGAGCCGTTCCTCATCAAATTCGGCGCCACGAAAGGCGTACGCTATCTCATGTGCTTCGCCGTTCTCTCTTTATGCATTTGCCTCGCGATTCTGAAGCAGACGTTCGATCCCATGCTGCTGCACAATCTCGACACCTGGACCGATGCCCACTTAAGCCTTCTATTCGTTTCGCTGACCGTCGTATCGCTCGCACTCTTCGCTCTAAGCTGCGCCATAAGCACGACGATTTACCAGCGAAAAGACCTCTAGCTATCCGCATCGAAGCAAACCAACCCAACTCGGTAACTTCGTTCAACCCCTCACACAAAAAGGCGAGCCGTCCAAAACGACTCGCCTTTCCTTACGGGTGTCGCATTGTCGCGATTTTGCCCACCGCCACGCACAAGACGTGAAGCGGCAGGGCGCCGGGGCACACTTACTCTCGCATGTTCTGCTTCGCCTTGATCGCGAAAAGCGCCGATGCGCCTACGAGCATCACAACTGTCGCAACCAGCCCCACCGTTGGAGCCTTATAGCCCACGAGCATCACGCCAATGCCAAAGATCGCCATGCCTACGCAGAGCATCGAGAGCCATTTCTCGTAGAGACGTTTTTCCGATGCGCCCCCTTGCTCATTGGCAGAGCTCCCCCGCTCCTCAACAACGCTCCTGCGCCTTTGAGAGGCACCCTTCTTGTTCGCTATGCCGTCCATTTAAGCCACATCCTCTTCAGCAATGCGCCCGCTAAACACGCGATAGGCAATCACGTGGTACGCCAGCACCAACGGCACGCCAATGCAGGCAATGCCCGTCATCCATGCGAGCGACGTATCGGACGACGCGGCGTTCATGAGCGTAATGGGTTCGCCCACGCTGCCGGGTGCCGCAACAACCAAATTCGGGAACAACGACACCGCAGCCAACGCCACCAAACATACTGCCGCGATTGATTGCAGAACGAAGGCGGCCAGATCGTTGCCCTTTTTCGCCTGAACAATCGATGCCGCAATACACACGACGAAAGCGATGGCAAAAATCGCACCCGCGACCAGCATGCCCGGGGCGAACTGAGGTTTCACCACGGCAAATGCAAGCACAGTCGCCACCACGAACAGCGCGAGGGCCACGACGTGCCACACGCGACGCTGCTTTTCCGCACGCCCGTGCACCGCGCTCGTGCGTTCAGTCTTCAGCGCCACCCATGCAGCACCCGCCGCCATGCACATCGCAAATCCCAGCGCGCCAACGACGAGCGTAAACGGCGAAAGCAAGCCAAGCAGCGGCACGCCCGCATAGTCGCCGTTTGCCGCAAGCGGCACGCCGGCAATCACGTTGCCGAGCGCCACACCTAACAGCAGGGCAGGCAAAAACGAACCGATTGTAAAGCACGCATCCCATGCGCGGCCCCACTTCGGGTCGTGCGCGCCAAACTCAAGCGAGACCGCACGCACGATCAGGCCGAAGAGCACGAGCATAACCGCCAGGTAAAACCCCGAAAACGTCGTGGCGTACGCCGCGGGAAACGCAGCAAACAGCGCGCCGCCCGCTGTGAGCAGCCACACCTCGTTGCCGTCCCACACAGGGCCGATGCTGCGACGCACAAGGGCGCGTTCGGCATCGGTTTTCGCAAGCGCACGATAGAGCACGCCTACGCCCAAATCGAACCCATCGAGCACGAAATAACCCGCGATAAGCACGAATATCAAGAAAAACCACAGTACGGCGAGAGCACTCATCGCTATTCACCATCCTTTGCATCGCAGGTCTTCGCAGCAGGCACTGCCGCCGCGGCGCTCTCAACAGCCGCAACGGCATCGACGGGGCCGCGCTTAATGAAGTGCGAAATCACGCGCACCCAGCCAATGAACAAGAACGCATACACCACCGCGAACAAAGCCAGCGTGAGCAGCAGCTCGGGCGCCGATACCGCCTGCGATATGGCGTTATTCGTAAGAAGGCTCACGCCATCGGGGCCCGACGTCGACGGATACACAACCCATGGCTGGCGGCCGACTTCGGCGGTAATCCAACCAACCTGAATGGCAATAAACGGGAACAGAGGAGACACGACGAGGAGCTTCTGCAGCCAACGCATGGTGGCAATGCGCCCACCACGCATCGAGAACGCAATCGCAAGAATCGCGGTGAGCATAATGAGGCCATACATCGCAACCATCAGGTGATACGACTGGAACACCAGATTCACCGGCATGTCGGCGACGTTCATCTCGCCATACTTTTCGGTTTCGGCGAGCGAATTGAGACCGGCATATTCGGTATCCCACGTGCCCGTCGCCAAGAAGCTCGTGCCGCCAGGAATTGCGAACGGAGTAATGACCTGCTGGCCTTCTTCGTCAACCCAGCCAAAAGCGTACAGCGGCGGCACCTCGTCGTTATACATGCCTTCCATCATGGCCAGTTTCGTGGGCTGTTCTTCCGAAACCTCCACCGCCGAAGCATGGGCCGTCACAATCATCGCGCACGACGCGACGATGCCTACCACAGCGCCAATGCGCACGGTTTTCATCGCAAAATCGGAGTGCTTGCCCTTCAGCAAATACCACGCTCCAACCGCCATGGACACGAATGCGCCCAAAATGAGCAGCGCCACGATCACGTGCGTATAACGCGGCAGAATCGAGGGATTGAAAGCCGCCGCAAGGAAATCGGTGATAACGGCCTTCGAGCCATCGCTCGCAAGCTCGGCGCCAGCCGGCGTTTGCATCCACGAATTGGCGATCAGAATCCACAGCGCGCTCAAGCACGAACCTGCCCACACAAGCCATGCCGACACCGTGTAGAACTTAGGCGACACCTTCTTTTCGCCAAAGAGAAGGACGCCAAGGAAAACCGATTCCAGAAAGAAGGCGAACAGGGCCTCGGCGGCAAGCGGCGCACCGAAAATATCGCCTACGAAGCGCGAGTAATCGGCCCAGTTGGTTCCAAAAGAGAACTCCATGGTGATACCTGTCGCAACGCCAATGGCGAACGTCGCCGTGAAGATGCGCACCCAGAAATGCATGGCGGCGCCATCTTTTCCATCGCGGCTTCGATAATACTTCGTCGCAAAAATAGCCGTGATAAGGCCCAAGCCTATCGAAAGCGGAACGAATATGAAATGGTAGGCCACCGTTACCGCGAACTGAATTCGCGAGAGCAGCGCCACGTCAAACAACGCGTCCATTTCCTTACCCCCTTGTGTCGTTGCTTATATGTTACCAACTAGATATCATATTAGACCGAACAAAAGAAAAATGGAATACTAATTAGGAATTTATATCGCTAATTTCGGAGAGGACAGAGCGACAAAAGAAAACCGCCTTTTATGGCGGTCATCTTCTGTATGGATTGTTTAAAAGACGAGTTCGAGCGAGACGCTCTTGACTCCAATCGCGCGGCACCAGACGGCGCACCCAAGTGGTGCAGCGGTACGTAAGAGGCAACGACGGAAGCTAAACAACAGCGGCATCCGAGCGGCGTGACCGCGCGCGAATCCACGCTCGAATGCCGCGAACGGCGCGCCAACGGCACGTGCGACGTTCACTTCAGCGCGCACACCGTGCCTCGGGCTCGTGACATGCAACCTATGCCTGATAGACGGCCTTAACAAGATATTCGACGTTGCCCTCAGCGCCCTTGATGGGGCTTTCCACCGCGCCCTCAATCGAGAAGCCGACTGCAGCGAAAGCATCGGAAACTTCCTTCACGACGCGCAGTCGAACCGATTCATCGCGCACGATGCCGCGGTCGGTTTCGTCGTGGGCGCTTTCGAACTGGGGCTTCACGAGCAGCAAGCACACCGTGCCAGGCGCGCACAATGCAGCGAATACGTCGGCCAATCCGGCCAAGCCAATGAACGACAAATCGGCCACGACGATATCGAACGGCGCGCCAAGCTCGGCGGGAACGGCCGTTTTGATATTCGTGCGTTCAAACACGCGCACACGCTCATCTTCGCGGAGCTTCCACGCGAGCTGTCCGTAGTTCACGTCGACGCACGCGACTTCGGCGGCACCCGCCTGAAGCAGACAGTCGGTAAAACCGCCCGTCGATGAACCAATATCGATACAGCGTGCGCCACGCACATCTTGAGCGAACGCATCAAGCGCCCCTTGGAGCTTGTGCCCGCCACGGCTCACATAGGCGCGACGATTGCGCACAAACACATCGGCATCGGAATTCACCAATACCGCAGCGCTTGTAGGATACACGTCATTCGCACGCACCTCATGCGCGAGAACCGCGCGCAACGCTTCACCCCTATCGGCGAAATAGCCGCGCTCAATGAGCAAATCGTCCAAGCGGATTTTCTTCTGTTTTGGCTTTTTAGGTTGCGGCGCACCCGGCTGCGCAGTTTTCTTCGCCACGCCTACAGCTCCGCGTATTTCTCGCGAATGCGAGCAGCCATGCCGCACGAATCGATGCCGAGCATATGGTGCAGCTGAGGCACCTTGCCCTGCTCAACGAATTCGTCAGGAATGCCAAACGTGAGCACGGGCGGCACCTGCGCCGGCGGGTTTGCGGCAAGAGCCTCCAGAATGCCTTCGCCAATGCCGCCTTCAATGGCGCCTTCTTCAGCCGTGCACACGAGCTTGCATTCGAGCGCGGCCTTGCGAACCGCCTCCTCGTCAAACGGCTTAATCCAACGCATATCGACAACGCGCACGGAAACGCCTTCCTTAGCAAGGATATCGGCGGCGCCTTCCGCCTCTTGCACCATGCGACCGAACGCGAGAATAGCCACGTCGGAACCTTCACGCGTCGTGCGAGATTTGCCCTCTTCAAGTACCTGGGGCACAGCGGGAAGCTCGACGCCCCGCGCTTCGCCGCGCGGCCAACGAAGAATAACCGGGCCCTCGAGCGCCAAAGCCGTATGGAGCATATGCACGAGCTCGGCCTCGTCGGAAGGAGCCATCATGCGAACGCCAGGAACCATGCGACCATATACGATATCGAACACGCCGTGGTGCGTAGGGCCATCGTCGCCCACGAGCCCTGCGCGATCGAGGCAAAACACCACATTGGTATTCGCAAGGGCATTATTGATTACGAGCTGGTCAAACGCACGCTGCATGAACGTCGAGTAAATGCACACGACGGGCTTTTTCCCGCCAAGCGCCAAGCCGCTCGCAAGCGCGACGGCATGTTCCTCGGCAATGCCCGTATCAATAAATCGCTTCGGGAATTTCTCAGAGAACGCGGCCAAGCCCGTGCCATCTTTCATGGCAGCCGTGATGGCGACAATATCGTGGTCGCGCTCGGCTTCAGCGACAATAGCCTTCGAGAATACGCTCGTGTACTTCGGGGCGGAGCTTGAGCCCTTCTTCACTTCGCCCGTCGCGATGTCGTATGGCCCAATGCCATGGAATTTGCTGGGGTTTTCTTCGGCGGGTTCATAACCCTTGCCCTTCTTGGTAACCACATGCAAAAGCGTGGGACCGTCGGCCTTAAGACACACGCGCAACGCGCGCTTGAGCGCGGCGATATCGTGACCGGGAATGGGTGCCGTGCACGTGATGCCGAGCTTTTCGAAGAGCATCTCGCCCGGAATGACCATTTGTTTGAAGGAATCTTTCGCGTTGCGGCCCAAATCGACCAGACCGCGGCCAAGCGGACCGCTTGCCTCGAGCACGCTTTGCACCGAATCGCGCGTACGCGTGTATTCGCGGCTCGCACGCTTTTCGCCCAAATAACGAGCGAGCGCACCTACGTTGCGCGAGATGGACATCTCGTTGTCGTTCAGAATAATGACCATGGGCGTTTGCAACTGGCCCAGCTGATTGAGGGCCTCAAACGCCATGCCGCCCGAAAGCGATGCATCGCCGATGATGGTAACGATTTTCTCATCGCCGCCATTCAGATCGCGCGCCATAGCCAGGCCCAGCGCCACCGAAACCGAATCGGACGCATGACCGGAAGGGTGCACGTCGTATTCGCTTTCGCTCGCCTTTGGGAAGCCAGACATGCCCCCGAATTGGCGCAAAGTGTCGAACTCGCCCAAGCGGCCCGTAACGAGCTTATGAGCATACGACTGGTGGCCCACATCGAAAAGCAGCTTGTCATGAGGGCAATCGAGCACGCTGTGGCATGCCAGAATTAGTTCGACTACGCCAAGGCTCGGCGCCACATGGCCGCCCGTTTTCGACGTGGTCGTAATAATTTGCTCGCGAATTTCAGATGCAAGTATGGAAAGCTCCTCGTTGGTGAGGAGCTTCAAGTCCGCGGGGGACGAAATCATATCGAGAATGCGATGGCTCTCCATTAAGGAACTCCCAATCTCCGGATTCAAATTCGGCACCTCGCGGATGCCTTGCGCGCCTAGCGTTGCATCGCGCCCTCCGAAGAAGGCGCATCGCTATCGGAGGCGTCAAGCGTTTCGAGCAGTTCGGTCGCCTTCATGCCCAGCTTCACGGCCTCATCGTACAAATCGAGCGCCGCATCAAGCGGCATATCGTCGCCGCGCACCTGCGTCGCGATTTCATCGAGACGATCGCGAATCTGCGTGAACGCCTCGCGATCGAGCGATTCCAAGCCCATAGCGAGCCTTACTCGACGTTTTCGGCCGAATCGGCTTCAGCGGGCTTAAAGTCGGAAAGAATGCCCATCGTGGGAATCTCGGCGGGCGCAGCCTCGGCAACGCCTTCAGAGGCCTCCTCGGTCGGAGCCTCCGCGGCAACATCCTGCTCGCTTTCAGACAAACGAGCCAGGCGACCCAAAATGCCGTTCACGAAGCGATGGGAATCGTCTTCGCCGCCGAATGCCTTGGCGAGCTCAACGGCCTCGTTGATGGCGACAGACTGCGGAACGTCGTCAACATAGCGCATCTCGTAAACAGCGAGGCGCAGAACGGAGCGGTCGACCACGGGCATGCGGTCGATGGCCCAGTTTTGCGAGCTTTCGCCAATCGCGCGGTCGAGCTCGGCGCGATGCGCGGAAACGCCGCACACCAATTCGCGCGCATATTCATTCGCCTTGGCCTCTTCGGGGACCAAGCCTTCGTCGACCAGCTTGTCGGCGGGCACGCCAGTGATTTCACTTTGATACAGAATCTGCACCGCAGCGCGACGTGCGAGAATTCGTTTAGATACGTTGCTCATGCGAATTGGAACCTTGCTAACTAGTTATTGAAACGGATGCCGTCGACATACACATCGACCGACGATACGGTGAAACCGACCTGTGTTGCCACAGCATCGGCGACGGTTTGGCGAACGGCTTCGGCAACCTGCGGAATGGGCTTGCCGTAGAAGACGTCGATATGCACAGCTACGTCGACGCCCTGCTCTTCGTTCATGCTCACATCGATACCCTGGCCAGCCGGCTTTGCGGCGAAGCGGGAACGCAAGCCCGTGAACGTAGACGAGCCAACGCTGGCAACGCCCTCAACCTCTTTGGCCGCGATCGCGACGATGGTTTCCATGACTCCGGGGGCCAGCCCCAGTCCGTCGACATACAGCTCTTCGCTCATGGCGCAATCCTTTCGGCCGATTGATTCATATAGGCAACCTAGAATTGTACTCCAATTCGCGCGCATTCACGGTAAGACCGTAAGAACGCAGGCAGAGACACATTCGCACCAAAATCAGTGAAAGCGGCCGGCCATGCGGCTCGGGCGGAACCAAGGCGACACGCACTTTTAGTGCGCGAGTCGAAGGCCGAATCCAAAATGCGCTGCCATGGCCGCTTGCAGCGCCGGCAACTTACGTCGTTCGCCAGAACAGCGAAACCTTAGAACATCGCCTTGATGCCGATAAGAACGAGCACCACGCCGCCGACAATCTGCGCGCGATCGCCCAGCAAATGGCCGAAGCGCTTGCCGATGGCCAATGCCACAATGCAGCAGAGGAGCGTCGTAACACCGATAATGCTTACCGCGGGCGCTACGGCAACGCTCACTGCGCGCAGGCTCACGCCCACGGCGAACGCATCGATGCTCGTAGCTACGGCCTGCACCAAAATCACTTTGAGCGTCAGCGCGTTGCCATCTTCTGAAACTTCCTCTTCCCCATCACCGCCGCCGCGCAGGGCGCACGCGCCTTCTTTAATCATATTTCCGCCGATAAAGCCAAGAATCACCAGCGTGATGATGCCCGAGTACGTTTCGATGAAGTCGCCCACGACGCCGCCCAGGAAATAGCCAAGCAGCGGCATTCCCGCCTGGAAGACGCCGAACGCGACCGGCAGCGCAAGCAAGCGTGCGCGCGAGGCGTTCGGATAGCAGAAGACGTTCGAGATGGTTACGGCGAAGGCGTCCATGGACAACGCAACGCCCAGAAGAACGATCTCTACGATGCTCATGTTCAGTTGTTCTTTCGAATAGGCTCCCGGGTTCGCGATAAAAGTTCGCGAGAAACTGCCCGATTGCAGCGTACAGGCCACCCCGCCTGCCGCCCGCAGCATATGATTGCGCGATTTTACCACCCAGCGGCCCCAAAGTGCGAAAACTTCACCCGTTGCCCGAAAGCCGTTAAATGCTCGTAGCGTTCAACAATCCAATCGCCCACAAATATCAAAACCATTGAGTCGGTCTAAGAAAAGGGAAGAAAAGGGAAACGTCTCGACCTGTTAAACGCTACGAGCATTTAACAGGTCGAGAGGCACAAAAAAGGGGGCGCCCGCCTTCAAAGCGAGCGCCCCATTCGCACATAGCGAAAACTTCGTTTACCGTTCGTCAGAACGGAGAAGCAACTACACCAAAGCCACCGGCAGCGCCGCAACCACGATAAGGAAGCGGAGCAGGAAACCGCCGATAAGCACGCCCGCATCGGCAGCAGCGCCAATGTAGTGCGCCTTGGGGGTTTCCTCAAAGCCAGGCTTCGAGATGAACAAAAGCCACGTCTCAACCGCAGTAGGCGCAACCAGGCCAACCACGATGAAGCCAAGCCAGAACAAAACCGCCCAGTTGCCGCACACGAGGCTCATCACCGACTCGAAACCGGCAACGGAGTTGTAGCTCGTGATGAAGCACAGCGAAGCCACCAACACAAGCTCGATAATCGGGAAGCAATAGTGGAACTTCTTCAGCACTCCCACGCTATCGAATTCCTTGGGGAACTTCAGGCCGCCCACAAGCAGCACCGAAGACATGCCCGTGGAAACCGCCGAAACCAAGAACAGAATCGGCAGCAAAGCGTTGTTCCACAGCGGGAACGTCTGGCACACGCCGAGCAAAGCGCCCGTGTATGCGCCAACGCATACCGCAAACACCGATCCAGCGATTTCAAGCCACGCAGGCACCTGCTTCTTCAAGCAGTCAAGCAGAAGCGTGACAAGCGCGATAATCACAAATGCCGCCAGGAACACAACGCCCCAGGTCATAACCGAGCACGGGTTATGCAGAAGCAGCGCGAAACGCAGCGGGTTGTGCAAACCGGCCTCAGCGTCGAACATCAGCAAGAACAAGCCGATGATAACGACCACAGGAGCAATGATGTGGCCGGCGAAGCGCATGCCGTGCGCCTCGGGGTGCTTCCAGCGCAAAAACGCCGAAGTAATGAAGGCACCGCCGCCCAAGCCTGCAAGGAAGAGGTACCACGCAATAGGTGCGCCCCAAACTGGTTCAAATGACATGTTCGCCCACCTACCTTACGTAGAAAATCTTGGACTTGGTCGCATCGCCCAAAAGCGGAGTCGCATGCGTCGCGGCAAGAACCTTGGACACTTCCGAATCGGGGTCGTCCAAATCGCCAAACACACGCACACCTGCCGGGCACGCGGTCACGCACGTCGACATCTCGGTGCCATTGAGCGCGCTCACGGTGCAGAAACGGCATTTGTCGACCGCGCCCGTGCGCTCGTCAACCACACGCGCCTGGTAAGGGCACGCAGCCATGCAGTATTTGCAGCCGATGCAGCGACCGTGATCGATGCACACGATGCCGTCTTCGTTGGTATACGTCGCACCGGTGGGGCAAACCGCCTGGCACGGCGCATCTTCGCAATGCATGCACTGCGAAGGGACCACTTGCAAAGAAGCTGTCGGGTATACGCCCGTCTCAACTTCAGAAAACTTCACGAACGGCATGCTCGAAAGCAAATCGTTCTGATTCTGACACGCCAAGCGACAGGCGCCGCAGCCGATGCACTTGGTCGTGTCGATCACCATTCCGTATCGGGCCATAGCTTATGCACCGACCTTCCTGATCTCGACGGGCACCTCGCATACCATGCCCGCGCCGGTCACAGCGTCGCTCGCGCGCGGTACGATGTCCCATACGCTTGCGCCATAGCCGGCTGCCTGCGCCATTTCCTTCGATTCAATGCCATAGTGAGGCGGCACGTACACCGCTTCTGGATTGATGAGGCTCGTCACGCGAACCTTCACGCGAATCTTGCCCGTAGAGGTGGAAAGCTCAGCCTCATCGCCGTCGGCGATACCAAAGTTGGCTGCCGTCTGCGGGTTGAGCCATGCACGCTCTGCGGCGGAATCTTTCGCGAGCGCCGCAATTTTATCGGCGTCGGCAGTATAGGTGCGCGTCTGCATGCTCTGGGCGCCCGTAATAAGACGCGGCATATGGTCATTCGGCGCAACCGTAGGATCAGCGTACTGAGGGGTGCGAGCCAAGCCCGCCTTCTCGAACGCGTCGCTTGCAAACGGAATCTTGCCCGAATCGGTGCCAATGGCGGGAGCGTCGCCCGCGAGCACCGAAGCGCCAGGGATTGCGCAGCACGCGGTATCGTTCAAGCCGTCGAGCGTAATGCCATAGGCCTTGCAGAAGGCATTGTTGACATCATCGAGCCCAAAGGCGAAATCGTCGCCCTTGCCGCACGCCTTCGCCAGGTCAGTGAAAATCTGGTAGACGGCGCGAGCCTCGCCCGCAGGAGCCACGGCCTGGTTGCGCTTTTCGGCAACCGACCACTCAGCCGCGACAGGAGCAACAACGCTTTCGACCTCAAGGTAAGTCGCAGCGGGAAGCACATAATCGGCCTTCTGCGCGGTTTCGGTGAGAACCGAATCGATGACGACCTTGAAGCCAATGCCGGACAGGTTTTCTTCAACCTTAGCGGAATCGGCCCAGTCGGCCGCGGGGTCGCACTCAACGAACAGCGCCACATCGGCAGCGCCCTTGGCAGCGGCGCCCAATGCATCCTGGCAGCTCGCATTGCCAAGTTCTCCAGCCTTGGCAATGCCGTCACCGGAAGCGGAAACCTTCGTAAACGGCGCGCTCTCGAAAACGCTCTCGTCCACAGCGGGGACCTTCGCCAGGAACATGCCACCCGTCTGGTTCACGGCGCCAAGCATAGCGTTGAGCAGCACGGCGCAGCGTACGGTCTCAAGGCTCGTCGCGTAGCCGCAGCCAAGCAGCGCGCCCGGGCGAACATCGACATGGCAATGCGGGGCGGCTTTCACGAGGCCTCGCTCCGCGGAATAAATCGTGTCAAGCGACACGCCGCACTTCTCAGCAGCCCATTCGGGTGAATACTGAAGCATCGCAGCGTGGAATTCTTCGAAGCCTTCGCCATATTGCTCGACGAATTTCGCATCGAAATCGCCCTTCTTAGCGATGTCGCCCATGATGCCCAGCAAGAATGCCAGCTCATAGCCGGGACGCACAGCGACCCATTCGTCAGCGAGCATATCGGCGCCAGCGTTGCGCGGGTCGACGGCCATCACATGGCCGCCGTTCTCGCGAACTTTCTGGAATTCCTTGACCTCGACCGGGCGCACCGTCTCATCGCCGCTCGCATCGAGCAGCACAATGTATTCGGCGTTGGCCGTATCAAACACCGGCGTCGTACCCAAAAGGGCCTTATACGCAGCATCGATATTGGCATTGGTAAGAGCGGAATCGTCATAGTAGTTCGGCGAACCAACAGAAGCCATGAAGCGTTTCGCATACCACGCATCGGTTGCGCGGCCATCTTGGAACAGCGCTACCTTGCTGCCCGCGCCCGTAATGTGGTTGGCGATGTCTGCAAGAGCATCATCCCAGCTCACCTTGGCAAAGCCACCTTTGCCGTCGGCTTTCATGGGCTCGGTCACGCGATCTTCGGAAGTCGTGAGCGAAGGCAGGCCCTGACCACGGCCGCACATATATCCGCCAGAATGCGGATGGCCTTCGGCACCCATAAAGCGCCACAGTTTTCCACCGCGCACCCAAGCTTCGATGCCGCATTTATTCGCACAACCAGCGCACAGCGTCGCTTTGGTGTACGTAACCGAGGCATCTGAGCTTAGGGGCTCGGTTTGCGAGGAAGAACAACCCGTCGAGGTGCCGATTGCGGCCAAAGCCGCACAGCTGGCACCCGCGGCGAGGAATCCTCGCCTCGTCATCATGCTATCCATGATGTGTCCTTTCTCAAGCAAGTCAAATTGGTCGCGAGGTTAGGCCTCGGGGAACAAGGTCGACGTACGAACGATGCCCTTGTCGATCGCCTCTTGGGCGATGTCTTGCCAATCGACGAACTTGATAGCCCCGTTGGGGCACTGCACGGCACAACGGCCGCACGCGATGCACTTCGTGGATTTGCCAATAACCGGGTCGATTTGCGGCATGTTCCACGGACAAGCCTCGTGGCACAATCCGCAGCCGATGCATTTGTCGGTATCGACCACGCGCGCGCCGGTCTCGGGGTCGGCATAAATGGCATGCACCGGGCAGTTCTTCATGCAAGCTGCGTCTTTGCACTGTTTGCAATGCTCAACAGTGAACTGGCAGTTGCGATAGATTCCGTCGGGGCCGTTTGAACCCTCGCCGAAGTTATAGTTCGGCCACACGCGCACACGCGCGGTGGTCTGGCATACGCGACCGTCGTTGCGCAGCGAGCACATCATCTCGCAACGTTGGCAACCCGAGCAACGGGCACGGTCGGTAACAATAAGCTTAGTCGGTGTAACGTTCACGGCCATGCGACCGCTCGCGATAGTGTCTTCGATGACGCCCCATTTCGCCAATGCGCCACCGGCGATAAGGCCAACAAGACCAACGCCAATGCCTCCGGCGACTACCTGGCGGCGAGTGAAGCCCTTGGGCGATTCCTCAGCTGCAGTTTCGGTCTGCGGCTCTTCAGGCAGGATCGCTTCCCCCTTCTTCTCGTCCATCGAGAGTTCCTCCTTTTTGCACTTCTCTTCGATTGACGCACGATTCCTTGCACGCTTCGCACGAATTGCATAATGGATGCCACCGCATGTGCCCTGTCCCCTGAAGGGGGATAAAAAGCCAGGTAAAGGAACAATACCCTACAACAGGGTACAAACAGGGCACGGCTTGGGGCACACTGCATTCGACCACTAAAAGGGGGTCAATCGCACACATGTCCTCGCACGCACGCTTCAATGTCACAGCAAAGACTTGGAGAAAGACATGGCAACTGAAAATGTCTCCTATGGTTGGCAGGGCAAGATCGCCCGAGTGAACCTGACCACGGGAGAAATCACCACCCAGCCCACCGACCCGTACAAGTATTTCCTGGGCGGCATGGGCATGGCTAACAAAATTATGTATGACGAAGTTCCCGCGGGCACCGATCCGTTCAGCCCCGAGAGCAAGGTCGTCATGGCCGTCGGCCCGCTCACCGCTTCGGGCGTTCCGCTGGCCGGCCGTACCACCTTCTCGCATCTGTCCACCTACACCACCGATCATTTGGTTGTCGATTCCCACTGCGGCGGCATGATCGGCGCCAAGCTTAAGCTTGCTGGCTGGGATGGCCTGATTATTGAAGGCGCTTCCGACAAGCCCGTCTACATTAAGATTCTCGACGACAAGATCACCATCGAAGATGCATCCTTCGTTTGGGGCATGGGCACCCGCGCAACCACCGAGGCCATCTGCCGCAAAGATGGCAACAAGTTCTGCGTTGCAGCCATCGGCCCCGCTGGCGAGAACCTCCTTCCCTATGCATGCCTCATTAACTCGCGCAACCACTCCGCAGGCGCTGGCCTTGGTTCCATTTTGGGCTCTAAGAAGTGCAAGGCTATCGTCATCGAAGGCAACGGCAGCGTGAACGTGGCCGACCCGAAGGCCGTCGCCGAACTTTCCGACTACATGATTTCCGACATCGTGGGCTCCAACAACAACCACGTCGTGCCTTCTACCCAGCAGGAATGGGCAGAATACTACGACAAGGGCAGCCGCTGGACGGCACGCAAGGGCCTGTATTGGGCTCAGGCAGAAGGCGGCGCCATCGAGACGGGCGAGCCGAAACCTGGCGAGCTCAACACCGTTGGCTATCGCTGCATGAAGTCTTACAAGGACGACGGTCCCGACGCCGAGAAGTACACCATTAAGATGAATGGCTGCCACAGCTGCCCGATTCACTGCTATTCCGACATGCGTATCCCCGGCTCCGCCGAGCATGGCGGCTTTGAAATCACGGGCAACACCTGCGTGCCGAACTTCCCGTACCTGTATATGATTGGCATTCTTGGCGAAAACGCCGGCGGCGTGAAGAACTTCAGCGAGTCTGGCGTTATTTGGAACCAGGCCATCGGCTCCACCGTGGACGATTTGGGCCTGTGGTGCAACTACGCACAGCTCTACCGCGACATCGCGCACTGCGTTGCCAAGGGCATCTTCAAGCGCGTGCTGCCCGAAGACGAATACAACATGTTCGACTGGGACGCATTCAAGAACGATGACCCGTCGATTATGGTGAAGATTCTGCGCCACATCGCTCAGAACGATAACGAAATGAGCTATCTGGGCCATGGTCCTATCGTTTGGTGCAAGCGCTGGAACGACATGGAATGGTTCGACACCACCGCGAGCTGCCTGATCAACTATCGCGGCTGGCCTGTACACCATGCACATGAGTGCTTCGGCCAGGTTGGCGCTGTGTACAACATGATGTTCAACCGCGACGATATGATTCACTCCGCCGTTAACTTCCAGGGCTGCGGCCTGCCCATCGAGAAGAAGCGCGAAATCGCGAAGGAAGTCTGGGGCGGCGAAGACGCCATCGACGAGGACAAGAACTATACCCCGATGAACGAGCACAAGGCCAAGTTCTGCTGGTGGTCCATCGTCACCGACGTGCTGCATGACTCCCTCACCCTGTGCAACTGGGTGTGGCCTATGACCATGAGCCCGTCGAAGACCCGTGACTACCGTGGCGACCTCGACCTTGAATCGAAGTTCATGAAAGCTGTGACCGGCGAGGACATCACCACCGAGGAGCTCTACAAGCGCGGCGCAGCCATCATGACCCTGCAGCGCGCCAACACGATGCGCGGCATGGGCACGAACGACTTCCGCGGCGTGCATGATGTTTACACCGAGTGGCCTTTCACGAAAGATCCTGACATCAAGCCCTTCACCGCTGGCACCGATAAGATGGAAAAGGAAGATTTCCAGACCGCCCTTACCATGGTGTACAAGGAGTTCGGTTGGGACGAGAAAACCGGCGCACCGACCGCCGACAGCCTCGACAATTACAACCTGACAGACGTGAAGGAAGACCTTCAGTCCAAGGGTCTGCTCTAGGCATAACCCTGCGGGCGGCCCACCTCCCCTCGCCACTCGCTCCTTCTTTTGGAAGCCCGCCATTGCGCGGGCTTCCTTTTTTATGCAGACAACCATATAGGCAGGAATGTCAGGCACCTTGCTATGGACTCGGGCACCAGAGTCTTGATTACAAATAGCCGCAGTCTTGACCACGATTCATGGCGAACTGGGTCAAAACTGCGGCTATTTGTAAATGCCACTCTTGCGAAACTTCTTCGATTGCGGCTATTCGTAATTGCACCGAACCACCTGTTGGAGAAACGGACCATCGCGGCGTATTTTAGAAAGACCTGAGCTCTTTCTAAATTGGGCGCAGCAAAGTTTCCACAAGCACCGAACGCCTTCGGATACCTCAATCGCGACAGCAAACCGACCAATATCATCGCAGGCGCGAGCGCTCCCAAGCCAAGCAGGTCCAAGACTACGCAAACTTTGGCATTTCCGCGCAGACGCGGCCTCCTTTCGCGCCTTATCCAGAAATCCGCTGCGGTGCAGGCGCATCCACGCGGGCGCGGGCTTTCTACCCACGCCGAACGCTCTGCACGGGACCCCGGCCAATCTAGGCGGCTCGTGCGTCTACCGACAAGCAAATTCAACAAGCTAGAAGCTCGAAAGATCGAGCAACGCGAAGGGTTGCAATTGCTCGCTACAGGCCTTCAATACGCCAACCGTGTAGTCAATATCGTCTTGAGTCGTTTCATTCGAGAGCGAGAAACGAAGGGCGCTCTGGGTACGTTCGGACGGCAGTCCCATCGCAACAAGCACGTGCGAGGGCTCGCCTTCATGGCTCGAGCAGGCGCTTCCGCCCGCCGCGCACACGCCCCGCTCGTCAAGCAACTCGACAAGCGAAGCCGAATCGATGCCCATAAACGACACGTTCAACGTGCCGGGCACGCGCGGGGCCGCACCGTTTACCCGGGTGTTGGCGATTTCGGCAAGAATGCGACATTCCAATTCGTCGCGAAGCGCCGCAATGCGCGCGGCGTCGCTTGCCATATTCTTGCAGGCCTCACGCGCCGCAGCTGCCATAGCAACGATGCCGGCAACGTTTTCGGTGCCGCCGCGCATCGCGCCTTCTTGATGGCCGCCATTCATGAAAGGCTCCAGAGGCGCGCCTTCGCGAACATACAAGAAACCAACGCCTTTAGGGGCATGGAATTTATGGCCTGAAACGCTCAAGTAGTCCACGCCCAAATCGTCCACGTTCACAGGAATGTGAGCAAACGCCTGCACAGCATCGCAGTGGAACCGAGCACCTGCGCCATGCGCGATTTCGCCCAGACGGGCAATGGGTTGAATTGTGCCTACTTCGTTGTTGGCAAGCATAATCGAGGCCAAATCAGCCCCGTTGCCAAGCGCCTGAGCAAACGATGCCTCGTCGACCATACCGTCATCGGTCACGTTCGCATACGCGACATCGAATCCCTCGCCAGCAAGCGCCTGCGCGCTGTTCAGCACAGCAGGATGCTCGAACGTCGAAGTCACGAAACGGCCTTTGCGGCCCTTCGCTTTCGCCTGCGCACGCATGCTTCCTTTTATGGCCCAATTATCCGATTCAGTACCGCACGACGTGAAATAGACTTCATGCGGCGCGGCGCCAATGAGCGATGCGATTTCCTCGCGAGCCCGCTCAACCGCAGCGCGGGCCTCGCGAGCCTCCGCATAGAGCGCAGAGGGATTGCCGAACGAACCGCGCAAAAACGGCTTCATGGCCTCAAATGCCGTATCGGACACGCACGTAGTAGCGGCATTGTCCAAATACACGCGCCGCTTTTCGGTTTTCGTTATTTTCACCTGCGTTCCCATGATGGTTACGCCTCTTTTGCCGCGCGAAGACGCGATGCGACCTCCAAATCGACCATAGAATTTCGCAGCGAGCAGTTCTCGCACAGCACGCAATCGAGCGATGCGTCGTCGCAGGCATGCGGCCGAGCGAGCATATCCTCAAACGTGACACCCTGGCGAATAAAGAAGTCACCGCATACTCCACGAACGGCGCACGCCGCATAGCGAGCCGTATACGACTTGTCGCGAGGAACAACGCCGCGCGCTTCTGCCAAAAGGTCGGCAGAGATGGCGGCGGCTTCTTCCACCGTTTTGCCCTCCATCCAATACACCGCTGCACACGCGGAGGCAATCATGGCCAAACAGCCATGTGCGCGATAGCCCGCCTGTTCAATGACATGTGTCTCGGGATTCACGCGCGCAAACAACTGCACGGCAATGGTGCCGTGCTTGGCCGAACCCGCCATGCCAACGGCATTCACGCCCTCGGGCACACCAGTTTTCTCGGTATCGGCCACAAGCGCCAGAGCCTCATCGGAATAGCCCTCAACGCCATTATCGTTGTCAGTCTGGAACACGTCCCTCGTACGAATATAAGGTTTGCCAACAGGCGCTCCACCAAGCATATCTTCCGGTTTCATTGTTCCCCCTCTTCGGCGCCGTGGGCGCCGTTCGTTTCATATCTCCTACGCGCCTCGTTTGCGCGTTAAAGCCAATTCACGCTTGATTGAAAACGCACTTCACCTACACGTTCATGTATCGTTCGACCGAATACCACTCCGCCAAAGCTTTCGCCTGGGCATCGGACAAGTAATCGGTCGAATAGAAATACCGCTCGCCGTTGCTCGCCTCGCATGTTTTAATGTCGGGATACGAGCCCGACTCCTGCACGGCTTGCCAAGCTTGCTCAATTTGCTCGGCATTCCAATAATATGGCTTGCTCGAAAGCGATGCCGCGAGCATGGGGCGCGGATACAGGCGCGATTCTTCACGCGCGTTATCGACAAGCGTCAAAGCGTCATCGCCCTCTTCAGCAAGAAACGCCCAGTGCGCATATGTGTCGGTCATGTAGTCGCTCGAGTACAGATACGTCTGCTTTCCCTCGAGCACCTTGATGTCATCAAGCTTCCATTCGGGGGTCTCCATTTCAGAATCGAGGGAATCGCCCTCGTCAACAGACGGAGCATTCTCACCAGCGGCTTCATCCGCTTTAGAGTCAGATGCCGCGACGTCTTCGACGCTGGAATCGGCACTTACCGCATCCGCGTCCGCTACGGCAGCCTGCGCAGCCTCCTCGGCGACCTTCTTAGCCGCGGCCGACGCAGCCTGTGCAGCAATAATTTCGTCGAATGCCAAGTCGGAAAAATCAACAGGAATCAAATGATCGGGCACGATGCCCGCCGCGGCCCACGTACCGGGCGTCGTAAGCTTGCCTTCGTTTGAACGCTCGCGAATCATGCTGAACGCAGCGGCAAGAGCATCATGCTCGGCTTTGGCCTGGCGCTCTTCGGGAGACATCTCTTCCTCGATGCGCTCCTCTTCCGCAGCGACCTCGGCAGGGTCGTAAAGTCCCGCTTCTTCCAGATTTGTCGCCCCTGTAGCGGCAAGCATTTGAGCCAGGAATTCTTCTTCAGGCGTGCGATCCGCCGATGAAGCCTCCTGAGGCCCGCTCGCCTCTTCGACAACGCCATCGCCTGGCTGAAAACCTGCACCCTCGCCGCTCTCGTTGGCAGCATTCGGTATAGCTTTTCCCCCTTCAGCCGTCCAGGCCGCTTCGTTTGCATCACTCATGAGTGGTCCCCCTCACGTTCATGTTTCGCTTCATCAAAACGAAGCGCAATTCAACAAAATCAATATTGCCTAGACGTAAAATGCCCCTATACCCTCTTTAAGGGCATTTATAGGGTACAAAGCTCGGGCTATAATTGCCTCGCTTGAATCCCCATTATGCGCAAAGGAGCACCGCGCATGACGCACAGGGGATAGAAGGGGGTATCGTGAATCAGGGCGAAGAGACAAACGCCGCCGAGCAGCAGAGAGGAATTGCCGGCACGGAAATTACAAAAGAGCTACTTTTGGCACTCCTGCCAACCTCAATGGGGCTCATGCTGGCACGAACCGGCATGATTGTGGGTGCATACGGCAGCTATATGGGAACCGACGCGGGCATTTATACCGACGGGGCGTCGTTCATCTCACTCGTTCCTCTACTCTTGCTCATGGTCGCGCTTGGCCTTACCGATAAAATCATCCCCAAACGCGCCATCTTCCACAGCGCAAACCTTTGCATCGCGCTCGAAGCAATAGGAATCGCCGCAGTCGCGCTCATCGAAGCGCATGCACCAGGCTTCACCGTGGCACGCATGGCAGCGTCGACCCTCGTAACCGCATCGGCATGGATTTGCATGTTCTATTGGCTGCGCCGTTGCCGCGGCGCATCATGCACGACGGCCATCGTCATCGTGCTCGGCGCCATGATCGCCAGCGAGACGATTCTGTACGTGTTCTCGTTCATTCCACGCATGGTTCACTGCCTCATCTTTGCAATGGCAGTACTCGCGCAATACGCCGCCATCGCCGCCGCAAGGCGCAAACCGCTACCCGCAGAAATTGATATCAAATCAACCTCGCGCGGCTATTTCCATTTCGCTCAAAAGAACGCCGACAGCGTACGATTCCTCGGCATTATTGCCATAGGATCATTCCTTATGTCCATCGCCATAGGCTTTTTAAAGGGTTTCCCCAACGGCGACCCCATCCCATTCACGCACGTCACGCGGCTGCTGTACGCCCTTCTCATCGACGGCGTATTCATTGGCCTGCTCTGGGGCACCATCAAAGGCAAGAAGAACACCATGACCATTGGCACCTGGGTCGTTATGCAAGGCTTGGGATCTATCGCCCTTTTGCTGTTCGCGCTCTTTCCCGACCGACTCGATATCGGAGCCGTATTCGGCAATGCCATGAACGTCACCATGACTGGCTTCATTCTCTATCTGATCATCGCGTTTTCCAGCTATGGACACCGCGACGCGTACTACTACGCAATCGCCGGCTGGGGTGTTTTCATTTTTCCGCGTTCGCTCGTGCGCGTGACGAGCATCGCACTTTACGCCCAGTTCCCCTCAACTTCGCTGCCGACGGCGCTGTGCGGCGGATTGCTGCTTATTTCCGCCCAGTTCATCTTCCTTCAATTCCTTATGCTCGAACGAGACGAAACCGCCGCAACCAAAGCGACTGCGGTAAGCGTGCAGCGACTGCTCGGCATTAAGGACGAAGCCGCCCCCGGCACCGAAATGCGCAAGGCAATCGTACGTGAGAGCGCTCAGGAAATGCAAAAGCAATTCATGCTTTCCGACCGAGAAACCGAAGTGCTCACGCTCTACGCCATGGGCCTTACGCAGGCAAAAATCGCCGAAGAGCTCTGCATCGCGCCCGGCACGGCGCACACGCACGTGAAGCGTATTTATTCGAAAACCGACCTGCATTCCCGCCAGGCGCTTCTGGACTACATCGAGCGATACACCGATTAGCTTCCGCCGAAGAAAAACCTGCGCGCGAATGCCCGACTATGGCCAGCATCAGGTCATGAATCGCACCTAAAAAGAGAGCGGGCTCTCGACGAAAACATCGATTTTTACTCGGTTAGCATCTCTATTTCGTTGTTGCGATTTCGATATGATAGGTTCAACGAAGATTGCACCGAGAAATGAGGGGGTAGCCGATGTTCTGTACGAAATGCGGCGCGCAACTGCAAGACGACGCGAAATTCTGCACTGCATGCGGAGCGCGCGTCGCCCACCCGAACGCCGCCTGCGCGCAAGCCGCCACATGTGGGGCCAATCTTGAGGAAGCGGCTCCCCTGCCGCCAAACCCAAGCGCCGACATGGCCACCGACGCCCACACGCTTGAAACGACCCCGAACGCGAATTCAACCGACAACGTCTCACCTACTCACGCCGCAACGAACCCTGGTGCCCCAAGCGACGCCCCCGCTGGCGAGGCATCGAACCAAACGCTCAAGAGCGCCGTCAAGCAAACCACTCAGCGTAGCCGCCGACGCGTTCCCCTCGTGGTGCTCGTGGCCCTGGCGCTGGCGCTTGCCGCCGGAACCGCCTACGCCGCCTACCGCGTATACGTCGACGTCATCGCGCCCTCTCAGCAGCCGGCACAAACCGAGCAGGCCATTCAGGGCGGCGACAAGCAAAACGCGCCCGCCCAGCCCGAAGAAAGTGACGCGAACGCAGAGGCGCCCGAGGTAACCGAAGCGCCCGAGAATATTCTGCAAGTCTCGCGCGTGCTTGCCCTGGGCAGCGAAGGCGAGCAATTCATCACAACTCATGGGGCAAGCACCAAAACGCCCACTGTCGAAACATCTTGGGGATATGCCGCCCCGTCGTATTCCACCAACGGCGACAGCGTGAACTGGAAAGACACGACGAGGGACATGCCCTACGTCGACAGCTCCACCGGCTCCGCAAACGACTATTCCTCGGTTTCGGTCGAATACGGCAATGGCGCGATGTTCCTGGTGCATGGCCTCGACAAGAAAGCCGGCACCTACCAGCCCGCTTCCGCCACGCCCGACAGCATCGTTGTTTCCGGCGTACCCCTTGTTGGCCCGATCGCGTCGAATACCATCGACGACTTCGCCCAGCAATGCGGCTTGAGTGCATCGTCGGGATCATACGAACTCACAACAGAATCCACCGTGCACGAATACGGCGAAACGACGAACGAAACAGACGCCGTCGTATACACGACGAACGCCTTCGCCGGGTATCAAACCGTCAATGACGAAAAAATGATGTGGTATGTGATTTACACAGGCTTCGATTACGACACATCCGAGGGAGGATATTCGCCCCATACAGCGACCATCGGCTGTGCGCCTATCAATTTGGCAGAGCAGCTCGTGGCGTTCTCGGGCCTCTACAGTGCCGAGAAATGGGAGGGCGCAGACGACCTTACAAAGGCCGGCATGCTTTGCGCAAGCATCGTGCAGGAGCTCAATTCGGGCAACGGAGTAATGAGCGTCAATGTGCTCACGGGTGAATTCCGCATGTTTATGAGCGACTCCACAGGTCAAGGGCTCGGCTATTACGACGAATGCACCGAAAGCTATGACGCGAATGGGCTGCTCGTGCTCACGGGCAAAAAGAGCGGCGAAGTGCTCGAAACGGGCATGACGAAATCGCAAGCCGACGAAATGAAACGGAACAGCGGCTTCTAAAGAAAACGCCGAGCCGTCTTTAAGATGGCTCGGCGTCAAATGTTTAGGCTCCGCAAAAGAACCAAGGGCGAATCGAATTCAAGAGCGCTTCGGCTGCGCGTAAGGGCGCGAACCGCTTCGGCTACATCAGGCCAGGAATCGCGCACAGCGCAATGGGAAGAAACGCAGCGGGCAGAAAATTCGCTACCTTGATATCGGTGATTTTCAGCATGTTCATGCCAATGGCGAGCAGCAACAAGCTACCCGCGCACACCATTTCGGCAATAACGGCATCGGTAAGAAGGGGCGCAAGCGCGCTGGCGGCCAAGCTCAACGCCGCCTCATACACGAACACGCACACGCCTGAAAACGGCACGCCAACGCCCAACGTCGTGGCCATCACCATAACCACGACCATGTCGATAAGGGCCTTGGCGTACAGCGTGGAGTGGTCGAGCTGCAGGCCGCTTTGCAGCGACCCAAGAATCGCCATGGCTCCAATGCAGATGAACAGCGTGGCGGCAACAAAGCCGTCGGAAAAGTTGCCGAGCGCCGTCGACCCTTTGAATGCGGCGTCGAGCTTGCGCTGAATCCAATCGCCAAAACGGTGAATCGCCGCGTCAATGTCGATCCAATAGCCCAGAATGCCGCCAACAACGATAGAGAGCACGGTAATGGTGATGCTTTGCCCCTTCACCATGCCTTGCACGCCCACGAGCATCACGCACAGGCCTAAGCCCTGCATAAGGAAATCACCCAGCTTCTGCGATACACGACGCTTGAACACCAAGCCAAGCACGCCGCCGATAACCGTGGCAATGCCGTTCACCAACGCACCCAGAATGACCACAGACGCCCCTTTTCACACAACGATGCGACGCGTCTGCGAAGACACGCCGCATCGATTAATTCATCAGGAGGATTTTCGCTTATTCGGCGGCATTTTCAACCGTCGGGTTCGTTTTTCTTACATCGACCTCATCAAAAGTGGCGGCAACTTCGCGGTCGAGCTTGCGAAGCGACGGCAAAAGGCCAATCGCCAAACCGCCCGCCGTAACCACCACGCCCGAAATCACGAACCACATGGCGACACCGGTAAATTCTGCACAGGTGCCCGCGAGGCCCAAGCCGATAGGCGAAGAAAGCGCCGTCACCGTGCTGAACAGGCCCATAACGCGACCGAGCTTTTCGGGCGGAACGCGCTTTTGCACCACGGCGAGAAGCGGGCCGTTGTACATCGATTCAACAACGCCCGAGATTGCCGTGAGCACCGCGAACCAGAAGAACATGCTCGGCGAAAGAAGACCCGTAGCAATGAGGATGATGCCCGAGAACGTGCCCGAGAACGCCACCACGCGCAACAGGCGCTTGCCGCCGCCCCATACAAACAGAATGGCGATGCCGACAAGCGAGAACGCGCCATATATGCCCTCGATGAGCGAGGCCGCATAGCCGTCGCCGTGGAAGTGGTCATACGTCATAAGCGGGAAGAGCGAGTTGATACCCGTATACATAGCCATAATCGCCATGACGATGCCGCACAAAATGAGCAGGCCCCTATCGGCGCTCAGCGTCGCAAAGCCTGCCTTCAAGCTTGCGATGGGATGGCGCGCCTCGTCGGAATCGTCGTGGAAATCGGGGATCTTCGCAAGCGCGAGAGCCAAGCACGCAACGGCGCAGCCGGCGGCATTCAGGAACAGGACCATCTGGAAGCCCACCACGGTGTACAAGAAAATACCGAGAACCGGGCCGACCACAAGCGCCATAGACCACAGGCTCTGATTCATGGTATTCACGCGCACCACGTGCTTTTTCGGCACGAGCAGCGGCATCGTGGATTCCATGGCGGGCATGTGGAACGCCTGGCCCACGCTGCGCAGCGCGCCCATGATAAGCACGAGCGGCACCGACACATGGCCCATGGCAATAATCATGCCCATAATCAATGCCATGGTTCCCACGAAGGCATCGGCGGCAATGAGCACGTACTTGCGATTGAAGCGGTCGGCCACCACGCCGCCGAGCGGGGCGAGCAAGCCCTGCGGCAGCATGGAGCACAGCGAAGCGAGGGCCAGCATGAGCGCCGAATCGGTCGTTTCGGTCACGAACCACACGCCTGCATAAATAGACGAATATGCGGTAAGAATGCTCGCCGCCTGGCCGAGCCAAATAATGACAACCGTCCTGAGCCAGTTTTTCGGCAAGGGTGGATGATCGAATTCCTTCACTTCGAGCTGCTGTTCAGACATGTTCGTTACTCCCTTTATGGCGCGCCCCGCGCGCCTTCATCTTTGTGCAGGAGATACCCTAAACTATCCCATAATGGGAGAGTCAACGTCTTTCGCGGATTCTTCGCACCGTTGCCCATGCGTTTACAAAAGCCCCACGAAGGAGATTCCCTACTTCGACGCAGGAATATCGATTACAAAGCGAGTCACGCCATTTTCGCTCGTCGCATCGATGGTGCCGTTATGGGCCGCGACGATCTCTCGCGCAATCGCCAAACCGAGGCCCGCCCCGCCCTGGCGCGTGGCGCGCGCGTCGTCTTCACGATAAAACTTTTCGAAAATGCGTTTGAGATGCTCGGGGCTGATTTCGCGTCCCTGGTTCGTGACTTCGATCTTGAACGCCCCATCGGGCTTGGCGTGAGCGTCAATCGAAATGGTCGAATCGGGGTCGGCATACGCCACCGCATTTTTAATCACATTCGAAAGCACGCGCGCCATTTTCGTAGCATCGGCAAATACCGTATCGCCCTCGGTGGCGTTCACCTTCAAATCGATTCCGCGCGCTTCCGCTTCAGGATAGAAATCTTCCGCAACCTGATAGCAGAACAACGCCAAATCGAAGCGCTCGCGCTCAATGGAGATGGCGCCTAAGTTGTAGCGGGTTATCTCGAAAAACTCGTCGAGCATGGCATCGAGCCTGTACGCTTTCGACAGCGCCACGTGAGCATATCGCTGACGCTGCTCAACGGGCATATCAGGCGCCTCCTCAAGCAACGTGAGATATCCCGTGATGGAAGTGAGCGGCGTTTTGGTATCGTGCGCCAAATAGGCCACGAGCTCGTTCTTGCGACGCTCGGCGGCAACGGCGGCGCGCTGCTCAGCATCGTTTTTGCGCTTGATGTCGTTAATCGATTCCTCGGCAAGAGAAAGCTCGCTCGGAAGCTTGAGCGACGCGCCTTTGTCAACGAGCACCGCGCGCAGCGAAACGAACAGGTCGTCGAAATAGCGCAGGCTCTTGCGAATGGCAAACGCCATAATCACGAGGATGCCCGACAAAAACAGCGTGATCGCCACGGGATATTTCAGGGCGCGAATGTTGTTGTACGATGACAAATCGCGCTGCATTTGCTGTCCGCCCGCATATGTCACCGTTTCGATACCCGAGCCCGCATCGTAAGCATACCGCACAACCACCTGGGAAAAGTCGGAATCAAGCGCGGTTGCGGCCTCGTCGTAGAGCGAATCGACCTGTTCAGGCTTATTGTCCCAATCTTTCGTAGCCGACCACAACGCGTCGTAGACGTTGGCGGCCTGGCCTAAGTTGCGCGAATCAACGGCGGAAATAACAACCTGCTTGGCCGCCTGGGATGCAGAGGGCGCGCCCACAAACGACAGGCTATCACCCTGAACCAAGCCCTGAGAGGCGGACGCCGCGTATTCTCCGGCATCGGCTGGTTGCGACGAGATGGTGTACACAGTTTCAGGATTGGCGCCTTCCGTTTGCACGTTCTTGGCGTTCGCCGCACTCTGCGCCAAACCCCAACCCGCATCGGGAACCGCGGTGTCGATGAGCTCGTGCAAGTATTTGCGCACCACGTCGGCTTTAAGCTCGTTTTCTTTCTGTATGAACCACTCGTCGTTTTGCACGCCCGCCACATCGGCCGACACGTACTGCCACGGAGAAGTTACCTTAGCTACTGCCTCGCCCACTTGAGGCAGGACGATAATATTAACCGCCATAGCGATCGAGAAGAAAACAACCGCATACACCACCGTGGCCGCGAAAGTATTACGAACGATGCGCTTCACGAGAATGCGCGTTTGTTCGGTCACATGCATTTTAGGCGACTCGTGCCTTTTGCGTGCGGCTCGCGCATGTTCGGCCTTGTCGGCACGGGTCTCGTTTTCTGAATCACGTTTCATGGGCTAACCACGGCGTTTTTCGGGAATGCGATAGCCAACGCCCCATACGGTCTCGATGAGCTCTTCAGAAGAATCGACCTCGGCGAGCTTTTTACGCAGGCGACGAATATAGACCATGACTGCATTGTGGGACGAAGACGTGTATTCCTCATCCCATACGTTTTCGAACAGGGCCTTTGACGAAACAGGAGCCCCACCTGCGCGCAAAAGCTCGGTCAGGCAATCGAATTCCTTCGGCGTAAGAGAAAGCTCGCAGCCGTGCAAGGCCGCCGTATGGTTTGTTTCATCGAGCTCGATACCGCTCACCGAGAGCACGTCGCTGGGAGCGGGAGCCGCACTGCGGCCACGAAGGCGCGCTTTAAGACGGGCCACGAGTTCGCGAGCCTTGAATGGCTTTGTCACATAGTCATCGGCGCCCAAGGTGAAGCCAAGCACCTTATCGAATTCCTCGGTTTTAGCCGAGAGAAACACGATGGGCATGTCGGTATTTGAGCCGGCCGCACCGCCGCGAATTTGACGGCAGACTTCGAAGCCATCGATTCCGGGCATCATAATATCGAGTATAGCCAGGTCAAATACCTGAGCATTAAGCAATGTGAGGGCCGCATCGCCCGAGTGGCAACACGTGACGGCAAAACCCTCACGTTCGAGCACATGCTTGAGAAGGTCGGCGACCTCAACCTCATCATCGCATACTAATATGTTCGCTTGGTTCATATCCATGGGCGGAATCCTATCATGAGGGTGTAGAGCGCCCGAGCGCTCCTCTCCATTTTAAGGTTTTGTTCAGAATTATTCAGCCTTTTATCAGGTGCCCTTATGGGATTTTCAACACGCCCCACCCTTATTATGAAAACCGTCGAAGCGGCGAGCATCCACCCTTCCATCGCGCAAGAGCCGCTCGACTCGTGCAAAGCACGATTGATAAACGGCCGGTATTCCCGTTCCCTTCCCTTTGGAGCCGGCCGTGAGCTTGAAAACTCGGCGCTCGGGCATATCACCCTTCCGGCCACGAGCGCATCCTTCGGGGCTTTCCTCCCTCCCGGCCCCGAAGTCCCTTCCCGAAAGGTCGCCGCTGGCGGCCTTTCGGGATTGAAGAGGAATAATTACGTTTAAGGCCAATCGGCGTTTGCCCGATGGCGCGCTCCGGCGAACCTCCCAAGACCAATCCCAACGCATAAAAGTGGGAAGGGCATGTGCCCTTCCCACCTGCAAGCCGCCTGCAATTGGGAGAAACAGACGACCAGCTCTCTTCTTTCCGCGTCGTTTTTAGCAGGCGCGCGCAGCGAGGTTCGCCGTCGCGATTGCAGCCTGAATATCCCACGGGTCGGCGCAGTCTCCCACGCACTTCACGTCGAACTCACCCGCAAGCTCGTCGGCAAGCGTCGTATTCGGAATCATGTCAACGGCGTTGACCACCGCATCAGCCTTAAGGGTCAACTGCACGCCAGCGCTATTCGTGATTTTCACTTCGCCATCGCCGACTTCATCAAGCGTGCTCATCGACAGCACGCGACCGCCAACGGCATAAAACGCCGGACGAGTAAAGCCAAGGAGACTTGCAGATTGGCCTTTTCCAAGCGCTTCTTCGGGCTCGTTCGCGACAATCGTGACTCGCTTGCCGTGGGCCAACAGATACAACGCCGTATCATACGCTTGAGCATTGAAACCGCACACCACCACGTTCTCGCCCGGCTCATTCATGAGGAATTCAGAAACGGGAACGACCGGCGTCGCCTGCGTACCCGAGAGACCAAGCTCCTGACGCGCGCCACCTACGGCAACGATAACAACATCGGGCTTTTGCTCGCGGACGAACGCAGCGTCCACTTCCTTGCCCGTCACGACCTCGACACCCGCAAGATCGAGCTGGTGCACAAACCAATCCTTCAGCTGAACCAAATGCTCATGTTTGCCCTTCACCGACTCGGCGAAATCAAGCAAACCACCCAAAGCACCCTTTTCATACAGCGATACGCTGTAGCCACGTTCGGCGCACACGCGCGCGGCCTCCATGCCAGCTGGGCCACCACCGATGACCATAACTTTCTTATTGCCATCACCCACAGGGACCTCATAGCCCTCAGGCATCTCGTCGGCGAACGCACGCGCCTTGCACGCGTTCACGCGACAGCCCTCCGTGGTGCCCATATGGTTGCCGAAATCGGCCGCACAATGCAAGCAACGACAGCATGGACGAATTTCATCGAGGCGGTTTTCAAAGAACTTATGCACGTATTCGTTATCGGCATTTGCCACCGGACGATTGATGCACAAAAAGTCAATGCGGCCATCGCTCAACGCCGACTCGAAGAAGTCGGGGGCTTGGGCAGGATCCATATATGTTGCTGCGCCCACGGGAATCGAAACCGCTTTTTTAATGACCTCAGTCGCACCGAGCATAAGACCCAATCCAGAATGAGCGCCATCAAGATGACCGCCGAAATGTTTTCCAAAATCGAAGAAGGTGCCGAAACCATTCGCTCCCGCAACGCCGACGCCCGAGAAATAGCCATCACCCATGAATTGAGCATTGTGGTTGCCCATAACGCCCAGAATGAAATGGAGGCTATCGGCCCCCGCCGCCTCGAGACATTTCGCGAGTTCAGCAGATTCCTCGACCGAGGAAATCAGCTCGTCCTGGCCAAGGTCGGTGTCATTTTCCTCAACGCCATTCATGCGAACCTGAACAGGAAAATCTTCACCACATGCCGTTTTGATTCCAGAAATCAAATCGCCAATGAAGCGGGTTCGGCTCTCAAAACTCGCGGGACCATAGGGGTCGTCGGCTGGACGATCGTTGCGGAATCGCGAAAGAAACCATCCTGGCGTATTGTTACCGGCGGCATTGATTTCAATGCCATCGAAGCCAATTGCTTGGAGCTTTCTCGCAGCATTTGCAACATCTTCGGTGAACATAGCGATGTCATCAAGCGACATCTCGCTCGCCATATACTGCGTGCCCGTCTCGGGGGTATTCGACCATTTGTTATCAAGACCAGGCGTGCCCCACTTCATCTGAATAAAAGCCGGCACGTTATGGGAATGAATCTCCTTGCATACCGCTTCAAGAGGACTCGCTTCAATCGTCAAACGCGTATCGGGTCCCATGGTCGAAACGGTGTATTCGGTATCGATTTTGTCGAAAAAAGCATAGCTTCCCTCGACGAAGACTGCACCTACACCGCCTTTGGCAATATTGCCAAAATAACCGACAGCCTGAACTTCGTCGTTCGACACGCCCGACGTCGCAGCCGTTTTCACAAAGCGGTTTGCAATCTCGATCTTGCCAATGTTGAAAGGCCTCGCGAATTCCGATTTCGACAAATCGCCAATGGAATTTGACGCGTCAATCTCTTCTTGCGGATTAATTTGCGCATAGGCAGACTTTCCCGACCACTCGCCCTGAGATTCGCTCGAAACCGAAGACCCCTCTTTCTCGCCTGCCGTTTTCGCCGGGGCACAACCAGCGAGCATTCCGCTCCCCAGCATTCCCGCGCCAATCGCCGCTAGGCCTGCGCCTCCCAAAAAATTACGGCGACTAATTCCTTCTTTGATTTCACTCATTGTTCCCCCTTCGTTAGTATCGCCACTACGACGTCCATCGCTGCGGCAATAAGGCTTGATAGGAGGAAGATAATGAGAAAGCAATGGAATTCCATCGTGCTTCCAGGGGCAAACCAAGCGTTGCCGACAGAAATCCCCCTTACAGTACGATGCCCCGCGACCTGCAATTTCGAGCGAATGCTCTAAGCTGCGCTATAATTTCGCCTCATGGGAGGAACGCATGCACACATTAGAACTATCTGCTCGGTCGCAGGCCCGAGCTGCATTGTCGCGTTCATCCTCCTTTCGCTTGCAAGCCGCGCTTTCTTTGCCGACTTCGATGCGGCATTTGCCACGCAACTCCCCCTTACGATTTCCGGCGATGCAGGATGCCTTGTCGCAATCGTCATCGCATACGCCTACCGCAACCGTATAAAGCACGAAACCGCCGGCTATCTGTTCGCGCTTTCCGCAGCGGGCTTATGCATTTCGGGGCTTGCCAAAATAGGGGTTTTGAGGCTTGATTCACCTATATCACTCGTTAGCGGCGATGCTCTTTCGGCATTCTTTGCGACAACATGCATGCTCCTTTGGTGGCGCATTGTTCTGGAAGAACATGCCGGCACCATCGAGCGCCACATTGCTGCCGTAGGATTTATCTCGCCCGTAATCTACATCGCTATTGGCCTGTTACCCCATCCCGCATCGGGCGCATTTGCCGCTGTCGTACTCCCCCTCGCCTCATGCGTGAGCTTTGCACCCTTTCTTGCATATGGCGAGCACAAGACCAAGGCGGCAAACGAAACCGCAACCAACAGCGAGACGAGCACGCGCATTCCAGCAACCGTCGCGCTTATTACCGTGCTTTCATGTATCGTTGTAAGCCTTCTCATCGGCCTTTTTCCAACGAGCCTTTTCTATGACGGCCCAGCAGTGGGATCGATCTGTTTACCCGGCGCGCTCTGTGCGTTTCTCTGCATGGCGCTTGCCGGAATTTCCTTGGCCGTCACAAAGCGTCACGCCCTCCCCCTTGGGGTACTTTACTTCACCGGATTTTTCCTTGCTGTTGTCGGCTACCTTCTTTCACCCTATCGACCCCTCAACGGCGCACCTCTTGGCGCGTCAGAGGCCGGCCGACTGATTATTTGCATTTTCATACTCTTCGTTGCGCTCAAAGTTGGCGGCAAAACACCATCGGAACGTATGAGCGCCTCGTTGAAAATCGCTTTGATGGCATGCTGCACCATCGTCGCCTGTGACATCGCCGTCGTGGCATTGCAGCTCACTCCGAATTTCGATTACTCCGATTTCGTGTTCCGCACAACCTTTTCAGCCGTCGGCATTGCCGCACTTGCAGTGCTTCTGCTTGGTCCCCTTCCTCGTTTCGAGGTCGCGTTCGCTATGAAGACCGATGCCGACAATTCCCAGAAAAACAGCGAAGCGCCTTTCGAGTCGCCTCAAAGCATCTCAAGCCGGCGAAACGCACTCATCGCCCAATTCGCCAAAACGCATGGATTGACCGCGCGTGAGACGGAGGTTCTTTCGTTTATTGTCGCGGGGCGCGATGTTCCCTATATCGAACGAGAACTCGTACTCGCAAAGTCAACCGTGAAGACGCATGTCAAACATATTTATGCGAAATGCGGCGTCAGTTCGAAACAGGATCTTATCGATTTAGTTCAGGCTTTCGAAAAATAAGAAGCAACGACACGAATCCCACCAGCAAAACCATTCAGGAGTCCATAGAAGAACAGCCGTGTCATCCCCCCATCTGCAAACCATTAAATTTCGTTCGCATACGTTGGTCGTGTTAACTTTTCAACAACAATTCGGTTTACGGTTGCTTTTGCATACCTAAACGGTAGTATGCTCAAATGCAAAACAGTACGTTGCCTTGGGGTAGTCTGGGGAGGCTTGGCAACGTGGTGTTCGCCGCGTATAGATTCGCGCATGCGTGCACGCCTATACGCCAACGAGACCGAACCGCCTTACGGCAACACGATCAAACGCAAGGAGCGCTTTCATGCTGAGCGAACGCATGCTCACGGGGATCGTCAAAAACATCACGAAGAGCCATCTCATCATCGACCCCACAACCGAGAAATTCCTGCCTGGCCCCGAACCGGGACGCAAATACATGCTGTACCTGCACGTACCTTTCTGCGAGGTGCTGTGTCCCTACTGCAGCTTCAACCGCTACCCCTTCCGCGAGACAACCGCGCGACCGTACTTCAAGAATCTTCGTCGCGAAATGATGATGCTCAAAGATATGGGCTACGACTTCGAAAGCCTATACTTCGGCGGCGGCACGCCCACTATTTTGCTCGACGAACTCTGCCGCACCATCGATATGGCAGGCGAGAACTTCAACATCAAAGAAGTCGCTTGCGAAACCAATCCAAACCACCTTGTAGACCCTTGGCTTTCGGCACTGAGCGGCCGCGTGAATCGTCTTTCGGTGGGCGTGCAAAGCTTCAACAACGAGCTGCTCACGCAAATGGATCGCTGCAAGAAATATGGTTCGGGCGAAGAGATTCTCGAACGTATCGGCAACGCAGCATCGCGTTTCGACTCCCTCAACGTCGACATGATTTTCAATTTCCCTTCTCAAACCGAAGAGATTTTGCTTGACGATATCGAGAAAATCAAGCAATGCGGCTGCCGTCAGACCACGTTCAGCCCGCTGTATGTTTCAAGCGCCACAACACGCAAGATGGAGCAGTCGCTCGGCACCATGGACTATAATCGCGAGTTCGAGTTCTACAAGATGCTCGACGAAGGCCTTTGCGGCGGCGATACCCCTGCATTCAAGCGCGAAACCGTATGGACGTTCAACCGCTTGAATGAAAAGGGCGAGCAAGACCACGAGCTGCCCGTAGAGGAGCTGCAGGTAAGCTACGACGAATACCCCGCCATTGGCTCGGGATCGATTTCATATCTGAACGGAAAGCTCTACGTGAATACTTTCAGCCTGCATGAGTACAACGAGGCGATTGAGCGCGGCCATATGTCGATCATGGGTCAGATGCCCGTGCGCGAGCACGACCACATGCGCTATTGTTTCTTGCTCGGGCTCTATCAGCTGCGTTTCGACAAGCGAGCCTTCAAAGAGATGTTCGGCAAGAGCGTCGACGCGGCGATGCCCGTTGAAATGGGCTTCATGCGCGCGAATGGCGCATTCGATGTCGACGACGAGGAATGCCTCGTGCCTTCAACCATGGGGCGCTATCTTACGCTCGTGATGTATCGCCAATTCCTCAGCGGCATGAACAACCTACGAGACCAGGCCCGCGCGGCTCTTACCGGCCCTGAGCACGAGCTGCTTTTCGGCGAAGGCGCGCCTGTGACCGCATAAGTTTCGCCCAAAGGACCGCGAGCGAAAGAACTTTGCAAAAACGCGTTTGCAAATGGCGGCGATTCTGACCATGATTTGCGAAAGAGTGGTCAAAACCGGCGCCATTCGCAATTTTGGCGCGCCCCAACGCGCGCCCCGCCTACGCTTGGCTCGCCCGATTCGCGGCTCTTGCTTTCGGGATCTTGCTCACCTGGGGTTTTGCAAGAGCGGACCATACTCAGAAGAGCTTAGAGGAAATCCCGCGGGAATGCAGTTTGCGAATGGCGCCAGTTTTGACCATCTCGACGCGAATCGTGGTCAAAACCGGCGCCATTTGCAATTTAGGGCCTGGCGACCATGCTTGCCAGGCGAAACAGCGCATGAAAAAGGCGCCCTCTCAGTGAGGACGCCTTTCGGGCATGATAGCCAAACAAACCGGCCAGTCGCTATTCGAGCGTAGCGCCCTTCTTCTCGGGAATGAAGAACATCGCGATGAAAGCGACTACATAGATGCAGGAAACGCAGCCAATGGCGAAGCCGAAGCCATGGCCAGCAGCGATCATCGGAATAACCACCGGAGCGGAAGCGCCGCCGATGAAACGGCCAGCGTTGTACAGCGCGGTTTGCGCGGTACCACGCATCTCAGTCGGGAACAGCTCGGCAATCAGGGTGCCGTAGCCGCCGATCATGCCGTTGGCGAACATGCCCATAAAGAAGCCGCCGATGAGCAGCGCCGTGGGATCGGTGAGCTGGCTATAGATGATGATCATTGCAGCAGCGCCAACCTGGAACGTCCAGAACGCAGGACGACGTCCAGCCTTGTCGGCCAAGAAGCCGAAGGCAGAAATGCCGATCATCATGCCCAGAACCGTCACGGCGGTCCACAGACCCGTAGACGTAAGGCTCAGGCCGAGCTCAGAGTTCAGGTACTTGGGAAGCCACGTCATAATTCCGAAATAGCCAGCATTCTGAACGGTGCACAGAATAATGACGATGATCGAGAACTTAACGCGCTCGGGCGTGGCGAACAGGTCGCTCAGCTTGCCGTGGGCCTTGCCAGAAGCCTTGTGCTCCTCATAAATCGGCGGCTCGGGAACGAACGCACGAATGATGATTGCGATAATGGCGGGAATAAAGCCGACCACGAACAGGCCGCGCCAGCCAAACGCCGCAATGATGGGCGCAGAAGAGAGCGAAGCGCACAGCACGCCAACCTGAAAGCCCAAGCCAACGGCGCTCGTGCTTTTCGCGCGATTCTCGGGGCTCGAGACCTCGGCGGCAATTGCCATGCCCAGGCCAAACTCGGCGCCGATGCCCAAGCCAGCGAGGAAGCGGCAAAGGGCCATTACCTCGAAGCTAGGCGCGAAGGCCGAGCCCAGGGTGAACACGCCAAAAAAAATGACCGAATAAGTAAGAACTTTAATTCGGCCATATTTGTCAGCAAGTTTTCCGAAAATCAAACCACCAAGGAAGGCGCCAGCCAATGTGATAGAGGTAAGCATGCCTGCAGTGGTATTGTCGACGGCGAACGTCGCCATGATGCCGGAAAGCGCGAAGCTCAAGATCATAAGATCCAAGCCGTCAAGCGCATGGCCCACAGCAGCCGAGAAAACGGCCTTGCCTGCATAGTGCTTCATTTCAGAAGCCTTGCCTTTAGAATGAGTGCTCATTGCTCCCTTTCTGCCGATTATTGATAAACCTTCAGTATAGTAAGGGAGAGCGCCATAAAAATAAAGCCTAAATTTGCGCATTTTTATACAGCTTGATGAATTAACGCGCAGGAAACAATCGCCCGTCCACCTATGGCGCGGGACGCGCGCCTCTATGCGCCGTGCAACATTCCGGCGAGCGGCGCTTGAGCCTCAAAACGATGAAGCTTAGCTGCGGCGCGCGCTGCCGTAGGCGGAATTCTTGCGATTGCCAAACGCACTCCCCTTGCGAGCCGTCTTCTTCAAATCGGCGAGCACGTCTTTTTCCGATTCGCCTTGCATCTGAGCCTTCAAGCGCACCACCTCATCACGAAGTTGCGCGGCGCGCTCGAAATCCATCGCCTGGGCGGCGGCAGCCATGTCGTCTTCCATGCTTGAAATCACACGCATGACTTCGCCGCGCGAAAGCTCGGCAAGCTGTCGGTTCACCTCTTCGGCACTGCCCACCTGGTTTCCGTCGCCATCGTTCATGAAGCCCATGACATCGTTGATGGCCTTCTTGATGGTTTTCGGCGTTATGCCGTGCTCTTTGTTATAGGCCATCTGAATCTCGCGGCGGCGACGCGTTTCAGAGATCGCTTTGTCCATGGAATCGGTGATTTTGTCGGCATACATAATCACATGGCCATGATCGTTTCGCGCAGCGCGGCCAATAGTCTGAATAAGGCTGCGGTAGTTGCGCAGAAAGCCCTCTTTATCGGCGTCAAGAATAGCCACGAGCGACACTTCGGGCAAATCGAGGCCCTCGCGCAGCAGATTGATGCCCACAAGCACGTCGAATTCGCCTCGGCGCAAATCGCGCAGAATCTCGACGCGCTCGAGCGTCGCGATGTCGGAATGCATATAGCGAGCACGAATCCCCTGATCGAGCAAATGATCGGTGAGGTCTTCCGCCATTTTCTTCGTGAGCGTGGTAATGAGCACGCGCTCGTTAGCACTGGCGCGCTCGCGGGCTTCGTCGATGATGTCGTCGATTTGGCTCGCAATAGGTCGCACATCGATATCGGGATCGAGCAACCCCGTAGGGCGAATAATCTGCTCAACCTGCTGCTGGCTGACCTTTTCCTCATAGTCGCCCGGCGTGGCCGACACATAAATGAACTGAGGCACGCGTTGCTCGAATTCATCAAAGCGCAAAGGGCGGTTATCAAGGCAGCTCGGCAAACGGAAACCATGCTCGGCAAGCGTGACTTTTCGACTGCGGTCGCCTTCGTGCATGCCACGAATTTGCGGCACCGTGACGTGGCTTTCATCGATGATGCAGAGGAAATCTTTCGGGAAATAGTCGAGAAGCGTATACGCAGGCTCGCCTGGCGCGCGACCGTCAAGATGCCGCGAGTAATTCTCGATACCGCTGCAAAAACCCATGGTTTCGAGCATTTCCAAATCGTAATTCACGCGCATTTCCAAGCGCTGAGCCTCGAGCAGCTTGCCTTCGGCTTTGAACTGCGCCAATCGATCGCGCAACTCGTCTTGAATGGTTTGAATGGCTCGGTCCATTTTCGGGCGCGCGGTAACGTAATGCGACGCGGGCCAAATGGGCAATGCCTCGAATTCGTTGAGCTTCTCGCCTGTCACGTTGTCGATTTCCTGGATGCTCTCGATTTCATCGCCCCAGAATTCCACGCGCACCGGATTGTCGGCATACGGCGGAAACACATCGAGCGCGTCGCCACGCACGCGGAAGGTTCCACGCTTGAGTTCATAATCGTTGCGATCGTATTGGATATCGATAAGCTCGTGAATCACATCGTCGCGCTCAGCGGGCTTTTCCTTATCAAGAAACACCGCCATGCCCGCATAGTCCATCGGCGAGCCAATACCGTAAATGCAGCTGACCGACGCCACCACGATTACATCGCGGCGAGATAGCAGGCTCGATGTCGCAGCGTGGCGCAGCTTCTCGACCTCCTCATTAATCGATGCGTCTTTCTCAATGAAGGTGTCAGTCGAAGGCACGTACGCTTCGGGCTGATAGTAGTCGTAATACGAAACGAAATAGACCACTGCATTATCGGGGAAGAATTCCTTGAGCTCGGCCGCAAGCTGGGCCGCAAGCGTTTTATTCGGCGCCATGACGAGCGTGGGCTTCTGAGTTGCCTCGATGACTTTCGCCATGGTGAATGTTTTGCCCGAACCCGTGACGCCCAAAAGGTTTTGGTAGCGCAGGCCACGCTCTACTCCGTCGGCGAGCTTTTGAATGGCCTGAGGCTGATCGCCTGAAGGATCGTAGGGGCTCACAACGCGAAACGGCGCATTCGCAAGGCGCACTTCGGGCAATTTGCCCTCCATGGCGGCGCCTTCGATATTGCTCAAATGGCTACTCATGCGAACTCCCTTTCACGCGATGCGACCCTGCATCAATCTATGCTATCACAAAACGAACAGCTGTTCGTAAACGCGCCGCAAATAAAAAAGGCGCCGCATGCATCGACGCCTTCCCCATGATCATTCGAATTTACTGCGCCATAACGGCGTCGTACACGCGCTTGACCTCTGCCTGAGCAGATTCAAGGTCGCTGCCGTTGTCGATGGTGAAATCGGCGATCGCCGCAAGCTGCGCGTCGGTTTTCTGCAAAGCGATACGACGGCTCACATCGACGGTCGATTGGTCGCCACGCGCACAAGCGCGTTCCATGCGAACGCATGCGGGCGCCACCACGGCAACCAGAGCGTCGGCCCAGCGCACATCGCGCTTGCTCTCGACGCCCGTGGTAACTTCCACAACCACCATGTCGTGCAGTTGGCCCAGCTCGCCGATGCGGCGACGGCACTCCTGCATAATGACGGGATGCGTAATGGCGTTAAGCCATTCCGTATGCTCGGGCGTATCGAATGCGGCGGCCGCGAGACGGCTGCGCACCACCTCGCCGCGCTCATCGAATACATTCGCGCCGAACGTGCGCGCAATGTCGTACTTTACGCCAGGAGTCGTAAGCACGAAATGGCCCACATCATCCAGATTGATGATGCCCGCGCCCAACTCGGCAAACATATGGGCAATGGTCGATTTCCCCGACCCAATGCCGCCAACAAGCGCGATGGTTTTCATCGCCACCTCCAATAATTAAATCCCAAGTCAAGCAAACGTCAGCGATTCGCCGCTCGGCGGAACGGCGAAATCAGCACTTCTCAGCGATGTGATAAATCAAGCTCACCGTATCGTACCATCCCAAGCAAGGATCGGTGATCGATTTGCCGTATTCCATGTGCTCGGTGATATCCTGGCGACCCTCCACCAGGTAGCTTTCGACCATCACGCCCTTGATGAGCGTGCGCAAATCTTCGTTATAGTTGCGATTGTGCAGCACCTCGCCCACGATGCGAATTTGCTCTTTGTGCTGCTTGCCCGAATTCGAATGGTTCGCATCGACCACCACGGCGGGATTGGCAAGCCCCTTCTCGCCGTACATCTTCCACAAGCGAATGCAGTCTTCGTAATGATAATTCGGATGCGTCGTGCCGTATTTGTCAACGCCGCCGCGCAGAATCGCATGCGCCAGAGGGTTTCCATCAGTGGTCACATCGTGCGTGCGATAGATGAAATTATGCCCATGCTGCGCCGCGACAATGGAGTTCAGCATCACCGAGAGGTCGCCCGACGTGGGGTTTTTCATACCGACAGGAATATCCATGCCGCTTGCGGTGAGGCGATGCTGTTGGTTTTCAACCGAACGCGCGCCTACAGCCTCGTAACTCAAAATATCATCGAGGTAGCTGCGATTTTCCGGATACAGCATCTCATCGGCCGCCGTGAGTCCGCTTTCGGCCATGGCGCGAATATGCATGTGGCGAATCGCCTGAATGCCAGCAGACAAATCGGGCGCAGCCTCGGGGTTTGGCTGGTGCAGCATGCCCTTGTAGCCCTCTCCCGTAGTGCGCGGCTTATTGGTGTAAATGCGCGGAATAATCAGCAGCTTGTCAGAAACCTCGCGCGCAAGCTCGCCCAAACGGCTCGTGTATTCGCACACAGCGTCTTCGTTATCGGCAGAGCAAGGGCCGACGATCACGAGAAACTTGTTCGAGACGCCCGTAAATACGTCGCGAATCTCAACATCGCGCTTGGCCTTCAAAGCCTTCAGTTCTGGTGCGAGCGGCAGTTCTTCTTTAATCTGCGCCGGATCGGGCAGTGCCGAATTCACGTGCATTCCCATGAGGAATTCCTTTCCATATGAAAAAGGCCGCAGAACGCGACCATGAGTGATGCGCAAACGAGTTTCCCCATGGTAACGCAAAACCGCGGAAATTGAGCACTCCGCCGAATCGAGGTTGAATCCCATAGCGAAATACCAGAGATGCGTTCCCACGTTTTATCGCAAAAGAACGCGCCGTGCACCCATACATCCGATTGCGCGTTCGTCCGGCCGGCCTATAGACCGGTTTGTTCCATGCGTCGTTTGCCCCATGCTTCCATTTGGCCCATAAGCTTGTTTGGCCCATCGCCCACTTGGCCCCATAGACCCGTTTGTTCCATGCGTCCCAAAACAACGGAAGCCCCCATATGGGGGCTTCCCGACGTTGCGCAGGTAATCGCTCTAGAGAACGGAGCGATTCATTACAGCCCCGTGACCTCGATGAAGTCGGTATGGGCTTCGCCACGCTGGAAAATCTCATTCTCCAGCACCGCCTGATGGAATGGAATCGTGGTCGCAATGCCTTCGATATTGAACTCGGAAAGCGCGCGACGGCCACGGGCCAGTGCTTCATCACGATCGCGGCCCCATACGATGAGCTTCGCCACCATGGAGTCGTAGAACGGCGAGATAACCGAACCCGCCTGAACGTACGCTTCGACGCGCACGCCCGGACCGCCCGGAACATCGAAACGCGTAATAGTGCCCGGGCACGGACGGAAGCCGTTTTCCGGGTCCTCTGCATTGATGCGGAATTCGATTGCGTGGCCATTCGGCACAAACGGCGCCTCATCGGCGCAGCTCATAGGCTCGCCCGACGCGATGCGCAGCTGCTCCTTGATAATGTCGACGCCCGTGATTTGCTCGGTCACAGGATGCTCGACCTGCACGCGCGTGTTCATTTCCATGAAGTAGAACTTGCCGTCGTTGTCGAGCAAGAACTCGATGGTGCCCGCATTGCGGTAATCGACCGCGCGAACAGCTTTAACGGCGGCCACCGCCATATTGCGACGCAAGGTCTCGTCAAGCGCGGGCGACGGAGCCTCTTCGAGCAGCTTTTGGTGGCGACGCTGAATGGAGCAGTCGCGCTCGCACAGGGCGATTTGGTGGCCGAAGTCGTCGGCAAGCACCTGAATCTCAACATGGCGAGGACGCAATACGAGTTTCTCGATATACACGTCATCGTTGGCGAACGCGGCCTTCGCTTCGGCCTTCGCCGCCATAAATGCATCGGCGAGCTCTTCGGGCGCGTGCACTTCGCGCATGCCCTTGCCACCGCCGCCAGCAGATGCCTTGATAAGCACCGGGTAGCCAACTCGCTCAGCGAACTCGCGCGCATCATCGACGCTCTCGACTACACCGTCGGAACCAGGAACCGTAGGCACGCCGCACATCGTCATGGTCTCACGCGCAGCCGCCTTATCGCCCATTCGGTCGATGCACTCGGGGGCGGGGCCGATGAATACCAAATCGTTGTCAGCGCATGCGCGTGCGAAATCGGAATTCTCGGCCAAGAAGCCATAGCCCGGATGCACAGCCTGGCAACCCGTGGTAGTTGCCGCGGCGATGATGTTCGCCATATTCAAGTACGACTTGCCAGCAGGAGCCGGGCCAATGCATACGGCTTCGTCGGCATAGCGAACGGGCAGCGTGTCTTTGTCGGCCGTGGAATATACCGCAACCGTTTTCACTCCCAGCTCGCGAGCGGCGCGCATAATGCGCAACGCCACTTCGCCGCGGTTGGCGACAAGAATTTTGTCGAACATGCCTTACGCCCCTTCGCCCGCGACGGCCTGGCCATGCGGCTCAATCCAGAACAGTGGGGTGCCGAACTCGACAGGCTCGGAATCTTCCACGCAAATCTCGCGGATGGTGCCCATCTCGGGAGCGGAAATCTCGTTCATGAGCTTCATGGCCTCAACGATGCACAGCGTCTCACCCGCAGCAACCTCGTCGCCCACCTTCACAAAGGCCGGAGCGCCAGGCTGGGGCGCGGCATAGAACGTGCCGACCATAGGGGCGTTCACGCATACCCAATTTGCCGGATGCGCGGCAGCGGCGGGTGCGGCGGCAGGAGCCGCAGCGGGCGC
>OLOY01000279.1_pt1 | contig 45574 bp, 57 predicted proteins | sample 1672771 | NCBI WGS metagenome assembly OLOY01 (sample SAMEA3136722, study PRJEB25190) | human gut metagenome
GGGACGCTTCCCGCCATATTATCCAACGTTACAAGCGGGTGCGCCCCTTGAAAATATAACCCGCTTTCGGTTTCTGTCAACCGTTCGGCGATTGCCTCGGCGGGATTATATGATTGCTCCCAACCAACGACGTTTAATAATTTATCTTGTATCTCTTTAATCCGGTACATACTGCGTAAAATTAAAAAGGGGGCGGGGATAACCACCCCGTCCCCTCGGTTAAATAATCGTTCCGCTTCCCGGCTTATGCGCCTGCACCCCCGGCGGGAAATTCCCCGGCGTTGGTTACATATACGGGCATTCCTAACGGTTCGTTCGGGTTGCGTGCTGCAATCTCGGCTTTGATAATCGGATTTGCCACGGTGTCCGGTTTGCTGTTATATGCTACCATGTAGGCAACATCAACGCTAAATCCGAAATACTCCTTAACCGCACACGTCAAATCGGCGGTTGCGTCGCCCATAATCGCCGATTGGTCGCCCACGGCGGTATAATAATGCGAACCAACGGGCAAATCAATGTACGGCAATCGTACAATGTCCCATTCGTGGAAATTCGCACGGGTGCGGCGGTATGCCTCACGGTCAACACGGGTTAAGATACCAACGTTTCCATCGGCAACGGCAAACATTGTTCCCATTTTACCCGCTTCGTCTGTTACGTTGTTAGTATAATGCAATACTTTGTTGTCGTATTCCATGCGCTTATTAACATCGTTGTAAACGCCATGTTGCGCCAACTTGCGGATTAGGCTATCAACCCCCGCATTTGCGATAAGGTGGATATATTCCGGGTAACAATTCGCCCGCATAATTGGGTTAATGTCGCCCAAAATCTCGGTTGCCATTTGGGTTGGAACTTGTACCACGTTTCCGGTCTGCGTGTAGTTGAGCAAAGTTTTGAAAACTTGCGTTTTGTTCGCCTCCAATGCGGCAACGGCTCCTTTATCCAAAGCATCCGCCAACGCACGGGTTGTTTTCTCCATTTTGCGCATGAAATCGTGTTGATACGAAATTTCATTGTTTGAATACGCCGCCGGAACCATCGTAAACCCGATTGCATAGGTAGCCCAAACAAGCGTTACCAATGCGGACGTATTTTCATTGTCGGCAATAACGCACGAACGCACGTTGCTAACTTGTACGTTTTCGTCGTAATTGATAACCGGAACTTGTACCGTGTTACCGATACTTACTAATGCCCTATCTCTCAAATTAGGGCTAATGATTGAGTTAGGGGCATTGGTTTGCTCAATAAAGAAATCCAATGCGCCGTACTCACACGGGCGGAACATATTACGGTCTAACTCCGGGTTCTCTATCCGCCAATTCTGTACTCTTGTTGCAATTAAACTCATTGTTTAAAAAATTAAATTGTTTATAAATGCGGGTTTACCCTTTACCCGTGTTGTCTTTTACTTTTCCGGTAATGCGGCAATATTGTTGTCCTGCCATGCCTGTTTCATTCCGGCGTCAAATTCAGCCGTTCCAATCTGCAAACCTTGTTGTTGCAAAGTGTTGGCGATTGCGTCGTATGCCTCAACCCTCGTTTTTGCGCCGGATATATCAACGGTAACATTACCGCCTGCACCGCCGCCCGCCGGGGGATTGGTTCCGCCGCCCGCCGCTTGGCGTCCTTTATCCAAAATACCCATTGTTTCCAATTCACGGGTCAAAAGGTCGCCGGGGGTGTACGGGTTCAACTGATTGTTCGGGTTGCGCATGATTGCGCCGTTTTCGTCCTTAAACGCTAACATTTTGCCGCCTTTGCCGTCGTCGATAAACTCCGGGTTCATACCCTTAATTTTTTCGATTGCTTGACCCAACAAAACCTTTGTTGCGCTTTCCGGCAATCCTGCCTTAAACTTCAACCCGGCGGTTGCTGTCTGCAATGCCGTTTCAACACGAATGCCAAACACTTCCTTTGTGTGGGTTTGTTCGGCTTCATCGTATTTGCTTTTGAGGTCGTTGTATTGGGTCGTAACGCTTTGCAAATCTGCCTTTGCTTGCTTCAATGCCTTTGCGGTTTCCGCATCCGTCGCACCGTCGGCAATGGCTTTTTCCAAACGTGCCTTTTCTTTGGTTAGGCTGTCAATCTGTGATTGCAGACCGTTTGCGCCCTCAACTTTGGTTTTGAACTCGGTTAATACTCGTTTGGCGTAATCAAACGTTTTTTCGGTTCCGTTCTTTGCGATACCGGACGCCGCCAAAATATCGGCATCCAATCCGCCGTAAATTTCGCCCGTCTTTTTGGCGATAACGCTATTTTCGTCGTTGGCGGACAATGTTGTAATTGCCGCAATTTGTTCGTCCGTCAAACCGGACAAAGCCGCATTTGCAATTAAAATTTCTCTCGTTAACATAATTCTTTCCCTTTGAATTAATTAAGTGCGATTGCTTCTACTTCTCCGCTGTTTGCGTTAATAATATCAATTGTGTATTTTGGCGAATCCCCGGTTGTGTCAACCAACCAACTAACAACACGTGCATGGCTGATTTTCTTTTCAACCTCTTTTGTTACCAAAATGACGTCGGTAATTGTTCCGCCCTCAATACATTCAATCAACTTTTTCTTTGTGGCGCCATCCAATGCGGCGGCGGTTGTTGTTACTTCAATAACCAAATTGTCCTGCTGTGCAATCTGTGCCATAATCGTATTTTTAATAGTTTAATACTCTGTTACTTTTTCGCTCCGGGTTTGTCCTCGGCTTCTGCCTTTGCCTTTGCATCGGCTTTGGTTTCTTTGGCGGGTTCCGCCGGGATAACTCCCGCCGCTTTCAATTCTGCCAAAATCTCGGCTTTCAACGCTGCCTTTTCCTCGGCACGGGCTTTGGCGTCCGCCTCGGCTTTGGCGTCCGCCTCGGCTTTGGCTTTTTCCTCGGCGGCTTTGGCTTTTTCTGCCTTTGCCTTTTCGTCCGCCTCGGCTTTCGCTTTCATGTACTCGTTGGGGTCGTGCAATACGGTAATCGTGTAACCCTGCTTTTTCAGATTGTCGGCAATGCTATTTTCATAACCCTTTTTGCCGAACTTCTGAATACGGGGAATTGATAACCGTTTGCCCGTTTCGCTGTCGAATTTCTTAATTTCGATAACGCAATGATACAAATGTTTCTCATTGTCCGGGACAATGTAGTTTTCGGGCGTAACGTCGATAATCGCAACGTCTTTAGTTTTGCCCTTGCTTACTTTCACTCGCATAATCGTTAAATTTATTTGTTATAAAATTTATCTTAGAGTTGAACGGCATATTATACCCAAACTCCAATACGTTTAAATATTCACGCTCAAACCTGCGCACAAGGTTAGCAAAATTCAACTTTATACGCATATCGTTTTCGCTGATAATGTTTTTACCGTACAAATCCAATACCTCGGAACGGGTTAAATGTCGGTACGGTTCCAATTCCGCCAACGTCAACATACGTTGCAATTGGGTTGGATTGTTCCGGTATTCCGTTTCAATGATTTGGTTTTGTAGGGCGTCTAATTCCGCCTCGCTTGCGCCGCTTTCCTTTGCTACCTTGTAACGTTCCCGTAACTCCGTTGCGTTGGATAAATAAAACTCCGTGCCGTAATTGACTTTTGCAGAAACGAACAAACCGCCATACCTCAAACGGCAAACGGTTTCATCGACGAATTGTTGCGCCGCCTCAAATCCTTTCTTTACTCGGTTTAATACCGTGCTTTGGCTCTCAAAATTCGCCTGTATTTGTTGCTCGTTCAATGCGTCCCGTGTGGTTATTTCCTCGTTGGTTCCAACAACCGACGTAATAATGTCATTCTTTAGGCGGTTTTCTTCCTCAACGTTATAATCCAAACTCCCACGGTCAACGGTTAGCATTTGCACCGGGTTACGCAAATCGGGTTGTTTATCCCCGTCCGGTATTGGTATTTCAACGAACGAACCGACGCCGTTAATACGACTATCCCCGCATTTGGGGCAACGCATCAAAAGCCCGGCGGCGTCCAATCTGTAAAACCCTTGTTTGTCTTTCAAAAACCCACCGTCGCAATAATCGCCATTTTCGCCGTTACTGAAATCGCAACTTTGTTCATACCCGGAATAAATCGGATATGCACCGTACAAATCTAAATGTCGCTTACTGATATGGTAAAACAAAAACCAATCCAACGCCTCCAATTGTTTGGTTAGCGGGGATTGCTTAACGTCGGGTTCCGATAAACTCAACGGTTCATTCCAAAAGAAACGGGCGGGACAATAACCGACGTCGTGCGGGTTATCAATCAGCAATTCGCCGATATTGTGGTTTTTGTCCTCTCTGAAAACTCTATAACGTTCGTCGTCAATTACTGCGATACGTTCGCCGTCCTGCCTAAATATGATATAATCCATTACCCCCGTCGTCGGGTTGGCTCTGTAATCAATCACGGATGCAATAGGCAACCAATAGAAATACGGTTGCGGGTATTTGTCGGCGGGGTTTTGTTCGCTCGGCATATCGACAATTAGAACGCTATTTATTTCGGTTTGGAAAAACTCCCATCCTTTTGTACTCCAAATTTCCGGTTCGTGTAATACGTCTTGGCGGTAATATTCCCAATCGTCCCTTTGTTCCGGGTTTTGGAACTGATAATTGAACGCCGGGTTACGACCGTCAAAAATCCGGCTCAACTTATCAAAACAAACGCCCGTTACCTCGTTTGTCTTAACGGGGTAACGGAACAATGTTTTGAACATCTTAAATTTGTCATGCGGCAATAGGTTAGAAACAAATGCCATAAAATCCGTTATCGGTTGGCAAATGTCAAACGACGTTATACGGGTGCGGGCGTGAAAATTAATGCGCTGTTGGTGATAAATAGCCTTATTTATCGTTTTGCGCTTTTTCGGCTCCGTTATCCGCTTTTTTATTTCGTTTATACTCAATCCCATTGTCGTTGGTAAATTTAAAATCGCTGTCTTTGGGTAACTGCCAACCGCCGTTGTTTGGCATCCGCAACAACCTTTCGGCGTGCTTAATCTCAAATTCATCGGTTAAACCATGCGGCGGACAAATTAATTTAACCTTTGTAACCTTTGCCGCCATATCGTCAACCGTTTGCGGGTTTCAAATCGGTTAGCGGGTTGAAATCCGGGGTTACAATTGTGAGGTCATCCGAATAGTTCGGCAAAAACGCCCATTGTATTGCGTTGCTGTCCGGGGCTTCCAATCCGCCGTGTGTTTTGTCGCCAATGAATAACGAACGAATAGGAATAGGATAATACGTTGTCGGGGTCTTTTCGTCTTGAATAGCTTCAATACTTCCGTTTTCGTCAAACAGATAAATGCCCAAATTGTCCGCCCAACTTTCGCATTGCAATTCTTTCATTGCCTTAATTACTGATTGGGGGATTTTACGCATTACGCCCGTGAACGGGTTCGGTTCACGCCCTATAATTTCCTCAACGCCTCCCAATGTTTCGTTACCGCCGCCAAAGGTGCGGGCGGCTCCGGCTTCGTTGGTCGGGGCTTGGATATACGGGGAAACAACAATTTTTGTGCTATCAGCCGCCGACAATAACGGCGTCCATGATGCAAGCAAAGTAATTGCCTTTTCGCTCGTAAAACTGTTTTTGCTTCCATCGTCTTTGGTTAGACGTTGAAACGCTACCTTTTGGATTTGCCCGAAACTTTCGGCGCATTTTACGGCGGGAATATCGGGCAATGAAGCCGCCGCCGGACACTTACAAGTAATCATACTCTTAAAATTTTAACGTTAAAAATTACATTTGTTACCTCGTTGGGCTGTCCCTTTGCCCTCTGTATTACTTCTACGTTGCAAAGTTATAAACTTTTTCCGTTATAAACTTGCATATATCAATTAAATTGTTAGTTACGACGTTTAACGCCTCGGTTGGCGTGTGCGTATGGCTGTATATTACCGTCGGCAATCTCTTTTTCGTAAATCCCGGTTAATCCGTCCTCCGGGTCGTCGTGCGTGTTCGCATCGAAATTACGCAAAAAGGTTGTAACATGGTCGTAAACGGCTTTATACCGGGTTTCCCATCCGAACGGCATAATTATATGTTGGTTTACCATTGCGGAATTAGTGATTATCCGGCTTTCCTTGTTACCCCCTTGATAAAACGGGGCTGTAATCGCCCGGACTTTCTTTTTGATAACCTTTTCAAAGCCCGCCCCGCCGTTGTTACTCTCAACCCATGCTTTTTGCGTGCCGTTGCGGTTTATCATCGCCGGGACGGTTACGGTTGTTACGTCCGTGTTTTCGTCCGTCATTTCCATATCGGTAATTAGGGCGAATAATAACGGTTCCATCCGTTTTGTCTTTTCGTTGAAAACCATGTTGTCGGATTTATAGACGTCATACGTTGCACCAAACAAAAGGTCGTCGCCCTCATCGGCAACGTCAATGTATGCGCCGGAACGTATGTACGTGCCGTAATCGGATTTTTCAACCCACGTTTTGAACGGTTGATATAATCGACCCTCGGCGGAACCGGGGTTGCCTTGATAGAGGCATTGAAATTGTACCGGGTCTAATGCCTTTTGCGCTTCCAACTTCATACGGTTGTGCCGTCCCTCCCATAATGCAGCCCCAACCGGACGGGGGTCTATCTCGGTCGGTTCCCCGGTTTTCAACGCCTCGAAATTTATGCGCACCCACGCCCCCGGCGGTATGTTATCCAAATCAGCCCAACGGGTTACATCAATGATTATTTCCCCGCTCTTTTCAATGCGCCCTATTAAATCGTCGTCGTGCCATCGGGTAAATACTATAAGTTCTTGGCTATCGTTGTGCAAACGGGTACGAACAACGGTTGTGTACCATTTCCACGCCGCCGCCCGTACTATCGGGCTGTTACCCTCGGCGTAATCCTTATAAACATCGTCCAATATCGACACGTCCACGGTTTTAGAGGTCAAAGAACCACCACGACCCACAACACGCAACGACCCCTTATGCCCTACCATTTCGATAACATCACTATTGCGTAAATACGTGTTTGCCATCGTTACGACGTTGGAACCGTTTAGATACGTTCCGGGGAACAATTCACGATACCGGGGCGTGTCAATGATACGTTGAACGTCCCGGTTGAAATCCCGTGCAATCGTGGCGGCGTATGAACCTATCACAATCTTTAAATCCGGGTTCAATCCCTCCATGAATGCGGGTAACTTTCGGCTCGACCCCTCCGATTTGCCATGTTGGGGCGGTTGTTGCACAATCATCTTTCGTATTTTGCCGTGCGCAAACATATCCAACAACGTATAATAAACGACGTGGAACGGCTCTAATACTAAATCCGGTTGCATATACCGGGCAAAGTTGATAAGGCGTTTACGGGCGGCGGCTTTAACAAGCAAATCCGGTTGTTGCCGGATTGCATCGTACATCTGCACTAATTGTTCGTTGTTCATTGCTTTGCTCCTTTCTCCCATTTAGAACACGCCCGGCGACCTCGGACAATGTAATATTGATAATGCGGGCAACGTAAACAAATCGGGTTCCCGTTTAAATCCCGGTGTCTATGGTCGTCCGTTATCCATTCCGAAAAACGGCACGTGTCGCAAATCTCGGTTTGCCATTCCGGTTGCTTGGTTCCCGGACGGGGTGCGGTTACTCTCTTTGCCATTATTGCGCCCTTCCTTTCTCCAACAATGCCTTTTGATATTCGGCGGATTGCAGTTTATCAGCCAACGCAAACAACATATCGTCCGGGATTGCCTTAACGTCGTACTTTGGTTTATCGTCGTCGGTCGTGGCGTTATATCCGGGTATCTCAATTTTAACGGGTGCGTCAAACCCTAACATCTTTGCCCTACGTTGCTGAATGTTCAAAAGCAAATCCAAGAACCGGGGGTTCCCGGCGGACGTTTCGGTTGCGGTTTCATTGTACCCGTAATATTCCGGGTCGCCGTCCTCGGCATCGGTTTTGATTGGTCGCCCTTTGTTGGTTTTCTCTTTAGTGCGCATCTTTCCGGTTTTCGACGCCTCCCACGCCTCCCATGCTTGTTGCTCCATCTTATCAAGTTTGCGCAATTCCTGTGTAACGTATTCGTCGATACTTTCCAACCGTTCCCGCTTCCATTCGATAAGGCATTGTTGCAAATCGTAATAAACCATTTGAAAGGTTATTGTATAACCCATTCCACGGGCGGACAAATCCCGGTTCAATGCGTCCGCAATTTCCCGGTACGAATAACCACGCAAAAATAAATCGGCACAAAACCGAATGTCATAAATTCGTTGTTCCTCGGAACGTTTGTTGTAGCCTAATGGCTTCTTTCTCTTTTTCATCGTCAAACCTCCTTAATCGTCAAATCGTATTCCCATACATACCCGCCCGCCGTTTTATACACTCCTTTACAACATCGGGTAATTGTTATATTTTTTATTCCCGTTTTTCTTTCCGCTTCCCTTATAGATTTATACCGGGCAATTTCGTTTCCGGCTTTTGAACGTTGTATTACAGATTTAGCAATTTTATTATGTTTGCCGTTATATGTATTGTTATACTGATTATCGCACCATTCCAAATTATCGGCATTATTATTAAACTTGTTTTCGTCCTTATGATTTATTTGTTTCCGGTTATTTAGATTTTGAACAAATGCCATTGCAACCAATCTATGAACCAACAACGCATTTGGTTTACCGGACTTCGATAACCTTACTTGCAAATAACCCTTGCCGCTTATAGTTGGTTTCAGCAACTTTGTTTTTCCTGTCCTCCCATAATTGAGGCTTTTTACATTACCATAATTGGATATTTGGTAATTCTCAAAACCGGGTATATCTTTCCAAACTTCCATATATCTTTTTTTGCAAAGGTAACAAATGTTTTTCGATTGCAAGTTATTTGCGTGGAATTTCCATTTTAAGAGGCTTTTGTTATTAACTCAATCTTTTATTGTCTTAATGGTTATCTTTCAACCACGGGATAAATTTACGGCTTTTCCGGTGCATTGCCAAACGTTTGTACTCTCATGTATATAAACGGCAAAACCCCGGCGATTGTTTCCGGGGCTTATTGCCTATTGTCCTATACCGTTTTCGTATCTCCCATTTGAGCAACGAAAATAATGTTGCGTTCCACGGGGGTTGGTGTATTTCGTTCCCCCTTTCATTTCCTTTATTGCCAAACATACCGGGGCGGGCTTTCCATTTACCGGAAATTCCGGGTTGAAATATCGACACGTTCCGCATATCTTTTCGGGGCGTCGATTATCCGGGGCGCATCCGGTCGGCATATTGGGAATTTCCGACGAACATTTATTTTTCATTGTGTCGCCCTCCTTTCCGTTTATTCTTTCCCCGGCGTTTATCCCGTGGGTTGCGCCGTGGCATTTCGACCCGGTGTATTTCAACCGTTGTTCCGGGGAACATTTCGCCCAAAAATTCCGCCATTGCTTCCACTTCTTTTGGCACGTCGAACGCTTCCGGTTTCTTATATTCCCTTTTACGTTCCGGTTGATTTTCCATTTGGACGGTGGGGCAAACGTAGATAATCGGGCTACCCTTACAAGTGTTCACGAGCTTTGCTTTCTTTTCACTTTCGCAAATCGCTTTATGTTTCCGGGCGTAATCCGCCGTTCTAAATTCGTGGAAATCGTCCCGGTGTGCGCTTGCACGTGTGAACATTTCCATTGCTTCAACCGCAATGCGGGCTAAAATAAAATCCGGGGTATCATTAAACGCCTTTTCCATTGAATTACGGTTTACTACCTCGGCAATCTCGTTAATAAATTGTTCTCTGTTATTCATCGCTCTATTATTTTTTGGGTTTATATTCTTGGCAACGTAAATTCCCGCACCTTTGTTCAGATTTGAACGCCTCACAATAACCGTTCCCGTTTACGTCCTCATACATGACATTGGAACAATCGCCGCAACCTTTGTTCGGTTCGTGCTGGTGTGTCCGTTTATAATTTGGGTCGGTTTGGCGTCCTTTTACTTTGTCGTATGCCATTTCCAACAAATCCCGTTGCGGTATGCCTAATATTGCGGCGGAATGAAATACGACGGCGTTAAGGTCTGCCAATTCATCAATTACGGCGTTCATGCGTCCGGGGTCGTCGAATGTCGGCATTGCGTGTTTTACCGCCTCTTTGTACTCGTTAAATTCTTCCTCCATTTTCCGGCAACGGGACGCAATATTTGTTCCGAACAACTCATTAAACAGATTGGCAATTTGAGCAACAACCGGACGGGCGGGTTGCTCCGTGTAATTCTCGGCGGGGGTTCCTTTTGGTTCAAATTCCCGTTTAAAATCCTTTTCCGGGCGTGCGGTAAATCGTCCGTTCAATTCCCGGATAATATACCAACTTTCCGGCACGTCAACGAATATGCCGTTGCCATTGGGAAAAGAAAATATTGCTTTGCCGTCCGGTGTGCGGGGCGTTACAACGGTTCCCCCTCCGGTAAACCTCAACACGTCGTCCACATTGTCCCGGCGAAATTGGATTGCGTCAACCTCTAACGAGGTGCGACAATACCGGGTTCCCGCCGTGGCGTCCGGGTCAACTAAACGGGTGCGCATTTCCTCCGGGTATTCCTCCGGGTCGTACTTCATAAAAACCGACTGCCTACCATCGGCATAAAAGAACTCAATAAGACGGTCGCCCAATCGTCCCCGGATTGCCTGTTTTAACGCCTCAATCCTTTGTCCCTCGGCTTTATCGTTTCCCTCGCTTCCATTTTGCGCCCAACTCAAACGTATTGAGGTATCGGACGCCGTAACCTCAATTTCTTGTTTTGTTATGTCCTCAATCATTGCGCACATATCGCAATCAAAGGGGCTTAATACTTGCTTATTCATTGCTATTTTTTTTAATTGTTCTTACTGCGTTACTCTTTGGATATGCCAACCGCCAAAAAATCGTTTTTCGGTCGGTGCGGCTGTATTTATCACATTTCAGATTTGCCCCGGTGCAAATATCTTTTCCAATCTTACAACGAACGCAACGTTGACAAAATAATGTTCCGGGGCTATCTGCCAACCGTTGTGCGGCGGGCGTCCATAATGTAGCAATTAAAACCGCACCGTTGACAATTACCCGTTCGCCGGGCTTATACTCTCTTTCCCGGTCGAACGGTTCGGGTTGCTTTACTCTCATTCTTTGCCCGCTTCGTTTACATAGTCAAACAATGCGTCCAAATCTTCCTTTGCGCCTTTTACGCAAATTCGTACCCTATCGCCGCCCGCTAATGCGGTTTCGACAATCTCGCAATTATACCGGGGGGCGTTTATCTGTATCATTGCCGCCGTGGTATTCGTTACAAACTCGTTTCTTTCTTCCATGCTCTCGGATTTTTGTAGTAAATAAAATGTTTCCGTTGGTTCGTTCTCGCTTTGGCACGCCCCCAACAAAAGCGTTGCCAAAGATAACAATAAAATCTTTGCTTTCATCGTTTTACCTTTCTTTTAATCCATATAAACCGTATGCCAATGCCGACAAACAATATTTTTGCCTCAATGTCAACGTAACGGTCGTAACCGTTGACCGCATCCACGGACACGCCGGGAACAATAAACCAACTCTTATATTTCCAATATTCCCGGACGTAAACAGATACGCCAACCCGTCCGATATGGAACCCAATTTGCGCCGTATGTACGTCGCCATTGTTGCGGATAATTCCAACTTGTTTTTTACTCATTTCCTTTTCTGTTTAATAATTCGTAACTCTGTTTATCAACTACCAACGCCCGTGGGTATTCGGTTATTACTCCCTTTGTATACACTAAATTGTAAATACCCAATTGCCCCTTAATTGGAAACTCAACAACCCGGCGGGGGTTCCGCATCATCCAACCGAACCCCTTTGTTATTGACTTACGTTTTTCGGGCGGTATGCGGGTATTTTCCCAATCCTCCGGGGTAAACTCGGCGACGAGCTTAACATCGTACAATTCAACCAATCCCAACGTTACCCCGCTTTCATACCCCGGAATTACGGGATTAGCGGACGAACAAACCATTAAATCGCCCCGGTACGGTGTGTTTTTACTTCGTACCTCAATACACTTTTCGCCGTAAACAATCCCGTTGTCCTCATACGCCGCCGTTACCAACTGCGTTGCATACGGGTTTTTAACGGTTAATGCACGCCAACGGTCGTGCAATTTCGGTTTATAATCTTTGTTGTTATACTGCATTTTGCAACCTCCTTTTAATTTTTCGCAAACGCTTTATTTCCTCGGCGATTGCTTGTTTATCCTTTTCCAATTGTTCAATCAAAACGTCGGGATTATTACCCCGGTTCCATGCTTTGATTAACTCGCTATTTTTGGCGTTCCAATTTGCGCCCGTTTCGATTTTATGCCCGCATTTTTTACATTTCCCCCCAGCACAATTAAATGAACTATAACCGCAATTATATATTTCTATATCATCGCAACCGCATTTAACGCATGGATAAACGTATATTTTACGGGTCGTTGTTTCTATAACTTCATGTTCTGCCATTGTCGAATAAATTATAATTAGCCGGGACACAATAACCGGGCAATGTTTCCCGGTCAATCCCGGACGCTCTTACAAAACTATCTTTCCAATATATCCGGGGTGTTTTGTCCGGGTGCGCCTCCCAATAGTCGAACACGTCGTTGTAAAACGTCAATGTTTCCCGCTTGGTATATCTGCAACCGCTTTGCAATCCAATCTTAAACAAGTCAACAAAGGGGTACGACAAAGCAATTACAGAAAACGCCCGGTCAAACATTCCCACGGGGATTGGTTCCACGCTCGCAAAGGTACGGAACCCGTGGCGTTTTGCCCGCACCAATGCGTTTATCCGCATCCGGTTTGGGCTTGCTTTGGGTTCCAATTCGTCGCATCCGGTCAACGTGGAACCAATGGCAATACGGGATTTGTCCCAACCCTCGGACGCCTCGGCAAAGTCGATTAAAATATTGATACCCTCGGCGCATTTACTCAATACCTTTACCGGGACGCCGTGGCGTTGACAAACGCCGATTGCTTGGCGGGTCAACCTTTGCGTTTCCGGCAATAACGGGTCGGTCGTGAACGAAAAGAACAACCCCGTTTTTTGCAATTCGTCCTTATGCTTCAACAACTCATTCGTAAATATATCCAATGCGTATGGATATTCCCGTAATGCCTTTTTCAATTCCGGGGTATTGCCGCCCAACACTTTTGCGCCCCGCCCTTTGCGCAAATAACAATACGTGCATCCGTTGGAACAACCAACGTAAAAGTTGGCGGCGTTCTCGGCATATTCCCCGGCTTTTCCCTTTGGGCTGTAAATAACCCGTCCGTTTATCGCTCCCATACTCAAACAGATTAAAACGGTAAATCGTCGGTTACGTTGGGGGCGGGTGCATCCGGCACGGGCGGCGGCGGGGCTTGCGTTCCGGCTCCGGTTCCTTTGGGCGTCAACATTTCCATATCGGTTGCGACAATTTCGGTAATATACCGTTTCACGCCTTGCGCATCGTCATAACTTCGGGTTCTTAATTCCCCCTCGATATAAAGTTTATCGCCCTTTTTGACGTACTGATTAGCAACCTTTGCTAACCCATTTTGCAATACAATGTTGTGCCACTCGGTACGCTCCGGGATTTGCCGCCCGTCCTTTGTCGTAAACGCTCGTTTCGTGGTTGCCAACGAAAAGGTCGCAACACAACCGCCGTTGTCGAACTCCTTAAAATCCGGGGCTTTTCCGGTATGCCCTAATAAAGTAACTTTGTTTACACTCATAACTATTTGAATTTAACACCATCCAACAAATACAATTTCTTATTATCAGACCAACCCGCCGCCATGTTTAAGGCTTTCCGGTCGTCGTCATGCACAAACTCGCAATACCACGAATTGCCGCCAACGTTCGCTTTTTCTTTTAGTCGTACCAATTTACCGACAATGCACCGGGCAAACTTGGCGTATGCGCTCGTTTCCGATATATGGATAATACGACGTTCGGCGTTTATTTTTGGCAATTCTTCGATTTGCGGGCGTTTTTCCTCGGCGGGGTATCTTTGTACCCTCTGAAAGTCTTTTTTGATTGACGACCGGGAAATTGCTCCAAAATCGGGGGTTCTCTTTTTGGTTCTCATTAAACTAACTTTAATTGTTGATATTCGGTTTTCATTAACTCAATTAACCGCATATTTTCCGGGTATATTCTCATTCGTTCCCGGTCGCCATTTTCCCAACGGTTATGGCATTCAAAGGAAAGGATATTTATATTACGAGGGTCATGCGCCATCTCCGGGAACGCTCCACGGGTCAAAATGTGGGAACAATAGACGGCGGAATAATTCGCCAATGGCTTTAATGTTTCCTCGCATCGGTGCGGCTTATGCTCCCAAACCCAACGAAAAAAGCGTTCATTTGCCGCCATGATATTTGCACCCCGTCCCGTAATACAATGCCCGAACAATTCCCGTTGTATCTCAACCCTCAAACGAATATCCATTTTAAACAACTTAATGTCTAATAATGGTTGATAGCCACGTGATACAACATAATTATAACTTTCTCGGTCGTCTATAATAATCGTTTCCATACAAAACCATTATAATTTTTTGTTTTACCATCTAAGTTTTTACAAATACCTTTCCGTAAAAATCCGCTTTTCTTTGCTTCGGCAAATGATATATACGTTTTTATCAAATTTCCGTTCAAATCATATTGCGCCAATCCTTTTGCGGCGTAATGCGGTTTATTGTTCAATATGCGCTTTAGTTTATCAACCGTTACCGGGTTATTACTATTTTCCTTTGGTGTAACCCAACGCAAATTGCAAACCCGATTATCGGTTAAATTTCCGTTTATGTGGTCAACTTGTTGTTTATTGTCCGGGTTCGGAATGAAAGCCGCCGCAACTAATCTATGAACTAAAAAAACGTATCGTTTCCCGCTCCTATATAGTCCAACGGCATTATATCCGTTTATTTTCCACGGTTTCAACATAACATCCGTTTTAACACTAAAAACGTTTCCCGTATTATCAACACAATATCCGGGAAATCCTCCAATTTCTTTTAAATTTTCCATATTTGCCAACTTTATAAGTAAGCCAACATTTAAGAAAAACGGGGCGGGCTGTTGGCTTGCCCTTTTCAGTTGGTAGCTACTCCAACCTATCCCCGTTCATGCTGCAAATATAGCAAATTTATTGGTATTCGTCCCGGTCTGTCAACAAATACGGTTCCATACTCTTACATTTCCGCCGTTTCGTCGTTCGGTTCTGGGTCGTCCGCCGGGTCGTTAATATCCGGGAACAATCCGTTATCCTCTACCTTTTCGGCATTCAATCCGGGTGCGGGTTCGCCATCAGCCCCGAACAACTCCAATTGCGCCTTTTTGCCCTTGAAAAGAAATGCGTAAACCTCGGTTTCAATGTCGGCGACAATTTCTTCTAATTCTTCCTCAAACCCGAACGTTTCCGTATTGAATTTAAGTCGGGGGGAATTGATAGCGGTTTTTTGATTGTTTGACACGGTAAACAACCCGGTTAAAACAACCCCTACGTTATCGTCTTGACCGGAAAAGGACACGCCCCGAACCTCTATGTTTTTCAACATTTCGTCGGCAAAATCCCGTGATAACTCGCTTTGCTTTTTGGTTGCTTTGAAATCGGACGTTTCAACCATTGAAAGAAAGGACGTAATATTAAAAATCCGTCCCATGATTGGGCGCAAACGGTCGAAACAATCCCGCAAATCCGGGTGTATGTCCTTTGCACTTTCGACGTGGTATTTGTTCGTGTAACTCTCATTACCGATTGTTTCGGTAACTTCATAATGTACGTCTAACCCGCCGTCCTTTAATGTCTTGACTTTCGACAATGCAAACGCCTTTTCGCTTGGTATCAACATAACGTTTGCGGCTTTTTTTTCTTCGCTCATTTTTTAATTATTTGATTGTTACCGGGAATACGCCCGGCACGGTTTTAATCAAAATTCGTTTTCGTCCAACAATTCCCGTGTCTTACTATTCGACGGAACCGCCGGGCGTTCCGGTTCCGGGATTGGTTCCGGGGCGGGTTCCCCGGTTCCGATTGGTTCCGTTACCGGGTTGGGGTCGTGGAACTCAATATTGCGCCCGCCTTTGGGCTTTTCCGGCTCAAATTGGGCTTTGAGTTGTTCCGCCGGGTATTCCTTTTGCGCTAACTCAATAATCCCCAAATTAACCAATTCCGGGACGCAACGGCGCAACGCCCTTATGTCCTCTAATGCGTCATGCGCCGGGAATGTTTCGCCGGGGAATAACTTACTATATAATTCCTCTAATTTGGGATATTTTCCCGGTCGCCCGTTTGAATACAATGCGCCGACAAACTTAATTGTTTTCATCATTGTATCAATGCGTTTACCCTTATGTAATGCGTCCTCAACATGTGCGTCGTAATATTCCCGTCCACAATAGCGCAAAACGTTTGCTTTTAACATTGAACTATCAAAGTAAATGTTGTGCGCACATACAAGCGGGGCGGCGTTGGCATCCGCTAAAAATTCGTCCACAACCTCGGCAAACGGCACGCCCTCGGCAATTGCCCGTTCGGTTGTTATACCATGAATTGCGGTTGTTTCCGGGGGTATCTCGTAATTATCGGGTTTGATAATATAACTTTTTTCCTTATCGCCCAACGACCACGCCAATTGGACGACGTGCGGGAATTGCTCAAAATCCGCATCCCATTTCAAACCCTTTGCCGGAACCCCGGTTGTTTCACAATCAAAGAAACAAACATCTTTCAAATCAAATTTTTGCATAACCTTAAATATTAAATCGTTAATTACTGTTTTCGCTCTCATTGTGGTATTTATCCCGCTTTTTTTCCAATTCCAAAACGTCCCGGTTTTCCTCAATGTATTGTTTTACATCTTTGCGGCAATATGGTTGGTTCTCCAACCAAAGCAAATGCCAATACGGTACGTTTTCCATCTTTTCGCCTTTAAATTTTCCAATTGGCATTGGGTCGGTATCTGTCAATTTTGCCATTATTTATTTACTTTATAAAACGCCTCGGCAAATCCTTGTGAACACAAAGAACGAAAATCCGAATCGTTGGTTACTACATCAATAAATTTATTAAATTCCGGGATTAAATGAATACTGCTTTTGTGTAAACAATCCAACCCCGGTTTATTGCGCCTTGGTTTTATATACAAATCCAATTTCGGTACATCCTCCCATTTTTTAAATATAATTTCGGGCTTTACAAATTCCCCCCAAATGGCGGTCTTTTTCGTCCATGGACTACCGAATTGCCACGGTTGATAAACCATTTTCGGCTCCCCTAATATTTGTTTTAACCTACCATTAAACGGGTTTTCTAAATCCAAAATTTGGGGTTACTTTCCTTTATTATTCGCAAACAATGATTAACTAAAAACATTCCCTTTTCTAAATCTCCAACCTTGTTGAAGTTGCTTGCTGTCGAAAATTCCGTACAAACGGGATTTGCTATAATTCCATGTATGGGTATATCCGGCGTATAATTTTCAACTCCAATATCTTTGCCTATTAAAATAACGTTATAATTGTCGTCATTCTGATAATACCAACTATCACTTCCAACATCCGCACATAAATGCAATATATTCTTTTTCATAATTATAATGTTCGTGGGTCATCAATAAATGTATTGTATTCCTCGGCAGCTATCTGTTTGAGCGTTTCGATATGTTCGATTAACTCGGCGTTCGACAAATCCGCCACGGTGCGCAAATCGTGGGAATATACCCCCGTTTCCTCGTTGACCCGTTCAACGTACATAATAGGGGAAAATTCCCTCAAACGTCGTTCGGTTTGTTCCTCTGTAAGACGTTCGCCCGCCTCCCAAATTGCGTGCTTAAACGTCGGTACAACATAGTTGAAATAATACCCTTTCAAAGCCTCGGACGAACCGGGGGACGCTACAATAAACCGGGCAATAATGCGGGAACCTTTCCAACCCTTGAAAAACTCGTTTAATTCCCCCATGTACATTGCCAACCCGCCGTTATTGTTTATTGTCCCCGTTGCTGTTATTTCTCGCTTTTTCATCGGCTATTAATTTTTTCATTGTCTTATTAAACGCTGTCATTCCGATTGTATGGATAACGTCCCGTTCCGCCCGTGATAACTTCGTTTCTCGCTTATCCAATACTTTTGCAAATGCAACAACAAATTCGCCCGGCTCCAACAATCCGGCATTGTGCAACCCGTCGATTGGGTGCGCTTTCAAACGCTCGGTTGCTTTCAATGCTTTGCGGGCTTTTTCCCGACTTTCCCATATTTCCCGAACCTCGGCGGCGGCGTTGTCATAAAACAACCGCATTTTCAGAACGTCGGCAATTGACAAATCAGCCACGGCGGTTGGTTGCTCTTTTTCCGGCTCCGGTTCCGTCGTAACGGGTGCAACCTTACCGTTATTCACTCCATAACCGAACAACGCAAAATCCTCCTTTGTTGGGTCGTCCGGGAATATCTCGGCGAAACGGTCGGTTATCTCAATGGCTGTTTGCAAATCCGGCGTCCGGCGTTTTACAAGCCCCAACCGCAATGCCTGTTTATGTACGTGGGTATCTAATGGAATGATTAAATTACGGGGGTCGCAAATCGTCCACAATCCAAAGTCAACCGGGGAACCGTGGCGACACATCCAACGCAAAAACATACATAGGCGTTTGCAACCGCTTTTCGTTTCCATATCCGGCACGCCCTTAACATCGCCGAAAAGACGTTGCAATTGTTCCAACGGACGCCCGCCCGGTTGCGCTTGCAATGCCTTTTCCATGTTCTCAAACTTACTATATACGTCAAACAAGCGGGCGCAAAGGTCGTAAAAATCGGCGTATGTAAACGTTCTATAAAAATTCTCTTTACTGCCTTTGTATTGCTTCCATTCCGGGGCGGCTCCCTGCGTGTCGGTTCCGACAATATAATGATACGGCGCACCCTTGAAAATTTCCCGGTCGATAAAATCCGCCTTTTGGATTATCTGTTTGCGGGAACCCCACGCAATCCACGCCGTAACAAATGCGCTAATCTCAATATTTACCCGACTATCGTAACGGTGCGGAATTTGCACGGGGTCGGATTGGATAAACTCGGCGGTTTCGTATTGTTCCGCCCAACGTTTCAAATTATCGTTCAATGTATATGCCATTGTTTTAGATTTTAAGGGGACGGAAAGCCCGCCCCCGGTTATTATTCGTTTTCCGTGTATTCCTCAACTACTAAATCAGTTTGCCCCCGCTTTACTTCCTCAATAAAGCCTTGAAAACCGTTTGCCTTTGCAATATCTATAATCGCCTGTAAACGCTTTTCGCCCAAACTTTCGCCCCTCGCAATGCGGAATACCTTAACCGTCGGATTGCTTGCAATAATCAGTTTGGCGGCAACCTCCATAATTTGACTATCTGAAACTTTCCCGGCGACGAACGGCACGCCGTTTAACTCTAATCCGTCGTCCGTGAATGAAAGCCCGGCAATAGGTAATTCGGACGTTGCAATAAGGTTTTCCCGTTCCTTTGCTAATGCACCTAATTTGTCCTCAAAGGTGCGGGCGGTTTTCTCGGCGGCTTCCTTTTGTTTCTTCTTTGCCATGTAATCCACAACTAACGCATTGATACGGTTGTGTTCCTCGGCTTTTTTCAGTTGTTCCGCCGTATCTAAATTTTCCGGGTTATTGGCTTCGTATTCCTCTAACCATTTGTCGGCATTCGCTTTGCGCTTTTCAAAATCGGCTTTTTCCGCCTCAATGGTTGCCAATGTTTCCTTTAATTCGGCATCGACGTTTTTACGGGACGTTTTCGCCTCTTTTTTGGCGTCCTCTAATCGTTTTTGCGCCTCGGCGATAATGCGGGCAACCTCTTTTTCTTCATTCGCTAAATTGGTGTCAATAATCGCAACGGCTTTGTCGTGGTTGTCGTTGGCGGCTTTAATACGTCCGGGGATTGCCGCCAATTGTTCAACCCTTTGTTGCCGGGTTTGGCGTACCGTTTTCGCTTTCTCAATCAATCGGGCATTTTCGTTTTGTTCTTCCATCAACGCCGTAATATCCTTTTTCTCGGCATACGTTTTTACGTCGCCGGGTTTCAATTGCTTTTCAGCGTTGGCGCAAATGGTTGTGTACGTCTTAACCTCGGCGTTGGCGTCCTTTCGTTTGTCCTTAACGGTCGTAACCTCGGCGTCAATTTCTGCAATTCGGGTGCGCACCTTTTCCGGCAACAAAGCCTTTACAACCTCAATTTGTTTGCGGCGTCCCTCGGCGGTTTCACTCCAACGGGAAAACTCCACGGCGTCAAAATCTTGGTAGCCGAAAATCTTTTGCAACATTGAAACGTTATCCGAACGCATCCCGGTTGTTTGTGATTTTATGGATAACGTCCCACGTGGGTTGGCTTTGGTAAACTTTAATTCGACTTCGTAATTTTCGCCGTCGTTACCTACTACCATTTTTGCAAATCCTTTGTCCTCTCCATTTTTCAACACGGCGTCCCGGTTCCCGGTCAACATTGCGCCGATTGCTTTTAATAGGGTTGATTTGCCTAACTCGTTGTCCCCGGTAATGAAATATACATTACCCTCAAAATCTGCGTTGAACTCTTTGATAACTTGAAAATTCAACAATTCCAATTTCTTAATATACATCGCTCTAATTGTTTATGCCGGGGTTCCCCCCGGCGGTTATTACTATTTTGTTAATCTCATTCTTTGGTGTATCATGGTTTGCACTTTATTAAGTGCATCCCGGTTGGCGTCAACCTCTAACCGGGTACAATCAGCAATAAAGTTTTCCAATCGCTTATATAGGTCGTCCAACTCTTTTGCCGTCATTGCGTGCCGCACGGCTCCCAATTCGTCCTTATCCATTTTTGCAAACTCTTTTAAGTGTTTCTAAATCCCGGCGTTTGGGTTCGTCGGCGTTCTTTGTTGCGTCAATTAACGGCATATCGTTTGTTGTTGCCGTCCATTGTTTCCCGGTAACGGGGGACGTATAAGTTACTTTATAATGTCCGTAACCGCTTGGAATAAAACTAAAATCGTAAATACTTGTTTTCGCTCTCATACTATTTTGTTTTTATAGTTACCGGGAAAACGCCCGGTCGTGTTATTATCATGCCGCAAATATACGTATAGTTTTTATATTACCAAAACTTTTATCTTTTATTTTCCGCAATAATCGCCCCAAAACAACGCATTTACCCACGCCGCCAAAGTCAACTAACATATTACCGTTGCGCCCTCTTATACATTTACCATCGGAACGACGAACCGCCCGGCACGGCATACGTCGCAATTCCGGGCGGGTCAATCGGTCGCCTAAATAGATATAATCCATTTCGTCCATTATCAAAACAATTTCATTTGTATATCGGTCAATACAGCAACGACCGCATCAACTTTGCGTTCCCAACTTTCCAACGTTGCCAATTTTTCCGGGGTTGGGTTCCGTTGACAACGTCGTTGGTTGTGCCGCATCTGTTTTACCATTTCCGCCAAATCTTTTGCCGTTATTTTTTCGGGATTTTCGATTTGCGGGGCTTTTGTTTCGTCTGCCATATAAGTAACCATTTGAATAATTAAACGTCCCTACGGGCTTAAAATAAACGGTTGTGCATTTGTTGGGGCAAATTTTCCAAAACCCAACGGGGGTTATTCTGCAAAATGAACCGTCCAAAGTGCATAATTAACGTTGCGTCCGCATTCCACAACGCCGGGGTAATCTCCGGGTACAATTTCCCGGCAATATCCCGGAACCGTCGTTTGCGGTCTGCCTTTTCTTCCTTTTTCCCTTTGACCTTGATACGCAATTTAAGGTCGTTTTGCCATTTCATTGCATTAACCAAAACAAATGGTATTTCGGCGACGGTTATAATAGCTTTCAAATGCTCAAAGTTTTGCAACATCTTTTGAATGCGGTACAACTTACCCATGTTTGCCCCGGCATCCTCAACCGTTACGTCGTCCGGGCGAACGCTCAATTTTTCCAAAAAGATAATCGGCGTGCAAATCTCTTTGTAATAGTTGAGAAAATCCCGTATCTCGTTAATGTCTTTAGGCATCTTAATTGCCGTTGCGTTGTGGTTGGGTCGCCAAACCACGATACCCCCGGCGGCTCCGGGGTCAATCCCAATAATACAATCTATTTTCATTTTTCAAATTTCAAATAATGGTAAATATAAATTTCGTCCTTAATCATTCGGTCGAACGTCCGTTTAATCTCTTTACGCCGGGCAACCTCAAAGGCTGTATAATCAATTTCCGGGCTTTGGGTTCCTTGTTTACGAACGTGATAAACCGTAAATTCATTAACGAACCCACGGGCGGCACGTGCCAAAAATCGGTTATACGCTTCTTTCCGGTCGTCCTCGGTTTCTTTCACTTCATCCGCTAACCCAACGCCCAACAACCAATTATAAACAAACATTTCGTCGGTTAATCCAAACACTAAACGCCCGGTATATTTATAGCGCATAAAACACATTAAACAAGTCATAACCGATTGATTGCGATAATACCGGATTTGCTCCGGGCTTAACTCCTTTTTCGGTTCCGGCAATGCTGTATATGCTTTGCCGATAACTTGGTTTTGTTTCCGGCAATATGCGTTCAATACCTTTGCGAAATAATCGGCGTTGAATTGTTGGTAATGTTTCCGTTCGGCGTTGCCGTCCCTATCCTTTGGCAAATAGTCGTCTAATTCCCCGGTAATCAGCAATTCAAACGCTAATTTAACCTCGGATAATGTTAATTGCGAATAATAGCGTTTGAGCAAATCCAACAACCGGGTACAAATATACGTCCAATCGTCCCGGTTTTCCGTGGGAATGATAAACCCCACGTCCATTGCGATAAACCGGAACATTTGCCCGGTTTTGGCAATCAACGTTTCGTCGTCAATCTCGGCAATCTGTTTTTTTGTGGACGCCACGAAAATATACTTTTCAACCGGGGTTAATGCTTTGGCAACCTCCGGTAACTCAACCATCGCCCGGCGAACGTCAATTGCTTTTGCCGTTCCGCTATAAAGCAAAACGGCGGCGGATTGTCGTTTTTCGGGCAACGTTTGTGGCAATCTGTTTGTCTTTTCGGGTAATGCTTCCATGTTAATAATCATCTTTCAAATACTCAATAGCCCCGGCAACGTTCAATCTTTGCGTTGGGGCTTTGTATTCGGGTTTCAAATGCAACTTTTTCTTTTCGACGTCCCCCCGTATGAAATTGCGGACGGTCGCCAACCAACCGTTTTTAGTGCGCTTCATATTCTTTTGGTCGCTCCAATCGCTAACCGAATGAAAGTAATAAACCAAATCGACCTTTTCAAATTCCGGGGTTGCAAACTTACTTTCAAACTCGGAATAATCCACGCCAACGCCGTTTTCAAATTTAACCATTTTGTAAACAGCGGAATTGCGGAATAACGTTTTTTTCTCCTTTGGTTCCTCAACCTTTGGTTCGTCGGGGAATAAAGACGCAAAAGTATTTTGCGACGCATTATTACCGTTATTACTTGGTTTACTTTCGTCCTTTGTTTGATTAGTATTTAGTAGTGTCGGATTTTCCGTACCCGGTTTATCCGTATCCGGATTTTCCGTTTGCGGTGCATCCGTAACCGGATTTTCCGTAAATGGTTGAACAAAAACGGGTTTATCGCAAATCTCATACGCATAACCCGCAATCGTTCCGTCCGGGTTCCTTTGCATGGTTTTTGCACAATACCCGCACGTTTCCAACTCCTTAATCCCACTATAAAGACTATCCCGCCCGTCGGTTGCTCGGTTCGTCAAATCCCGCATATTCAAAACCCAATCGTCGGGAAGCATTGCCACGTATGCAATTATTCCTTTGGCTTTCCAACTCAACCGGGCGTCTTTTAAAAAGTCATTCGATACAATCGTAAAATCCCGGTCGTATTTACGCCGGGTAATAGTGTTATTCGTTGCCATCGTGTCCGCCCTCCAATTCTTTAACGGGTTCCCATGCTTTACGCACTTTCAAAACATTGTCGGCACTCTCATTGGGAACCAACGACACGACGGGAAAACGGGAACGGTCGCCGGGTTTTTGGGTCGTGGCAAATTGCACATTCAAATCAAAGATAATGCCTTTGCAAAATCCCCGTTCCGCTAACATACCGTCGAACGTTTCCCGTATTTGCGGGATTGTGGACGCCGTTCCCTTTGTGGCAAATTGCCAAACCCCGGCAACCCCACGAACCAAAGGAACAATAAAGTTTAGCGTTAATGTTACCTCCCAACCGTCGCAATCCGGTTGGCGGCTCTTTTTATTCGGGTAACGCTTCGTTATTGACTGCATTAAGTTTGGGTATTTCTCGGTTGTCAACGTTTCGTATTTCTTTCCGTCCCATACTTGGAACGTATCGCCATCGCCCGCCGCAATCAATCGCCCGTCGTCGTCCCGGTATTCGTAACGCTCGTTACATACTTTTGCCGGGTCGTCGTCCGGGAAAACAATTTGTATTGTTTGCGGCTTTTCGCCGTATGCTTGCGTAAATAATCCGGCATACTTTCCCGTTGGTATGAAGTAATCAACGCTTTGCGGATAACCGTTTGCGTTTTTCATACCGATTTTTATTTGACCGACACGGGGCAAAATCAAACGGGATTGTTGCGCCTCCGGTCGTTTTATTCTTCCTTTCATATCTCAATCAAATTTCGGGGTCGTCGTTCAACATCTTTTTCCTACTCTCATTTTTGGGCTTTTTAGGCTCGTTTGCGGGCTTTACTTTCTTTTCCGTGGTATTACCCCGCTTTGCGGTCGTTTTGTCCGTGGTGGCTTTCTTTTCCGCCTCCTTTGCCTTTTTGGGCGCACGTTTAACAATGGTTGTTTTCTTTAGTTCCTTTTCCAATTCTGTTTTTTGTTTTAATCCTTTTTCAATCGCATACGCTTTCATTCTCAATTCAAATGCTCGTAATTCATCACCTTGCAATTTTTCCGCCTCTGAATGTACATCAATATCAGACCACATTTGCATTTCCGAAAAACTTTGAAATGCTCCTTTTACTTTTACATACCCATCAGAACATTTATAAATGTTTGTTGCTATACTATACCAACGGTGTTGGTCTAAATCTAATCCCTCATCAATCAAATTAACGCCGTATGTTTGTGCAATATCTGTGGTATGATACAAAGAATAATTATCATCAGCATTGTTAATTTTATCTATAAAAATTTCACAACTGATTGTTTTTATATTCGTACCATCTGCCTTGACTTTCTCGGCGGCGTCCGTGTTTTCGTCCGGGGTCGCCTCCTTTGGGGCTTTCGTTTTAATCAATTCCGCCAACGATAAGGATATTACGTTTTGCGTTAAATCCGGGGCATTGTCTAACAATACCATGCCATTAACCGACGTAAACGTATTATCTTTCTTTTCGTCCTCAATAGCCGCAATTTCCAATAGATACGGGATTTTCCGTATATTGGGGCTATCCGTTTGTTCTTTCAGATTGTACGACGGACGTTTGCGCCAATCTTTCGGGCTGAAATTGAAAATACGGGTAACGGGGAATTGCTCAAAATTGACGTTCCACATATCCCGGTACATCCCTAATTGTATTTCGCTTTCCTCGTAAAACCCTTTGCGTCCGCTCTTAAAATCGACGATTGCGTTAATACGTTCGTCCCCGCCAATCTTTGCCAACATGGTACACGGGCAATCAATCATTCCGGCATACTTGTAATATGGATGCACCAACGCAATTTCAACCGCCAACGGGCGTACATCATAATCCAATACGAATTGAGCAAACGCCAATACGTCCTTTTTCAAATCGTCGGCGTAATAAATAAAGTCGTCCGGCAATCGGTAAACCTCAATATATTCTTTTAGTTTGCCTTTCAGCCCGTCCAAATCATAAGCCCGGTTAATTAATAATTCCTCAAATGCGGCGTGCATGAATGTACCATACGCCGCCCGTTCGCCTTTGTATCGTTCCGCTTCCTCAATTCCTTTGCTTGCAATCCATTGTATCAAATGCGGGGCTTTTGGCAACGTTTGGGATAATATCGTTGTAACCGACGGGAAAAACTCCGGGTTCCCGTTCTCGTCGTATCGGTAATAGTAGCGGTGTCCCTTACTATTCAATTGCCAAACCTTGTACGGGGGTTCAATCAACGTTTTTTCATCAAAAAACATTGCCGTCATTTCCTCAACCGTCATGCCCGGCAATATCTCAAATATTCCGGTTGGTTGCTCAACCTCGACCGCTTCAAACGGGGGGATTATTTGTTGTTGTTCCTCGGTAATTTCCGGGAATTGGTCGGCGGGAACGGCTCCCAAATTTTCGACCGTCTTTTGTACCGGGTTTTCCGGTTTCTTTTTGTTCGCTCTCATTTTCTACTCTTTTTTAATTCTGAAAATCCACATAATACCATTACGGCACACATACCCGCAAACATCAATTGCCACGGGTTCCACAATGCGCCAATCAGACAAACAACGCCCAACGTTCCAAACGTCGAAATAATCGCTTTCGCTTGGAACCTATCGGAAAACATAACGTCCGCCATACGTTCAAACCATTGTAACCCGTTATTCTTCATATCCAAACAAATAATTAGGGGTGCAATTACACATTTCGCAAATGATAACAACCCATTCCGGGCGTATCTGTTTGGTCGTACCGTTACACAAATTAGTCATATTAACTTGTTGTGCGCTTTCGGTGCGTCCCTCCCATAAACGGGCGGCAACCTCTTTTTTATAAACCTTAATCCCGGCGGTTTGCGCCCGTGCGATTGCCTCGTTTACTCTTAATTTCGTCATTTCTGCCATTTCTTTAGTCTTTTATTGTTAATAACTCGGTTCGTTACTCTCTTTGTGTCCGCAATGCGTACACGTTTTTTCCTCCCAAATTGCGGTATATTCCGGCGGGGTCAAATATCCGTCGCCTCCGGTCTGTTTATATTCCCCGTCGGTAACTTCCATTTCGCCGCCGCACTCCGGGCAATCTTCATTACCCATTAAATCCAAATCCGGGACAATGAAATATACCCGTTTCAGATACATGCCCAACGCCTCGGAAATCGCCGCATAACAATTGGCGGTTTGTTCCTCGGTTACATCTTCGTTTATTGCATCGAAAACGGAAACGCCCCAATTGTCCGGGTCGTCCTCAATAACTTTGTTTTTGAGTAATTCCGAAACGACAATTTCGGAAACTTGTTTGGCTGTTTTCCCGCTATCGGTCGCCAATTTTTTTAATAAATCGCTATCTTTTATTCTCATATCTTTGCCGGGTACTCCCCCGGTGGTTTTTTGTTTCTGCAAAAGTATAAATAATATTTGTATTACCAAAAATAAAACCTTTGAATATTTTATTTGTTCACGTTGGACGCTTGTAATACAGATAAAAAGCACTAATTTTGTTGCACCGCATAACCTTACAACATCGCTCTCGGTTACTGCGTATCAACCCCCGGCGTTACTTCATTGCGTCGGGGGTTTCTCTTTTAATCATGTATTCCAAATTCACAATCCCCCCATTGGTCGAAATCCGCCCCGTCATAACTCAACGGGTAACGTTCCGGTTCCGGGCAATCCGTCCAACATTCCCGACGTGCATTATTTACGGCGACCCGTTCCGGGTTATATCCGGGTTTATTCTTTTCCCTCAATTGGGCGGCGCAACTCTTGCAACAACAACGTCCCCAACCCCGGCGTAAATTCCGGGTATCGGCGTTGTATTCTTTGCCGCAATTATCGCAATTTCTTTTTATCATTGCCATATATCAACCCTTTGTAAATCCTTTAAATGCGACGTGGTAAACGTCGTATTGTTTCCCGGTAACATAAAACTCAATCATACGTTCCGGGTTCCCGGTGTCGTTTATCGCAATGGTTGGGTATGGTTCCCCCGGCAATTGGTTATAATCGCTTTCAATATCCCGCAATCCCTCCGGGAAATCCGAACGGTCGGCGGAAAAATACCGGGTTAAACTCTCTTTTATTCGGTTCAACATTTCGTCGCCGTGCGGCTCAAAATGCGCTTTTATCTTATCTTGTTTTCTTAATGCAAATCGCATGGTTTCCAAATATTTTTTTGAAACGTCCACGACCTTTGCGCACGTTTCCGGGTTAAACATTCCTATATGCGTGTATTCCGTTGGTAATCCCAATTGCTCGGATAACCATTTGTAAGCCTCGGAACGCTTCATTAATTTACGCTTATATATTTCGTCAAAATATCGGTGCGCCTCAATCTTACATCGGCGCAACTCGGCGTTTGCTAATCGACCCTTTGCCCGGTCGGTTCCCGCATGAACGCCAACATACGCCCGGCATTTAGGGCAATAGTAAATCATTCCGTAATCAATGCCGTAAACCTCAATACTATTTTTGTACTCGGTTGGAATATGGCAATACGGGCAAATCTTACCTTTCAATATTTCCCGTTGTTCCTCTGTTAATATCATTTTTGCCCTCCTTAATCACTTTGCAAAACTTATAATATTGGTCGTGTCGGCTCTCAACTTGACAAAGCAACCCAATATCGTTGCCGTCTAATAATAGGTTTAACACATCGCCGGGATTGTGCCGGGTATAAAGCAAAAATAACCCGCCGTTTGCATTTTGGATTATCTTATACATTGCTTGACTTAATCGGTAACGTTTCGTTTTATTCATCGCTCTAAATGATTATGCCGGGGGATTGCGCCCCCGGCTTGGTTCTACAAAAATTTAATTCCACATTTTCCAACGGCGGGGTCGAATATCCCGTAAAATTCCCCGGAATGTCCCAACGGCGCAAAGCCGCCATTGCGAAAACGGAATGTTCCCCGGTCGCTAAATTCCAACACAAAATAATCGTCCTTTGCGTCGTAATCAATCCGGGCAACTTTTGTTGTATGGTTTTTACCTTTGTGCCACACCTCAACAGAACGCCCAACCGCCGACAAATATAAATCAACGCCTTTTTCAATCTCGGCGTCCGTTTTTGCCATCGCCCCGGCACAATCGCCGTTAAACATTTCGTTCATTTTCTCCAAAGCCTCGGCGGGGAATGTTGATAAATCAATTTTCAATGCCGCCTTTTCCATTATTTCCGCTTTTGTAATCATATCGTTTTGAGTTGTGCCGGGGGACAATCCCCCGGCGGGTTATTACTTGTTTGAATAGGGGTTGTTGTTTCGGTAATTCGTCCAATCTTTGTGCGTCCGATAACGGATAACGTGGCGGTCAACTCCGGGAACATCGCCGACGATTGCCGTATTGGTGTGTTCTCTCATGTACTTTGCAATTTCGCCATCAAATCCCAATTCTTTGAATTGTTCCGGGGTATAAACCACGACGACGGGTTTAAAATGTTCGTCCCGTGCTTTCCGGCATTCGGTTAATGTAGGCTTTACACACGTGAACAATTCGCCGTCCTCGCTACGATAATCGTATTGTATTAACTTGGTTCTTTTACGTCTAACCATCGTATAAAACGTTTCGTAATTCTCGGTTCCTTTGGGGCATTGGCTTACGCCGTTTAAATCTGTTTTCATTTCTTGGAAATTTATTTATTACCCGGAAAACGCCGGGTCGTTGTTTAGTAATAATAGAAAGTGATTTTAACGCCTCGGCGTAATTTGCAAACCTCTTTGTCGCCGTAACAATTGAAAGCACGTTTTAATAAGCGATTGACTAACTTAATATCGCCGACAATCTTTATTAAACCGGACACGCCAACCAATACATTAACCTTTTTGCCGTTTACAATTCCGTTTACCTTAATTTTGAAATTGCGGTTAATCTCTTTTGTTGTGTAATCTAATCCGTTATAAATGCTTTGAGTATTCATATTGTTTCGCTCTCTATTTTCCAGGAAAACGCCCGGTCGTTCTTGTTTGATGATGCAAATATACAACCTTCATTTTAATTACCAAAAGTTTTATCTTTTATTTTTGGCTTAAACTTCAAAAAGTTTTGTTTTTGGTTCCAAAAGAGTTATTTTCTTGGAATTTTCGATTTAAGCGACTTTTGCAAGCTGGACGGGTAAATTATCCACTTTGAAATAAAATGCCCGGAAACGGTCTAAAAATGGCTCAATAGAAAAAGGGGTTGCAACGCCTTGTTACAACCCCCGGTTTATTACTTTTCTATGGTTATGAACTCAACCCCTAATATTTTTGTTGCGGGGTTTTTGCTAACTACATCAATTTGCCGATTTTTGATTTTATTTGTTTTCCATAAAAAACCTAACCAACGTTTATATTGCACCGTTTCCGCTATCAACAGACTATCCCGGTTTATATGCGTCCCGGTAAATACCCCGGCGGGCGTTGTGCATCCGTGCAACTCAAAATACGGTTCCACAATATCAATACAACGTAATACGGTCGTAACCGTGTCGCCGGGCAAATATACAATACTATCCCGGACGTTCGCCCTTAATTCGTTTATCGTTTCCATTTGCGCCGTCGTAACCCTTTGCAAATCCCGGTTCTTTGTCTGCAACGATTTGATTAACGCTGCATCATCCGCCCGGTACTTTTTATATTCGGATAATTTTAACTCCAAATTCCCAACCTTTGCGGCGTTCAAACTATCCTTTATTTGATAGGTTCGGACGTCCTGCAACAACGTTTCGGTATTGCTCCGGTATTTATCCCGTTCGGCGGTCAAACTCTTAATACGGCTTTGTTGTACCCAAAAGGCGGCGGCAACCGCCATAATGATTGCCGCCAATATTATATACTTTTTCATGCGTTTGCCGTGTAAATGATTAACGAACTATTCGGCATTTTGCTCAATGTTAAAACGTAATGTCCGCCCGCCATTTCAACCGTACTATTTATTTCGTCCTCGTTAATCTCCAATTGTGCAAAGGAAATTACGACGCCCGAAATATATACTTTTGGTATGTTGTGCAACGGGTCGGCGTTTACGGCGTCAATAAATGCGTCTATTTCCGCCTGTGGGTTCGTTACGTTTTTCGTATTTTCTTGGTTGTCCTCAACCGTAACGTCCTCGCAATCTGCAATAATAGCGGATAACAACGGGGCAATACTAATTCCCGCTTGGTTCCCTTGATTGGCAACCAATTGTTCCAAATACTCCTTTTTGTCTTTCTTTGTCATAATGGTACAAAATTAAATGTTACTATATTCAATTGCCGCATTAAAACACGGGCATTCTTTTATAAACTCCCACGGTTCAATTATACCGTCGCCGTTCAAATCCGGGGAATAATCCCGGTGTCCCTTAATCGTTGCGTCCGGGAACATAACAACTAATCGGGATAATAACCATATTAACGCCTCCTTTTGTTCCGGGGTGCGTGTGTCGGCGGCTTTGCCGTTGGCATCCAATCCGCCAACGTAACAAATACCAATAGAACGGGAATTTTGCCCGGAAACGTGCGCCCCAATCTCGGAAAGATAACGCCCCGTTTCAATCGTCCCGTCCGGCAATACAACAAAATGATAACCACAAATTCGCCCGCTTTGGGGTTGTTTCTTAAATCCCCGTTCTTTATGCCAACCGTCGATAACATCAACGTTGACTTTTGCGCCCGGCTTGGTTGCGGTGCAATGTACAATCAAATCCGTAATCGTCCGGGTCGTTTTTTGCCCCTCCAAATACTTTAAAATCTCTGTTTGGTTCATTGTTCGCCCTCCTTTTCTTTATTGTTAATAATATCGCTATCGTGTTCCCGTTGGTATCTCTCAATTATCGGTTGCCAATATCCCGGCAATACCCGTGTAAACTCCAACCGGATAACGTGGTAAATAATACGCAATGCAATCTTTGTGGGATATGCTTTAATAAGGTTGCGAAATGCGTTTTGCAAATACACATACATAAAAACATAAGTAAGCGATTTAATTACTACTTTGGCGGCTTCATTATCGCCACATTGCAGCATTACCGAATAAATAACGTGTATAATAGTAACGTACAAAAGCAATTCCGCCAAAGCGTTTTTAAACTTACTGAAACGAAAGTTTTTGCAATGTCTTACGCTTACCCCATCCGCCCGCATACCCGCCCAAATATTGAAAGCAAACATTATAATCAATGCGTACATAAACCCCGCCGTTGGGGTTAAATAGGCTAAAACCGGGCTTAACGATGTGGCGAATATCATACGCCATTGTTCCCATGTAAAAATCTTATCCATTATATCCAATCAATTAAATTACTTTTTCCAAAATCGTTAATAAAACCAAAGGCATAATTAAAACCACTTTCCTGAATTATTGAGAATGATGTTACATTATATAAATATTCTATAATTGTAGAATTACGGGTAGTTTGATTTGAACCTTTGCGGAAAACCATAACATTGCATTTTTGGGATAATACAACATTTATATTATTATTGTTAATGGTATAAGTTCCAGTTGGTCTATTAACATTCAATTCCGTTGGTATTGATGATTCTGTTAACTCAACAAATGAAACATTGCCATATTTAGGCGGTACTAAATCAACAATATATTGATTAGAAGATAATTTAATGCAATTACCGTATGATAATTTTATATTTTTCCCCGCTAATGGCGTATTGCTTAAATTAACTTTAATAGATAAAGGTGTATTTAATACCTCGGTATTAATAATAGGATTCCAATTATTTTGAAATTCAGCAACTATTACAACTTTATTAGGACTTAAAATTGGTGTATAGCATGATATTTTTTTTATCATTAAACGAGCAATACAATATTCCATTGCCTCGCCAAATCCGGTAAATATAATATCATCATTTATATTTAGTGAATTAAGCATTGAATAATAATTTTCATAATCACTAAATGTAACGCCACTATAACCGTTATTAATCATTTGATGCCAATGTGCGAAAGCATTATAAAAACCATGATTGTTTTTTGTTGCTAATATATCCGTTTGCAATGCTGCCATAGCTTCACTAACAGTATATCGCCCGCTTGCTACTTCATCGCACCATCTAATACTCATAAGATGCAACATTTGTTCGTATCTATCAAATTCAATTCGTGGTTCTCCTAAATATACTCCCGTTGGACAACTTTTCCCAAACCATGTATATGGATTACCAAAAGCATTCCAATTATCACTCCTTGCAGCAATAAATTTTTGAGCACCTAAATTTGAATATGTCATATCCGAACCGCCATAACTAAATGTACTCGCATATCGTCCATATAGATTTTTAAACCATTGTTGACGAATTGCAATAAATTGGTTAAATGCGTCCTGCGATGTTTTATTAACGGCTGCACTATAATAATCAAAACTTATAATATTATTTTTCGCCGCTAATGCAGATGTTTTATTGTTTTGCAAATATGTATAATCCATAGAAACAAAACACCCTAAACGAATATTATTTTTAAATGCTGAATAAAAAATAGGTTCGTATGTTCCGACTTGCAACGTATCAGAATTTTCGCAATATGTCATAGCACGCCCCCAACGATGATTGCATACTTCAACGTTAAAATCGTTTCTTGGAAATAATGTAAATTTCATCTCTTAACTTTTATAGTATTATCACTTGAATTAATATACGCATATCCAACCTGTATGTCTGAACCATCAGATACGGGCAAATCTGCAAAACCAACATAGACAGATATATTTTGTATCTGTTCTTCTATGTCGTTTATTTGTGTTTCTAAATTATCAATTGCATCATATAGAGGACTAAAATCTACCGGTTTAGACAATAATTTTTTGTACCATAAACCGCCAACAAATGTATTGATAGCATCTTTTGTCCCTGTTTCTGCACCCCTCTTTAACAACAATACATCAAATTGTGTTAACGGCTCGTATTCTGTCAATACTGAAACTGCATTATCGCAACAATTATAAACTAACTTACCGTATGGTGGAACATTAAATTCTTGATTATTAACCGTATAATACAAATAAGAACCATTTAGACGATAAAATAAATGATAACCGGAACCCACGTTTACATTACCATCTGATTTCGCCACAACCGTTGCAGTTGACACACATTCCCATTCAATACATTTATCAAAAATTGATTGTATTAGATTTGGAAATAATACCCCTCCAATATAAGAGTCTATAACGGACATATATCCGCCAAAACCGCTAATTGTTCCGCCGTCCGTATATGTACTATTTCCACGGGCTAATACAACAACATCGGATGGATTTAGATAATTATTTGTTGCTACTACTCGCATTTTATTATCTATATAGTCCCATACTAAAAAACCGTTTTTTGGAATTGTATATGCTTTATTGTCAGATGTTGGAATCCATTGTTTTGTAATAATACCATTTGTAAAAGTTATCGCCATATTTGCGCCTACACCTCTAATTGACAAATCAACATTACCATTAACAAACGCTGAAAATTCATTTAAAAATGATTGCACCGCTTTAAATTTTTCGGCATTATCTCTAATACTTAATATTTTAGGGAGCCATAAACCCGCTGTAAATCCAAAATATGTATCTGACGCGTTTGTTATTGCTGCTCTCAATAGTAATATTTGATGTGGCAATAATTGGTCGTATTCTGTTAAAACGGAGTATTGCCCAGACAATGTATCAAATACAAATTTACCATAATTAGGCAATGTATATGTTGTTTCTGATGATATATTTCCTTGTACTAAGCTACCATCGTATTTATAAAAATAATGGTTCCCAACAAATAATTTTATACTAAAACCATCTGATAAACGTTTAGTTTGAATTTTACCGGGACTAACGCAAGTCCATGGATAACCATTTTCAAATATACCTAATCCTACATAAGGTAACAACTTTCCGCCTGTATATCCTTTTATTCCATTCATATAGGTTAACGGAAATTCCGCCGATATTTGTCCTCTCTTTAATAAGAGAACTTCAGTATCTAATGTTGGTTCAGTATAACCAATAACCCTAATTTCATTAGTAGCCCAATTAAATAATAATTTTTGTTCAATACCTAATTTATATGTATTAGTTTCAGCACTTGGATTAAAATTAATACTTGTACCATCTGCGAACGAAAAATTAATATATCTATCTGCTGAAAATGCGTTATTTGATGAAAATGTAACTGTTCCATCACTTTTAAATGATGGATATAATGATATTGCAATCATTACAACACAATTTTCGCTTAAATAAGCATTGTATGATTGTATATTAAGACTTTCAGCAACCCAATTTCCCGTATTATTTCTAATAATAGATAGTTTTTTAATTTCTATATTATTAAAATTTACATAATTTCCGGGCGTATCTGCGATATAAAATATATTCGCATCCGGTGTGCCTGGAGATGTATTCGGTTTTGCAATTCCTGCAAATGTTTCATTAACACCTATTGAAGAAATAATTGTTTTTAATGCGTTTTGCATTACTATTCCCGTAATTTCTTCATTGCCATTTGTTTTTATAACTTCGGCAATCGCTTCTTTTAATTGTTCATAATTTCCCATATTCTTAAATTTTAATTATTGAAATCATTATTAAAGTCATTATTAAAATCTCCTTTTGTTGTTGGTAAAACCCCACGACCAATTTTTTTCACTACCGTTGCGCATTCAAATTCACATTCAACGGACGCTAAATTGCCTTGCGTTTGCCATTTTGGTGTAATTAAAAACGTATCACAATCATATTTCCTGCCTTGACTATATACCGTAACAAAATCACTCATACGGATTAACCGCATTACATCGCAAAGGTATTCGGGGGCTAAAAAGATAAACCGAAACGTCTTTTCTGATATTTGTTTTTCGGGGAAAAAATACCCGTCCCGTTCTTCGCCCTCTTCCTCAAACTTGTATTCCGGCTTTCCTAACTCCGAACACACGTAAACCCGGTTTTTGAATTGGACGCCCTCGTAAACGATTTGTCCGCCGTCAACTTCCATATTGGCGGCGTCGCTCCATTCAACGCACAAATAACCGTCCATTCCGCCGGAAATCCACGTAAATACATCGGAATAATACCATTGTACGCCGTCGTTAATTCCAATCATATAACGCCCCTCCGGGAAATCTAAAGCCATCGGCAACAAACCGGGGTAAACAATAACATCATAACCGTAATTTGCAAACCGGACAATCTGCAATCCGGTTTCCAACATCGGCGTTGTTATGTCCGCCAATATCCGGGTAAATTTATAATCATACAACCGAACCGATACAATGTTATTTGAACGGGTCGGGCGTATGATTTGAAACGGCAATAGTTTATTGATAGGCGTAAACAACGGGTAAACGTCGCCATACGCATACGATTTTTTATAATCTTGGTATTGCACGCCCTCGTAAAACGGCAATACGGACAAATTATTATTCGGTGTCATACTTCAAAGTTGTTTTAATTGAACGACTGCACAAATTTACGCTTAATTTATCAACTTGACCGTTACCGATATACGTTTTTATTAGCCGCATCGGGTTTGGGTCGTCATTCGCCGGAAAACTAAACGTTTGTTTCTTCTTTCTCTCAATCCCGTATGCGTATGTTTCGGAACCGTTTATTGATACCCTACGGGCGGGTAAATCATACAACCAATAGGGCGATTGCAGATTAATAAACGCTAAATATCCGTTTTGCAAAAAGTATTCAACCCCGTTGACGGTTTGACGTGTAAACGGTAATATCCATTGCGACCCGGACGTTGGCGGAACGGCGGCAAACAAGGCGAACCCGTCGGAACTTATGTTGCCGGGATTTAATAGCATCAAATCAATATCTGACGTGAAATTAGATACGTTTACGTCCTCAACCTTTCCGGGCGTTACATACTTGCTAATTACCTGTATCGGCAAACCCTCAAATGCCGCCGTAACGTCGTCCATCCACTTAAATTGGTAACGTTCCGGCAAATCAACCTTATCAAACGAATATTCCGACGTATTGAACGCCCACGGTTTCCCGTTGCGCAAATTCAATTCCTTTGTTAAATCGTGGCTTAACACAACCCCGCCGGAATAGGAACCGCCATTGCGGAAATATTGGATATGTTCAATTTTAAATTTGCCGTCCTCAATAAACCAATAACATTTGAAACAATCCCGTAACATATTGGTAAATTGTTGTAAGGTCGTCGGGGCTTTTTGTGCGGGTTGCTGATATTCGCCGTTTATAATGTTCGTTTTCTGCGATACAAGCAACCGGAAATTCAACCCGGATATTGGATTGTTTCCCCCGTATAAAAATTGGCTATATTCCGCCGTGGCTTCATGCGTAATTCCGGGTGCAATTTGATTGAGCAAAACAGATATACAAGACGCAACCGGGAACGCATCCCGCAAAGTATATTCTTTTCGGGCTTTTTCCTCTAATATCCAATCCATCAAATAAAATCCAAACCATAACGACGCATAACGCCACGTTGACCGGGCGATTGGATAAAACGTTTGTCCGAAAATGGAATAGGGCGGCGCAAAATACTTTCCGTTGTCCGCTAATCCCCACTCGGTCGGGGTGTCTGAAAAGTTGTTTGAAATAAACGCCACGTCGATTGCGTAACCAATCGCACGCCTATAATTACGGTTATTATCAACTATATCATCGGCGGGCAATGGATATGTATTAAGGTCGTCGATTTTCTCCACGTCGCACAAATACCGGGCATATATATTGTAACTTTTCATATCGGCGTGCATTGTCCCGGTTGCCCCGGAACCCTCAACGGCGGTTAAATCAAACTCCAACGTATCAAACGGGGACGTTGTGGCTTTTGAATAACGAAACATTGCCACGTCGTCCGATTGTCGGCGTATCTCAACTAATGCAATTCCAAACGGTAAACCGCCGTTTATTCGTTGTTGTGAAATATAGATATAATAATTAACGTTTAATTCCGGGTATAATTTCCCCTTGAATGTGTCCGCACTTGAACCCGTCGCCATTCGTCCCGTATAAAGCCCGGATATTACCGCCGGGGAACCGTTGGACGTAATTTGTATTTCTTTCAATATATTGCACAAAGCAAAATGATAGGTTTGTACTAATGCGTTTTGGTCGGTCGTGGCGTTTGCGTCTTGTTCCCAATTCGTACCGCCCAAAAAACAAGAAACAACGCTATCCCCCGGCACATATATTTGAATTAATGGACGCTTGTTTATCGTTATCCGTTGAATTGTCGGGGCTAACGTTATTAAATTATACTCCTTTTCCAACCCCGCCAACACGTCGTTATAATCGTCGATTGCGTCCGGTTGTACAACAACCTTTTTATCGTAATCGGTAAACGTGCAATCGGTTTTCATAAACTTGCCTTGAAAGTATTGGAACCATGTACGCCCGCCGTCGTCGCTCTTTTCAATGCAATACAAAAATTCATTGTCGAACGATTGACGGTTTATATAGTCGTAATCATCCCGGACAAAGGTAATTTTGCCGGATAATTTGGCACGATAAAACCGTTGGTTGGTTTCTAATTCGTACTCCTTTGCCAAATCGTCCTTATAAATCGGATGCACGGTTTGACCTTGTAAGACGTTCGGGGCGTCCAACGTTCCCAATCTCAACCATGCCGTCCCGTTGGCGTATTGCGCTTTGCTTACATTAAACCGGATATATGCGGCATTGCTTGGTATGTCAAATTCCGTATTTGTGGCGGTCGGGTCGCTTCCCCAACCGCCGATAATCTTTTTATTGCTATCGTAAAATGCGCCCCCGGCTTGCGGGGTGTAATTCTGAAACAATTTGCGGGGGTACACATTCCCAACCGGGACAAAAGTACGGGTATAATAGAAATTTGTATTATTCCCGTTTATGTTCCCGGTTGTGTTACTTATCGCCCCGTTCGCTAAAAACGCATTTACAAATGAATGTCTATAAATCGGGTTCATATCAATTTTTAATTTTACGTGTCAAATTCTTGTAAACCTCAATAACATTGCCGTTGCCATCGACGTAACGACGGCGGCGGTTTTGTTCCTTAATCTCCCTTACATCGTCTTTTAAATCCCGCAAATCCGGTGCGTTATTTTGTTGAACCGTTACATTAATGCCGTCGGTATTGTAGGCATTAAGGTACTTTTGGGGGAATGTTCCCCGGTTCAAACTATTTATTACGTCCGGGATTAAACGACGGAAACGGCGGGAATTACGTTTATTGATAACGGCGAAAAATTCCCCGCCCTCGGCACGCCTCCGGGTTCCATCCGGTTTGGTTCCTAAATCCACGTCGTCCCCGGATTGGTGGGAACCGCCCGCCAACAATTCAACCGTACCATCGCCGTAACTTTCCGAACCCCCGGCGTTGGCTGATTTGGATAATTGGGCGGCTTTGATTTTGGCGGCGGCAAAGGAACCCCACATTATAGCAATTGCCGGGATTGCAAACGGGAACCCCAATTGCGACCAAATCAAAGCGGACGCCGTTACAAGGTTTCCAATTTGTTGTATCGTTTGTATTGCCGCCTGTGCTTTCTGTGCCTTTTGTTGCTCCTTTAGGGCTTTTTCTTGGTTCTTTTTCGCAACGTCCAATTCCTTTTGAGCCATTGCAACGTTATTGGCGTAACCGTTCGCCCGTGCCTCTAATTCCGCATCTAATCGGCGTTGGCTTGCGTCAACCTCTTTGTCGGCGGCGGAAACGGCGGCGTCGGCGGCTTGTACCTTTGCATCCAAAAAACTATTTAATTGCTCAATGGCAAAGGAAACGGACGTACTTATTGCCTCCTTTTGGTCGTCGTCCAAATTCAGCCCGAACAATCCGTATATGTCGTTACCCCGTTCGTCGCCTTTGCTTTTCTCAATTTCTTGGTCGATTTTCGCAATGGTATTTTCGATTGTCTTAACCTCGGCATCCGTCATTTTAACCCCGGCGGCTTTGTTCAACTCTAAAATCTTTTGCAACCGTGCCTTTTCTTGCGCTAACCGGAACCGGGTTTTGCGTTCCTCGGAATTGCGGATTAAATCAAACTCGGACGCCTCCAACGCTTGTGTTTGGTCGAATAGCATTAACGCCCGTTGTTGGTTTAACTCGGTCGTTTGCTTCAATACCTCGGCATCATATTTGGCGTTAATATCCGCCTCGGATTGGCGCACGTCCTCGGCTAATTGCCTATTTTGTGCCAATTCGATTGCCCGTTGTTGCTGTAACAACTGAATACGCAAATTTATTTCCTCCTGCGAACCCTCACGGGCGGCGTCTAATTGTAATTGCGTCCGGTCGGCGGCGGCTTGCATTTGGTCTATTGTAATTTGGTCGTTCAATTCGCCCAAACTCTTTGCGTATTGTTGTTGCAAAAGTAATTGTTGGTTAAGCAATTCGGCAACTTGCGTTTCAGTTAATCCCCGCTCGGTTTCTAACCGGGTGTTAATGTCCTGTATTTGCCTTTCATACTCAACCCGCAATTGTTCCCGTTGCTTTTCCGCCCCCTCTGCCATCAATGCAATTTGGGCGTCCTGCGTTGCCCGTTGTGCGGACAATTCCGCCGCCCGTTGTTGGTTGGCAATATCTACCATATCAACCGCCAATTGTTCCCGTAATAAAACAATTTGGTCGTTTAACGCTTTGCGTGCCTTAACCGTTAAATTGGTTTCCGTCCTCAACTGCAATTGTATGTCGGCAATCGCACGGGCGTTGGCGGCTTGACGTTGCGCCCGTTGTTGGTCGAATGAATTTTTAATTAAGGCAATCCGGGCGTCCTCGGCTTTGCGCAATATATCCGTTTCCGCTTTGGCGGCGTTCCGGTTTTCGTTTGCTCTTTGGGCGGCTTGTATTTTCCTTTCGGCGTCCAAATCCGCCCCCTCGGTTTTTAGATTAACGGCAATGTCAACCGCCCGCCCGGTATTATCTATTTGACCCTGTACGGCTTCAATTGCTTCATCAACCTTGACTTTATCAATTTTACCGTCTAAATCAACATCAATATAAACTTTCTTATCCCCACGGGCTTTGGCGTTATTCAACTGCAATAACATATCGTTTAATTGCTTCAACTTTGCCCGGTTTGCCTCCAAATCGTTTAATTCTTGACCGTAAAAACCAACGCTTTTATTATGCGCCTTTGTGCGCTCGGCTAATATTTCGTCCTCAATCTTTCGGGTTTCAGACAATGAAGCGTTACGGGCTTTAGCAATGTTTAATTCCCGGTTCAATTGGGCGACACGTTCGTTGCTAACCCGGTTCATTTCGGTTGCCTCGGTTTCCAAATAATCCAACCACGCCTTTTGCGCCTCGTTAAGTTTTTGTTGGTTCTTTGCCGATTTATCGGTATTAGATGCAAACAGAACTAAAGCCCCCACAACCGTAACCAATGCCAACGCCAAAAGAACATACGGATTTGCGGCGGCAATCAGATTGAAAGCCTTTTGCGCAATTGTAGCCGCCAATGTTGCCTTTGTTCCCTGCATGGTAACAAGGCGGTTATAAACTTGCGCTTTGCTCAATGCCGCCATTTGTAGCCGGGAAATACCCAACATAATTGCGGATTGTTTTTGTACTGCGTTTTGTATGGCTTGCACCCCGGTTGTAATGGCTATTGCTGCCTGTAACTTCTTTTGCGCTTCTTGTACGTCTTCACTTTCCGCCCCGAACAATTCCATTGCCCCGGTAAATGCGGCGAACCCACCGGACGCACCAGCCGCCAAACCTAATACGGCATCCAAATTGGACGTATCGGACGCCATGCGGGTAATTTCATCGGTCGCATCCTTAACCGCATCCCGTAACATTGCGGTTTCTTTGCTCAATTGCTGATATTCGGCGGTTCCTTGTTTGCCCTCCAATCGTAACAATGCTAATTGCTTCGTTTGGTTCTCTATTTGGGTCGTCAACCCTTTTGCGGCGTCGGAATAGTTACCGACGTTTAGGGATGTTTTCCCGGTCGCTTCCTGCAACCGTTTCATTTCCTCGTAAATCGCTTTTGTTTCGGCAACCAATTTGCGCCCCTCCTCGGTCGCCTCCCTTTCCTCAACCGTCATATTATTGAGGTATATTTTATTGATTGAGTATTGAGCGGACAAACGATTATATGAACCCTCGGCGGACTGATTTAACCGGGTCGTTAATTTGTTCAACTCGTTTGCCTCCTTTTGGGCTTGCTTCAATTCCGCCAACCGTTTTGCGTTCTCGCTTTCCGCAAACGCCAAATCCTTTGCCGCCCGTGTCAATTTGTCGGTATCGGCGGACGCTCCCCGGATTGTTTTACGTCCGTTTTCGGTCGCCCCGCTTACGCCCTCCAATGCAGCCTTAACCGTTATCGCCTCACTCTTTATATTTTTTAGAGTGTTCATATAGGCGTCGGAAAGTTGGTCTAACTGATTAATCAACTTTGTAATCGAATCGTCCGGGCTTACAAGGTCGCTATATTTTATAGGGTTGTTATTATCTGCCATACTTAACGTTATTTGCGGGCAATTTGCCCCGTATTAAATTATCTTTTCTTTTCCATGTAGTTAATCAACCAAAGAAAAACAACGCCGCAAATCGCCTTATTTGACGCCGTTTTTATTTTTGGTTGGTTTCAACAACTCCTTTATCCGCTCAAATGCGTTGTAATACTCTAAAACGGTGTATTTCTTTGGCTCCGGCACGTGCAAATGTTGGGATATGGTTAAACACATATTCTCAAACTGTTTATCGTACTGAATTTCCATGTTATCGGAACCACTAAAAACAACCGGGCGATTGTACAACAACAACATCGTCGTTATTTTATCAATTTCCGCCCGTTTGTCCTCTGTATCGCCGTTTATAATCGCATCCAACATTAACATTGTGCGGTTGCGCAATTCGTCGTAATACTCTTTAACCGTCGCATCGTCGAACAACCGGGGGAAATACATTTGCAATTCTTCATCTATTTTTTTTTTGACCGCTTCCATTTGGGCGGTCAACTCTTTAACGGGAACATCGCCGAACATATCGACGACCTTTTGCAATCCATCGTCGGATAAATCGTTGTACGGTTCCCCGTCGATTGATTTAACCAACACGGCAAACGCCAAATGCTTTGGGCTTATTCCGGTTTGAATGAAATACACGTTTTGCCGCATATTATCCAATTCGATTGCCGCCAATTCGGGGGTTTTACTCCGGGCGTATCTTATTGCCTTTTCAATATGCGTGTCGAAATCCTGCAAATCGGAACCAATCCCGGCATCAACTAACAACATTTTATTGTACTTATGAAATCGCAACATCGGCAATTCGTCGATTGCGTCGTATATCTCAACGGTTCGTTCTCCTATCTTAACGGTTTTCATAGCAAAAAACGGGTTATCATTGTGGAACAAAAGGGAACCAACAACAACGTCGGGTTCCCGGTTATAAACGCCAAAAGGATTGCTAAAGCAACCCCCGCCCAAAAGGACAAACAGAAATCGCAATTAAACATCTTTGCGAAAAACTCGTTGCCGTGGACTTGTACCCATTCGATAACCTGCCATTTGCGTAACAAGGTCAAACCGAATGCAGCAACCAAAGCAACCACGACCGTATAAAATAAAAATGCTTGCATACACTTTGTTTTAATCAGTTAAACACGTTTCATCAATTCCCAATTCCCCGGCAAACCGGAACCCGGCGAACGGGTGCATTAAAAATTGGTTATCTATTTCGTCCAAAGTGAACCCGGCAAATATGTTTTCCGCCTTTGCGTACACTCTGTTTATTGTCATGGAACCGGAACGCAACCAAATACCGCCATTCAATACCCGCATGATTTGTTGTTTGACCGCCTCCGTATTCCGGTTGTTTGGGTCGTTGGTTATCGTGCGCATATCAAACCAAAAGATAACCGAAAACGGCGTTGTATATTTGTTTTGTTCGCCGGGGAACCAATCAATTTGTTGCGGGTCGTCCAACACGAAAAACGAAAAATTCCCTATATTACTATCCGGGGCAATCAACATATATTCATTGCCGCCGACGTAAATATTGGGCGTGTAATATCGTTTTCCTTGTATGGACTTAACCAACCGTTCAGAACGTCCAAAGGAATAATTAAGCCACGGCAACCCGTCCGCCAATCCCTTTTGAATATTGGCAATAACCCGGTCGAATAATTCCGGGTTCTTTATAATCGGTACTCTATCCATTTCCGTATATTGTTTTTTTTGCTTTGGTTAGCAAATCCGGGTAAACGTATTGCCAAATCAATTTAGCAATGTTTTCGTTCGTCAATCCCAATATTTGCCGCCCGTACTTTTTAATCAAATCTTCCGTCTTGAAATCCGACGCCTTAATTTCAAATTGTTTGTCGCCGACTTCCAAATAAAAACTACTCTCAAAATCGCCCTCATCCCGTAACGTTACCCGGTTCGTCGGTTGTCCCTTTTCCTCCTTAATGGCTATTGTTAGCGGGGTATAAGGTCGATAATCCATAATGTCAACGCCTAATCGGTTAATACCTTGTTCAAATAATTGTTCCTCGGCGTTGGCATCAATGATAAACGCCGTTGTCATTCCGTCGTCGATTATGTCCCGTATAATCAACCCGGACGTCAACCCATCGTTAAATGTATTAACCCGGTTGCGCAAATCAATTATTGATTGTAACCCCGCCATAATGCAATTACGTTGTCCGGTACTTAACGCCCCGGTTATTGCAACTCAAACAAATACGGTCAATCCCCTGCGTATCTAATCGCAAAGCCTCAAACGCTTTTTTAAGGTCATAACCCAAACCGCCGGGGCGTCCCTCAACGTTCCCGTCCAACTCGTACAATATTTCCATTTTAGAGGCGTTGGATTGGTTCCGGTTGACCCTTACGTTGGGGTTCATTGCCAACGTGCGCAAAGCGATTGCCGCAACTTGGCGTTGTATTACCGTTTGGAAAATCGCCCGTTGTTCAACGATAAAATCGGTTAGGTCGCAACCAACGGTAATTTCACAATTCAACCCGTAATTTAGCGTATTAGTGTACATCGTGTACGCTATATCCCACAACTCCGGGTATTCGGCGAATGTTTCCGGGGCGTTGTACATAAACGGGGAAATCTGCAAATACTTTGTCAATTGCCGCCATGCCTCAATATTGCCGTACCCGGTACACGTTCCGCACGGTTCGCCGCTCCAATCTTTCGACACGTTAATTGCTTGCATCCCGGCGGGCAAATCGTCTTGATTGTAACAAAGGAACCACGCACCCCCGGCGTTGTTTGCGTCGCTTATATATGGCAAAAAACAATCTTCCAACGTAAACCATTGAAAGCCGCCATTTGTTAGCGTAAAATTCAAATCAAACGTTTTTATCGGGTCAATCTGCGAACTATGGAATAGATACAATTTCACAATCCCGGTTCCGCCCGTCATTTGCAAGCCTACACGGTGTATTTGTGCAGTTACTCCCATCGCCCGCACCGGGATAATCTCAAACCCTACCAACTTATGTTTATTCGGTTGGGTTGCTCTTATTCGTCCCGCACCGTCAAAGAACGTGCGCCGTTCCAATAGGTTCTTTGTTTCCTTATCCAACCCCTTTATTTGGGTAAACGTTTGTACCGCTGTGGAAATTCCGTTGCGGGTCAAACGCTCCAAATAGTCGGACAATATGTTGTATTTCTCCCAAAAGGTCGAACCCTCGGCGGGAACCTCGGCGACGTTATCAACCAAAGCAACCCAATACAAAGGTTTGCCCGCCGCATCGTTGGCGTATTGTACCACGGTTTCGGCTTTCCATTCCTTTGTATCGTTCCAAACCGGGTATTGAAAGCCCCAATTGTCCGGGACGATTGCCGCCATATTATCCAA